>ORMF010579261.1_pt1 | contig 10209 bp, 10 predicted proteins | sample 1779871 | NCBI WGS metagenome assembly ORMF01 (sample SAMEA104232316, study PRJEB22302) | groundwater metagenome | biome: forest; feature: aquifer; material: groundwater | place: USA | collected 2011-08-07 | depth 5.4 m | reverse complement strand
TAACTGATGTTACGCATACCATTGTTACTGCCACGAAGAGGCACAAAAGACACAAGAGAAGCAAAAAGAAATTCTAAGAAAACATAACCTTTGCACCCTTTTGTGCCTCTTGTGACTTTTTGTGGCAGAGCTTTTTGCCATTCTGCGTAACGTCAGTAAATAACCATAAAGAAGGACCCACCATGACAAACATCGGCAAGATCATTGTGTTGAGCGGAATAGCGAGCATCTCTCAATATTGTTTTGCCCAAAAGACAAGCGCCGATTTGCTCAAGGAGGGATATCGCCGCTACGGGGTCGAATCCGGAATCATCGAGTACACGGTCAGTGGCATACAGACCGGAAAGGAAACGAAATACTTCGATCGCTGGGGTCTGCGCGAAGCTTCGATAAAAGATCTTGAGACGAAAGCAGGCGGCATGAGCATTCCATCAAACACAACGTCGATCTTCGACGGACAGATTACGTATAACATCGACCGGAAGACAAACTCCGCCACGAAGGTGAACAACAATCTTCTCACGGAAATCTCTGCAAAGCACGAAACGAAAGATCTCACCGAGATTGGCGAGAAAACGATCAAGGCAATGGGTGCGAAGAAAACAGGAACGGAAAAGTATCTCGGCAAGCAATGCGCTCTTTGGGAGGTGAAGAGTCTGGGCTCCAGGCTCTGGGTGTACAACGGCGTCACCCTGAAAAGCATGACGACCATGGGAGGCATGAACGTGAACATCATCGGCCGATCGTTTGAAGAAGGGGTGAAGATTCCGAAAGCGAAGTTCTCTCTGCCGGATGGGGTCACCACGAAAGAAGCAGGCGATCCAATGGAGCTCTTGAAACAGATGAAAAAGAAAATGAAAGGCTCGTAACCGCAGATGTTCGCTCGGGTGCCGGAACAAACGCCGGCACCTATTTTCCGCTTCGCTTGCCCGGCTCAATTGTAATGCGTTCCTTGTAATCCATTTTCACACCTGTGCTGTGAGTTCAAATCCGAAATCAACAATCCGCAATCCACAATTATTCTCACTCCCACTCAATCGTCGCAGGCGGCTTCGAGCTGATATCATACACAACCCGATTGATGCCTCGGACTTCGTTCGTGATGCGAGATGAAATCGTTGCGAGAACTTCGTGCGGCATTCGGAACCAATCCGCTGTCATCCCGTCAACACTGCTTACAGCGCGAATTGCACACGTGTATTCGTACGTTCTGTCATCTCCCATAACGCCAACAGAACGAACGGGAAGCAACACGACAAAGCCTTGCCAGATTTCTCTGTAGAGTTCGGCTTTTTTGATCTCATCAACAAAAATCGCATCAGCATCACGCAGAAGATTCAATTTCTCTTTTGTAATCTCGCCAAGAACTCGCACCGCAAGCCCGGGACCGGGGAACGGATGTCGCCAAATCAGCTCATCGCTTAAGCCAAGCTCGGTCCCGACTGCGCGCACCTCGTCTTTAAACAACTCGCGAAACGGCTCAATGAGCTTGAGATTCATCTTCTCCGGCAAGCCGCCGACGTTGTGGTGCGTTTTGATTGTCACCGATGGGCCTTTGAACGAAACTGATTCGATGACATCGGGGTACAGCGTCCCTTGGCAAAGGAAATCCACTTGACCGATCTTCTTTGCTTCTTGCTCGAAGACATCAATAAAGAGTTTACCAATAATTCTTCTTTTCTTCTCGGGGTCGGTTACGCCTTCGAGTTCTTTCAGGAACAAATCGGTCGTATCCACATAATCCAAATTCATTTTGAAGTTGTCACGGAACGTTCGTACGACTTGCTCGCTCTCCGCTTTCCGCATCAAGCCGTTGTTGATGTGGATGCAGTACAGTTGGTCGCCAATGGCTTTGTGCAGCAATACTGCCGCAACGGATGAATCAACTCCGCCACTCAATGCGCAAATCACTTTACCTCTTCCAACTCTCGCCCGAATCTCTTCGATTGAATCCTGGATAAATGATGTTGAGCTCCATCCTCCTTTGCATTCACAGATTTTGTAAAGATAGTTTCGGAGGACTTCTTTTCCTTTCGGCGTGTGCACGACTTCGGGATGAAATTGTATTCCGTAGATCTTCTTTTCGCTATTCTTGATAGCGCAAATCGGCGAGTTGTTCGTATGCGCCATCGCCCGGAAGCCGGGAGGCATTATTGTCAAGTGATCGCCGTGACTCATCCAGGCTGTTATCGCCGCACTTCCGTTCACTCCAAAGCCATCAAACAAATCCGATGTGTCGTCTATGAGTACTTCCGCATGTCCGTATTCTCTTCTCGCCGCTTTGTCCACTTCGCCGCCGAGCTGGTACGCCATCAACTGCAAGCCGTAGCAAATGCCGAGAACTGGAATCCCTAACTCAAAAATCTCAGGAGAAGAAATTGGCGCGCCCTTCTCGTAGGTACTGTAAGGACTTCCCGACAGAACAATTCCCTTCGGCTTCAGCGACTTTATCTTCTTAATTGGAATGTTGAAAGGATGAAGCTCTGAATAGACGCCAAGCTCACGAACACGGCGGGCAATTAATTGTGTGTATTGCGAGCCGTAATCGAGTATGAGAATGAGTTCTGGATGGGTCATGAAGTGTGCTTGTGTGGACTGAATGGTCAAAATATAGGAAAATACCGCCTCTTCTCAAAGAACTCGATACAATTCGACAAAGAATTCAGACAGTTCTCCATCATCGTGTAACTAACTTTCTTTTGCTGCGCGTTTGAGAAGAGGAACACGGACGTCCTCCAAACTCGTTACTTCCGTTCTTGCCACTTTTCCAAACATCTCTCCCCTTCGCTTGTTTCCCCACAACAACAGCACTACGCGGGGCTTCGTTCACAAACGAGATTTGTGCAGACTTCATCATCCTGAGTGGCCCCATTGGTTCACCTGAGGAGCAATCGTCCTCTGCACACGGCGAAGGTCAATGCCCTTTTGTCTGATGGGGGAGAACTGACCACACACTGAACTAAGATCCACGAGGTCTCACAGGAAATTCAAGGCTGACCTCGTGGATCTAACATCTCAAATAATCCTGCGTAGAGACGTTGCCCGCACGAGGCGGATCTTCGACAGTGCAACGTCTCTACAGAGCGCCGATACGCTGAGCGGAGTGCCTGCCCGCCGAAGGAGAGGCACTCCGGTTCATCAACTCTTAATCGGGGCGACTTTTGCATCGCCCCTTTTTTTCACACTGGATGTCTTATTGTGTAAGGGCTTTCTTCGCCGAAAGCTCCTTAGCCTTTTGAAAACTCCGTTCAGCCTCCCTCAACTTCCCTTCCATCTGCTGAATCTTGCCAAGCCGCCCATACGTTTTGATAATTAGATCATACGTGTCCGGATACTCCTAACCGCCTTGATGCTTGCGGCGCCTCTTGTTCCGGCCCTACTCTCTGCACAACAGTGAAAAACGCTTCCTCATTAGTATCTCCTGTGTTATCCGCAATGCGGCTGTAACCAAAATGGGGTTGAAAGTCAATGAAACTTAGCGCTCCATTCTGAGTCCCACCGCTTTTGTGAGGAACGAAGAAGCTTTTCCTCGACAATCATGTGATTCTTCCATTTAGAATCGAAGCTCACCTCACCGGCTTCCACTCATCCAAAATTGAGCGGCGGAGGAACTGCACAGCAAGGAAGTTGATGAACCATGAGGCGGTAACGTACGCGTAGCCGTACTTGCGGTAGCGGCGGGGGGGTTGGGACCAAACCACACCTTTTAAAAACCTTTATCCGTCCGATTTTTTCGAGACGGCGGAACATGTCGTAGTCTTCGCCGGCGGCAATCTTCGCGGCGTAGCCGTTCACTTGCTCGAACACTTCACGCTTCATGATGTGGCACTCGCCCCGTCCCATTGCCATCCCAACTTGGTTCATCATATAGAAAAACCAATTGTAGAAGCCGTGATAGTATTTATCAATCGGCTTTTGCTCATGCGGATAGACTTCAACACTACACGTGAGCGCTGCGAGTCCCTCAGCATGTATCTCTCCGTGGATGCGACGGAAGAAGTAATCAACATCTTTGATGAGCGTGTCAGCATTCAGAAAGACCAGAATCTTCCCTGTCGCGTGCTTTGCACCTTCGTTTCGTCCGAGCGAAATTGTTTGCTTCACCCGCTCGATATTCTCAACAACTTTATGGGCGTACGTTCGAGCAATTTCCAACGAGCGGTCAGTGCTTCCGCCGTCGCTGACGATGAGTTCAAGATTGTAGCGTTGGATGAGTTCGGGTGTGAATTGCTTCAGCATCCCCTCAAGCAGTTTTTCTTCATTGAGTGCAGGAATGATGATGCTGATGTGGCTCGGGCTTGGGGGGAAAGATGGTTCGCATTCAGTGCGCAGCATGAGAGAACAGTCTCAAACAAAAAAAATTGGTTGCTGCTCTTTAACTTTGGAGTAATCTTGATCCATCGTCGCTATCGTCAACCCGAACTCCCCTGCGATGCTGCACTGATAACTGTCATCAAAATCAAGTTGAAACTGTTCTCGAAAGCTGAGAAGAGTGAAATACCGTTGAGAGGAAAGTGTAAGGATTGTGAGCTGAGGAAGACTGTCATTCAAGAACTTTTCAAAAAGCGAAGGTTTGTTTTCCCGAAAGACAACCACTCCTACCGAATGAAGTGAGAAGTCGGAAATGTAAAGACTGCCACGGTGCTCTTGCAGAAACGACTTACATTTCTCCGCTTTCGCTTGAGCAAGAAGGATTTCAAGAAAAATGTTGGAATCAACAAGATACTTTATCGCCACCCGGAAATCTTGTGCTGAAGTTCAACGGAAGTGTATTTGTTCCTCAACTCTGAAAGTCCACCTTCCCAATCGAATTTGAACTCTTTGTTGTTTTTCTCGCTGTGAGAGTATTTTGCCAACAAGAAGTCGAGATACTCATTGAGAGACGCACGGGCAGGGTCGGGAAGCTGCTCAAGTTTTGTTTGTAACGTTACTACGTCCATGATAACCTTGTCTTGTACGTCAACAAGTTAAGGTTCACTGGATGGATTTGCAACTCCACACGAACAGTGAATATTGTTTTTCGCTTTTTCAAAGCACTCCTTCCCCTCCTTCGCCGAAAAATAAGCAAGTCCGGCTGTTCCGATCACGTCGGCGTAAGCGAAATGGGTTATCTCGTAAATCCCGCTCGCTGCCAGTAACACCAGCGACATATAAATGCAGACCTTGGTACAATTTGAGTCAGCAAGAATTGCTTCCGAGCCAAGCTCACGACCAACCTTATTTTTTCCATACATCAAGCCAAGCATTACGGTGATGGAGATAATGGAAATGATTACGCCCCACAGCGTTGTTTCCGGTCTATGATCCGTCATGACGTTGTTGACTGCCATTGCAACAAGCACTGCAGTTAAACCATAAAAAGCATAGCCAGTAATACGCAGCGCTGTCCGCTCGAACTCATCACGCGTTGCATCATGATTCTGCCTGATGCGGAGGATCATGTGAGCGATGCCGATGCCCGAAAGCGTTTCAATAAAGCTATCCAATCCGAAGCCGAACAATGTCAGCGTTTCATCTTGGTAGCCGAAATACGTTGCGACTACACCTTCAATGATGTTGTACACAATCGTGAAGATGCTCAGCGCAAACGCAATGTCGTGAAGTTGCTTCTGCCTCGGTGCGGGGATGATTGCATCAATGTGGCGAGTATTTGCGGGCGACGTTGTCAGAACGAATTCTTCTTTCACAATGGATGAGACAATAGAGACTGATGAAATATAAGAAATTCTCAAGAACATTAAGCGTTCGTCGCTGAACAAAAGGACGAGGCAAGCCTCGTCCCTACAAAATAATCTGTGTGAATCTGTGAAATCCGTGGTTACAGTTTTTTCAGCTTCTGCACGGTGATGTGATGAGGCGTGTCTCCAAACCACAACGCTCCCTCACGACGCATTGTTATCTTCACGCCATCTTTTTCCAGATCGACTTTGTGTTTGTATGGTTGGTTGACGAAGTCGCCAAGCTCAAGATACTTGCACTGCGAGTACGCTTCAAGCGTCGTATCCGGACCGAAGAAGTGATCGACAAGCGAGGCGTGGCGGTACCAATCGAAGTGCAGATGATTTTCAAGCCCCAGCTCTTTCACCAACACACCGTCATGAACATTTGCTGAATCTTCCAGCATTCCTCCTTTTGCCATCAAGCGACGGTGGTAGCCTTCTTCCTTTCTGCTAAGAATGTCGAGAAGATTGAATGCTATCGGCTTGTAATCCAGCTCGATCAAACTTCCACCAACATCGGGCTTGAAGTACAGATTCATTTCATCCGACTCGACGAGAATTTCTCTCGAGCCATCGCAATCGAAATCCGATTCTTCAACTCGTATCGAGGGAAGTTTCTCGATTGCATCGAGCTTGGTTTCTGCTTGCAGGAGATTGTTGTACACGGGAAATCGTAAGTTCGGCAAATACAATCCACCAAACACACCATGCCAGTACGGGTCGTTGCATTGTCCAGCCCAAATGTTGTCCCAAATGTCTTGCGGCAGCTCATTCTTTTCAGAAAGTCTCTGCGCACGTTGAGCAATCCGCATCATCTTTTTGTGCATGTGGTTACTCTCCGGATATTTCGCCAGGAAATTTCTCCAGTAGCCGCCACGGACGAACATCATATTTTCCTCGTCGAGATGTTTTTCCCTCAGCTCCTTCTCAAAATTCTCAAGCTGCAGGAACGCAGTCGGATTGAGCGCCCACTTCAGCATCTCTGCGTATGATGCCGTCGGCAGATAGATTCTTCCTTGCGGAGCGAAAGTATCAACCACGTCGCCGAGATGCATCATCGTAATCCACGTATTCTCTTCGATCATTTTGCAGAATGATTCCAGCCAGCCGTTGGTGTACACCGTGTCGTATGTCTTGGGCCACACGCCGAACTTTTCTCCGTCATCAGCATTGATGACGACTCTCGCTTTGCTCTCTGATGCCACATTCTGAAAATAATGCAGCGACTCTTCGATCGGACGGAACGGAACTGTGTAGCGAAGCATCTTGTCGATGGGAAGAACTTTGATGGTGTGTCCCTGCTCTTCAGTGATGAAATAACCGAGCAACTCTTCGTCGTGCAAGCCAACGTGTCGAAAGTGAGTATCATCAACTGTAACAAACTCGACACCGGCTTTCGCCAGCGAAGCAACAAGCGGCTGTTCCCATACTCGCTCTGCAAGCCACATTCCACGCGGCTCGTAATCAAAAATCTTGTGAATGTAATCGGAGAGCTTTTTGATTTGTCCTGCGCGATCTGCTTCTGGAATGATTGCGAGAATTGCCTCGTAGTATGAGCCGGTAAGCAATTCCAACTGCCCGCGCTTCACCATCTCCTTCATCTTCTCAACCAACTCAGGATGTTTTGCAACCAGCCACTCCAGCAACGTCCCCGTCCAATGCTGGGTGATCTTTACATCAGGATGTTTTTCGATGACCTCAAGAAATGGTTTGTAGGCGTGTTGAAACGCCTCCGCAAATACTTTTTCAAAGTTGCCGATAGGTTGATGATTGTGAACAGCGAAGACAGTGTTGATGGTTTTCATCTGGATTGAAGATTGTAGATTGGAGATTGAAGATCGGTAATTGACGATTTCAGAATATTCGGTAGACAAGTGTGAATTGAATTGGGGGCAGCTTCTCCGGCGCTCTGGTTCTGAACAGTTGCACTTTGCCGCTGCCGACAAAACGAACCGAATCAGATTCAAGATATCTTTCGCCGCGCTCCGTTGTTTTCGGTGTGAGAGTAACAAACTCCCAGAAATGCTTCCCGGTCGTCGTTTTATGTTCCCATTGTTTGAGGAACGTGGCGCTGAGGTTGGGACGCAGCGTGAGTTGTCCTCCAAACACCAGCGAAGGATCTGTGAGTTCACGTTTCGTTGCAATCACCTTACCTCGCTGCTCGGGCATGTCACGAAGCCTGAGATCAATATCAACACGTGCGGACTCTTCGTCTTGTAACACTTCGACATAAATATTCTTTGCGGTGACAACAAAAGCACCTGCCAGGTCTTGAAATGAACTATCGCGAAACGTTACGACAGGGCCACTGACGGTGTAACTCGCTTCAAGAAACTTGCGTGGTTCTTCCCGCGGCGGCAGCGACTCATCACAATTGGAAAAGAAAACCGCGACGGCACACGCTATGAAATATGTAAGCTTACACACGATGCTTTCTCAAGACATGACAGAAAAACACTTTGGTCGGCACGTGTGAAAAACAACGAAAGAATCCGAAGAGATGCAACACCGTTCATTGCAACTCTTTCTCTGCATACATACATTGAAGTGTAGTAAACCCTCAATCCTTTTTCTCCAATCATGAAAAGAATCTTCATTCAACTTTTTGTCTTCACCGCAGTGTGTCTTGTCCCGTTGTATTTGCTCTCGCAGGACAAACCGAGTCGTCCGCCAATGCAACCGGAAACCATTCTCGGCACACCAACAGTATTGCCAATGAACATCAATAAAATGTTTGGTCGGTATAATTCGAACGGTAACCAAGAATATCCGGCGCCTCTCTTCAACGGCGGCGGGCTAACGTACCCCAAGGGAACAGCGACCGCTGTTTTTGCTTCAGGCATTTTGTGGGGCGGCAAAGTACGCGAAGCGGATACTTCTCGACTGCATGTGAATGGTCAATACTACACGAGCGGTACGCGCCAAGGGGCTAAAGCTCATCATCATTCAAGGTCGGGAGAATCTCAACGGGTATTAGTGAGAGACGTTACGGAGCAGCAGAAGGACTGCATAAACTTTGTGGAATTGATTTAGCTTTCGTAGAGACGTAGCAGTGCTACGTCTCTACACACGGATTGACACCAGCCTATTCGAGGTCGCATCACGGCGGGTAACGAACGTAGACCTTGTACACAAGAGAAAACTCGTAGGGCGGGGTTATTTCCACAGGAACATTCTGAAACACTTGCACCGTCGCAACAGCAGTAAATCGCACTGGTGCTGACTCGAAAAAAACCGACCATCGAACTTGCCCCGTAATTGCACAAAATTCCAGAACCCTCGACCGTTGTCAGCAATGTGGTGCCACTGCTTCGACATTGAAACGGAATCCCCCAGAATAATCGCCGTTCGGCTCGATGTAGGGATAGTCCACGTTCACAACGCTATTGGGCTGAACACGAATCGAAGCCTTAAGAAACTTCGCAGGCTCAATACGCGGAGGCAGTGCTTCGTCGCAGCTCAACGCAAGCAACGAAAGCACAGCGAGTGACATCACAAAAAGATTTTTTCTACAACTCAATCTGCAATCCAAGAGTTGTCCTTCTTCCTATAAAATAGCCGCCCGGATCAAGTAATTCACCGCCGATGCGGCCGTTGGAATCAATCCACTTCACGTTTTTTTCGTTGAATGCATTCCGCACATCGAGATACAGTGAGATTAATGAGTTAGGCCACCAATCAAATTTGAATCGTTGGGTCGCTCGCAAATCCAAATTGAAGTACCGAGACATACGATCATTGTTTTGCGAAAATGCCTTCTTGTTGACAGGCTCAAATCCCGTCGCCGTCGGGTAATTCGTGTATGGCCTTCCGGAGTGATATTGTGCAAACAGCTTCAACGTGAAGTCCCATGGCAATGTTAGCGACGTTGTTGCTTTGAGTGTATGTCGCTGGTCCCAACTGAGCGGATACACACGTGTCGCGGGTGGGAGACCGAACTGTGCGATGTAGAACCCATCGTCCGCACTGCCGCTTACACCTTCTGCCGTCATAAATGTGTACGAAACTTCTCCTGTTATCCAATCGCCACGTTCGCGGCTCACGATAATCTCAAAACCCGAAGCATCAGCAAACGGAGTGTTCACATATTCCGCAAACCCATACGTGCCTGCAAGTTTGCTATCGCCCGGAATAAATGTCTTCGTGTCGATGAGATTTGTTGTCTCTTTCTTGAAGTATGTTATCGAGCCGACAATGTTGTAATCAAAGCTGTACTTCACACTCAATTCGTATGACTTCGTTCTCTCCGGCTCAAGGTCAGGATTACCTGTAACGGCGCTCAACCCTTTCGCAATCGAGACACGGTCCAATCCGCTGTACAAGTAATCAAAAAGCGGATATTGAAAATACCAGCCGATATTCAGAAACAAATAGCCATTCTCCGCCACCTGCGTTGCAGCGCCGATGCGCGGACTGAATTGGTGCTTCAGCTTTGCAGGAACTTCTTGCTTGATGTTGAACGTGAACGCCGTGTCGCTCGAAGGAATCG
>ORMF011172679.1_pt1 | contig 10211 bp, 4 predicted proteins | sample 1779871 | NCBI WGS metagenome assembly ORMF01 (sample SAMEA104232316, study PRJEB22302) | groundwater metagenome | biome: forest; feature: aquifer; material: groundwater | place: USA | collected 2011-08-07 | depth 5.4 m | reverse complement strand
TTCATTGATCTCCGTCAGGCCATGCCGTGCTTTGAAGGGTTTCAGGGTTCTATTCTTTGCTTTGCGTGCAAGGCGTATACCTGCAATTGCCGCCCGCAGGTGTAAACCGGAAAATTCTCCGCAGGGTTCGGATAGCAGACGATCGATCAGTTCAAATGCATGTTGTTCTTCAGCAGATAAAGAGAATCTGTTTCCATCCAGCGTGCGTTCTACGAAACCCTCGGACAAGCCAAATTGATTGGCTACCTTACTCAGGCTGTAACCGTATTCCCGCCAGCCGGCGCAGAGCGCTGCGATCTTCTGCGGTTGATCCCCGCGCAACACATCCGTCGCTTTGCCCTGAACAAGAATCAGACCGAATTCGCCCTCGCCCGCATACCGTCTCATTTCCATAAAAACGCTGCGCGGAATACCGTCTAAGGTTCCCTCATGATCTCCAAGTTCAGCGAGAGTCTTTTGTTCGAAATGATCGTCGATTATCACTGCTCTACGGGCAGGAGCTTCCGATGACGGGCCTGTCGCAGTATCCCCCTGTTTCCTTCCGGAATCAGCACTTCCATTCGCTGAGGATGGTCCGGAAGGTTTTTTCGGTGCAGCCGGAGCGTCCTCTTCCATTCTGGCGGCGTGTTCCAGAGCAAGCAGACGAGCGGCCCATTGTGCGAAAATGGTGCGGTGCAAATTTAGGTCTTTAAGCAAATCAGTCATGAGTGTATCCATGCGTCCATTGTCCGTTACCTCATTCAGATGACGAACAATAGCCACTTTACGTTTTGCAGTGACTTCGGCGCCCACAGGCGTCATGTCGAACGTTGATGCGGTTTCACCCATAGTAAATGAGTATGTCATTCGTGATTTTCTCCGTCAATGTTTCCCTATTTCGAAAACTCGGTCAGCGCGCGCATGAGCGGCACGCCCAGCGAGATGGCAATAAGCGACAGGCCCGCTGCCCAGCCATAGCGTGGATCACCTGATGCCTGAGTAATCAAAAATCCTGTGGCAATGATAGACAGCGCCCAAACGAGAAGAAGAATTTTCCTGCGGGTCATGACTTCCATCGTACAGAGTGGGTGTGTGTTTTGAAAGTTTGCTGCGCATACTGAGCGCGATTCGAATCGTTGGGTTGATGGCGGCTGCTTTTAAGCCAACAGGGTGAGCAGTAGTCCGTTGTGCGTTTTTGTGCTACAATAGCTTGATGGATAGTAATCAGGAACTCAGGCACATTCACGAGGCTCAGGAGCCTCAGGATTCTCCAGAGGCTGAGTCAGAAGCCCGAACGTCCGTGGCACTCAGTCTCCAGGAAACGTACCCCCGCGCGAAAAGAGATGAACGGGGGTTTGTGTTGCATCTTCCTCCACTTTCGCAGTATGAGCAGCGCATCGCCGAGGCTCTGAAGCAGGAAGGAAGTAGTCGCACGGTGCGCACCGCGCTGCAGCCCCAGTTGGTGGCCAGGCTGTGGGACATGATTAAGGCAACGGGGAGAGTACCCTCTCCTGCTGAACTGCGTAGGGAAGGTGAGCGGCAGGAAATTTTAGGAAGTTATGAACATACCTGGACGCCGTGGGCAAACATCCGGGAAGTCAGAGGACAGGTAGAGGTCTGTCTGGATCGGGCAAAGGACTTTCCGGACTTAGCCGTGCATCCCGATGCGTGGATTGATGCACCGGCATGGATCGAAGTAGATGCAAAAACGGGAAGGCGAAGGCTCTTCATTAGAACCCCCAATCAAAAAAATGACGGAGATGGGTACACCAATCACCCCGTCATGACGACGGAGGAGGAGAAGTGGGTTGATGATTCCGCAGATGTGATCGCGAATAACGTCGGACCCAAGGGCAGCGTCTTTACGGCAGGACTGGGTTTGGGGCTACTCACGAAGAAGCTGGCTGATCGCGGAGTGAGTCATCAGGTTGTAGCTGAGATCAACAAGAATGTGATGAAGATCGTGGGTGAACCACTGCAGGCAGAGGTGGGAGAGAAGCGATTGGACATCCGACAAGGCGACTGGCGCAAGGTTCTTCAGGAGGCCATCAAAAACGGTGAGCGTTTCGATGCGGTTTCGATTGATGCATTTCCCAACAGTGCTGAAGAAGTGAATCGCGATGCTTCCAGTAAGGAAGCACTCCTGCTCGGCTTCGAGGCTCTCAAGCCGGGAGGCATGCTGACCTTTTACCCGGATTCCCACTACCTGCCAGCAAGAGTATTGAAAGTGCTGAGAGAGGCGGGAATTCCGGGCACGTGCATCCACTACACGGGTTCGGGGGTTGACGTGTCAGACTACACGCAGGAGTACCAATACGGCAAACACATGGCCGTCCCGTGCATTCGGAAACCTGTGATTACGGATCTCGATACTGTTCAAGAAATGGCGCGGGACTACGAAGAACGCGTGGAGCCGGCAGCATTTGCGCGGTACCTGGAGCAGTACCCTGACGAAAGGAGGCAGGCAGCGTGATGAGCTGAATTTTCCGAAACTGCCCGAAAGAAAATGAAGTGTTTTTTTTGGTGCGCCCGGCAGGAATTGAACCCACGACCTCTTGGTTCGAAGCCAAGCGCTCTATCCAACTGAGCTACGGGCGCACTATGTATATACTACAGCAAAATGGCATGGCGAGTGATCGCTGCGATGAGTACAATCCGCGTACGCATTGGGGAGTAGCCAAGCGGTAAGGCAACGGGCTCTGAACCCGTCACGCGGGGGTTCGAATCCCTCCTCCCCAGCCAAGACGTACAGGTGTTAATAGACCCTCCTGCCCTAGCAAGAGGGAAATCAGTAGTGGATAGACCCAGCTGCTTTATTATCGGAAGATACTCTCGATTTGCATTCCCAACCTCATTGCCCTTTCCCATCCAACAGACAGGTACGCATTGAGAATAGCTAAGAAATCAGAACGTAATGAAGTTCCTTCTTTTAGGGATACTTTGTGCTCAGCCAGGATGCGTTCCAATATCCCAATCGTATGATCCGCAGCAAGAGATTCAGTCGTCAATCCCTCTGCAGAGTTTAGCTCTGTAACACGCCGTAACCATTTCAATGGTTGCGTAACATTCAATTCGATAAGAGCTTCCAGCCCTCGGATGAGATCGAAGGCGATTGATGGATGCTTCGCATTAAGGATTGCATTGAGAAGAGGCTCTTTTTCTTCGAGCCAAGCAGCAGCATTTGCTGACCGCTGATCTTCTGGCAGATCGCGTTGATGTTTCACGAAATCATCGGCAGAGGAATGAAAATGACGAGATGTATGATGCACGAAGCCAGCAGTCTGCTTCACCCAAGCCGGTAGTTCTGCGGGCTTCTTTTCCGGCGGTAGTTTTTTGAGTTCAACGTCGAATGCCATGAGATTTGTATGAGCCGCTCCAAGGAGCTGAATAATGAAAATGGAAGCTCTTTCTCGTTCTTGAGGCTTTTTTTCTTTATCCGTATCACGAGGAAGTACGAATCTAAGGGCTGTGAACTCGGCACCTTCCAATTCATCCAGATTGTCACGCATAGCGTCTATCTGACCATGCAAAATTTCCTGTGCCCACTCCTCATCTTCGGTAATCCAAATAATGCCGATCCAGCTGCCGATGCCTTTGCGGAATTCATCATCACCGGAGGCATGCGCTTGTGTGAGTAGGCGCTGCACGAGAACTGTTGTTCGCGATTTGTCTCTCGCCCATAGCCACCACAGCCAGCTATCCCTTAGGGTGCCACGTAGAACACCCAGAGAACCATTTTGTCCCGTAATATCATCGGTCCATTTCTCAAGTGTTTCCCACACGAACTCTGGCCACTTATCCAATAAAGACCAAATACGCTCTCCCATATGAAACCGGACTCGAGGATCACTGCTATCTGCAAGACGATGTAGAATAATTTTGTCCTCATCGGTAATGACCGCTCGCTCACTAATGAGATCCATAAATCCCGTTGTTGCATTAATGCTTTCATCGAACGTACCAAACACATCTCCTCTGAAGTGAGCGATTTCCTCCGGTGACATCGGAGATCCCTCTTTTTTTAGAACTGCATCAAAATGTTTATAGAGCTTGGACTGAACATCCATCGATAATTCAGCATCACTCCTCGCGATGAAAGAAAGTCCATGAGTGATTTTTGACTCTACGTTCTCGACCAGTCGAGGATCGACTGATCCACCTATATCCTTAAGGAGTTTTGCAACGTTCTCAATACGAGCAAGAATGTCTGGAACAGAACCAGTTGTAATCTCCTGACGAGAGAGATCTCGGAGGAAGCGTGAAGCTTCAAGAAGAGACTTGCTTTGAGTGCTGCTGACATCGATACCTCGATGTTGAGACAGCCATTCTTCTTCCGTGACGATGGAGGAAGATGAATAAATTCTCGGCCTACTCAGCTTTGCTGCAAGTTCCCCTTCATCAATACTTGCAACTTGGAGGAAATTAACCGCCTCAGGACTTCGCATGATCTCAGGAATGGAGAGGAGAAGCCTTGCTGTTTTTTCCTTCATATGTCGTGCGAGAAATTCCTTGTTGTCAGTCTCCGGAAAACAGCTTTCATTAATATCAAGAATCTTTCGTTCGATGATCGCTAGTTGTGGTGCTAAAAGATAATCAGAGAACGACGCAATACACTCCCGCGCTTCTTCCTCTGTTTCGTTTTCAAGAAGAATTGCAGGATTAAGGAGAAGCTCCCAGATCCTCTCTGTAAAGAATTCAGGAGATGCAGCTGCTGCTTTGAGGAGTCGACGCCAGAGTGCCGCGTACTTATTCTTCTCACTAAGTATTGCTCTGATTTGCGACCATATCGCCACCGAATCTGGATTGCTTGGCAATTCTCTGAGGTATTGCTCCCAAGTTGCCAGCATCTGCTCAACCTCATCAGGGAACGAGCCATCATCCCAAATATAACAGGCATCTTCAGCGAACTTAACAGAGTCCCTACCCCATTGAAGTATTTTGGGTTCTGCTAAGTCGCCCATGCTTTGTCGGTGTTCGACATAATGGTCCACTACTTTCACGAGAGCATGCATCGCCTCAATAGGCGCTGCGGCAAGGAAGCCAGAGAACTTTTCTTCAAGACAATGCCCAATACCCTCAAAATCTTGGCGCTTGTTGCTGACGATAGAGAGGATCTGTCCGCCCATCGGTTCGCTTGGTGAGTCGTCTCGTTCTTCATGGGCGAAGATAATTTCATAAATCTCTTGAACAAGCGTAGGAGCAATCCCCCAAAGATGATCAATATTGAATGCAATCTGGAATCCTCCACTATAGCCGATCCGGCTCATCTCAATTGGATCGATACTTTTACGGATGATGGCGAGTGAAGAATCGATGTTCGATGCTGCTGTCTTACAGATCCATTCGATAGGTTTCGTCATGACTCCGCTTCGGTAGTTCTGCGCCATATAGAATTCAATAAGGGAGATGGCAGCACGATTTAAGAGAAGTCTTCCGGCTTCTGATAATTTCTCAAAGTGTTCCCCAGCTATATGAAGAAGTCTCCTCCCAAGGTGGACAAGTTTATTATTGCCTGATGCGATCAGAATTCCTGCCCATTCTAACCACCACTCGCCAGAGCCAATTGAAAAGAGCCGTGGTCCTGCAGAAAATTCAACTGCCGACACCGTGCCTTGAATGGGTGCAGCTTGCACTTCGCCTCCGTCAGATTGAGCCAATTCTTCAAGTTCTGAGATATGCTTCGTTTCTTCGGCCACAATCAGGTATCCAGGGATTTTCTGCAGTGGAGGAACATTCGCCTGTTCAAGTGCTTTAAGGATTTCCCAAAATTCGGATCTCGCTTCTTTCCAGACATGCCGATGAAACAGTGCAAGACTTGGACGGAGAAAAAGACCCCATGTATCCTCATGTACCAACTCCGAGGCAAGTTGTGTCCTCCGCTTTCTAACAAAAAGAAGTTCAGCTGCATAATCGAAGAGGAGATGATGAGTGAACTCTACCAAATCCTGAGGAAGGTGACCGGGAAGCGCGGGAGGTTGACGAACGATCTCGGCGCTGAAGAGAATGCGACGGACATCCGAAGACCACGGAGGTGCAGTGATTTGTAATTTCCGCTGTAAGACCATCGCATCCACGAGTTCCGAAAGCGCATTCTCCAGTTCGTTGCCGAGTACGGGATCAGTGCGAATACGCTTCTCCCAGAATCTCTCAAACAACTCAGATTGAGTGGAAATTGCCGACAATTCATTTGGCGTCATGCCGTCGCTAAGGAGTTTGCAGAGAATATCTAGGCTGAATAAGTTCGTCACAACTTTCTGAAGTGCTGGGGCAATCGCTAATACTCTTTCAACTTCAGGGAATCGCCGTAGCACCTGTTCCAGTTCTTCTTGGCTGAGATCGGGGACAAAAATGTGGCTGATACTTCTAAAAAGTGGATTAGAAAATGTTGCGTCCAGCTCAAATGTGCGTGGGAAGATACTCTGGATGAAGCTTGAGTAGTGAAGATCAAACGAGCGAATGGAAGCAATAACTTGCACACCTCCATTTATCGCGAGCTGCATCAGTTTCATATACGCATCTTGCGATGCTGTATCTCTTAAAGCGTCTAGACCGTCGATAATCAAATTCGCGCCATTTCCTGCACTAGCTTCTGAAAAAAGTTCCGACCATGAATGCTGTAGCTGAAGATGAGAGGCAATCTCCTGCGTTGATTTGTAGGGAAGAGAGTCTGCAGGCCAATAAACCACTCTACGTCCTGACTGCTTCAGTTTTTTCGCAAGCGCAAGCATACAGCCCGTCTTTCCTGCTCCTGCCCCACCAACGACGATGAACGAAGCTTTCTGCGCCATCTGAAACATAACATCAGTGACTGGCCGTTCTACAGAAACATAGCGAACTGCAACGGATAACTTTAATCTTCCTTGGGATTCTTGAACTCCGATTTGTTCCTCGGAGAGAGTCGCTAGATGATCGAAATCTGATCGAAAATCAGGGGCATCTCTCAGGCCGATACTCATAGTATGAAATTGGCGACGAAGATCATCTATTCCCATCGATCCACGTTGAGCAATGAGATCGTCTGCGATTCTGCGCAAGCCATCGACGGCTGGTTGGATTTGTTCAGGTTTCCCGAGAGCACTTTGCTGCAGGCTTTCTGTTGTTTGATCGTAATGAGGTTCGCCGGGTTCAAATTGGACTTGAATAATATGCAAATGGCGGAAAAGTTCCTGCTGCCCCGCAGCAATACCCAAAAATTCGGGTTCTGCATCTAAAGTGGAGATGAGCATCTGCATATCTTGAGCGATAGAACGCTCTTGGTCATTCAATGCTGCATCTTCTAGCGATTTCCCATCAGGATAAGTTCTATAACGGTCAAGAAGTGTTTTAAACGCATCCAATCTCTGTTTGCTGCGTCCATAGATTAGCGCGAAGCGTCGCTCAGTCGTTGTGGGATAAGCTCGGCGCAGCTCTCGATAACACTGTTTGATCACAGATGCCCATTCACTCTCTGAATTTGCTGAAATGCTTGGAGATCGCTTACATTGGCAAAAGAGCGTTGCACTCTCTGAAAGCTCCACTCGAATATCATCGATTGCATCTGTCGTTTCACAATAAATTCGCTCTGCTCTGCAGTGTGATGGAAGACCATAAGCGGCTCCAATAGGAGTAGCAAGGAGAATGCGAGCCATCCACCAGCTAGTCACTTGGGCTTGGAAACGTTGTCCTCCAGCCATTGCGGAGCCCCCAGCCGTATTTTTCCTTTTTGCCTTTGTTTTGAGAGCCTTTGGCACCTTGCCATTTTATATTTTTTGCTGAGTTTTCTCAATTCAATAGACCGATTATGGACATTATTCGGCCATCTCTTCAGTTGAATCTTTCCGATACAAAAAATCCAACAGTCTCCCTCCACATCGGTCAAGAACTTCTCGTGACTGTCGATGGAGGTCAACAACAGTTTGGAGGTATTTGGCATCTCTGGCACATACAAATCTTTGCGCCTGCTCAATAATTGCAATGCCTACTTTCAAGCAAAATCCTTCACCTAGACTTTTTATTCCTGCAAATTCTTTGCTACAGATTAGGAGCCGTCCTGCCGAGACAGGAAAAATGAACTCATTGAGAATATCCTTGATATCCGGAAGATCTTCACGCTTAAGAATAGGGTTGTCTCCTGTGATGAAAAATCCAGGATCTTGATAAAGGAACCGCCAATTTAATACATTCATCATGGCTTCTTCTTTATAGAAGGGTGCAAAAGATATTCCCATTTTGTAGATGCCTTCCATGCCACTGAAACGAGCTAATTGATCAAGAACTTTATCCTCAATTGGTTTACCCGTCGCTTTGTAACTAATACGAATAAAACCATCCTTAAAACCCTTAGTATGTAGTAGTTCCCGTCCACGATCGTCCTTTGCAGGTACTCTCCAAAACAACATACAAAGACCAATCATAAACTCTAATTTTTCTTCGAATTCCAAAGGAGCCTTATTCGGAGTTGAATCGATAATTTTTCTAAGAAATATAGCAAAATCATGATCAAAAGGGGCATAAAGCTTTTCAAGTGTATCGCTCCGTTCTCCTGTCATCGGATTTGTAAAAGAGTTCCTATGATTCTCATGAAACACATCTCTTGTATCTTTTTTCATGAAAATTCTTTCCTGTTTTTTGTCATACACAAATAGCTCTCCTGAGCCGTTTAAAAAGCCCTTTAAGTAGCTCTGAGGAAGGTAGTGATGTTTGGCAGAAGATTCTGGCATATTTCCAGAATACATCAAAAAGCCGAGTACATTTTCATGCTCTCGGCGTATTTGAATTATTTATAATCCTGCACACTCATCGTGTACGTGGCGATGGAATTGGATTCGATGTAGTAGGTGCCAGCATTATAGAAAATGCTTTCATCTTTGATCGGTCCCGTTCCATTCATAACCAACTCGAAGCTGAATCCGCCCTCGGGCTTCTTCAGCCATGCCTGGCAGAGGCTTCCATTGCAGTCATATACGATCTTGAATTTGTCGCCTGTGATGGTGAATGGCTCAGATTTCTTTGCTCCATTCCCTTTGAAGACAAATACTTCCTGATAGGATTTTGCTGCTGCTGGCGCTTGAGCTTCTGTTGTTGGCTGTGAATCTGATGGCTGTGCTGTCTCTGTACTCGAAGGAAGTTGGCTTCGATCCATTGTTCCAACTGCCACTCCCAACAGGACAATAACCAAGATGAATTTCACTCCACCTGATAAATGAAAGTTTCCCTTTTTCTGGATGAATCCAATCACTGGCGGCAGCAGAATTGCCGACGATGCAAGTAATGCTAATCCAGTCACAGGCTGTTTCGCGAGCATCGCAATAGCCGGTAAGAGTATGAAGATCCCAAGTACCCATCCGATAATGAAGCCGAGGGTAATTTTTCGCGGAGCCGATGCGGGTTGCTGAGAAGACATAAAAATAAGGGAAGGAATTAAGTAAGATGAGAACAAATATCTTCGATGACATTTGGCATGTTTTCTGCCGTCACGAGACGGAATGCATGTCCCTTGCCGCAGATTGATGCCCATATTTGCCCAATCTGCTCCTTATAGCTTGTATCTATTGATCCAAGGCGATCTGCACCTTTGTACTCCAGCACCCACCAAGCACCCTTCTTCGTCCGCACGATGAAGTCCGGATAGAAACGTGATGAACGGTATCCTTGGATGAAGAATCCATCCGGGTCTTGTACGACATTACGTAGCCACCATTCGACCTCATCGCAATTGTCGATCTGCTTTGCTAGGGACATTTCCTCGCCATTCAGATCATCACAACGGTCGAAAAGATGCTTCTTGAAAGGTTCCTGCTGTGGATGCAGCAGCGTCATCTCGGATGGCACATGCCAGACATCCTTTTTGCTTGGAGTGATCTTTTTCTGTTGGAGTAACATCTGAAATGTTTTCTCTGCCTGTTCGGAAAGGAGCGTTTCCACAAGTCTCCGCAGGCTGTCGCGCAGTGAAAACTTTTGCGAGAATAGAATCTCCAATGAGTGTTTTTTAAGAAGTATCTCGACGATTCCTTGCAAGAACTTATTCATGTCATCGATGGCGATTGCTTGGTCATGTACAGTGCGGGAAAGCCATCTGATAAGAGCGTCCTTTGTTTCATCCTCGGAGAGCAGCATGAGCTTCAGTCTTTGCTGTGCTTCCACAGTTACGGCATCTTCTTGAACGTCGATGAGAGTTGTCTGATTCTCAAGCTCTTCCAAAAAAGAAATTGGTATATCCTTTCCATGTAGGGAGAAAGTTTCTGGAATGAGAT
>ORMF011698390.1_pt1 | contig 10212 bp, 8 predicted proteins | sample 1779871 | NCBI WGS metagenome assembly ORMF01 (sample SAMEA104232316, study PRJEB22302) | groundwater metagenome | biome: forest; feature: aquifer; material: groundwater | place: USA | collected 2011-08-07 | depth 5.4 m | reverse complement strand
TGCAACCAGGCTTCGGTCAATCACGGCTTTCGTCATGTGGCTGATCTTTTTCACGAGCACCCCGATATTAATCTGACAACGTTGTTCGGGCCGCAGCACGGAATTCGCGGCGATGTCCAGGACAACATGATCGAGACGGGCCACGCCACAGATCGAAAGACCGGGCTGCCGATCTATTCTCTCTACAGTGAGACCCGCGAGCCCACTGAAGAAATGCTGCGCGATGTAGATATCATCGTTTTTGATTTGCAGGATGTAGGAACCCGGATCTACACGTTTGTTTACACGCTCGCTAATTGCATGCGTGCAGCAAAGAAGTTTGGCAAGAAAGTTATCGCCTGCGATCGACCTAACCCTATCGGTGGAACCAAAGTCGCCGGGGTGGTGCTCGATCCTGCGTTCGCTTCGTTCGTGGGTCAATTCCCGATCGCCACGCGCCACGGCATGACTGTGTGCGAACTGGGCCGTATGTTCAATGAGCACTTTGGAATTGGTTGCGAGCTGGAATGCGTATCCATGTCGGGTTGGTCGCGCGAACTCTGGTACGACCAAACGGACGGCCCATGGGTCCTGCCCTCGCCGAATATACCGGCCCCCGAGACGACTGCTGTCTTCCCAGCGACAGTCCACCTTGAAGGGACGCAAATGTCCGAAGGGCGGGGAACCACAAAACCCTTCGAGTTCGCGGGCGCGCCTTACATCGACGCGGACGATTTTGCGGACGCGCTGGCCAGGTTCGATTTTCCCGGTGTGTATTTCCGCTCCTGCGGATTCATGCCTACTTTTCAGAAGCATGCCGGCCAGGCTTGCGGAGGAATTCAAATCCATATTACTGACCGTGAAGCGTTCGAGCCCGTCATCGCTGGAATCGCGATCGTGAAGAGCGCGTTCGACATGTATCGCGAGCAGTTTCGGTGGAAGGACCCTCCATATGAATACGAGTATGACCGCAACCCTTTTGATCTCATCTCTGGCACCTCAAAAGTTCGCGAAGCGATCGAGCGACGCGACTCGCTCGACGCGATCCAGGACTCATGGGTCATTCCGTTGGCGGAATTCAAGCTGCTCCGAGAACGGTTCCTCCTTTATTAATAGGTAAGCAGTGGTAGAGCCGACAACTAAACCATTGATTCATAGTAAGAAGGCGAGATTTTGCTAGCTAACAAGCCGCATTAAGATGCGCTGGATCGCCCGACGAGTTAAGGCGATTGATGAAGGGAGAATATTTTGGTAGCAAGGCAGATGCAAAGATCAAAGGTCGACACTCCGGGCCGCGCATGGGTGATTGGTCTGGCAGCGTGGGCGGTACCCGGACTCGGGCACCTGCTACAGAGACGGTGGGCGCGAGCTCTGCTGCTGGGCGGAGCGGTATGGGGCATCTTCGCTACAGGCTTATGGGTCGGCGGCCATCTCTTCAGGCCCGGTGCGAGCGATCAGGGCTTTGGAGTACTGTTGCAATTATTACCAATGATCGCAAACCTGGGAGCCGGTCTGCTCTACGTTATCTGCTGGCTGACTAATACCGGCTTTGCCGATCACGCACAAATGGTCACCTATGAATACGGCAACACCTTCCTGTTGGTGGCAGGCCTACTGAATTACCTGGCCGCGCTCGACGCATTTGATATCGCCGCGGGGAGGAAGCAATGAGACACGTATTCTGGATGGCCGTATTTGCGGGTCTGACTGCGGTTGTCTTTGGTGTAGTAGCGAAAGGTTCCGACCGTCAACGCATCGTCTATGGCCTGAAGGTGTTTGCTGAGTTTATTTTCGTCGCTTTCATCCTTGGTTGGATCCTGTACTTTCTGCCCTTAGGTTAAACTGACTTCTTAACATCGAAACAGAGTGGGGTCTGCTCATGGCGCTGGTCAATACAGATGCGATCGTCCTGCGGACCTACAATCTGGCTGAAGCAGATCGCATAGCGGTTTGTCTCACGCGTAGCGCTGGCTTGGTGCGGGCGGTGGCGAAAGGCGCGCGGCGGATGAAGAGCCGGTTCGGCGCCGCCCTCGAACCATTCACGCTCATCAGGCTGGCTTTCTACGAAAGAGAGAATCGCGAGCTAGTCTCGATTTCCAGCGCTGAAATCCTGAAATCGCATTTCGATCTAGCGGCGCAACTTGAGGCATCTGAGGTCCTGGCTTACATGGCAGAGTTGGTAAGCGAATTCGCTCCGCCTCATGAAGCTAACGAGAAGCTCTTTCGAATGTTAAGCGCTAGTGTCGAGGCGCTGGAAACCGCGCCCGAAACGTGTCGCCTGGTGCTGCGATACTTTGAGGTGTGGTTGCTCCGCCTGGCTGGCTTATTTCCTGATGTGCGCTCATGTGCTGACTGCGGTGCGCAACTTAGTGAGAGCGACCCCGTCTGCCTGGATATTGAAGTAAATCCTCACTGTCAGAGATGCAGCCGCGGGCCAGCGACAAGGTTATTGCCTGAGACTCAGCGGCTTCTGGTGGCGAGTCAAAGTCTTCCGCCAGCCGATTTTGCATCGAAGTTCAAGGCGCTTTCAGAACCTTCGGAGACCCAACTCGCAGAGTTAACGCATCGTTTGATCGTGCGTGCACTTGAGCGGCGGCCGCGAACAATGGTCACCCCATCGCGATAACTTTGAAAGGTGGCACAGGTCCCGCCCGTGAGACACACGCGGATGCGGGTCGCACTTTACGTAATACTGGAAGTCGGCATTATGGCAAAGAGGAGACTCATAGAGCGTTATGTCCTGCGCACGATTTTTCCTTACATCGTAGCCTCGCTGATCCTACTGACGGCAATTCTTTTCGCACAACAGACTGGCCGCTACTTTGAGACGATCTTCCACGGCGTTATGCCCTCCAGTTTCGTCTACGGACTGGCGCTCGCCCTTCTTCCAACTGTCCTTGTATTCACTATTCCCATGGCCGTCTTGTCCGGCACGATTATCGGGTTAGGCCGCATGGGAAGCGATAGCGAGTTGGTGGCAATGCGGGCAGCCGGAGTTAGTACCTGGCGGATGCTTTGGCCGGCTCTGGCGTTGGGCTTACTGGCCACCGCTGCCACGGCGGAGCTCAATCTGAAAGAAGCGCCTCGGGCGCAACAGCAGTTAAAGTCAGTCATCATTCGGAGCGCCCTTTACAAGTTGGAGTCGCCCGTTGAGCCCCGCACTTTTACCAGCGACATTCCGAATAAGGTAATCTACGTTCGCGATGGTGATAAGTCGCGCGGACAATGGGGTCGCGTTTTCATTCAATCACTCCAGGCTGACAACTCGACAATGCTCGTGACCGCTCGGGCGGGCCGGATTGACTCCTCGGAGGACAAGTCCGAACTGGTGCTGCAGGATGCGATGCAAACGAGACTGCCTTCGCCGGAAACGCGCGATCAATCTTTTGTAGTCGAGCGCCTGGATCTACTTCGCATTGTCTTTAACACCGGACGTGGTGGTTTACTGGCGCGCCTGCAGAAGGAGGAGTCGGGGCCTGACGAGATGGGTCTGACTGAGTTGCGTCAATTCATCGCCCAGAGCGAAGGGCCGGCAAAGCGCGATGCTGCCATCATCTTTCATAAACGGCTGGCTTTCTCACTCACGCCCTTCGTGTTCTCGTTGTTTGGGGCCGCCCTGGCTTTGCGCATGCGCCGGGGCAGCCGCGGTTTCGGCGTCCTCATGTCCCTCCTCGTGTTGCTCATCTATTACCTGGTGACACTGGGCGGAGATCAGATGGCGCGAGCGGGCTCTCTGCCACCCGTCGTGGGAGGCTGGCTGGCAACGGCGTTGACACTCATATTGGGGGTTGCGTTGCTGGCCCTCAGGCACCGGCAATTTGGCTTTCGGTGGCGCCTTACAACGAGAGCGAAAGCTATTCCCTCGGATAATCAAGTGACGCCGCGATTGCCTGTCCGCACTGCCCGTCGCTGGCTGGTTAGTTTTCCGACGCTGCTGGACGTGAGTATCGTGCGGACCATGACCTTCAGCTTTTTCTTTGGGTTCCTGTCTCTGGTCTTGATTTTCAATGTCTTCACCACCTTTGAGCTGTGGCGTTTCATTGCGGCTAATAAGTCGAGTGTGACACTCGTCGCGCAATACCTCTTTTATTTGCTGCCGCTCGTGAGTATCGAACTGTTTCCCGGCAGTGTTCTGGTAGCCGCGCTTCTGACCTATGCGCTGATCGCCCGCAGAAGGGAAGCCGTGGCCTGGTGGGCCAGCGGCCAGAGTGTCTATCGATTGATGCTGCCCGGACTTGGGTTCGCGGTATTGATTGCCGTCGGTTCATGGTTCATCCAGGAACGCGTGATGCCGCAGGCTAACGTAAGGCAAGATACTCTGCGCGCCAGGATCCGCGGGAACATTGCGCAGATGGCCGCGGGATCTGAGAGGCGTTGGCTGGTCAGCACCGACGGCGCGCGCATTTACTCTTATGAATTCGACGAACGCCGGCAGGTTCTGCTAAAGCCGGCGATCTATGAATTTGACGACCACCAGATCGGATTAAAGCGCGTGACGACAGGCGAAGAAGGGAAGTGGCTCTCGCCTAACGAATTTGAAATTAGTAAGGCGCATTGGATCGATCTTGACGATAAGCGGGTAACTCAACAATCTGCGGCGCAACTGAAAATCCGCGGTGTAGATCCACCTGCAGTTTTCAGACCCACGGTCGATCGGCCATCGCAAATGAGTGCCGATCGACTTAAGGTGTACATCAAAAGCTTGAAGGATCGCGGCGCCGACACGGCCGCTCTGGCTGTAGCTTTGCAACGAAAATACTCGGCGCCGTTTGGCGTGATTGTGATGGCCTTGATCGGAATGCCTTTGGCTATCTCGTTTGGACGCAAGAGCACAGTCGTAGCCCTGTGTTCAGCGGTAGCGGTAAGCCTGGCATTCTGGTTAGTGTCGGGAGGCTTCCAGCAACTGGGCGAACATGCTTTGCTGCCGCCCGGGCCGGCGGTATGGACCCCGATTGTGATCTTTACCTGCGGTGGGTTGTATTTTATTTCGCGGGTGCGAACCTAAAGGATTGAGCGCGGATGGGCTGTTCGCGCGCTCCGAGTTCAACGAGAAAAAGGCCGCGGAGAGGGGAACTCCGCAGCCTCTGAATTCGCGCTACACACTCAAGGCGGACAAGGATGTCCGCGCTCCTTGATCGCACGTGCAAGCTGCACGGGCTACTAGCTAGGTTCCCGTTTCCCAGCTCGTCATGTACTCGATCTGTTCCGACGTCAGGGTATCGATCGACATTCCGAGCGACTTGAGTTTGAGACTGGCGATTTCCTGATCGACTTCCTTCGGCAGCAAGTGAACGCCGGGCTCGAGCTTACCCTTGTTCTTCACCAGATATTCAGCCGAGAGTGCCTGATTAGCAAAGCTCATGTCCATCACGCTGGCCGGGTGACCTTCGGCGGCTGCCAGATTGATCAGGCGGCCTTCGCCGAGCACGATGATCCGATGACCGTTTGTAAGTTTGTATTCTTCGACAAACGGCCGGAGTTGTTCAACGGGCTCAGACATCTCGCGGAGCGCAACCAGGTTAAGCTCGAGATCGAAATGGCCGCTGTTACAGACGATCGCACCGTCCTTCATCTTAGCAAAATGTTCACTGTCGACTACGTGACGGTTGCCCGTGACGGTGACGAAGATGTCGCCGATGGATGCGGCCGCCGCGATCGGCATTACTCTGAATCCATCCATCACTGCTTCGACCGCCTTGATAGGATCGATTTCACAAACAATCACGTTTGAGCCCATCCCACGCGCACGCAGAGCCACGCCTTTGCCGCACCAGCCATAACCGACCACAACCAGGTTGCGGCCCGCCAGCAAGATGTTCGTGGCGCGGATGATGCCGTCCAAAGTCGATTGACCAGTTCCGTAGCGATTATCAAAGAAGTGTTTGGTCTGCGCGTCGTTGACGGCGATCGACGGGAACGTGAGCACGCCGGCGGCCTGCATCGCCTGCAAACGTACGATGCCGGTCGTGGTTTCTTCCGTACTGCCGATAAGGTTGCCCTTTAGCGCCGGCCGCTCCTTGATCATCGTGGCGACGACATCCGAGCCGTCGTCTATGATGATTTGCGGTTCAAAATCCAGCGCAGTCTGAACGTGGCGGCGATACGTGTCGGTTGATTCACCCTTCATGGCAAACACCGGGATGCCGCAATCTGCGACCAGTGAAGCCGCTACATCATCCTGGGTGGAAAGGGGATTCGAGGCGATGAGCAGAGACTCAGCTCCACCGGCTTGCAGTGCGCGAGCGAGATTTGCCGTCTCGGTCGTGATGTGCGCACAAGCGACCAGGCGCACGCCCTTCAACGGCTGTTCAGTTCTGAATCGCTCGCGAATCAGGCGCAGGACCGGCATCTCGCGCTCGGCCCAATCGATACGCTTCTTTCCCTGGGGCGCCAGGGAAATATCCTTTATGTCATGTTCAATGGCCGGCATTGCTGTACTCATTTTGTTAAAGTTTCCTCTTGTCGTGAAAATTGTTGACTTCGATTCAGGCCCAGAGTTTGGAGTACCGCCTTCAGGCGGCTCTGTCGGTTCGGAGAGATTCCGCCTGAAGGCGGAACTCCGAACGCTTCTTTCTACACACCAGCCGCGGCGCGCAGAGCTTCCGCCTTATCAGTTTGCTCCCAGGTGAATCCCTCTCCAGTGCGACCGAAATGGCCATAGGACGCGGTGGCTTTGTAAATCGGCCGGCGCAGGTTCAGAACTTCGATAATCTCTCGGGGCGTCAGCGGAAAGTGTTCGCGGACTAAATCGGAAAGCTTCGCCTCCTCGATGCGACCAGAGCCTCTGGTATCAATTCGCACTGAGACAGGGTCCGCCACACCGATCGCATAAGCGAGTTGCACTTCACATTTCTCCGCCAGGCCCGCGGCGACAATGTTCTTGGCGATGTAACGGGCCATGTACGCTGCTGAGCGATCCACCTTAGTCGGATCCTTGCCCGAGAACGCGCCGCCGCCGTGGGGAGCGTAGCCGCCGTAGGTGTCCACAATGATCTTGCGACCAGTTAATCCCGAATCACCCTGCGGTCCGCCGGTAACAAAGCGTCCCGTGGGATTGATGTGATACTTCGTCTGATCGTCGAGCAGTTCACCGGACACAGTGTGTCTGATAACGCGTTCGCGAATCTCTGAGCGAAGTTGTTCGTTGCTTACTTCGGGGGCGTGCTGGGAAGAGATGACGACAGCATCGACGCGGAACGGACGGCCGTCACGATACTCAACGGTGACCTGTGACTTGCCGTCCGGACGAAGATAGGGAAGCTCGCCTGACTTTCGCACCTCAGACAGTCTCAAGGCCAACTGGTGCGCCAGCTGAATCGGCAGCGGCATCAACTCAGGCGTCTCGTTGCAAGCGAAGCCAAACATAAGGCCCTGGTCACCGGCGCCGCCCGGGTCGACACCCATGGCAATGTCCGGAGACTGACGATGCACGGCCGATAGCACGCTGCAGGTATCGCAATCGAACCCGTACTTGGCGCGGTCATAGCCAATCTCTCGAATCGTCTCACGGGCGACGTCGGCATAGTCGATCATGGCTTTGGTGGTGATCTCGCCGGCGACGATAACCATACCGGTGGTAAGGAGCGTTTCGCAGGCTACGCGCGAGTTAGGGTCCTGGGTCAATGCGGCATCCAAAACCGCGTCCGATATCTGATCGGCAATCTTGTCGGGATGCCCCTCAGTAACTGATTCAGATGTAAACAAAACTCCACGATGATTGTTACTCAATTCAAACTCCTCCGATAAAAGCTATAAGTGCTTACGGTAGACACCAATGTAGAAATCAAAAGACCGCGTACGATAACAGCCCATTTAAAGGGGTGTCAAGCCGGCCCAATCCTCGGAAGCGACCAAAAGCCTTCAAATCCCTGAGTCTTGCCCCACGCTCTCTTCTACTCTTCTACTCTTCTACATAATATGTGTTATCAGACGCGTCGACTCTGAGCGGAACTCGGCGGCTGGAGCGTCCTCCCTTCTGGTTACTCTTCCTTAATGCTGCAAAGTCTTCAGTGCGGCCTTGTCTTTGTTCCGTAGAGCTTCTTCCAGGACCTGCCATTCATGATGACCGCGCGAAAGCTTGCGAAACTCACCATCGTTGTCGGCCATCAAACTGTCCAGCATCTCCTGTGTTCTGCCATTGTCAATTGCTTTACCTGCGGCAAGTGCCAGTGCGCCGAACGCCTGGTGATGAGTGGTGATCCCTTCTATGGATAGCTTTGCACGTTCATATGGAAAGCGATAATCGTTTGGGTATTTCTTTTCTGCATCTTGAATCGCAGCGAGGATCTGGTTGGTTTCAGCAGGCTTTGCGCCGCTCCGCCTTTCCCGAAGTCGCTTGATTTCTTCATCAGCAGAACCACCGGTCGCCATCTGCCCAGGCGCGGCGGTCGCCGTTGATTTTGCCGGCGAAGAAGTCGAAGAGTTTGGCGCCGCGGGATCAGTATTCGAATCAGCCGCCGGCGTTGTTTGCGCGACCGAGCCGCGATGCGACCACCAGTACCAACCGGCGAATCCTATCCCGATGAAGAGGAGAACGAACAGCCCCAGAATCGCTCCCTGCCACCATCGAAATTGTGAAGGAGCCTCAGCTTCACCATATGCGGACAACATCGTAAGCGTGGGAGCGCTTCTCTCATCCCTGGCTCGAGGAGGTACGATCACTTGAGGCGTTGTCGCCATAGTTTCTATTGCCAATTCTTGCCGCGGAATAGGCAGCGCCGGGGAGGTCGCAGTGGTCTCGTCAAATAAGTCAGCTGACGAATACCACTCCTGAGGTGTCACTTTGTTAGATTGCAGTCGATCCGTGTGGTTAAGCTGCTCAGAGGACGGAAGAGTCCAGGTTTTCGGCGGAGAGGTGCGACTTGTGGTTGAACTCGAAGGCGCAAGTGGCTTTGACGGACTTGCAGTTTCATTCCCAGGGGCTTGATTGCTTACATTATCCGATGACAGTTGTGTCCCGCAGTTTGTACAGAATTTCCACTTCCCTTCCGATAACTCGCCGCAACCCGGGCATCGAACTGAATCGCTTATCGGGCCTCCACACGATCCACAGAACCGATAGGCATTCGGAAAATCAAGATTGCATGCTTGGCAGTGCTTCATCTTCCCTCGTTCGGGTGAGCCTCAATTCAACTGGGCCAGAGGTAAAGTGCGCCGGATCAATTTATCAGACAACTGAGCGATCAGCGAGTGCTCGAAGACATACACTCTTTACATCTGTCCCGAGGCACCGCAACTCGCATGCCAGCTCTGATTCTTTAATTCGCAGGCATTGTGATGATGCTTACCTCCATATCGTTTGTAGCCTATTACGTTTTCGTGTATTGGGATGATTTCTATGAAGGCAGTGAGTGTCAGTTCGGCCCCGGTCGTTGGAAACGCTTTGCGCCAGGTAAGAAATAAGAGTAGTCATTCCCGGAGGTTGTTGGTGAAGAAGAATATGTGAAGGCTTTCTCGCTGTCGCCAAGGAGGTCGAGACGGTTGCAGCCTCGGCAATCGCCGGGCAGTTCCCTTTGTGGTAAAGAAGCGCGCGCGGCCTGTTCGCAGTATTCCTAAGGAACTGACCAACGGGAACTCCGATTCTCTTTCGTGAGCCCTCACGCTTTACTTTTTTTCGTTTCCTTCATTCTATGGCTATCTCCCTAGAAACTGACACGCACACCAACTTGTGCCGAGAAAGGGATCCTGATTGTCGACGAGAAAACTGTAATAGTTGGATCGAGTGAATGCTCCCGTTGAGGGCAGTGCTCCTTGTTGGACCAGATCGTTGCGCGTGTGATTACGATCCAACGAACCGCGCACGAACCATTGTGATCGAGCCGATTGAAACCAATCGAGTCTCGTCGAGAACAAGACATCCCGAAACGGAACCGGCACCGAAGTCGGCACGTCAATCGATCTAACGCCGGGAATCAGCCCCATCGACGCCAACCAGGCCAGAGCTGTGAACTCGCTGAGGCTGAGTGCGCCAGGTTAAGTCCCGAACTGCCGCCAAACGCAACAGCAGTGATGCGCGCCTTCGTTGGATCTGAAGGCTCGACCGGCTGAGTCATCGGTGCCAGATAGGCGATATTCGCGAAACTGCGGTGCGCTAGCGGAATATTTTCCAAATCTTTCTTTGAGATCAGGGTCTTCTGCACACTGCTGGTGGTTTCGAGTGGTTGTGAAAAGAGCGACGACCAGGTCTGGGACTGTTTCGTGTCCCCGATTGTGTGCCAGCAAGTTGCGGCTGGA
>ORMF012274780.1_pt1 | contig 10215 bp, 9 predicted proteins | sample 1779871 | NCBI WGS metagenome assembly ORMF01 (sample SAMEA104232316, study PRJEB22302) | groundwater metagenome | biome: forest; feature: aquifer; material: groundwater | place: USA | collected 2011-08-07 | depth 5.4 m | reverse complement strand
GGCGATTGGCGATTGGCGATGCCGGGAGCGCTGGCCGCGGCGGGTTCCATCGGCGGCGGCGCGGTCTCGTCCACGAGTCGGAGCGCCGCCTCGTAAAGGTCCTGCAACTCCGGCCGGCCCGGCTCGTAGCGGGCGAACTTCACCAGGTCACAGCGCACCAGGAAATCGCCGAGACTGCGCTTCTGCTCGAAGGACAGCAGCGCGCTGTCCTGGAGCTCATCGAGAAACTCCTCCGTGGTGCGCTCCGGCGCGTGCAGATTGAAGCGCTCTTCGAGATAGACGCGCAGCGTGTCGGACACCAGCGTGCAGAATGGATTCGGCTGGCCGATGAGGTTGAGCGCTTCGCGCAGCTTCTCTCGTGCGCGCTCGTGCGGCGGGATGATCACGACCGGCGTCGGCGTCTCCTTCTTCTTCCGCCACCGCCGCCAGGCCCAATACGCCACTGCCGCCACGGCCAGCGCGCCCAGCGTCCACCACAGCCACTCCCAACCCGTCGGGATATCGAGGGGCGGCTTGATGTCGCGAATGTCCTGGCCCGCGAGGGCGTTCGTGCCTTGCGGCGGGGCGGGCGGAATGAGGGCGGGGGCGTTGGTGTTCGTCATGCCAGAGCGTAACGAGCGACGAGCGACGGGGGACGAAACGGGGACTGGGGCCAGCGAACGCTGCGTTTCCCCTCACCCCGGCCCTCTCCCGTGGGGAGAGGGAGAGGCGCAGCCAGCGCTTGCACATACCGGGCACGCCTGGCCTGGCGAGAAACTGGTTGACGATTCTCCCTCTCCCTACGGGAGAGGGCCGGGGTGAGGGGAAAGGTAGCAAACGAACCCACGCAGACGTTCGTCTGGTGCCCCCGCTCAGAAGCCTCAAGTCGGATCGTCGGGATTTTGGATTGCCTTTGCACGTTATCCCCTTCGCCGTCTTTTCTCCCGCGCTTCGAAGAACCGGCCCAGCGCCGCGGCGTACGGTTGATCGGTGCGCAGCACGATCGAATCGATGGCGGCAGAACGAAAGAGCCGTGCCAGTTCGTCTTGCGCTTTGACCTGTCGCTCGGCGAAGGCCTTCCGTTTGCGTTCGTCACCCGTGTTGATTTCGACCAGCTCGCCCGTCTCGGCGTCTTGCAGGATCAGTCGGCCCAGCGCCGGCAGCTCCTGCTCGTAGCGGTCCACGATCTGCACGGCCACGACGTCGTGACGGCGATTGGCCTGGCGCAACGCCACCGCCGAGGTCTGCGCCAGCGTCTCCGAGAGAATGACCCGCCGCCGCAAGTGCGCGTCGATGTCCGCGCGGCTCGGTTTGGTCTGGCCCAGGAAATCCGAGAGGATCACCACGATCGCGCGATGATGAGTGACGCGGCCGAGAAACTCCAGCGCGCCGTTGAGATCGGTGCCGTGAAACTTCGGCTCAGAGAACAGAATCTCACGAATGACGCGCAGCACGTGTTTCCGCCCTTTGCGCGGCGGGATGAACTTCTCGACCTGCTCAGTGAACAGGATCAAGCCCACCTTGTCGTTGTTGCGGATCGCCGAGAACGCCAGCACGGACCCAATCTCCGCCGCCAGCTCGCGCTTGGACTGCTCGACCGAGCCGAACAACCCGGAGCCGCTCAGATCGACGACCAGCATCACCGTCAGCTCGCGCTCTTCGACGAACTTCTTCACGAAGGGATGGTTCATCCGCGCCGTGACGTTCCAGTCGATCGAGCGCACCTCGTCGCCGGGCTGATACTCGCGCACCTCGTCGAAGTTCATCCCTTGGCCCTTGAAGACGCTGTGGTACTGCCCCGCGAGCGTCTCGGTCACAAGCCGATTGGTGCGCAACTCGATCTGGCGGATTTTTTTGAGGATCTCGCGAGGGATCATGAGGTGACCGAGGGCCGCGCGGTTTCGGCAAGGATGTCCAACAACTTCCGATGAAGCTCGCTATCCGGTACTACGAGGCGGTGTTGGCCAACCCGTCTTCGCCAGCGGGGCAAGCGTTTCTCACGGAGGGCGGCCATCTCGCTTTCAACAGCGGTGTCGATCTCCGGCTGGGGCAGAATGAGGTTCCAGTTGAGTCCAATGGCTTGAGCGACCTTCCGGCCTGCTGGGCTTTCTGCGAATGACAAGACCCGCTCCAACGTGCTGAAGAACGCCCGCAGCGGCAACTCGCCCTGGCGGCACTGCTTCACGATCTGGCGGAGATACGCGCGCACCACCGCCACCATCACCAGGAACTGCTCTTTGTCTCTCCTACCTTCCTTGCGGATGTGCACCACATTCCACGCCTTGGCCTGAAGGACGCCGATGGGATCGAGCAATTGGACGACGACGTTGCCGATGCGCTCACGCACAGTGAACCGTTGAAGGTTCCTGACTTCAAAGCCGGGAATCGTGTGCAATACTTCGACGCTTACCGCTGCATTGGCTGCGGCGGCACAGAGTTTTCCTGCTAACAAGGTCCCGAAAGTCTCCCGCAACCGGGGGAGTTCAGCGCGACTGCCAAGCTTACGGGCCAGGTCACGCACGGCTTGCCGGTCGCCATGGAAGTCAATGTCCTTGCTCACAAACGGCGTCAACTCCGAGAAGCGCTGCAGGGCCCGATCGCGGGGCAGGAACAGACCCGCCCAGCAGTTTACCGCCTGCCCCCCGATGACGGTGCAGGGGAAGCCGAGTTCCTCCACGGCCTTGAGCACAACGGCCAACTCATGCGGCGCGTACTGTCTTCTTTCGTCTGCGGCCATTGCCCTTCCTTTCAGCGGCCAGGTAATCGACGGGAAACAACTCGGTCATGGCTTCGAGATGCTCGCGCAGGTTGATCAGCTTGCCCTTGTGCGGCTCTTTAACGAGCGCCGCCTCCTGGTTGGCCTCCCGGGCAGTGAGCTCACCCCGCTCCACGCGCCGCACCAGCTCCATGCGCTCCTCAGCCTCCTGTTGCTTGAAGGCCTCCCACTCGGCGCGGGAGAGGTAGATAACGTCGTCATTGGTCTTCTTCATACCGGAGAGGTTGCCTGTTTCTGTGGCGAAGGTCTAGCCGGTTTGCATACGAGTCATGCGACGAACAGGCTAGGTCAATCCAATTGCCACACGAACATCTCCGGCCGGCCGGTGGCGCGCCGGATTTCGTTGGCCCGGCGCTGCATTTGCACCAAGATGCGCAGCTTCTCTTCGATGGGCAGGCCGGCCGCCTCGCGGCGGCTCGCTTGCTTGCGGCGAAAGATTTCTTCGGCGATTTCGCGGGCTTGGGGGTTCATGGGGTCCCTTGCTTGAATTTCTGCCATCGGTCGATCAAGTTGTGGCGCGCAAGAATATTCGACAGTTGCTCGGAGTCCACTGGCGCCTCCTCGAGCAAGAGGGCCACGCGCGCCTTGTCCTTGGCCCGGCCGGTCCGCAGCGCGATGGCGATGAGATGCTCCACCTGCATGACGCGGGTCGGCGTCTGGCCCACCTGGCGCGGCACGGCTTGTCGGACGGCTTCCTCCGTGAGCGCATCGTAAGCCGGGACCACCTGGACGAGGATGCCAGCCACCAGCAAGTGCTCGCGCCGTTCGACCGCGCCGCGCGCCTTCAAGAAAGCGTAAATCGGAGTGAGCGTCAGCAATCCGTCGGTGGGCTGCGAAAGCAGAACAAAGGCGTCCAGATCCTCGGTGAGCACGGCCTCAGAATAAAAGTAGGCAGCCATCGCGCCGCCGACGGCGTACTGCTCCGCGAGTCGAGCGGCGACCAGTTCGTTGAAAATCTTCAGCGCGCCTTCCATCGGATGCTTTCAGCAACTACAGCCTTTCGTGGGCAGTTCGATCTGGCGGATGTCTCGGAGGAGTTGGTGGGGGATCATCAGTCGTCAAAAGCCAAGGTCAATGTGGAGACGCGTAAACTTCCTTTCTTCTGGCAAGTAAACAACGCTCCACCAGCGAGGTCCTCCATCGTAAACTTTGATAAACCTTTCCTTCCAACCCGCACTCATTTGACTATGAGACGGAATGCAATTTAGGAGTATTCCCTTCCGTCCGTCGAATGTTACCCCGACATTTTGGCAAATCGTTTGAGGTAGCCACTCGCGCAAAAGGGGCAACTTTTCAGCATATGCTGGATGTGCCGACGGTTGGCTACGCGCGTGCTGGAGGTAATCGGGAAGTTGGTTCAACGCTTCGACTACGTCATTCGTGGTTGGATTCCAAAGTGGAGCGAGATGACCGGGGACGCCCCAGTTGCCTCCCGTGCTTTCGGCGAGCAGGACGACGTATTCAACAAGTCCAGTATCTGTAACGCTTGTGCCGGCCTGTGCTGCGTGCTCGGAGCGGCGCCTGGCGTTCGTGACTACACAGCCAACCAATAAACCCGTTACTGAAACCGCAAGCACACCGACTTTGATCCTCATTGTGAGATTGTGCGATGTCACGGCACCGGCAGTTCATCAAAAATCTTCTGGATCACCGTCTCGCTCGTCTTCTCCTCCGCCTCGGCCTCGTAAGTGATCATCACGCGGTGACGGAGCACATCCATGCCGATGCTCTTCACGTCCTGCGGCGTGACGTAGCCACGACCGCGCAGGAAGGCGTAGGCCTTCGCCGCCAGCGTCAGGTAGATCGTCGCGCGCGGTGAGGCGCCGAGCTGGATGAAATCCTTCACTTGAATCTTGTACTCCTCCGGCGTGCGCGTGGCGCAGACGAGATCGACGATGTAATCCTTCACTTTGTCGTCGATGTAAATCTCGTTGATGACCTCGCGGGCGGCCAGGATGTCCTTCGGGTCCACCACGGCGTGTGTGCTCGGGAGGCCGGTGGTGCGCGCCATCAGATCGAGGATTTGCCGCTCCTCGGCGCGTGAGGGGTAGCCGATCTTGAGCTTGAGCATGAAGCGATCGATCTGTGCTTCGGGCAGCGGATAGGTGCCCTCCTGCTCGCTCGGGTTGTGCGTCGCCAGCACGAGGAACGGCTCCTCGAGTTTGAACGTCTGATCGCCAATGGTGACCTGCCGCTCCTGCATCGCTTCGAGCAGCGCGCTTTGCACCTTGGCCGGCGCGCGGTTGATTTCGTCGGCGAGGATGAAGTTGGCGAAGATCGGCCCGCGCCGCGTGGTGAAGGCGCCGGACTGCGGATTGTAAATCTGCGTGCCGATGACGTCGGCGGGCAGCATGTCGGGCGTGAACTGGAGCCGGGCGAACTTGGCGGTGATGCAGGCGGCGAGCGATTTGACCGAGAGCGTTTTGGCCAGGCCCGGCACGCCTTCGAGGAGCACGTGGCCGTTGGCCAGCAGCCCGATGACGAGCCGCTCGACCAGGTATTTCTGGCCGATGATGACTTTGTTGATCTCGTTGAGCAGGGGCTGCACAAAAGCGCTGGCTCGCTGCACTTCGGCGTTGATGGCGGTGATCCCGGTATTCATTGCGCGCGATATTACTGCCCATCGACAACCGAACTGGCAAGCGCGTTCGGAAAAAGCCGTAGCGCGCGGGGAAGGGGACGTGGGAGGAAACGACTTTCGGGAGAAGGGCAAAGCTCAAAACTCGAAGCTCAACAGAAGCTCCAAGAACCAAGCTCCAATCCAGGCACGAGCGCGCTGCTGACGCCGTGGCCCAAAGGACTTTCGTCAGACGGTCTCGTCCCCGCGGCCGTGCCGGTCCCGCCAGCCGTGGCCTTGCCGACCGCTCTTGGCACTTGGCAAGGTAGGGCTTCTCTTGAACTTCAGGCGTTGAGCTTGGTGGTTCCCTCGCTCCCTTTTCCAGCCTTGCCTTCCCACCCCCGTCTGGCCATAAACTCCGCCATGCACACAACGGAAATTCTTTCTCGCCGATCCTTCCTCAAGTCCACCGCCACCGTCGCCGCTGCCGCCAGCGCGCCGTTCATTTTGCCGTCACGCATCTGGGCGGCGGAGACGAAACCCAACGACCGTCTCACGCTCGGCTTCATCGGCATGGGCACGCAGAACCGCGGCCTCATGGGTGGCTTCCTGCGGCGTAGCGACGCGCAGACGCTCGCCGTGTGCGATGTCGATGCGAACCGCCGCGAAGCCGCGAAGAAGACCGTCGAAGATCACTACGCCAAGCAGACCGACGGCGACGCCTACAAAGGCTGCACCGCGTACCGCGACTTCCGCGAGCTGCTCGCCCGAAAAGACATCGACGCCGTCGTCATCGCCACGCCGGACCATTGGCACGCGATCATCTCCATCGCGGCGGCCAACGCGGGCAAAGACATCTATTGCGAAAAGCCCCTTTGCCAGTCGGTCCGCGAAGCGCGCGCGATGGTCAATGCCGTGCGAAAGAACAAGCGCGTCTTCCAGACCGGCTCGATGCAGCGTTCGTCGAAAGAATTTCGCACCGCCTGCGAACTGGTCCGCAACGGCAAGATCGGCAAGATTCAGCGCGTCGAAGTCTCCGTCGGCGGTCCCGGCAAATGGTGCGACCTGGCGACCGAGGCCGACGAGCCGGGCCTCGATTGGGACCTGTGGCTCGGCCCGGCGCCCAAGCGCGGCTATCATTCCGAGTTGAGCCCGCGCGGCGTGCATAAGCATTTCCCCAACTGGCGCGCCTACCGCGAATACGGCGGCGGCATGGTTACCGACTGGGGCGCGCACCATTTCGACATCGCGCAGTGGGGCCTCGGCATGGACGACTGCGGGCCAGTGGAAATCTTCCCCGCCAGCGAGCCGAACGCGACGCACGGCGTGCGCTACACTTACGCCAACGGCGTCGAAGTCATCCACCACAACGGCAACGGCGTCTGGTTCTACGGCACGGAAGGAAAGATCAACGTCAACCGCGGCCAGTTCGCGCTCTGGCTCGGCTCCGAGCAGAAGGCCAAAGAGGCGAGGGAATGCGACGCCATCGCCGCTGAGTATCTTGCCGACGCCAGAGTCCGCCTCTACAAGAGCGACGATCACAGGGCCGACTGGCTGGCCTGCGTCCGCAGCCGGCAGAAACCGATCTGCGACGTCGAAGTCGGCGCGCGCACCGTTAGCGTTTGCCACCTCGTCAACCTCGCCTACTACCACGGCCAGCAACTCAAGTGGGACTCGAAGAAAGAGCAGTTTGTCGGCGGGACCGGGAAGAAAGAGTGGCTCGACGTGCCGCACCGCGATCCGTGGAAGCTGTCGTAAGCAAAGACGGCCAGTGGATGGCGCGATTGGACGCGGATGCCGTCGGTTCTGAAGTTGTCAGGCCTCCGAGTTGGCAGGTGAACTCCGGGACTTTGCTGCCGGTGTGTGTGCCTGGATTCTCGCCGCGACGGCCCCAGCCGTCTCTCCCGCCGGGAGAAGGAGGAGGCTCAGCCCGCGCCGCCAGCCGGAGAACGCGTCCGATTGCGACGCCCGCCGACTGCGCGCCCCCCGCTCCCAGCGGGAGGGCCGGGGTGAGGGAGAAACTAGGCGAACTCGGTTGCGGACCGACTGCGGACACGTCTCGCTCGTTCAGCGGGACCTGCCCCGCTCGGCCTTCGGCGGCGCGCGCTGGCTCACGGCAGCACTGCGCGGTAGAAGCGGCGGCTGAAGTTCGGCGCTTCCCCATCCGTGAACGCCGCGGCGCCAGTCGGGTTGGGCAGGATCGTGAGCGGCCACCAGTCCTTCAGGTCCGACGAACCTTCGATGATGCTCGCTCCACCGGGCGCGCCGTGGAGGACCATTTGGAACTTGCCGGTGGGCAGGATCGTCGGCGCGGCCAAGCGCGGCGGCGTGGCGCTCGTCTCCGTCAGCACGCAGTCGTCCACGCCGTAGAGGTGCCACTGGACGCCTTCGCCCTTCATGCTGATGAAGACCGTGACGAAGTCGCTTTGCGCCGGCGCGGTCTTGGCGAGATTCGTGAAGCGCAGATGGCTGTACATCCGCGGCGTCCACTGCACGGTCGCAGCACTCGGATTCGTGCCGCCCGTCGGGTCAAGGCCTAGCCGCAGGTAGATCAAGCGGCCCTGGTTCTTCCACACGTCGTATTTCCAGGTGTCGTTTTCGCGCGCCCAGGTCGTCAACCAGGCGCTGAAGGTGTACGACTTGCCGGACGTGACGGCGACGCGCTGATAGACATAGCCATCCGAGCTGCTGCCGTTCACCGCGCCTTCGAGCAGCCACTGGCCGGAGTGCGGTTTCAGGCCCCAGAACCAGGTGCCGTCGGACGCGCCGAGGTCCACGCCGCCGCCGCGTTTCCAGCCGGGGAAACTCTTGCGCGGGCTGGCGCCAGTGCCTTCCTCAAAGCCCGGATTGGCCAGCAGATTCGGCTGGTCGGCCCGCGTGCAAATCACGAAATCGCGCGAGACCGCCCGACGAAGTCCCGCCGCCGCCGACTGCACGCGGAGGTGATACATCGCGTGCGGCCGCAGGCCCGAGACGGTGATCGCGTGATCGGTCGTCAGGCGCGGCTCGGCCGCGGACTCCGTGTAAGGCGGGTTCTCCGCGGCGTATTCGACCCGGCTCCCAGCCGGCACGTCGGTGGTCCAGCGAATTGTCAGGCGATTCGTGCCGCGATCGTCCTCCGTCACCGTCGGGCCAGTGGTGATCTGCACCGTCGGCTTCGTCGCGCTGCCCGGAGTCTCTTCCTCCATGATTGTACCGGCGAGGTCCGTGCCTGGCACCGCGACGCCGCTGCGGTAAGCCTGGCCGTACGGGAATGGATTCGTGGGATTGACCATCGCGGCGTTCACGGCGCCGCCGTCGCTGCGGGTGATCTCTAGGTAATAAGTCTGGCCGGGCGTGAGCGGACATTCGCCGGGCGCCCAGGTGACGATCATCTCCGGGTCCGCTGTCACGCGCGCCGGTTTGCCGCGTTTGGCCGTGCCCACAGGCGCGCCGCCGGGACCGCCGGTCAAAACGCGCACGAGGTAAGTCGGCGCGGCGGGGTCTGCCAGCCACACGGCGACGCTGATCAGATTCACGCCGCGCGCGATGAAACTCTGTCCGATGCTGCCCGCCGTGAAGGTCGCGCTGCCGGACTGGCGCGCGAATAAGTTTGTGATCAGCCCGTCGTCGTCGGACATGATGACCAGGCCGAGGTCGCGTTCGGGAAACGCCGTGACGCCACTGGAAGTGCCGAGGTAGAGGCAGCCGCCCGGCATCGGATCGGAAAAGTCCGGCCGCGGGTCCATTTGCATGATCACGCCGTTGACGTCGGGCGAGGAGGTGCGGATGCGAGTGTAGTAAGTGCGGCCCGCGACGGTGGGCATTTCGCCGTAGCCATAGATGGGCCGCTGATCGCCGGTGCCGAAACTCCGCGCGACGCCGACTTGCCGACCACCCGGGCCGTCCTCGTGGACAGTGAGCGTGTACCGCGGCGCGTTTGCGAAATCCGGCAGGCGCAGATACACCATTGCGATCGGTCCCGTCGCGACGAACGTCTGGCCGAACTCGTAGTAACCGCGGTCATCCCAAAACGCCGGGTAGCCCCACATCGTGGCCTTCAGGCGCAGATCGACACTGCTGCTGGAGCCGCTGGCCGGCACGGCGACGTTGAACGCATAGGCCGAGCGCCACCATACGTCCCACGAAGCGACTGTGTACTTGCCGGCGGGCAGGCCCGGCATCAGGAATTTCCCGAACACATCCGTCACCGCCGCGCCGCCGAGCGAACTCAGTGTGTCGCCGTTGGCGTTGACGGCAAACTCGTAGTAGCCGACGCCGTACGGGCTGCTGAGGTAGTGCGCATACCAGTTCTGATCGCGCACGAAACCGGTGAGCGTGCCCGCGGAAAGTGCCACCGCCCCGGCGAGGAACATCCCGACCAAGGCCGTCCGCAAAACTGTCCGTGTTGTCATGATACCGCGTTCCTGATAGCGCCCTGCTCCGCGGCAATCCATCAAAATCGGGGGGTCCGGTGAAGAGTCACGGATCACAACAGCAAGGGGCCGCGGAGGCACCGTGCGCCCGCGCCGCAACCGCTTTCTTTCCGATCCACCGAACCGTCCGCTCCAGCACCACCCAATCCAACAGCACGCTGATGTGGCCATGCGGCAAGCGCCACAGCCCGGGGCGGCGCCAGGCTTCCCAGAGCTCTTCGATGGTTTGCGCCGGAGCCAACAGGTCGTGCTCGGACTTCAGGATCAGGATTCGGTCAGGGGGTAACCTCGGTTGCTGCGCGGCCAGGTTGAGCGCGCGCAACGGAACCGGAGTGTTCGCGAGGGCCCGTCGGATCGGCTCGCAGAAGGCCAGTTCGCCCACCGCGCGCTCGATGTCGGCGACGGGACTCAGCAGGACCGCGAACTGCAAGCGCGGCTCGATACACGCCAGCAGTCCACTCAGCCACGCGCCGAGCGACACGCCCCAG
>ORMF010584194.1_pt1 | contig 10215 bp, 7 predicted proteins | sample 1779871 | NCBI WGS metagenome assembly ORMF01 (sample SAMEA104232316, study PRJEB22302) | groundwater metagenome | biome: forest; feature: aquifer; material: groundwater | place: USA | collected 2011-08-07 | depth 5.4 m | reverse complement strand
TTGTTATTGCCGAAGTGGATGGTGGTTGGACTATGAAATATTTCAAAAAGAAAGGTGGTATTGTGTATTTGAAGGCAGCTAATAAACACTACTCACCGATTTATCCGCAATATGACCTGAAAGTGGCTGCTATAGTCAAAGGAGTAATCCGAAAATATTAAATTTCTGGTCTTTTGCTCGATTTTAAGGAGAAAATCTTCCAAATAACACCTCCTCAAAAACACTCGACTTCTCCTGCGGAAGTCTCGTTCTGTCCTCGACGCCTCGTTGTCAATCTACCCTTCGACAAGCTCAGGGTCGTTGACAAGACCAAGCTCGGCGTCTGCGGATGTTTCTCGGAGGCGTTATTTGTAAGATTTTCTTGTGGTAATATAAAAATATGAAACTAACTAAATACGAACAATCTGGGTTCATGCTCGAGACTGACAGTGGATTTCGATTAGCTTTTGATATTGGCAATAAGACTCCACTCGATAAGCTAGAGGGCGTTACTGCAGATGCTATGATAGTTTCTCATATTCACGGAGATCATTTTTCATTGGATCAAATCAAAAAGATTTCTCCAAAACAGCTGTATTTGAACAAAGAATGTATAGAGATGCTTGGAGAAGAAGTCTTGCCAGGCGAAATAAATCAGGTAAGGGTAGGGGGCAATATTGAAATTGGTGGAATTTCCGTAATATTTTTCAATGTGGATCATGGGCCGAACATTTCTGTCCCTTTGTTAGAAAATTTTGGATTTGTGATCAAAGCTGACGGGGAGAGCATCTATTTTGCGGGGGATATGTTTTATGAATCCGGTATTGATGTGGCGGATCTAGAAGTAGATTATGCACTTCTACCAGTCGGTACATTTTATACGTTTGGTCCCGAAGAAGCCTTTGATTTTGCTAAGAAATTTAAAACCATAGGTAAGATAATATCCATGCATTACGAAAAAATCCCTGAAACAAAGGATCAATTCCTTAAACTAGCATTAGGGGTATTCCAAGTAGAATAAATATGCCTGATAAAAAGATATTATATGGTTTGTTGGTTCTTGTTCTAATAGTTTCTGTCCTCTTTTTATTTAAGGGAGAAGATAAGATGACGAATTATCCTTCCTTAGGTACTGACATTGTAGTTTTTGGAGATAGTTTGGTTGAAGGAGTGGGCGCTTCATCCCCTGAAAAAAGTTTTGTCTCTGTTCTATCAAAGAAAATAGGGCGGCCCATTATTAATCTGGGAGTTTCGGGCAATACTACAGAGGATGGTCTCGCCAGAGTTTCTCTTCTCGATAAATATAAGCCGAAAGTCGTTCTTGTCCTTTTGGGAGGAAATGATCATCTCCGTAAAGTCCCAATAGATGTGACATTTAATAATTTGGAAAAAATAATAAAAAATATTCAAGACAGGGGAGCTATAGTTGTATTGTTAGGAATTCGCGGAGGATTGTTTAGCGATAATTATGAAGCAAGATTTGAAAAATTAAGTCATAAATATCACACAGCTTATGTCTCTGATGTTTTGGACGGCTTATTTAGTAATAACAAATACATGTCTGACGCAGTACATCCCAACGATTTAGGTTACGGAATAATCGCTGAACGCATTTACCCAACTTTATCCAAACTTATCAAATAGGAATGAAAAGGATTTTAGAACCAAAGTTTTTTGATAGGAATTCTGTTCTTGTAGCCAAGGATTTGATAGGGAAGTATTTGGTGAGAGAAATAGATGGAGAGAAAACAAATTGGAGGATAGTAGAAACAGAAGCTTATGAGGGATTTCTCGATAGAGCTTCTCATGCGCATAGAGGTCAAACTAAGAGGAATACTCCTATGTTCGGCCATCCAGGAACTATTTACGTTTACTTTACTTATGGAATGCACTGGATGCTCAATATTACTTGCGGCAAGAAAGGCCATCCTGCGGCGGTATTAATCCGTGGAGTAGAAGGCTGTATTGGTCCGGGCAGACTGACAAAAAAGCTGGCAATCGATAAAATGTTAACCGGAAGGCCTTTAGGTAAAAAATCAGGACTTTGGGTGGAAGCCGCCTCACCAGCCACCCGCCAGATTGGCGGGAAAGTGAAAATCAAAAAAACACCTCGAATAGGAATAAGATACAGCGGGCCAATTTGGTCACAAAAGTTATACAGGTTTGTGTTACAATCTAAATCCATAAAATAAATGAAAACAAAAACCTTTTCAGAAAAAGTTAAAGACATAGTAAGTAAAATCCCAAGAGGAAAAACTTTGACTTACAAAGAAGTGGCAAAAAGAGCGGGGAATATCAATGCCAGCAGAGCAGTAGGCAATATCCTTTCCACAAATTATGACCCTAAAATATATTGTCATAGAGTTATTCGTTCAGACGGAGGAATGGGCGGCTACAACAGAGGAATTAAAAATAAATTAGCCCTACTTAAAAAAGAGGGAGCGATAAAATAGGCTGGCAGAAAAATAATAGAGGGGTATAATACATGTATTACTAGTTTTATCATTAATTTTAAAACTATGCTGTCCATATTAATAGGTGCGATTGTTATGTTCGCAGTAGGTGCTATCTGGTTCACATATTTGTTCGGCAAAGTCTGGTCTAGCCTAATGAATTTTAGTCCCGAAGCTTCGGCTCGGGCAAAAGAAGGTGGAATGGCTGGAAAGATGGTAGCAATGTTCGTATTGAATCTCATCAGTGTCAGTGTCTTGTACTATCTTCTTCCTCAATTTATGGCTTTCTCATATGGTCAGTTTCTTACAGGGGTATTTGTTATCTGGCTTGGTTTTACTCTCCCATCTCTAGTAAATACCTATTTATGGGAAGGTAAATCTCTTAAGCTTGTGGCTATAAACGCTGGCGGGAGCCTTGTAGCATTTGTGGCAGGGAGCCTAGTCATCTATTTCATGAAATAAATAAGGCATTCGGGTGTATATAAGGGTGTGGATAAAAGGATTGACAGAATTGTTGACAAAATATACCTACTTGACGTATACTCATATTTAACTTCACACGATTGAGTTTTGTCCGAAAGGAAGGAAATACCAGGATGGTTCTCGTTTATAATCGATTTCAGATTATTTTGGGTTTAAATAGATAAACAGCTAAACAAAACAAAAAATAAACCATAAGGGGAATGGTTTATTTTTTGCTCGTTTTTTATTAAGATATCGAAGCCTGCGGGCTTCGATGATTAAGTACAATATTTTATTTATGAATATTACAACTGCTCGACCACAGAAGTTTTTCGGCCGGTTTAAAAAACCGCTGGTTTCTACGCCGAACTTTGTCGAACCGCAATTAGACTCTTTTAAATGGCTTGTGGAAAAGGGCTTGAAGGAAGTTTTTGATGAATTTTCTTCTATAAAAGATTTTTCTGAAAAGAAATTTACTTTGGATTTTACCGGTTTTGAATTGGCAGAGGCCAAGTATGACGAATATTACGCCAAGGACAACAAGCTTTCCTACGAGGCTCCCCTCAAAGTTAAAGTAAAACTAAAAAACCATATTCTCGGTACAGAAAAAGAGCAGGAAATTTTCATGGCTGATTTTCCTCTGATGACAAGCCACGGGACTTTTATTATTTCGGGCATTGAACGCGTTATTGTCCCCCAGCTGGCTCGGTCTTACGGAGTGTTTTTTACAGACAACGAAATAAAAGGCCGCAAATTTTTTGGAGCTAAAATCATCCCTTCTCGCGGGGCCTGGGTGGAGATAGAATCCGACGCAGACGGGGTGATTTTTGTCCGTATTGATAGAAAGCGAAAATTTGCTGCCACAACCTTACTTCGAGTTCTAGGGGCCAAGGATGATATAGCCATACAGAAACTATTTAGCCAAGACGAGTTTGCCACAAAAGCTATAGAGAAAACTCTAGCCAAAGACCACACCAGGACAGCCGAAGAAGCTTTTATTGATATTCACAAAAGGCTTCGGGATGGGGATTTGGCTACAGCAGAAAATGCCAAAGAATTCATCAATTCTATTTTTGACAGTGAAAGATACGATATTTCTCCAGTCGGGCGATATAGGTTCAATAAGCGCTTTGAAAAGAAAATGGACGAAAAGGAGCTAAAGAGAAAAACTATTTCTCTTGAGGACATTGTCACGATTATTTCTCACATTGCCACCCTTAACAACACCTTGCATGCCATGGCAGACGATATTGATCACTTGGGTTCTCGTCGCGTTCGATTTGTCGGGGAACTCTTCCAGCAGAAAATCCGCACCGGTATGGCCCAGATCAAAAGAAACATTCAAAACAGAATGTCTACTATTGATACTGACGTCACTTTGCCTGTCCAGTTTATTTCTCCGAAGCCTCTTCAGGCTCGAATAAAGGAATTTTTTACAACAAACCAGCTCTCTCAGTTCATGACCCAGGAGAATCCTCTGGCAGAAATAGAAAATCTGCGTACACTCTCTGCTTTGGGTCCAGGAGGTTTGAGCCGAACTCGGGCCGGATTTGAAGTGCGCGATGTGCACACCTCCCACTACGGAAGGCTTTGTCCAATACATACCCCTGAAGGTCCGAACATCGGTCTCGTTCTTCGTCTTGCCATTTATGCAAAAATAAACAGCTTCGGCATGATTGAAACTCCTTACGCTAAAGTCAAAAATGGAAAAGTAACAGACGAAATCCAGTACCTCAATGCCTCCGAAGAAGAAGCTTTTGCTATTGCTCATGCCGCAACTCCAGTTGATAAAGAAGGTAGAATCTTAGTTGATGAGGTAGAAGTTCGCATAGAAGGTAATCCTAGCATCACTTCCAAAAATAAAGTTGATTATATAGATGTGGCAACAAATCAGGCTTTTTCTATCGCTACATCTATGATTCCTTTCCTAAATCACGATGAAGCATCCCGGGCCCTCATGGCTTCGAACATGCAAAGACAAGCTACTCCTTGCATTATTCCGGAGGCTCCACTCGTGGCAACTGGCATGGAAGCGGATAGTTTGAAGGACACAGGCAGGCTTGTCAAAAGCCTAGAAGAAGGAATTATTACCCGGGCCGATGGAGTTAAAATTGCTGTCAAGAATAGCAAAGGCAAAGAGACAGTCTATGATTTGATTAAGTTTTCAAGAACAAACGGTTTTACTGCTTTTCATCAAAGACCGAGCGTAAATGTAGGGGACAAGGTCAAGAAGGGCCACCTTCTGGCAGACACATCAGCTTCAGAGAACGGCCAGAGCGCTATAGGCCAGAACATGCTCATCGCTTTCATGTCATGGAGTGGATCAAACTATGAGGACGCGATCATCGTTTCCGAAAGAGTTGTAAAAGATAGCAAATTCACCTCCATACACATAGAAGAGTTTGTGGTAAATGTTCGTGACACAAAACTCGGACCGGAAGTTACTACATGTGACATTCCCAACGTTGGAGAATCAAAACTAAAAAACTTGGCAGAGGACGGTATCGTTCAAGTCGGTGCTGAAGTTCGTCCGGGGGACATTCTAGTGGGTAAAATTACCCCAAAAGGCGAAACACAGTTAACTCCAGAAGAAAGACTCTTGCGATCACTATTCGGTGAGAAAGCTCACGATGTAAAAGATACATCAAAAAGAATGGAAGGAGGCAAAAGAGGACGAGTGATAAAAGTTCAGATTTTCAGCCGGGAGAAAGGCGACAAGCTTGACTCGGGAATTATAAAAAGAATTCATATTGAAGTTGCCCAGCTTAGAAATGTTTCTGTTGGAGACAAACTAGCAGGACGACACGGTAACAAGGGAGTTATTTCCAGAATTCTTCCAGAAGAAGATATGCCATACATGGCTGATGGAACCCCTATTGATGTTATTTTGACTCCACTTGGAGTGCCAAGCCGTATGAACTTGGGTCAGATTTTGGAGCTCCATTTGGGACTTGCCGCCCATACTTTGGGTTATCAGGCTATTGTTCCGCCATTTGCGGGAGCAACAGGAGAGGAAATAAAAGAAGAGCTAAAGGAGGCTGTACTTAGTGAAAGCGGGAAAATGAAACTTTTTGACGGCCGAACTGGCGAGGTTTTTGCCCAGGATATTGCTGTCGGCTACATGTATATATTGAAACTTCATCACATGGTGGAAGACAAAATCCATATGCGATCAATCGGTCCGTATTCTCTCATTACCCAGCAGCCTTTGGGAGGAAAAGCCCAGAACGGAGGGCAGAGATTTGGAGAAATGGAAGTTTGGGCACTTTTGGGTCACGGAGCGGCACATACTTTGCAGGAAATTTTGACAATCAAGTCGGACGATATTTCAGGAAGATCAGCCGCTTTTGACTCTATCGTCAAAGGTTTACCGATTACACAATTAAATACACCGGCTTCGTTTAATGTTCTTTTGAACAATTTAAGGGGGCTAGCTTTAGATGTCCAGATTAAGAAAGGGTCGAAAGAATTATTGGACGGTCATAATCAAGCTGTTTAAAAGCTATTAAATTAAATTCTATGAAAACACGAACAACAACCGATTCAAACGATTTTGAAACAATAGCTTTAAAGATAGCAAGTCCTGAAAGAATAAAGGAATGGTCTTTTGGAGAGGTTACAAAACCGGAAACTATCAACTACCGTACCCAGAGGTCAGAGAAAAACGGCCTCTTTGACGAGAAAATTTTCGGTCCGGACAAGGATTACGAATGCTACTGTGGAAAATATAGAGGCATCAGATACAAAGGAATTATCTGCGAGAAATGTGGAGTGGAAATCACACGGTCAATCGTCAGACGCGAAAGAATGGGTCATATAGAACTGGCTACAGTTGTCTCGCACATCTGGTTTTTAAAATCTATGCCGAGCCGGATCAGTCTTATTTTGGGCATTCCGACAAATGACATTGAGAAAGTGGTTTATTTTGCCGGCTATATTATTACAAAAGTCTCTGAAGAAGATAGAACACGGTATCTGAAGGATTTAGATTCTGAATACAAATCCAAGGTAAAAAGTCTCCAGGATGAAAAGACAAAAGAGGCGGTCAAAGAAATGTTACTCAATGCCAAAAGAGAAATCGAATCAATCCAAGAAGGCCAGGTTTTGGACGAAGTACAATACTATAATCTAGGCATGAAATATGGAACGATGTTTGAGGCAAGCATCGGGGCTGAAGCTATATTTAATATTTTCAAGAAAATTGACTTGGCAAAGCTTCTGTCCCAGTTGAATGCAGAACTCGAGAAGGCTAGCAGTATAGAATCTGTAAAAATAAATAAAAGAATAGGTGTGGTGGCCGCCATGATAAATTCGGGCATTAGGCCTGAATGGATGTTTTTAACTCACATTCCAGTTATACCTCCAGCTTTGCGACCGATGGTTCCACTAGACGGTGGGCGATATGCTACTTCGGACGTTAACGATTTGTATAGACGAGTGATAAACCGAAACAACCGATTGAAGAAATTAAAAGAGATTCATGCTCCGGATGTTATTTTGCGAAACGAAAAAAGAATTCTTCAGGAAGCAGTTGATGCACTGATTGATAACTCTATCAGACACGGATCAGCAAGCGGAGCAATCAATCAATCGCAGAGGCGACCTTTGAAGTCTCTTGCCGATAACCTCAAGGGTAAGCGAGGAATTTTCAGACAAAACCTTTTGGGTAAGCGCGTGGATTACTCTGGACGATCTGTCATCGTTGTCGGGCCTGATTTACACTTAAATCAATGCGGCCTTCCAAAGCATATGGCGTTAGAGCTCTTCAAGCCGTTCGTTATTTCAGAATTGCTAAAAAAAGAATTAGCTTACAACATACGAGGAGCTTCAAAACTTATTGAAGACGGAATCGCCGAAGTCTGGGCTATCTTAGAAGAAGTCATTTCTGACAGATTTGTCCTTTTGAACCGTGCTCCAACTTTGCACAGACTGGGCATCCAAGCTTTCAAGCCGATCCTTATTGAAGGGAACGCTATTCAGCTTCACCCTCTTGTTTGTTCAGCTTTCAACGCAGACTTCGACGGTGATCAAATGGCTGTTCATGTACCTCTTTCTGACGAAGCTCAAATGGAAGCTCGTGAAATAATGGCTTCCGACAAAAATATTCTAAAGCCAGGAAGTGGGGACCCAACAGTTTCCGCAAAAATGCTGGACATTGTTCTTGGCTGTTACTGGATGACAAAGGAAATAGAAGGCGAGAAAGGAGAAGGCAAAATCTTTCATAGCCCTAATGCCGCTATCTTAGCCTACGACTTAGGTCAGCTCTCTTACCGATCAAAAGTCAAAATTCTTCCCGGCAACGCAGAAAAGTACAAGCAGTTTGAAGGCAAGATTTTTGAGACAACAGTCGGGAGACTTCTTTTCAATGCTGTCTTTCCAAAGGACTATCCATTTATAAATGGCGAAATAAACAAGAAGAAAACTGTTTCTCTGGTTGATGATCTGACGGACAAATATGGAATAGAAAATGTTCCGAGGATCATCGACAAGATAAAAACTTTCGGCTTTAGGTACGCTACTCATTCTGGGGTAACGTGGGGACTGGACGATATCATTATTCCAGAAGGCAAAAAGGATATTGTACAAAAAGCAAAAGAAAAGTCAGATATAATCATGGATCATTTTGACTCTGGCCTTATTTCCAAAGAAGAAAGACTTCGCCAGACTATTGAAATTTGGCACGGAGCAAAAGCCGACGTTGAGAAACTAATGCCAGAGACTTTACCAAAAAACGGTTCGGTTATTGACATGGTTTCGTCGGGTGCTCGAGGAACTATGGGGAACATTACCCAAATGGCTGGCATGAAAGGACTTATCACAAACACTGCCGGAGAGACCATTGAATTTCCGATCATCTCTTGTTCCAAAGAAGGACTTACGCCACTCGAGTACTTTATCACTACTCACGGAGCAAGAAAGGGTCTTACTGACACCGCTCTTAATACTGCAAAATCCGGCTACCTAACCAGAAAAATGTTCGTTGTGGCTCAAGACACTATTATTACAGAGGATGATTGCGGAACAAAAGAGGGCGTCATTATAGACAAGCACGCTATTTCGGGAATAGAAACTCCTATTGCCAAGCACATAAAGGGGCGATTCTTATCCGCTGATGTTTTGTCAAAGGACGGGAAAGTGCTGTTTGCAAAAGGGTATTTGCTTTCAAAGAAAGATGCTCAATTAGTGGAAACTTCCGGTATTGAATCAGTCTCTGTCCGTTCTCCTCTGTCCTGCAAAACTTCAAATGGCATCTGTGTAAAATGTTACGGTGTTGATCTCGGAAAAAACAAAGTAGTGGAGCTAGGTGAAGCTGTTGGAACGGTTGCCGGACAAGCAATCGGTGAGCCCGGAACACAGCTGACCATGAGAACCTTCCATGCTGGAGGTACGGCTTCGGTGGGCGGAGACATTGTCTCCGGTCTTCCGCGTGTGGAGGAACTCTTTGAGAAAAGAAAGCCAAAAAATCCGGCCGTTGTTTCTTCGGTTTCCGGCACAATCTCGGAGATAAAAATAACTGATAAAGAAAAAGTCATAACTATTACCCCTGATTTGGAGGACAAGACGAAAGGCAAAGACAAACTAGAGTATTCAACATCCTTGAGTAGGACAATATTGGTAAAGGTAGGGGATGAAGTTAAAAAGGGAAATATGATTACAGACGGATCGGCTGATATAGACGAACTATTCAAATATGCCGGTAAGGAAAAAACTATTGACTATATTATCCATGAAATCAATAAACCATACGAACTTCAGGGAGAAAACGTTTCCAGAAAGCATATTGAAACAATCGTCAGACAAATGTTCTCCCGAAGAAAAATAAAAAATCCAGGAGAGACTGTCTTTATCGCTGGCGACATCGTAGAGACTCCATTCTTATTAGAAGAGAATGCTAGGGTAAAAGCTTTGGGCAAAGAGGAGGCAAAGGCTGAAGCAGTTGTTATGGGAATTACAGACGTCTCTCTTTCACGCAAGAGCTTCCTTGCCGCGGCTTCATTCCAGCACACAACCCGAATGCTTATTTCGAGTGCAATCAGAGGCAATTCAGACGAACTAGCGGGTCTTATGGAGAACGTTATTTTGGGTAGGCTTATCCCAGCAGGGACAGGTTTCAAGGGCAGTAGAAAGGCAGAGATGATTAAGGAAATGAGAGCGAACAGGCCTGCAGTTTACGAAGAGCGAAGTAAGTTCCTTTAATTATAGATTCAAGATTCATGATACAAGACTCATGAATGGTTAAATAGTCAGCTTTATTCCTGAATCATTAATCTTGTTTCTTGCTTCTACTTATATGGGGACTAATATATCTAGGGACTTAACC
>ORMF011680914.1_pt1 | contig 10216 bp, 8 predicted proteins | sample 1779871 | NCBI WGS metagenome assembly ORMF01 (sample SAMEA104232316, study PRJEB22302) | groundwater metagenome | biome: forest; feature: aquifer; material: groundwater | place: USA | collected 2011-08-07 | depth 5.4 m | reverse complement strand
CGCGGCGCTCAAGCGCGTGCGCCCGGAAATCACCGTCATTCTCGGTGGGCCGGAGGTGAGTTACGAGACGGAGCAGCAGGAGGTCGTGCGGCTGGCGGATTACGTGATCACGGGCGAGGCCGATCTGAAATTCGCCGAAGTGTGCCGACGGTTGCTGACTGGCGGGCGGCCCGCGGAGAAGGTCATTCCCGCGGAGGTGCCTGAGTTGAATCTCGTCGCGCTGCCCTACGACCTCTACACCAACGAGGACGTAGCGCACCGCGTGATCTACGTCGAGGCCTCGCGTGGTTGTCCGTTCACGTGCGAGTTCTGTCTGTCGTCGCTCGACATCCCGGTGCGGCAGTTCCCGCTCGAGCCATTCCTCGCCGCGCTGGAGCGTCTGCTGGCGCGCGGCGTGAAGCACTTCAAGTTCGTCGATCGGACATTCAACCTGAATCTCCCTGTGAGTCGCCGCATCCTCGAGTTTTTCCACGAGCGTTACCGGCCCGGCCTTTTCGTGCACTTCGAGATGATCCCGGACCGTCTGCCCGAAGATCTGCGCGAGATCATTGCGAAGTTCCCACCCGGCACGCTCCAGTTCGAGATTGGCATCCAGAGTTTCAACCCCGAAGTCTGCGCGCGCATCCGCCGCCGCCAAGATAGCGCGAAGACCGCCGACAACTTCCGCTTCTTGCGCGAGCGTACCGGCGTGCACCTCCACGCCGATCTTATCCTCGGCCTGCCCGGTGAGACGTTCGAGAGCATCGCCGCCGGCTTCGACCAACTCGTCGCGCTCGGCCCGCAGGAAATCCAGGTTGGCATCCTCAAGCGCCTCCGCGGCACGCCGATCGCCCGCCACGACGCCGAGTGGCAGATGATTTACAGCCCGCAGCCGCCCTACGAAATCCTCCAGAACAAACTGCTCGACTTCGCGACGATGCAGCGCCTTCGCCGCTTCGCCCGTTACTGGGACCTCGTGGCCAACAGCGGGAACTTCATCGAGACCACGCCGCTCATTTGGACGAAGCCGGACCCACTCGACGAGCCTCCTGCCATCGGTGCGCAGACCACTGAGGAGGACGCGAAGAACGCTCCCTCGCCTCTCCGAGGGGAGAGGGCTGGAGTGGGAGGCTCGTCTGCCTCCCCTTTCCACTCGTTCCTCCACTTCAGCGATTGGCTCTACGCCCAGATCGGTCGCACTCACGCGATCGCGCTGACGCGCCTGGTCGAACTCCTCTTCAGCTACCTCACCGAGGTGCTTGACCTCGGTGCGCAGGGTGCTGCCCACAGCCTCTGCCGCGATTATCAGCGCAGTGGGCACACCGACACGCCTCAGTGTCTCCGAAGATTCTTCGTTGATGAGACACCTGCGTCTGGGCCGCCTGCGCACGCACCCTCGTTGAAACGGCAGGAGCGGCATAGGAGGCCGGCGCAGGCGCCCCACCGGGAGAACTAAAGTCCTCTCGAAGCGAGCACCGCCCTGACGTCACCACGGCTTGCGCTCGTTGAGCGTTTTGACGATGAGGCGCTTGAGTTCGAGCGCGTCGATCGGGCCTTCGCGTTTGAAGAGGACTTTGCCGTCGTGGTTCACGAGCAGCGTGTAGGGTAGTGCGCCGGACCAGTCGGGGTCGAAGGCTTCAATGAGTTTGTATTTCTCCGGCGTGCCGAAGAGGAGGTTTTTGTTCGAGGCTTGCTGCTTCTTGAGGAAGTTCAGCACGTCTTTCTGCTCGTCGGGGTAGTTGGCGGCGACGGTCACCAGTTCGAAGTCGCGGTGGCGATACATGCGGTTGATCGTGACCAGTTCCGGGAACTCGGCGATGCACGGCCCGCACCACGTCGCCCAGACGTTGATCAGACGCAGGTTGCCGGAGTCGTTTTTGCGGAGCGCACGCAGGCCGTCGGGATCGACCGACTCGACGCTGACCGGCTCGGCGGCGAGCTTGGCCATGAACTTCTTCACGTCCTCCGATTTCCCAGCCCACTTGACTGAGCAGCCGAAGACTTTGGTTTGCTTCACTTCGGGTTCGCGGCTGGCGAGCAGGGCCTCGAGGGCGTTGCGAGTGTCGTGGGTCTTGATGTTCTTGCCGCGCTCGTCGTCGTCGATGCGGCCCACGTAGCGCAGCTTGCGCTCGGCGTCGAAGACGAACACGTGCGGCGTCACCAGGGGACCGTAGGCGCGCGAGACCTCCTCTTTGTCGCCGTCGTAAAGGTAGGGGAAGTTGAACTGCTTGTGCTGGGCGCGGGTTTTCATTTCGTCGAACGTGTCGCTCAAGTCCGTGTAGCCGAGTTCGTCGAGCCGGACGGACTTGGGGTCGTTGGGGCTGATGGCCACGAGCGCCACGTCTTTGTCCTTGTAGTCGGTGACGATCTGCTTGATCCGCTCTTCGTAGTATTGCGCGGTGGGGCAGTGGTTGCAGGTGAAGAGCACGACCAGAAGCTTGGCCGCCGCGAAATCCTTGAGCGAATAATTCTTGCCATCGACACCGGGCAGCGTGAAGTCCGGCGCGGGTGAGCCGAGCGCCAGGGGCTGAGGCGTGTCGCCGGCGGCGGCGCAGAGCGACAGTGAGGCGAGGACGAGGCCAAGGACGAAGTGAACGCGTTTCATACGGCCATGCCTACTGGAAAGCGGGCGTTAGTCAATTGCGAAGCCGCTGTCGGGCATCGGCGTGGTGACGGAGGGATCAATGGGTTTCGCCAGCGGCTCCTGCAGAACCATCGGACGCGCTGGGCCTTCGGCTGGCTCTCCCTCACCCCGGCCCTCTCCCGCTTGGAGAGGGAGCCACGTCAACCAGTCGTGCGCGCAGATCGGCTGCCCCGGCTTCGAGCCAGCACCGGCTGCGACTCTCCCTCTCCCAGCGGGAGAGGGCGGGGTGAGGGAGGACGCCTGTTGGCATCCGAGCGGTGTCGGTCGTTCTGCAAGAGGCTCGCCAGAGCCAGAAAGAGAAAAGCCCGAGGTCGCTCCGTCGGCTTGGTGCACACTTTATAAAGTGTGCACACCTGCTCGGGGCGACGAACGGCATCCGCGCGGCGAAGTTGTCGTTCGGGGGCGCGCGACGTCGCGAGGCGCGCGAAGGAACCGAGCCGTCAGCCGCCGAGCGACGCCGGATCGCTCACGTCACCTTTGTTGAAGTCCACATAGGCCTCGGTGAGGTCGGCAACCGGGGCCCCCCCAATCCCGCCCTCACAACTAAGCCGCCGCCGGCCTCATCTCTCATGCACGCCCCTGCGCCGGACGAACAGACAGCTTGAGAGCCGGGCGGACACCAACACCAGGATGCTCATCGTTCACTTCTTCGCAGGCGACAGCAGCGGCGTGAAGTAACGAATGCGTGCGTGGCGGTAGCCTCGCAACTGGGTGTCCGTGGTCACCAGCGTCAGGTCGTGAATGCGGGCCGTCGCCACGATGAGTTCATCGGCGGGGTCGCGGTTCGGAAACTCCGGCAAGTGCATCGCATCGGCGACGATTTCGGGTGTGAGTGGCAGGACGCAGAGGTTCGCTCCCAGTGCGTCTGCGAACCAGGCGGCTAGTTCCTTAGGCAACGGCAGTTTGCCCTTCTGATGTTTCTTGCCAACCTCCCACAAACTGATAGCGCTTAAACCGAAGAGCTCACCCGCTTCGCTCAGGAACTCGCGCTCGCCTTCCGGCACCGTCTCCGGTTCAGCAAAGCCACGCAGCCAGACCCCGGTGTCAAGGACGTGCGTCACTTCATCGCCTCCCACTCAACACCGACCGGGTCGTCAATGTCGAGCGGGAGTTTCATGGTGCCGGCGCCGGCGCCAAAAAAAGACTTTGACGTTGGCTCTGGCACGACACGGGCGAACGGTTTGCCGCGCTTCAAAATTTGCACGGTTTCGCCAGCTTCGAGCCACTTGGAGACCTGGCCGAAGTCGGTTTGCAGGTCACGCACGGTCGCGGTTTTCATGGCGGCAGACTCGTCTCCCGATCCGAGTGCGTCAATCCTGCGGTTCAGGGCTACTATTCACCCGCCCAGCGACGCAGGATCGCTCACGTCGCCTTTGTTGAAATCGACGTAGGCCTCGGTGAGGTCGGCGGCGTAAATGATGGCCCTTTCTTCGCCGAGGTTCAGGTTGATGTGGAGGTCGAACTCCTTGCGGGCGACGGCGGCGCAAAGCCGTCTAAAGCTCACACTGGTCGGCTGCCCGCGTTTGAGGCTCCAGAGCACGTCCCAACTGCCGGGAGCGCTGTAGCCGATATCGACTTTGTTCTCCACGACCCTCGCGGCGCTGTAGCCCAGCGCGTCGATGATGCGGCCCCAGTTCGGATCGCCGCCGCACCAACTCGTTTTCACCAGCGCGCTGTTCGCCACGGCTCGCGCAGCGGCCTCGGCGTCGGCGAAGGTCCGGGCGCCCTCGACAATCACCGAGACAAAGCGTGAGACGCCTTCGCCGTCGCGGACGATCATCTTGGCCAACTCCAGGCAGACGTGATTGAGGGCATCCTCGAAAGTAAGGAGGTCCTCCCGAATCGCGTCCGTGTCATCCGCCGAATCCCATTTGATGAGCGGGTTGCCCGCCAGGCCGTTGGCGAGAATGAGCACCGTGTCATTGGTGCTCATGTCTCCGTCCACGGTGATGCGGTTGAAGCTTCGGGCGACGGCATCTTCCAGGCAGATTTGCAGCCACTCGGCTTCGACCGCGACATCGGTAGTGAGGAAGCAGAGCATCGTGGCGTGCGGCGGCGTCGCGGCGGGGCGTTTGCCGTCGCGGCTCATGCCGGGCTGGATCATGCCGGCGCCTTTGCAGATGCCGCCGAGGCGCGCGGTCTTGCCGCTGAGCTTGAACTCGACGGCGATCTGCTTGGAGCGCGTGTCGCTGGTTATGATCGCTTCGGCCGCGTGGGCAGCGTGCTCCGCTGTCGATCCCAATTCGGCTGCGGCTGCGACGATGCCGGCGCGCACGTTGGCCATCGGCAGTGGGACGCCGATGCGGCCCGTGGAGCCGACGAGGACGGAGCCGGCGGGCAGCTTCAGCGTTTTCTCCGTGAAGCGGACCATTTCTTTCGCGTCCTTTAAGCCCAACTCGCCAGTGCAGGCGTTCGCGTTGCCGGAGTTGACGACGAAGGCCTGCGCGCCGCCGCGCTTGACGCGCTCAAGACAGACCTTCACGGGCGCGGCGCAAACTTGATTCGTTGTGAACATGCCCGCGACGACCGCGGGCACTTCAGAGACGATCAACGCCAGGTCGCGCTTCTTGCCTTTCTGCGAGCCTTTGCCGGTGCCGAGGCGCTTGATGTCGCAAAAGACGCCACTGGCGCGAAAGCCGCGCGGGGCAACGAGGGAGCCGGGGATATGTTTCAGTGTCATAGGCGGAGGGTTCTGAAGCAGCGCTGAACATTAGTGGCGCGAGGCCGTCTCAGCGATTTTACTTCGGGTGGCAATGGCGGAGCAGGGGTGCCGATGGTCCCTTCCACCGCCGCACGGGGGCGTCCATTTACGCGGCAGGCCGCAGCAACTCCTGCATCACGCGCAGGTTCAGAGCGGAGTCGAACAACGCTCTCACCGGGATGACAAAGCCGGCCACCACCTTGCTGCGCACCTCGCCCGTGCCGGACTTCAGCGCGAGCTCGTAGCGGCCGCGGCGCCGGCAGTATTGCTCCAGGATTTCCCGGTTTGGGTCAATGATCCAGTATTCGTCCACCCCATGCGCTTCGTAGTCGCGGAACTTCTCCCCGCGGTCGCGCTTCTGAGTCGAGTCGGACAACACCTCGGCGATGAAATCGGGGATGGGAAACTTCAGCGTCGCAGGTTTGATCTTGGCGGATTTGGCGGGGCCGAAAAAGCACACGTCTGGCTCGTAGTCGTTGCGCGGAAAGACACACAGGGCTTTCTCTCCGAGAACTTCACCCAAGTGCCGCAACTCAACATGCACGCGTAGCAGGCGGTGAAGGTTGTCCTTCACGACCAGATGAACATTCGTAGCCGGCGATTGCACGATAACCTCCCCGTTGATGAACTCGACCTTTTGCTCCTCGGTGATCTCCTCGTAGAACTTCTCGCGCCGCGCCCGCTCGGCATCCAGCAAAGTCTGCAAGTCCTGCACCAGTTCGGGCAGGTTCGGGCTCTGACGAATTTCTTCCAACAACGCGGTCACGAACGGAAGTTATCGAAAGCCGCCCCGGGCGTCAACGCGCGTGCGCGCTTTCCGGTTGCGTCTCATCGCCGGGCGTCCGATCCGCCACGCGCGCCCCGCCGCGCGGTTCTCCTCTGCTGCGGCTCATGTTCGGCGGGCGCAGTGCGGTCGCTTCCTAATCCTTTGCCCAAAAGTCGATCACGAACACGTCCGCCAGCACCGGGCCGACGAGCTTGCCGAACTCCTTGTGCGCCGGATGATCGAGGTAGGTGTCGCGGTCCTTCTCGGTGCGGAAGCGGAGGACAAAACCATGAGTGAAGCCCTTGTCGTGTTTCTCCGGGCTGACGTTCGTGCCCCATTTGAGTGAGCCGATCTCGGGGATCTTCTTCGTCAAACCTTGAAAGGCCGTTTCGACGTCCTTGATCTGTTCCTTGGTAGTGCCGTCCTTGAACTTGAAGGCGACGACGTGAAAGAGATTGCGTTTCTTGGAGCCGGCGTCGGCGGCCTGGCCGCTGCCCGTGGACGCCAGGAGAAAAACCAAACCGATCAATGCGATCAAACTTTTCATACGTGTTGTTCCCATGCTGCTGTTGCCGTTACGTGGCGCGCACCGTAGCCGAGTGGTGCCGCAATGGCAAGGTTCCGTTGCGCCTCCGCTTTTGTTCCAACCCCGACAGGTTCCGTTGCGCCTCTGTCCGCTGCGCCTCGCCTGAGGGTGCGTCACGGTCCACTCCAGTCACGTCGCCGTCCCAACAGTGGGCCCTCCGCGGAAAGGAAGCACTCGCTGTCCGATGTCCACAAAACAATCCCGGGACTGTCGAACGTCATGGTCTCTCCGGTACAGCGGCAGCCTGAACCATTAGGTCACAATCAGGGCAAGACGCCCTTCACTCCTCTTTCCAGAGTGCGGCCTGCAGAAAATCCGCGAGGTGCCGGACGCGCACGTGCTCGGCGCCGGCCTTCCGCAGCCCCGCCTGGATTTGCAGGATGCAGCCGGGATTCGTCGTGACGACGACTTGCGCGCCGGTCTGGAGGATGTTTTCGATCTTGCGGCGCTGGAGCCGCTCGGCCATTTCCGGTTCGGTCAGGTTGTAGCTTCCCGCGCTGCCACAGCACACGTCGGACTCCGGCAGTTCGACAAAGTTCTCGCCGGCCACGGCGCGCAAGAGATCACGCGGCGGCTTGGTGATGCGCTGGGCGTGCGCAAGATGGCAGGCGTCGTGGAGCGTAACGCGTAATGCGTAATGCGTGATGCGTAATGGGTGACGGCCGGTTTGCAGGAGTTCCGGGCGGGCCAGCCACTCGCTGAGGTCCTTCACCTTCGCGCTGAAGCGGGCGGCGCGCTCGGCCCACGCGGGGTCGCCGGCGAGCAGGTGGCCGTATTCTTTGAGCGTCGAGCCGCAGCCGGCGGCGTTGGTGATGATCGCGTCGAGGGCGTACGGCTCGAACAGGGCGAGGTTGGGGCGGGCGCACGCGCGGGCGCGCGACAAGCTGCCGCTGTGGGCGTAAAGCGCGCCGCAACAGCCTTGGGTCGGCGGTGTCAGCACATCGTAGCCGGCGCGGTTGAGCAGCGCGACGCTGGCGGCGTTCGTGTCGCCGAACAGCACGCTCGCCACACAGCCGCGGATGAAGCCGACGCGGCCGCGTTTCGGCTCGGTGGTCGCGGGGGCGAGTTCGGGCAACGGCGCCGCGCTGAGTTTCTCGGGCAGGAGGGAGAGCGCCTCCCGCACGAACTTCGGCAGCAGTCGTTGGACTCGCAGTGTTCGCACGAGGCGGGCGGGCAGCAAGGCCAGTTTCATCCGCGCCGGAAACGGGAAGACTTGCTCGATGGCGACGCGTCGGAGAAAGCTTTGGAAGACCGAGCGCCGATAATTCCTCTCCACATGATCGCGCGTGCCTTCGAGCAGCTCGCCATAGGGCACGCCGCTTGGACAGGCCGCCTCGCACGCGCGGCAGCCCAGGCAGAGATCGACGTGCCGCACCGCCGCGTCGGCCAGCGGCAGCCGTCCGTCCTGCACCGCGCGCATCAGGGAGATACGGCCGCGCGGCGGGGCGGTTTCGTTTCCGGGCTCAAGGGAGGGCGGACCCCCCCCCAGGCACAGGCCGCAATGGATGCAGGCGAGCGATTTGTCCTCGTCGAGGAAACGCGCGGGGGCTGGGGCAGTGACGCTCACAACGGCAACTCGGGCAGAATGTGTTTCGGATCGTACGTGTCCTTGACGCGCTGCGTGAGCTGGCGGGGCAGGAGCGGCCTCGGTGGCGCGGGGCCGCCGCGGTAGTAGGCCACGCCATTGCCGGCGCGCGCGACGAACGTGACCACGCCGAGATCCCGGAGCGCTCCCGTGAGTTTGGAGGGCAGCACGGAGAGCGTGCGGAGTGTGCTGGCCGTTGCGTCGGCTCGGAACCGGGCTTCGTAGTCCCGCTCCGCGGGCTCGAATGTGCGGAGCTGGCGCGCCTCGGCCAGTTGCCAGTCCACCTCCTCGCGCGTGCCGGCGAAGGCGAGGACGACGCGGAGGATGGGCGAGGGTTGATGGTTGATGGTTGATGGCGGAGGGGTGTTTGCTGAAATGTTGTGCAAGTCGAGCGCGATCGGCGTGAGAGCAGATTCGACTATTGCCTCGATCAACTTGCCGGCTTCGTCGAGCGATTCGCAGCGCGCTTGGACGAACTGTTCGGCCTCCGGCAGCGGCTGGACTTTGAACGTTGCTTCGACGATCACGCCCAGGGTGCCGAAACTGCCGACGAACAGCTTGCACAGGTCATAGCCCGCGACGTTCTTCACGACCTTGCCGCCGGCCTTGATCAACCGCCCGTCCGCGAGCGCGACGCGGATGCCGAGCAGATGTTCGCGGATCGTCCCCCGGCCGTAACGGCGCGGTCCGCTGGCGTTCGTGGCGAGCAGCGCGCCGATGCTCAGGCCGTCGGGCTGCGGCGGGTCGATCGGCAGCCCCTGGCCGCGCTCGGCGAGCCGGGCCTGGAGTTGCGCCAGCGTGAGGCCCGCCTGCGCGGTCACGGGCATGTCCTCCGGGGGGTAATCCACGACGCGGTCGAGCGCGCGCAGGTCCAGGGCGGAGATTTTTTCGGCGCGGGCGTTGGCCTCGCCGAGCGCTCGGCAAACTTCTTCCACACTGGCAGGCTGCAAAACCATGTGCGGGGAGTATTCCGACGAACCCCTGGCCTCGCAAGCGTCGAGCGTGACAATGACGAATGACGATTGACGAAACCCGAAGGAATGACGAATGACGAATGTCGAACCACCCCGGTCGTCCGAAACTGGCGCCCTGCGTCATTTGTCATTCGTCATCTTTCCAAAGTGGCTTTCCTTTCCCCCCGCCCCGCCCTAAGCTCGCCGGATGTTCGTTTGAAGAAATTCGCAGCCCATGGCGCAAGAAGTCATCCGGATCGGCGGCGCGCGCGAGCATAACCTCAAGAACCTCACGCTCGAGCTGCCACGCAACAAGCTGGTGGTCATCACCGGCTTGAGCGGCTCGGGCAAGTCGTCGCTCGCGTTCGACACGATCTTCGCCGAGGGCCAGCGCAAGTACATGGAATCGCTCTCGGCTTACGCGCGGCAATTCCTCGACCAGATGCAGAAGCCGGAGGTGGACTACATCGAGGGCCTGTCGCCCGCCATCGCCATCGAGCAGCGCACCGCCGGCACCAATCCGCGTTCGACCATCGCGACGACGACAGAGATTTACGATTACCTGCGCCTGCTTTACGCGAACGTCGGCCAGCCACATTGCCCGATCACCGGCGAGCCGATCACGCACCAGACCACCAGCGATATCGTCGATAAAATCCTCGCGCTGCCACCGAAGACGCGCGTGATGCTGCTCGCACCGGTCGTCACGGAGCAGAAGGGGGAATTCCGCGACGTGATCGAGCGGCTGGGACGCGAAGGTTTCGTGCGCGCGCGCGTCGATGGCGAGTTCGTTGAGCTGGCCGGCAACGTGCGCGTGAAGCTTGATCCGAAGAAGGCGCACACGATCGAAGTCGTCGTGGACCGGCTGGTGATCGACGAGAAAATCCGCATCCGGCTGAGCGACTCAGTGGAGACGGCGCTGAAGTGGGGAGAGGGGAAGGTGATCGTGCTGCGGCAGGAAGTCGAAGCGGCGAAGTCAGTAGTCAGTGGTCAGTGGTCAGT
>ORMF010605311.1_pt1 | contig 10216 bp, 7 predicted proteins | sample 1779871 | NCBI WGS metagenome assembly ORMF01 (sample SAMEA104232316, study PRJEB22302) | groundwater metagenome | biome: forest; feature: aquifer; material: groundwater | place: USA | collected 2011-08-07 | depth 5.4 m | reverse complement strand
GTGCCTCGGCGGCAGATCGCCTCAACCTCATTGTGATGGTTGACCTTACGAAGTCGGTGGCCGTCGCGGCGCCCGATGGCAAAACCCAGGGCGAGAAGAATCTCCAGGCGGTGGGTCAGCTATTGGTCCAAATGCCGGCAGGGTCGCACGTAACTGTCATCGGCATCACGGACCAGAGCTTTGATCAGCCGGATATTTTGCTGTCGGCTAGCATCGCCGAGGACACAGGGTACTTCAGCGAGCGGCTGGCGAAAGCCCGGCGGGAACTCCTGCAGGCGTGGCAGCGGCGCCGCGAGCATCTGGAATTTGACTTCCAACACACCGATATCCTGGGCGCGCTGGTGCTCGCCGGGCAACTATTCGGCCAGATGCCGAACGGTGGCAGAAACGTGCTTGTCGTCTTCTCCGACATGCGCCACAACACTCCAGACTTGAACCTTGAAACGACTGCGGAAATTGCTGTCGAATCAGCCCTCGCCAAGACGGAACGTCGAGGCCTAGTGGCAGATTTACACAGTGTCGAGGTCCATGTGCTGGGAGTCGACAATGCTGGGAAGCCAATGAGGTACTGGACGCAGCTACGGCAGTTTTGGCTAATGTACTTCGCAAAAGGCGGGGCCAAGGTGGCGCAATACTCCGTCTTGCGTGTAGTTCCTGCAAGTCTAGGTACACAAGCGAAGCTGTGTGGCGCGGTTTCCAGGCGTCTCGCTGTTCTTGGCGTCTCCAATGAAGAGAATGTTGCGTCGCCGGTCCTAACCCTTGACAGCGGTTAGTGCGTCTTGGGAAGGGAAGCTCGGGCTGTGTGGGTTCTTTATTCTGTTCCAAAGAGCTTTGCGGATAAGCCTGAGGGTTTTCAAAATACCCGGCGGGTCAGCGCCCCCTAAGCTCTTGCGAGCATGAGTACCTAACGGATCTACGAAATCAACCGGGTTGTCGTCGGTGTAGATATTCAGGCTTCTTCCCGAGTTGTCGTCGATAGGATCTGTTTGTGTGAACCGGCCGCCCAATGAATCGTACATCCTGGCCCGGAAGTAGTAGAGGAAGCTTTCCCGATCTGCTTGACGGCCAGTGAAGGTATAGTCGTTGCTGACGTTCTCTACCGACGCCAGGATGGTCCCCCACGCGTCATAATCATAGCTGTTCTGGACAGCTTGAGATCCATCAAGAATGTTCCTGACCGAATTCAGGCCATCATGCAGATAGTAAAAAGTACCTGCCGACCCAAACCTAGCCAGGTTTTGGTCGATGCCCAGCTCAAAGAGATTTTGAGCCTGTAGGACGCCACTCCCATCGTACTCGGCCACTGCATCCAGGCCATCGTGGAAGAACTGCGTCGTCGCTCCACCGACGGACTTAGTTATCCGCCGCCCAAATGCATCGTAAGCGTACGAAGCACTCGTCGTTGGCGAGGCGAACCCTGCAAAGCGGTTTCGGAAGTCGTAGCTATAAGTCAACAGGCCTACTGGGGTACTCTTCTGCACGCGGTTGCCATTGCCATCGTAGCTGTAGATGGTAATGCTTGCCCCAGTTTGCTGCTGGGTAAGCTGATCTGCGGCGTCGTAGGCGTAGCTTGTGATCAGACCATCGGCGTCTAGCTGTATCCGGTTTCCCACGGGATCATAGGTGAACTGATGATTGTAATTCGAAGTTCCGGCGGTACGCACTTCGCTAATTAATTGATTCCGAGCGTCGTAGCTGTATACAATCCGGTCCCCAGTGCTCAACCTGAGCTGGGTGCGGTTGCTTGCATTATCGTACTGATAGGTAAAGCTAGAGATAACACTATCGTCCGATCTCTGATTCGCCAAGGACAACAGGTGATCCGCTGCATCGTAGCTGTAGCTTGCGAAAGAGCCCGGCGGCAGAGTGAGAGCGGTGCGCCGGTTCCCATTGTCGTAGACGAAAGTAAACTGTTGACCGTTCCGAGCGATCGCTGTTAACTGGCTGGCGAGATTATAGCTATAGGTCGTTACGGCCCCTTCCGGATCGGTCATTTGAATCCGATTCCCTATGCCGTCGTACTGATATGAAATCGTTTTCGAGAGCCGGTTGTCCGTCGCCTTGACCAGCCGTCCGGCGGCATCGTAGACAAAAACCTGTTGAGTGTTGGGGTCAACTGCGCCGAGCACATCATCCTGCGGGTCATAGCTAAACAAGGCTTGGGTCTGATCCGGGAAAACGGCCTTCGTCAGGCGATCCCGAGCGTCGTACGAATAGACGATCGAGTTGTTCCGCGCGTCCGTTCGGCTCACGACATTGCCCACCTGGTCATAAGTAAAAGTCCAACTGCGGCCGAGGGGATCGCTGGTGCGCGTTGTGTCTCCGAACGAGTTATAGGTGAATGTGGTGGTAAAGCCGCGCGCATTTTGTCGTGATAGGAGCTGGCCGAAGCTGTCGTAGGAATACTGTGTCGTATTTCCGAGTGGGTCTTGCAGGGAGGACACGTTGCCGTTGCTGTCATAGACGAGCCTAGTAGTATGGCCATTGGGATCGGTCAGTGAGGTGACCTTGTTGAACACACCGTCATATGTGTACGAGGTCGTGTGGCCCAGGGGATCGGTCGCCGTCAGCACATTTCCCTTGGAGTCGTAGCTGAATTTATTCGTATTGCCTTTGGCATCCGTGATGCTGGCAAGGTTCCGGTTCTTGTCGTACGTCCTGGTTTGAATGTGCCCGAGAGGGTCAGTAATTTGTACGAGCCGGTCGTTCGAATCATAGTGATAATTCGTTGCGGCCATCATCGCGCCATTCAACGTATCTGTTACGGTAGTGGTCTCGGTGGTAGCATCGTAGGAAAAAGATCTTGTACTCAGCACGCTGCCCGTTAGGCTAGACCTGTTAATACTGTTCACAATACCCACCGGCGTGCCTGGGGCATAGGAGATGTTTGTGATGCCGAGAGGATCCACGATCTGCGTGAGGCGGTTATTGCTACCGTAGGTATACGTTGTTACATTGCCCAATGGATCGGTAAAACTGGTCAGGCTTCCCTTGGCATAAGCGTAATGGAGAGTGCGGGGAGGAGAAGCGTTGGAGTCGGTTACAGTGGTTACGAACCTGCCGGTGTAGGTGAGGGAAATGCTTCGACCTGAAGCGTCAGTAATGGTGGTCAGCTGGCCGGCCGGGTTGTAGATCAAAGTTACCGCATTTCCGTTCGGGTCCTGGATGCTTTTCAAGAACGTTTTAGCCCCGAGCGCCGGCAGGTCAAAGAAAAAGGCAATCTGCTGCTTTGTGGCTAAGCGAAGCATGTTGCCTGGAACCTGCTGTAACGTCGCTAAGACGCCCTGCGGCGATTCGTATGCTCCTCCGCCAAGGGAGCGAAACGTAGTCGCACGGGCATCGCCCCAAGTGACAAGGACATTGCCATTCGCCAAGCCTTGACAGGACATGTCGTAATTGAAATGCCGCTCGGACCCAAAGGAAGTCCGGGTTCCGCCTCCGAGGCTGTTGTAGCTCAGTATGACTTCGATAGGGAGACCACGTCCTGGGATCCGCAAATCAGTTCGGCTAAGAAACATATTGCCACTGAGCGTGTTCACCTTCGTCGCGCCTGGGGCGCCCACAATGGCAACCCCAGGGTCCCCGGGAATCACGTTCCCCCGGTAGCCATCGTTCGTGATGGCAAAGGCAAGCTGCTCCAACAGGACAAGGAATAAGCTGGCAACGCATTGGTAGGTGATAAATTGTGGGAATCTGGAGGATCGCCTGCTCATGAAAGCACCTCCTTCAACCTGAATCGGAACCGAGGGCCGGTTCAGTCGGACTTCATTTGGCAGTGAAGTATGACGGGTTCGGCTGAGCAACACAAAGATACACCCAATGGAAGGCTTGTCAATGTCCCCGCGATCTATTTTCCCTGCCCGAGGACTCCGGATACGAGGTCATGAGCGAGGGAAAATTCCTGATCAACGAGCAGATAGGACAAGGTTCCCTCCCCATCACCGTGGTGCTGAACTGGGACGCCGCGCTCGGCCCCAAGGAGTAGCTGCCGCGTCCCTTCCCCAGGCCCCATCCCTGCTGCCGAATCAACAGGATGACTCCTCGAACAAATCAGTGTCGTTGGGTGTGGGAGGCGCAGATTGTCTCACGTGAAGGGTTCGAAAAAAGAATGCCTGCGAAGTGTTGAAACGAGGATTGTCTCAATGAAGGGGTTCACCCCAGCCCGGTGTGGGCGATTTTGAGGCTGCGCAAGCATCGCAGCTCAACAGATTTCAACAGCGCCCAACGAGTAGCCTGCAACGGGTTCAACGTCAATCAGTTGGAAACAGCAAAATCCAACAGATTTCAATAGGGGCTGGAATCTGGTTCGGGACCAGGGGGTCGGAGGTTCAAATCCTCTCTCCTCGACCAATCCTTTCAAGCACATGCAGACCGACGAGTAAACCTCCTGGGATCTGCCCAGGTGCTCGGGTTGATTTCTTGGTTCACGGAAGAGTGGAATCTCCCTCTCCGCGATCTGCGTAGATCGGCGCGAAACCTCTCGTTCTCACAACACTGTGTGATGTAGGTCACAGCCTGATTGTGCGATATGCACTATGTGTACTGGTATGTCTTCTATAGAACGAACGTTCGATATAATTGCGGACCTGCACTTTCCCTCGGTACGCGAGTGGAAGCAGGCCCGCCCCGGCGCCAAGGCCATCGCCTACTTCCCCGTGTATGCGCCGGTGGAACTGATCCACGCCGCGGGCATGCTGCCGGTCGGGCTCAGCGGCGCGGGCGACCGGCTCGACATCCAGCATGCCGATGCCCGCTTCGGTTCGTTCATTTGCTCGATCGTCAAAACCACTCTGGAAATGGGAATGACAGGCCGCCTCGAACCGTTCGACGGCTTCCTGTTTTCCAGCATCTGCGATTCGGCCCGAAACCTGTGCTGGGTCATGAAGCGAAATTTCCCCGAGATGTACGTGGACTTCCTCCACCTGCCGCACAATCCCAGCTCCCCGGCGGCGGCGCCGTTCCTGGCGGAGGAGTATCGCCGCATCCTCGCCGAACTGGAGCGCCTGGGCGACTGCAAAGTCAGCGACGATGCCATTCGCAACTCCATCACTCTCTACAACCGCAACCGCGCCCTGATCCGCGAGCTTTACCAGGTTCGCACGCACAACCCCCAGCAGATTCCCACCTGGGAGCTTTATCAACTCATCCGGGCTGGAAACTTCCTGCCTGTGGAGGAACACACGGCACAGCTGGAAACTGCGCTGGCTCAATTCCGTTCGCGCAGCACGAAACAACGCGATTCGATTCGCGTCGTCGTGGAAGGATCGTTCTGCGAGCAGCCGCCGCTCACGATCATCCGCCTGATCGAGGACGCGGGCTGCTACATCGTGGACGACGACTTCGTGATCGGCCAGAGCTGGTTTGAGAGCGACGTCCCCACCGAAGGCGACCCCGCGCTGTCGCTCGCAACAAGCTACCTGGACCGCTCCGTGTACTCCTCCGTGCGTCATGACTTCCGCAAGCCGCGCTGGGACGGGCTGGTCGAAAAGGTCCGGCGGACCAAGGCGGACGCGGTACTGTTCCTGATCGCCAAGTTCTGCGAGCCCGCCTATTTCGACTATGTTCCCTACAAACAAGAACTGGAGCGGGCAGGGGTTCCGCACTTGCAGCTGGAATTCGAGGAGAAGTCGTTCACCTTCGATCGCTTTCGGATGGAAGTCGAGACCTTTGTGGAATCGCTGGTTTTCGACTGAGGAAATTAAAGATGACAGAAAAACAGGAATATCGCAGCAGTATTCACCAGCGGCAAAAAGACCTGATGCTGTCCTGGTATGACCAGCTGGATCAGGCGGCGAATACCGGGAATCCGCCTACCGTCTCGATGATGATCTCCGGCAACTGTGTTGAGCTACTGGAGGGCTTCGGCGCCATCCCGCTCTATCCGGAGATCAATGCGCTGCAACTCGCCATCCGCCACCAATCGCTCGATCCCATTCTGGCGGCGGAGGACCTGGGTTACGCCGCGGACAACTGCGCGTACGTGAAGGCCGATATCGGCTGCATTTTGAAGGGCATCACGCCGACCGACGGGAAGTTGCCGACGCCGACGCTCATTCTCTGCAACTTCGTCGGCTGCAACACCTACCTGAAGTGGTTCGAGCATCTCGCCAAGCTTCAGAACGCGCCACTGTATGTGATCGACGTGCCTTTCATGCGCGCCGACGAGCCCTCGCGCGCCGACGTGGACTACGTCGTCAAGCAGTTGCACGAGACGGTCAAGAAGCTGGAGCAGCTCACCGGGCGCAAGTTCGACTACGACCGCTTCCAGCAGGCGGTGGCATGCTCCAGCCGCACGGAAGAGCTGTGGTCCCAGATCAAGCATCTGGCGCGTCGTACGCCCTCCCCCTTCGACGCCTACTTCGATGCCATTACGCTGATGGGACCGCTTTATGTCTATCGGGGCAAGCCCGAAGGCGTGGAGTTCTTTACGGCTGCTCTGGAAGAGTTGCAGGCCAAGTGCGACGCCGGCAAGGGAGTGTATGAGAAGGAGCACTTCCGCCTGGTAATGGAAGGTCCGCCGCCCTACCCCTATTTCCGCACCTTCCGCGACATGTTCGCCAAGTGGCAGGCCTGTGCCGTGGCCTCCACCTATTCGACTGTGGGCGGGTTGTGGGAATTCGGGTTTCGCCACGATCCGGCCGCGCCGTTCGAATCCGTAGCCATGCACATGATCGCGCAGAACGTCACCAACCGGAATTTTCTCCAGCGTTACGAACAGATCCGGCGCTACGTCGAGGACTGGAATGCCGACGGCTTGATCATCCACTTCGTGAAGAGTTGCCGGCTGTTTTCCGCCGGCCAGGGCGACATGCGCGATTACTTCACCAAGCAACTGGGAGTGCCGACCTTGTACATCGAGTCGGACCTGGAAGATCCCCGATACTTCTCCGAAGCGCAAACGAGGAACCGCATTGACGCCTTCTTCGAATCGCTGGAGCACGCCAAGGCTACCGCCTCCGTCAAGGGCGCATAGCAAGAGGAGAGCATGCGAATCGCAGCCGGAGTCGATGTCGGTTCCACGCAGACCAAGGCAGTCATCATGTCGGACAACGGGGGCGTGAAGATACTGGCGCGCGCCCTGGTGGATACCGGCGCCAATGTGCAGCGGGCGGCCGAACGCGCCTTCGACAGTTGCTGCCAGGATGCCGGCGTTCACGGCAGCGACGTTGGGTTCGTCGTCGGCACCGGGTACGGCCGCTACAAAATTGCGTTCGGCAATACGCAAATGACCGAGATCACCTGCCACGCCAAGGGCGCCAGCTTTCTCTGCCCCGGCACGCGAACAGTCCTCGATATGGGCGGGCAGGACTCCAAAGCCATCAGCGTTGGGACCAAGGGCGAGGTGCTGGATTTTGTGATGAATGACAAGTGCGCGGCCGGCACCGGACGCTTCCTGGCCAATTCTGCCGAGGTCATGGGCATCAGCCTCGAGGAGGTGGGGCCGCTGTCGCTCAAAGCGATACATCCAGTCAAGATCGCAACCGTCTGTACCGTCTTTGTCGAGTCCGACATCCTTTCCTACCTGGCGCAGGGGAAGACGGCGGAAGACATCCTGGGGGGCGTCCATATCGCCATTGCCAAGCGCACCTTATCGCTGGCGCGGCGCCTCAACATTGAACCGGAAGTCACCATGACGGGCGGCGTGGCCCGCAACATCGGCATGGTCCGGGCGCTGGAGGAAGTGCTGGGACGGAAGATGCAGATCAGCCCGGACGCGCAGTTCATGGGCGCGGTCGGCGCCGCACTATTCGCTCTCGAGAAACTCGACCAGAGTTTCGAATCTGGTATTTGGAGGGGAGATCATGCCGTTCCTGGCGGGCATTGACTGCGGAACCAGCTTCACCAAGGCGGTTGTACTTCTCGAGGAGAACGGCGTACCCCGTGTTATCGGCAAGGGGCGGACGCGCAGCGGTGTAAAAACGGAGGAAGCGGCGAGCGCCGCGCTCGAAGAGGCGCTCGAACAAGCTGGCATCGGCCGCCATGAATTGGAATACATCGCGGCCACCGGCTTCGGCCGTTATAGCGTCAGCTTCCGCGACATTCAGGTAACGGAAATCACGACGGCGGCGCGGGGCGCGCACTTTACCACACCGGGAACCACAGCGATCCTCGATATCGGCGGACAGTGTACCCGCGCTATCGGAATCACCGACACGGGCAGGGTCAAGGTGTTCAAGAGCAACGACAAATGTGCCGCCGGCTCCGGCATGTTTATCCAGCGCGCCGCCAAGTATCTCGAAGTGCCGCTGGAGGATGTGGGTGAGCTGTCGCTGCGGGCGACGCATCCGCAGCCGATTTCCAGCGTCTGCGCGGTGCTCGCGGAGAGCGAAATTATCAACCATGTCAGCGCCGGCGTTAGCGTGCAGGATATCCTGCGCGGCATCCACGAATCGTTGGCCGACCGCGCCGGAGCGCTGCTCAAGCGGGTGGAAATGAAAAATGAACTCACCCTGATCGGCGGGGTCGCGCGCCAGGCAGGGATTGCCAAGGCCCTGGAAGAGCGCCTGAAAGTAAAGGTCAACATTCCCGAGGACTGCGACTTTGTGTGTGCGCTGGGGGCCGGCCTGCTCGGACTGAAGCGCCTGGCCAGCAAGAATGCCGCGCTGGAATCGGCTACGAGGTAAGTCATGCGAATTGACGGCGCCCATGGGTATCGTCTGATAACGGTGGGCCGGCCGCTCGAACGCTATGAACTTCCTGCGCTCGAACCCGGGCCGGAGGAAGTCGTTGTCCAAGTCGCCGGCTGCGGCATCTGCCATACCGATGTCGGCTTTGCGGTCGATGGCGTTCCCACACGCAAGACGCTGCCGCTCGCGCTCGGACACGAAATCAGCGGACGGGTGGTTGCCGCCGGAGACAACGCCGCAGTTTGGCTCGGGCGCACGGTCATTGTTCCCGCCGTCATTCCCTGCGGCATCTGCCCGGCCTGCCAGGCGGGGCGGCCCACCATCTGCCGCAACCAATTCATGCCCGGCAACGACGGCGACGGCGGCTTCGCCACCCACGTTCGCGTCCCAGCTCGCGGTCTGTGCCCCGTGCCCGAACCGCTGCCGCCCGGGCTGGGTCTCGAGTTACTCTCGGTCATTGCCGATGCCGTAACCACACCTTGGGAGGCGATCCGTCGCGCCGGCTTGGGCCCGAACGATGTTGCTGTCTTTGTGGGCGTGGGCGGGGTGGGTGGCTTTGGCGTGCAGATCGCGGCCGCGCTGGGCGCTGCGGTGGTCGCGATCGATGTCGACCCCGGCAAACTGGCACTGGCTGCGCAGCATGGCGCCAGCTTGACCCTCAACTCCTCCGCCATGAACGAGAAGGATATCAAGGCCGCCGTCCGGAACTTCGCCAAGCAGAGCGGGCGCCGGGGTATCGGGCTGAAGATCTTCGAAACCAGCGGAACCACCGGGGGACAGCAAACCGCCTTCGGTCTGCTCGACTTCGGTGGCTATCTCGCAGTGGTAGGATTCACCCCGAAGAAGGTTGAGTTGCGCCTCTCAAATCTGATGGCGCTGGACGCCACCGCTCGGGGCAATTGGGGCTGCCCGCCCGACCAGTATCCGGCCGCCCTCGACCTGGTCTTGCAGGGCAAAGTGGCGATTGCGCCCTACGTGGAAGTGCACCCGCTCGACGACGCTCCGGCAGTCTTCGATGCGGTCGCGCGGCATGCCATTACGCGCCGCGTGATCCTGAAGCATGCCGCGAACGGCAACAAGGAGAAAACATGAAAAACCACAATCTCGTCGAAGCGCCGCCGCGCGCGAACATTCTGGTCGAGCGCCGTCCGGTCCGGGCGCGGGATGGTTCGCCGGTCGCGGGCCTGCATAACGTCTGGATCACCCTGAACAATCCGGCCGAACTCAACAGTTACACGACGGATATGGCCAAGGAAATCATCCTGGCTCTGCGCGAGGCGTCCAATGATCGCGCCGCCGTGGCGGTCGTGCTGACCGGCGCCGGGAATCGTGCCTTCTGTTCGGGAGGAAATACCCGCGAGTATGCCGAAGTCTATGCCGGCGCGCCCGCCGAGTATCGCCAGTATATGCGTCTCTTCAACGACATGGTTACCGCCGTCCTGCAATGCGACAAGCCGGTGATTTGCCGCGTCAACGGCATGCGGGTGGGAGGCGGGCAGGAGGTCGGCATGGCCTGCGACTTCTCCATTGCGAGCGACCTGGCCGTTTTCAGCCAGGCCGGTCCCAAGCACGGTTCGGCGCCCGATGGC
>ORMF010463426.1_pt1 | contig 10216 bp, 6 predicted proteins | sample 1779871 | NCBI WGS metagenome assembly ORMF01 (sample SAMEA104232316, study PRJEB22302) | groundwater metagenome | biome: forest; feature: aquifer; material: groundwater | place: USA | collected 2011-08-07 | depth 5.4 m | reverse complement strand
TTATTTTATCTTTTTCTTTTTCAACCAAATTCTTTTCAGAGAAAATAAGTTTTCCTTCTTTTGGAAGGGCGGTAATGATTGAAACCGCAATTCTTTGGCCAACCAATTTCCTTAGTTCATCAAGAATCTTGTCTTTGTCACCATCTTCTACTCTTGGATAGTGTTCACTCTTGAGCTGTGATGCTGGCAAAAATCCAACAATTCCCTGCCACTCTATAATAAGTCCACCTTTGTTCGCCTCTTTGACAGGCAGATCAAAAATCTTCTTGTCTTTAATCGCCATTTCGGCTTCATTCCAAACCAATGCTTGACGAGCTTCCTTGAGAGAAAGTTCAATATAACCTTCTTTGTTATCAGTATCTACAACCTTAGCGGCGATTATGTCTCCGATTTGAATTTTCTTTATAACATCTCTCGCGTTGATGTATTCTCGTCCAAAAATAATACCCGTGCCGAAAGGGGCAAGGTTTACATAGACACCTGTTTTTTCACTTGAGATAACTTTTCCTTCTATTAAATCTCCGACTTGAGGAGGATTTCCACTGTCTGCGATGAACTTTGTCATCACACTTTCTTTCTTTGGGGGATGTTCTGCAATCACTTTTTCGTCAGTGCTTAAAGGCACACTCACATCTTTTTTTGTCATTTATATATGGGTTCAGGTGTCCGTCTCTCATTTCAGTCATCTTTATGAGGCGGGATAAGCCTAAAACAGTTTTTTAATAGTATTTTGAAAGTATACATTTTTTGACGGGGAAGTCAAAACTGCTCGGATATGTTTTTGAAAGGCACGGATATTTTTCTGCTGAAAAATTCCTCGAGCTCGCGCCAGTCGCGCTCGCTAGTCCTTTCAAAAACATATCCTCGCTCTGACATTACAGAACAAGTATACATTTTTCGATCGAAAAGCGTTAACGTCGTATTTAGTTTTTCTATATTTTCCCCATTTTAGATATTTGTCTTATTTGTTTCGAATTTCGGATTTCGTGCTTCGGATTTAGTATATAGAATTAGACAATTCATACTCTAGTCAATCAATTTTATTTTTTTTGAAAAGCGTATATAATATCAGGATATGATAATCACAAATTTTGGCGCAGAATTTTTTAAGGTTCAATTTGGCGACGTTGTTCTTGCTTTTAATCCAATATCAAAAGATTCAAAACTTAAAGGCGCGCGTTTTGGTTCTGATGTTGCTTTCGTGACCACTAATCATCCCGATTTCAATGGCATTGATTCTGTCTCGCATGGCGACAAAGCACCTTTTGCTATTTCGGGTCCTGGCGAGTACGAAATTCAGGGAATTTTCATCAAAGGAATCGCCGGTGAATCAAACTACGGTGGCGAAAAAAGAATTAACACCTCTTATATAGTGACACTTGAAGGAATGAACCTTTGTTTTCTCGGTGCTCTTTCAAAAGACTTGGGAAGTGAGGCTAAAGAATCTTTTGGTGAAGTTGATATTTTGTTTGTGCCGATCGGTGGAGAGGGTGTCCTCACATCAGGTGATGCATACAAACTCGCGGTTTCAATTGAGCCAAAAATTATCATACCGATGCATTATGGCGTTATTGGGGCAAAAGATGCGCTGAAACAGTTTTTGAAGGAAGGTGGAGAAGAAGGTGTTAAGCCAATTGAAAAATTAACTCTTAAGAAAAAAGACTTAGAAGGTAAGGAAGGAGACATTGTTTTACTTGAAAATGCAAACGCCTAATTTTTTGTAGATGTCTATTTTAGATTACATAGAAAAAGCCAGAGCTCTTCCGCCAGCCAAAAGGCATCAGATTGCTTTCGGAATCAGTATTTCAATTACGCTCATAATTTTTGTAATTTGGGTGTCTACACTTCACCTACGAATTTCCGATATCACAGCGTCAAGCACAGGAGACGTAAAATCTATCGCCACTCCGTTTGAAGCTATAGGGGACACTATTTCCCAAACCTATGGCGATGTAAAGCAGGGTTTCGACACTTTCCTAAGTCAAGAAGCCACTAGCGGTCTTACGCATTAACATCAGGAGGTTTAGCCTCCTTTTTTTAAGGAGGCTAAACCTCCTGATGTTACTAGTTAGTTTAGAATCGGAAACAGACTGCTAAATGCATCTGTCCAATCACGAATATCTTTCGCTTCATTAAGTGATGAACCTGATGATAAAATTCTTTTTGTGTTTAGTATTTTTTTATTGCGAGACAGAAGAACCCAGACCGATGGCGCAAATATGTTATCCGTTTGATCGGGTTTATTAGTAATTATTTGAGCCGAAAGTTTCAAACTTCTAGCATGATTTTTTAATACAGGTTTTAAGTCTAAGTATGTGTTTGATATATGAACAGCCAAGATTCCTTCTTCAGCAAGTCTTTCCAAGTAGAGGGAAACTGCTTCCTTTGTCAGAAGATGCACTGGAATTGCATCATCGCTAAATGCGTCCACCACAAGGATGTCAAATTTATCCGCTTTATTGAGCGAATCTTGTTCAAGACCGAGACGCGCGTCATCAACAACCGTTTCCACCTTTCCGATTTTGGCGCAATTTTTTAAATATGAAAAATCTTTATTTGCAATTTCTACCACAGCAGGATTAATCTCATAAAATTTGAAGCTATCATAATTATCGCAATATGCAGCAATCCCACCAGCCCCAAGGCCTATTATCCCGACAGATAAAGCCTTTTTCTTTGATTGCCTTACTGCTTCCATGGCAAGGTTAATACCACTACCATCTCCGTAATAAGATGTTGCTTTTTTTTCAAACTCACCACCAATAAGTTGATTGCCGTGGATGATATTGCCATTTGTAATTGTTCTAAGAAGACCATTTTTAGCTGTATTTTTCTCTGAAACAGTTACAACACCGTAGAAATTTCTAACCTGATCTAGAGGCTTGTATAAATATGTGTGGTCTATGATTGCGACAAATATTGCAAATGAAATTACAAAAACGCTTCCTGTAGAAAATTTGGAAATTAAACTACTGTTAATTCTAGAAATTATCGGCGTCATTGTTGAATAACCAATTAGAATTGAAAGAACCAGCCCAAATGGCAGTTCTATGTAGCTAGAGAAAATTAGTGGTGAAATTACGCTTACAAACGCGCCACCAACAACACCACCAATACTTATAGCAAGATAGAATTTTGTTAAACCTTCTTTTTCGGGTCGTGACAAATAAAGTTTTCTATTTACAGTAACACAAGCAAGTAAGAGTAGTATTAGGAATATCAGAATAATCCAAAAATTGTTCAATATATGATTTGGATACCAAAAAGCCAACGATAGGGAAGAGACGATAATTAGGGCACCGCCATAAATACTTATCGGAACGCTCGTTTTGTCCCTGAAAGCAATAATATAAGACAGAAGATAGAGTGATAATGGCAAAATCCACAAGAACGGTACCGACGCGATTCCTTGCGTGATTTTTGCCGTGATTGACACAAGCATAAAACTTGCGAATGCTGACAAAGCTGTCCAATAAACGAAATCATTTATCCTTATAGGATTTTTGCTTATTTGTGACTCATTCTTTCTTTCCGAAAAATTTCTATTTTTGGAAAAAAACCAAATTGAACAAGCGAGCAAAATGCAAATCACAAAGAAACTGTATCCCCAGAGTCTACCTTGACCAAAGGTGTCCAAATTCGGTTCTAGTAAAAAAGGATATGAGACCAAAGCAATGAGCGATCCTGCGTTTGAGAGTCTATACAAATTGTACGGATTTTCAGTACTCAAGTTACTAAACCACGATTGCAAAATTGAACTTGTGGAAGATAGTAAAAAATATGGCAAACCAACACTTGTAAATAATAGAATAAGCACTGATAGTGTGGGATTTAAGTTCGTATCATTACGAAATACGCCATCAGGTGTAAGTGGTGATTTCCAAAGTACTATCATTGCCACTTCAAATCCTAACGTTAAAAATACAAGCGCTGTATGAATTAGAGTTTGATTTTTGAGTGATTGTTTTGATAAAACATCTGCGTATATGTATCCAAAAAGCAAAACGATCATGAAAAAGAGTAGACAAGTAGTCCAGACAGATGAGCCCCCTCCATACCAAGGCAGTATATATTTAGCGATTATTGGTTCCAGAGCAAACAACAGAAACGCAGACAGAAAGATTGTTGTTCCGTAAAGCCATTCTAATTTATTTTTGAATTTCATGGGCTTCATTATAAAACAAAAATTAGCATTTTCACCACTATTTTTTTGATATCAATATGCTATAATACAGCTATAACTTCATAAAATAATGTCCGAAAAAGACAGCAAAGATAACAAAAAGGAGGCGCAAGTTCCTCTACGGCAGGGTATTGTGCCACGTTCGATTACGACCGAAATGAAAGAGTCATATCTTGACTACGCGATGTCTGTCATCACAGCGCGCGCCCTTCCTGATGTTCGTGATGGCTTGAAACCTGTTCACCGCAGGATTCTTTTTGCTATGCACGAAAAAGGTTTGACGGCTTCCGCAAAATTTCGAAAATCCGCCGTTGTTGTCGGAGATGTGCTTGGAAATTATCACCCTCATGGCGATGTTGCTGTGTACGATTCAATGGTCAAAATGGCGCAAGATTTTACGATGCGTTACCCGCTTGTTCTCGGTCAAGGAAATTTTGGTTGCTTCACCAAAGATACAAAAGTACGTCTGTCAGATGGACGATCTTTGTCTTTTGAGAAACTTGTAGAGGAACATGGTCAAGGCAAAACCAATTACACTTTTTCTGTAAACGAAAATGGAACAATCGAAAGTGCCAAAATCCTTCATCCACGACTAACAATAAGAAACGCCGAGCTTGTTTGCATAACTCTTGATACAGGCGAAGAGATTCGATGTACTCCAAACCACAAGTTTATGATGAAAGATGGAAGTTACACCGAAGCAAAAAATCTTACAAAAGGTGTCTCGCTCATGCCTCTGTACACACGTCTCTCAACACATTCAGACAGTCCACTTAAAGACATGAAAGGTTACGAAATGATTTACCAACCAAAAAGTCGTTCGTGGTCATTTAGCCATCACCTTTCCGACGCGTACAATCTTGTAACAGGTAATTATAATGAAAAAATAATCAAGGGTAACAAAATAGGAATTACGCAGCTGGATGCAGTTCGAGGCGCGAGAGAGGCTTGCGACCAATCCGCCTTAGGCGGAGCGGGAGCAAACGAGCGAAGCAACAAAGAAATGCGCCAACTGCGTAATTCCTATAAAAATCATACCACAAACAGGACAGGGAAGTTAAAGTTTGACAAAATTTGTCGCCGTGTGTTCGAAAAAGGTCTAACTTTGTCCCCAAAATCGTACGAAGAGGCTAGGTCAGAGTTGTACCCAAACAGTAGAGCAACAGGATGGGTTATAGGGTTAGAAAAGTATTATGCTGGCAACACCGAGCGTGTTCGAGCAGAGCTCGTCTCAAATCATAAAGTTCAAAAAATTGAACGTCTTTCAGAACGAGAGGATGTATATGATTTGACTATTGATAAAACTCACAACTTTGCTTTGGCTTCAGGTGTTTTTGTCCACAACTCGATCGACGGAGATTCTCCTGCCGCGATGCGTTACACCGAATCAAAAATGTCGAAACTCAGTGCAGATTTGCTAAAAGACTTGGAAAAAGAAACTGTTGACTGGCGACCAAACTACGACGGTACAAAAAAAGAGCCTGTATATATGCCATCGGGCGTGCCAAACCTATTACTGAACGGTACACTCGGTATCGCAGTCGGTATGGCCTCAAATATTGCACCGCACAATTTGGGCGAAGTTGTAGATGCGACGGTTCACCTTGCCGACAACAAAAATGCCACCACTGAAGACTTGCTCCAGTTCATTAAGGGTCCTGATTTTCCGACTGGCGGAATAATTTATGGTCAAAAAGACATTGTTCACGCTTATGCAAATGGCAAGGGCGGAATTGTAACTCGCGGTGAAGCCGAAATCACGGAGACAAAGGCCGGCACTTTCCAAATCATCATCACTTCAATTCCATATCGCGTAAACAAAGCAGACCTTATCATGAAAATTGCCGATCTTGTTCGCGAGAAAAAACTCGAAGGTATCAAAGGTCTACGTGACGAATCCACCAAAGAAATTCGTATCGCGATAGATTTGAAACAAGGCTCTCATCCGCAGTCAGTACTCAATTATATATACAAACACACCCAGCTTGAAGAAACCTTCCATTTCAATGTTGTTGCGCTCGTCGACGGTATTCCGCTTACACTATCACTGAAGACTATTCTTGAAGAATTTTTAAAGCACAGACAAATTGTCGTTAAGCGTCGTACCGAATTTGATTTACGTAAAGCCCTAGACAGGGAACACATATTGCTCGGCCTTTCTAAGGCGCTTGACCACATTGACGAGATAATCAAACTCATCAAAAAATCCAAGGATACTGAAGAAGCGAAACTCAACTTAATGAAAGCTTTCAAGTTTTCCGATAGACAGGCTGTGGCGATTTTGGATATGAAACTCCAGCGTCTCGCTGGACTTGAACGCAAGAAAATTGAAGATGAACTCACAGCCGTGCAGGCCTTGATTAAAGACTTGAAAGAAATTCTTTCGAGCCCAAAGCGAATGCTCACTATCATCAAGGATGAACTCAAAGCAATCAAAGAAAAGTATGGCGATCTACGCCGAACTCGAGTCGTGAAAGGCGAGGCCAAAGCATTTTCAATGGAAGATACTATTGCGGACGATGAATCTGTACTCGTGCTTTCAAAAGGTGGTTATGTAAAGCGCACCAATCCCGAAGAATATCGCAAACAAAAGCGTGGAGGAGTCGGTGTTGTTGACCTTGATACTAAAGACGAAGATTTTGTAATGAAACTTGTTACGGCGACAGCTCACAGCGACCTGTTGTTCTTTACCGACAAAGGAAAAGTCTACCAAATCAAGATGTATGAAATTCCAGAAGGCAAGCGCGCGACAAAAGGCAAGTCAATTTTGAATTTCATCGCGCTTGCCGAAAATGAAAAAGTCACTTCCATTCTCTCTATGCCAAAAGAAGTCAAAAAGGTGGAGCTTGCCGTGCTTATGGTTACCAAAAATGGTATTTCCAAAAAAGTGGACGCCAAAGAATTCCATGATGTTAGACGTTCTGGTCTTATTGCAATCGGACTTAAAGATAACGATGAGCTTCAATCATCTTCTTTTGTCGCAAAGGGCGATGAAGTTGTTGTCGTTACAAACAAAGGTCAGTCCATTCGTTTTAAAGAATCAGATATTCGCGCGATGGGCAGAAATGCTACGGGTGTGATTGCCATGAAACTTCGCAAGGGGGATACGATTGTTGGCGCGGATGTTGTTGCAAAGGGTGTGGAAGCTCGACTTCTTGTTATTGCCGAAAATGGTTATGGCAAAACTTCCAGTCTGAAAGAATATAAAGTTCAAAATCGTGGTGGTTCGGGTATCAAAACGGCAAAAGTTACGGCAAAAACTGGAGACATCATTGCTTCAAAAGTAATCAATGACGAAATAACTGAACTCGTCGCCATATCAAAGAAAAGCCAAGTCATCCGCGTTGATGTTGCCGAAATCCCAACTCTCGGCCGTCAAACTCAAGGTGTTCGCATCATGAAACTCCGAGAAGGAGATGGAATTGCTTCATTAATTTGCCTTTAAATGTCGCCTGTAATTTATTTGACATTCACAATGAGAGTAGTATACTTCAAATACTAAACGTGAAAGGCATCCTATATGGGTGCCTTTCGTTTTACCTAATCTTTTTCTTCTCTTTTTATCAATTCTCTCAAGTATTCAAAATCTCTGAAATTACTACCTGCAAATTGTTTTACTTCCTTTGCCGTCCTATTGCCTCTGCCAAGTATTATAACTTCTTTCCCGTTTCCTTTGAGATATTTTAATACAGGTAAAAAGTCCCCGTCTCCAGAAAGTATGATAACTCGTTCAAATTCAGGCCTTTCTTTCATAAGGTGAAATGCCATATCTACATCGCAGTTTGCTTTACGTTTAGTTGTCCCATCATCTTGGCTGTACAGTTTTACTGGTTTTAAGTAAAGGCGATAACCGAATTCCAAAAGTTTCAAATAGAAACGTACCCTTTGTAGATGTCTACCAATTAGAAGTAGTTCTGCTTCATTTAATTCCTTGCCCTTGGTCTTAATTAGGTCTTGCAAGTAACTTTCAAGTTTTACAATAGGAACGGTGTCGTCTTTCTGGTAATCATATTTGAAATTATGTACCTCAACTCCACCAAAGTAAAAAGTGCGAGTCACATCATACTTTTCTTCTAAGTAACCAAGGAGCTTTTCATAATCAATCTTCCAACCAAGAGATTTCTCCCCACCATAAAAAAGATTTGATGCGTCTATGAAAGCATAGGTTTTCATAACGGCAGTATAACATCTTCGGCAGACTCATCAAAAAGTTTTGCGTTCACAGTATCATTGTGTATAATATCTCTACTAACAGCACCAACCCTGCCCTTACGGGCAGGGTTGGTTTGTATATGCACAATTCAAATTCTTGACTTTTTATATTGCATGTATATACTCGTAAGTAAGTTACCTCGCCAGGCTTTGAGCCTGGTTTTTTCGTTTCCATAGTTCTTTCAAGACACTCGGTATATTTGTTTTGAATTTTCCCCTGTTTAATTATTGGCTTCATTTATTTCGCCCGCCCGTACCGAAGCGGACTTCGAAACGGTTCGGGCGGGGATTTGTTATTTCGGATTTTCCGCCAAAGGACGGATCTGTCCTTAGGTATGAGGTGCTTTTTTCCTATAAGCTAAAAGCTATCACCTAAAAGCTAACAAGCTGTGCATATTCACCGAGCGTGATTTATATTTTCACGCTATAATACTTACATCACTATTCTTTGTCATTCCCGTGAAAACGGGAATCCAGGTTAATCTGGATCCCCGCCTTCGCGGGGACGACATTCAGAAATGTCGATTGCCTTTTATATATGTTCTCCGACCCCGAATCAAATCTAAATCGCTTCGATGTGCAAGCAGGAATGCACGTAGTCGACCTTGGCGCCGGTTCGGGTTTTTACACTTTGGCACTTTCTCGCAGAGTCGGACCATCAGGCAAAGTTTACGCGATAGATGTTCAGAAAGATTTGCTTGAGAAACTCAAAAAAGAAGCATTGAAGAACCACATGATGAATATCGAAGTGGTTTGGGGAAATATCGAGAAAATTGGCGGTACTAAACTGAAAGAAGGCTTTGTCGACAGGGTAGTCGCCTCAAATGTTTTGTTTCAGATTGAAAATGAACATAGGAAAAATTTTGTTGTTGAAATCAAGCGAATTTTGAAACAGGGGGGCAAAGTGCTTGTCATAGATTGGTCAGATTCTTTTTCCGGAATGGGTCCGTCCCAAAAATTAATCGTTTTACCAGCCACCGCCGAAGCCTTGTTCACAAAAGAAGGCTTCAAAGTCGAATCGGATGTGTCCGCCGGAGATCATCACTGGGGGATAATTTTTATAAAGCAATAAGTGAAGATGTCATTCCCGCAAGGGCTGTCTACAAGTGTCGCCTGTGACTTGGCGACGAATCCATGTCTGGATCCCCGCCTTCGCGAGGATGACAAAAGCGACAAACTATAACTAAACTTTTATGCTAAACATGTCCAAATTCCAGTTAATACTTATTTTATTCTTCGGCCTTGCCATCGGAGTAGCTTTAGTCATTATGGCCATTTCAAAAGGCGGTTCGAGCGCTTCTGTCGGAAATGTCGTTATTTGGGGTACAGAAGATCAAGGTACTTTCGACGCTTTTGTTAAGAGCGTCTATGAAAAAGATGAAACAGTCAGTGTCACTTATGTCCAAAAATCACGAAGTGCCTTTGATCAATCGTTGATTACTGCAATCGCGGACGGTGTCGCACCCGATGCAATACTCCTACCAGAATCATCAATTCTAAAATACCAAGACAGAATCTATCAAATTCCTTTTGCAAACTACCCATTAAGGCAGTTCAAAGACACCTTTATTCAGGGGGCGGAAATTTTTCTAGGACAGACTGGAGTTATCGCGCTTCCCTTGAGTGTCGATCCTCTTGTTATGTACTGGAATCGGGACATTTTTGCAAATGCCGGAATTGCCTTGCCTCCAAAATATTGGGACGAGACATTACTTTTGCCGAAAGTTTTGACGAAGAAAAATCAAAACGGCACACTAAATCAAAGTGCCTTGGCACTCGGTGAGTATTTCAATATTGAAAATTCAAAAAATATTTTATCCG
>ORMF011448573.1_pt1 | contig 10217 bp, 8 predicted proteins | sample 1779871 | NCBI WGS metagenome assembly ORMF01 (sample SAMEA104232316, study PRJEB22302) | groundwater metagenome | biome: forest; feature: aquifer; material: groundwater | place: USA | collected 2011-08-07 | depth 5.4 m | reverse complement strand
GCCAGCCGGGCGGCAGCGGGTCACCATGGCGAAGCTCGGGTTCGGGGCGCCCGAAGCTCAGGCGCAGCAGGTTCGCGGGTCCGGGCGTGACCACGTCGGTCGAGACGGCGCGCCGCCCGATGTACTGCTTGAGGCCCTCGGTGCTCAACTCTACTGTGGTCATCTCTCGCTCCTCTCCAGGCCGGGCCGAGCGCCGCGGCCCCGATCATGGATGATACGGTGCAACAGCGGAAAGGAAACACTATACATGCTCGAGCGGCGGCCGGGCTGCGAATAGCTGGGCGACCGTGAACGTGCTCGCCGCTCACGCGGCCCTTGACGACGCCCCCTGTCCCGGGAGCAGAATCACCGAAGGAGCCGGATCAGAGCCGGGCGGTCTCAGCTCCAGGGAGGGCCCGGGGCCGGAGTGCTCTGCCTTCGATGTACTCACGACGCTTCGAGGAGGCGACACATGACACGAATCGATCCCGTTTGGGCCGGCGTTGCCGAGCTATCCCGCGCGTTCGGCGCGCGCACGCTCTCGCCCGTCGACGCCGTCGACGCGCTGCTCGAGCGGATCCGTCGCCTGGACCCCGCCCTGCACGCGTTCATCGCCGTCTACGAGGCCGATGCGCGCCTGGCCGCCGAGGGCGCCGACCGGGCGATCCGCGCCGGCCACCGCGTGGGGCCGCTCCACGGCGTCCCCATCGCGCTCAAGGACCTCGTCGACATCGAGGGGCGAGTCACCACGGGCGGATCGAAGGTGTGGGCCGAGCGCGTGTCCCCGGTCACCGCCACCCTCGCCGAGCGGCTCATCGCCGCCGGCATGATCGTCCTCGGCAAGACGCACACGGTCGAGTTCGCGATGGGGAGCTGGGGCACCAATACCCATCTCGGCACGCCGAGGAACCCGTGGGACCTCGCGGTGCACCGGACGCCCGGCGGCTCGTCGAGCGGCTCGGGCGTGGCCGGGGCGGCGGCTCTGGCGCCCGTGGCCATCGGCACCGACACCGGCGGCTCCGTGCGGGTGCCCGCCGCCTGGTGCGGCCTCGTGGGCTTGAAGGTGACCGCGGGCCGGATCAGCACCTACGGCGTCCTGCCGCTCTCCTTCACGCTCGACACGCCCGGGCCGCTGGCGCGTTCCGTCGAGGACGCCGCGCTGATCTTCCGCGTGCTCAACGGGCCCGATCCGCGCGATCCGCAGACGCTCGCGTGGGCGCCCGTCGATCCGCTCCCCACGCTCCGGCGCGGAGTCGCCGGTCTCAGCATCGGCGTGATGCCCGACGCGGAGCGCGCGGGCGTCGACACGGACGTGCTGGCCGCCTACGACGCGGCCGTCGAGACGCTCGACAAGCTCGGCGCGCGTATCGTCCGCCCCGCGCTGCCGCATCGCTTGAGCGACTACGCCGCCGCCACCGGACGGATCATCGGTGCCGAGGGGTATCGCTTCGTTGGGCATCTCGTCGACGACGAGAGCCTGCCCGTTGACCCGCACGTCCGGCCGCGCATACAGATCGGGCGAGGCCTCTCGGCGCGCGACTACCTGCTCGTGCTGGCGGAGCGGGAAGAGCGCCGGTGGGCCGTCGCCGCCGCGCTCGCCGACGTCGACGCGCTGCTGACGCCGACGACGCAGACGCCGGCCATCCCGATCGACCAGGCGGACCAGTCCGGCACCGCCGCGCACTTCACCCGGGCCGTCAACTATCTCGGTCTCTGCGCTCTCGCCGTGCCGGACGGTTTCACCGCCGCCGGGCTTCCGCTGTCGCTCCAGATCGTCTGCCACGCGGGCGAGGAGGCGATGGCGCTGCGCATCGGCTGGGCCTACGAGCAGGCCACCGACTGGAAGCAGCGCCGGCCCCCGGAGCCTTCGACAGCGAAGGCGTAAGCGTGGGGGCGTGGGACGACACACCCCAGCGCCTCGCATTCATCCGACGAGTCAAGCTGATGGGGCTTCCCCTGGAGAAGATCAAGGATCTGGTTGTCCACCTGAGCGAGGAGGAGTGCGCCTGTCCCAAGATTCGGCCGCGCCTCGAGCAACTGATCCGCGAGCAGGTCAAAGATATCGTTACGAGGATTGACCAATTCGCGCTCCTGAAGGAAGAGCTCGAAGGATTCCTAGTGAAAATGCGTCGCGAAAAGCAGAGGCTGCCGTCGGAACTCTGGTGTGCGCCAGGAGAAGGACCTCGCCGGGCATCTCCACGCGTGCTGAAGGCCCACGCGAAGGGAGGACACCGATGATCGAGCGCGCCATGGTGGTGACGGCCCACCCCGACGACGCGGAGACGGGCGCTGGAGGCACCGTGGCCGAGCTGGTGCGGCAGGGCGCGGAGATCACGTATCTCATCGTCACCAGCGGCAATATGGGGTCTGGGGACCGCACGATGACCCCGGACCGTCTCGCCAGGATCCGCGAGGCCGAGCAGCGGAACGCCGCGCACACTCTCGGGGTGAAGCACGTCGAGTTCCTCGGCTACGACGACGGAGAGGTCGCGGACACGCGCAACTTCCGGCGAGACATCACCCGTCAGATCCGCAGGTGGCGCCCCGATCTCGTCATCGCCCAGAACCCACATCGCACGTCCAACGTCTTCGCCTCCCACCGAGACCATCGGATCACGGGCGGGGTCGTGCTCGATTGTGTCTACCCTCTTGCCCGCGACCACATGGCCTTTCCGGAGCTGCTACCTGACTACGAGCCACACACGGTGCGCGAGATTTACATCATCAAGTGGCAGGAGGAGGACCACCAGCTAGCCGTGGATATCTCGGAGACGATGGACCTCAAGCTCAAGGCGATTGCGTGCCACGAGAGTCAGTTCCCGGACTTCCCGGCGATGGAGGCTCGCGTGCGTGCGCGTTGCGCGAGTCTTGGCAAACCTCACGGCCACGCCTACGCCGAGACATTCGATCGGATTGTCCTCTCCCGCTGACGTCGTCATGGACGAATCACCAGAGGCAGAACGGGCCCGCCGGTGGCGGGTGCCGGTGGCCGACGCATTACATCTCTCCTCGGCGTTCTTTTTTGCGGCGGCACTCCTGATAGCGGTCGCGTGGCAGTGCGGCCGGCCGTCGATCGCATCATCAGCCTCAACGCGAGCATGATGATGAGGCAGGCGGTCGTCTCGCTGCCCGGCGTCGCTTGGCTAGCCGCAGGTTTCACCGCACTACCTAGAAGCGTCGCGACGGTCGGATCTCGCTTCCCAATTCGCGTCCACGCCCCACACGCAGCGAAGTATAAGGTCGTCGCCGGTGGGTCACCACGCTCCGGTCATGTCACCGAGAAACCCATTTCGAGGTGAGATGAAGCTTTCACGCATTTCAGATGCTCGATAGTTAGATAGATTGACTCAGTACGGTTTGTATGCTAACTTTCACGCATCTGAGATGCTAAAAGATTAGGAAATGGCGCTCCATCTCGTCGGCGACACCATAGACAAAACGCGCAGCCACTACCAAGCCGAGACGGGGAAGCTTGTCCAGCTTATGCGGGGTGTCTACGTGGACGCCGACGATGATATCGACACCACGGTTCTCAGGCACGCCGTCCGCATCGCGAAGTACCTCTACCCCCGGGCATACCTGTCGGCCGCGAGCGCCGTCTTCCTGGGCCCGACCCGGGACGGCCGCCTGTTCCTGAGTGGCCGGCGCAACAAGCGCACCCGCATCCGGGCGCTCGAAATCATCCAGAATGAAGTGCCCAAACATCCCTCGCTCGTCGCAGCGGTTGTGGACGACGGCATGGGCGAATTCCGGATCGATGTCTCATCCGTCCGCCAGCGTTTCCTCGAAGCCTTCCGGCTACGAAGCGAGCATGCAGGGTCAATCGACGAAGCCATGCGCGAGGCCATCGCCGCGCACCTGATCGAGGAATTCGGCAGTCCCACGGCCGCCGCCGATGCCATCTGGACGCTGGCCCGCGAGAACGAATGGTACCGGGAAGGGGAGTACGCCGAGCGGTTCCTGCTGCGCGGCCCAGCGACATCACCGGTGCGCAACGAAGCGGCGTTCGACCTGATCGTCGCCTGGCATGGCGCGCGCATCGGGAACCTTGTCCATGACGGCGTCGAGTGGCGGTGGACTCCGACACCGGGCAGCGGCCCTCCGGTGGTGCGCCAGACCACCCCCGGCAAGCTGCCGCCCTTTATTGTCTCCCTGCTCCCCGAAGGCTGGCTCGAGGCGGTCCTCAAAGACCGCGACGAGCGGGCGAAGTTGCGGTCGGGCAGGCGGTACATGTCAAACATCGCGATCGTAGAGCGCGAACCCGAGCTCGCGGCGCTGCCGCCCGAGATACTGCTGACGCGCCTGGAGCAATATGCCGCGAACGGCGTGTTCACGGGAGCGTATGCCGGGCCGGGCAGGGGAGATATGGAGCAGAGCTTCGAGCGGAGCCTGGCGAGAATCTACGAGCGCGCGGACACGCCGCGGCTCTCCGGCATCCAAATCAAGGCCCCGATGTATCTCGATATCAGCGGCACGATATCGCCGAGCACCGGCAAGCCGTTCACTCATATCCTCAAGCCGGCAGGAACAAGCGGGTTCGAATCCCTGCCGGTCATCGAGTGGACCGCCCTGGAGCTCGGCCGGGCCACCGGGTTTGCCGTCCCTCCGGCGGCGCTCGTCGCCATGCCCGACGGCATGCCGCCGGCCTTACTTGTCGAGCGGTTCGATATCCGCGAGAGTGTTGAAGACAAGCGCCTGATCGCACTGGAAGACTTTTGCTCCGTCCTCGACCTGCCGACTGAAGCGAAGTATGACGGCACCATGGAACGCGTCGCAAAGGCCGTCCGGCAGCTATCGACCGCGCCGGAAGAAGACGTCTTGATCGTGATCAAGCGGGCGCTGTTTGCCTGGCTGATCGCCGACGGCGACATGCACCTGAAGAACCTGGCGCTGCTGAAGATTGGGGAACCGGGAGACGAGCAGTTTCGCTCGGTCCGGATGGCGCCGCTCTACGACGCGGTGACCACGCGCGTCTTTCCCAGGCTCCAGCGGGACCGCTTGGCGCTCACGCTCAACGGCAAGGACGCTCGTCTGCACCGCGCGGACTTCCGGACTCTTGCCAGCACAGCAGGATTGAAGGCAGCAGACACGGACGCCGCGGTCGGCGACATGATTCAGCGGATGAAGGAGGCGGCCGGGCGGATCTCGCTGCCAGAGCTTGCGGGCTCCGGACCAGAAGACCGAGCCATAACCGCGAAGATGCTGGAGATTGTCCGAACGCGAATCGAGTCGCTTGAATGATCCAAGACAGTCAGGGCTCGCGTCCCTGAGGAGCCGGCAGCGCATCGCCGATCATCCGGCCGAAGACGACCATCTCGGGGCTCGTCGTGCGATAGGTGTCGAGCGCGGCCAACACGTGGGCGAACTCACCGGCCGGCGGCATCGGGGGCGTCGCCGGTGGCATCGGTAGGGCGGCGAACACGGCCGGGATCTCGGCGTCGACCGCGTCCAGGAGCCGCCGGCACGCGGCCCGGGTGACCGCGTCTTGCAGGTGCGGCCGCAGCACCGTCGCCACGTGGGCGAGGAAGGCCGGCCACGACGCCAGCATCCGGTAGAGTCCCGGGACGAAGGGCTGCTGTCCCACCACCGTGCCGAGTGAGGCGAGCACCGCCTGCTGTGCCGGCGGCAGCGAGGCGAGGTCGACGAGGGACGGCAGTGGTCCCAGCGGCGGGGGAGGCGTCCAGTCTCGGGGAACGCCGGCGGCGCCGGGGGGGCGGTCTCCCCGCAGGAGCCGCCGGAGCAGACCCGACAGCACGAGATTGACCGGGCTCACGCGGACGAAGCTGGCGCATGCCGCTCGGATGGCCGCCTCCCCGTCCGCGTCCACGCCCCACACGCGGAGCGCGTGCCGCGAGATCGGCGCCAGCCGCGGGACGGTCAGGCCGTCCGCGGCGCGCCAGGCGGCGACCTGGGCCCCTCCGTTCGCGAAGGCCGGCCTCAGCGCGGCCCACGTCCACTCGAGCCAGCCCGGGCGCGTCGCCAGGTGGCGCTGGAGCGAGGACACGTAGGGGACGGCCCAGAGCCGCCGGATCTCGTCGTAGATCGCGGCAATCTCGCCGGTGGCGTCGCGCTCCCGCAGCTCGGCCAGCATGTGTGCGCTCCTCCGCCCGCGAAGCCTCAGGCCAGACCTTCGCTGGCGGCCTGCACGCTCTCCTCGCGCTTCAACTCGTCAAAGACGGGCGAAGCCGAGTCCACAATCACCAGCTCGAACTTCGTGGGCTGCTCGATCGGGAGGTCGATGGGCTTGGCGCCCTTAAGGATCTTGTCGACGTACGCGGCGGCGCGCCGGCAGCGGTCAGAGCGAGAACAGCGCCCAGAAGACCAGCAGTGAGAAGACGGCCAGAGAGCCGAACGGCAGCGAGAAGCCGCCGGTCGAGGCGAAGAGGGCGCCCACCGCCGGGGCCCCGACCGCGATGCCGAGCACGCCGACGCCGCTGACGAGCCCGACCGCGGCCCCCGGCGCCCGTGGCAGGATGACGCCGGTCGTGTGCATGACCGCGGCGTAGGGCGCATTGAAGGCGACGCCGAGCGCGACGATGGTGGCGGCGGCCACGATGAGCGGCCGTCCGGGCCATGCGAGCACGAGGAGGCCGACTGCGCCGGTCAGCACGGTGAGCTTCATGACCGCGCGGGCGCCCAGCACGCCCCGGTCGACCAGCAGCCCCCCGAGCGGACGCGAGAGCACCCCGAGCGCGAGAATCGTCGAGCCGGCGGCGCCCGCACTCACCAGCGACAAGCCGAAGTCGTGGACCAGGAAGGTGGTGATCCAGATCCCGACCAGCACCGCCAGCCCGAAGGTGGCGGTGTGCACGAGCCCGAGAGCCCAGACCTTCGGGCTGCGCACAGCCTCGGTGAGCGGCGCGACGGCAAGCGACGGGCGCACGCGCGGGGCCAGCGCGAGCCACGCCACGCTCGACAGCGCGATCAACCCCGACGAGACGATGAAGGCCAGGCGCCAGCCCACGAAGCTTGCCAGGAGCGGGGTCAGATAGAGCGAGGTACCGCCGCCGAGCTGGACGAACCCCCCGTAGAGCCCGAGCGCCCGGTGGACGCGCGCCGGCGGCACGACCAGCGCGGCGTAGCGCATGCCCGCGATAAAGGCCAGCCCGCAGCCGAGGCCCCCGACTACCTTGATGAGCAGCAGGTCCGGGAAGTGGCGCGCGTAGCCCAGCGCCAGGTTGCTCGCGAACACGGCGACGAGGCCGGCGGTGCCCACGCCCGTGGGCCCGAGGCGATCGCTCAGCATGCCGGCGGGAACGCACGCGATGGCGAGAGTGACGAAGAAAGCCGTCGAGAGCAGGCCGGCCTGGACGGGACCGAAGCCCAGCTCCGCCATCAGGATCGGGATCACCGCCGCGTGGTTGGTGTAGTTGGTGGTGGCCGCCCATCCCATCAGGCATGCGGCGGCCAAGCGGATCTGCATGAACCGGGAGTCTACCACTCGGCGCGCCTCGCCCGAGGGTCCTTCCTCGGGACCTGCCTTGTCACAGAGAGCCGGCAGCGGCCGGCGGCCGAGTATGCGCGATTATGTCACGGGGACGGGGGGCACGAGGGGGCGCCCGCTGCCGGAGCGTGCTAGTGTTGCCTACGCTCACATGATCGCGGGGAGCCGCTTCGGCTTGCTTCGCTGAGGTCAGCGCGCGGCACAGATCACTTCTCCGTCGCGGCGCCTCTCGCGCCGGCGCTCTCGTCGAATCCGTCGAAGGCGTCGCGGACGATTCGCTCGAGCAGGGTTACTTCGTCGTCCGTGAGCTCTTTGAATTCATGGTCGCGCCGGTTCTTCGACAGCTTTCCTTTATTCTGGCGGACGAGCATCGCGAGATCCTCCGCAACCCTGTCCGGCATCTCGACGGCGTCCATGATGCGGCGCATGGCTTCGTCGTGGCGGCGCAGGTAGTCAATTTCCCGCGGCAGATCCTGTTCGACGGTGCGGCTGACGCACTCATACAGGAACTCGGCCTGCTCCGTGCAGTCGAAGTAGCGGTACAGATCGGCGGTCGCGTTCAGCACCTCGACATTGCGCTCCGGCGTCGGCCGCCACTCGATGAAGGGCATCAGCGGGCCGGAGTGCCGCTGCAGCGTCGAGCGGTAGTCGTCGATCCGGTCGAGCATGACGGACGAGACCGGGAACACCATTCCCGGCGGCGTGAACTTGCGCTCCGTGAGGACGTGGTGGATGAGGCACCGGTGCATCCGGCCGTTGCCGTCCTGGAAGGGGTGGATTAAGACAAACCCGAACGCGGTGGCGGCGGCCTTCAAGACCGCGTCAACTTCATCAGCGCGCATCCGGTCATTCGCCTCGAGCAGGCCCGCCATGAGGTCCGCCAGGTCATCGGGCCGCGCGCCGATGAATTCGGGCAACGGATCGCCGTTATGATCCCTCTCGCCCAGGAAGACGCCGTCCGGCCGCAGACCGGCCTGCACGAATCGGGTGTCCTCGATAAGGACCCGGTGCAGGCGGATTATCTCGTCGAGCGAAAGCAGGTTCCTGCCGGCCTGCTGGACCGCACGGGCCCAACGCTCGAGCCGGTTGCGCGGCGGGCGCTCGTTCTCGATCGCGAAGCTGGCCCGGCTGTCTGCGAGGAGCAAGAAACTGGCCGCGCGCGCGATGAGATGCGCCCCGGTGCGGCCAACGGTCTCGCGCGCCTTGCCGGCAAGGTCAAGCGCGACGAATTGCGTCAGCGCCTTGGTGCGCCGGATCACCGGGCAGAAGCGCCCGGTGCCGAGAAGATTGTCGCGCACCCGGTGGCGCCGCGAGAGTCGCGGCTTGCCTGTGAAGTAGGCCTCGGGGTCGAGAAGATCGACGGCCGCCCCGCGGGGCGCATCATCGGCGTCGAGCGTGCGGCCGGTCAGAGCCTCGAAAAGAAACCACGCCCGGCGGACGGGGGCGCTCGTGGGCGCGGCTCGGACGAACGCTTCTGACTCGGCCTGGGGAACGGCGTCGAACACGCGCTTCAGGATGAGGAGGTCGACGTCCTCGTGGCGAAGGGCAAAGGTCAGGTGATCGGCGAAATCGTCCCCGGGCCAGTAGCGCTTGTCGAAGACAGTCCAGGGTCCCTCCTGGCGGCGGCTGCCGCTGACATACTGTTTGGAGACGCAGCTCGGCCGTCGCACGGGCGCGGCGATGCGCAGCCCGTGAACGAGAGCCGCCCTGCCCGCGAGCCTGGCGCCGTCCGGAACCAGCATCTCCTGGAAGGCCGTGGCGGTGGCTGCTTCAAGCCTCATGTGTCGAAAACTCCGTCTCGTTGATAGAAAATTGCTCTAAAAGCTACCTCTTAGTCGAAAACACTATACAACCGCCCGGCGTCGAAATCCAGTCTTGCTCAGTCGAAAACGTCCCATAAAGGAACATACTCGTCGAAATATCAGCCACGCTCAGTGTCTTGGCTTTGCGTTGACCTTTCGCACGGCGCTTGCGGCGATGAAGATCGGCGATCACGAGGCCGGTGGGTTCGGGCGCGAGTCGGGCTACTCCCCGACCATCCTTCGCCGCCGCCTTGCGCGGAACCCGGCGGTCCGAACCCCTCTTTGGACACAGCAGCCGGGAGCGCTCCAGCATCTCATCCCCATGATGCTTGTCGGCGCATGGCATGCGCAGTCGAATTCCGACTGCGAGATCCTCTCGATTCTTGCCGGGACGCCCTACTCTGAAATCGAAAAGCAGGTCGCCGTTCTGAGGACCTTTGAGGACCCGCCGATTTGGGCGGTCGGCCAGTTCCGCGGCGTCACATCGAAGATCGACGCTTTTTTTGCGGTCCACACCGCAGTCACTCAAAAAGACCTAGATGATTTCTTGTTTGCCGCCGAGATCGTACTGTCGGAAACCGACCCCGCGCTAGAGCTTCCCGAGGACAAGCGGGCATTCGCGGCGCTCTATGGCAAGCAGCGTGAGTACTCAGGCGCCCTGCGTGAGGGCCTCTGCGAAACGCTCGTCCTCCTCGCCGTTCACGGAGATACGGTTTTCAGCGAACGGCTCGGCAATGTCCGGTGGAAGGTCAATCTTCTCATCCGCCGGCTGCTGACACCGCTCGCGCCCGAAAGACTCCTTTCCCAACAGCATGACTTGCCCTTCTATGCCGAAGCTGCCCCGGCTGTCGCCGCACGGGGTTGCTCTGGGCGTTGGAGAACCTGGCCTGGAAGCCGGACCAGCTGCTCCGCGTCTCCCTGATCCTGGCGAAGCTCGCCGAACGGAAGATCACCGACAACTGGGCCAACACGCCTGAAAACACGCTCAAATC
>ORMF011076876.1_pt1 | contig 10217 bp, 10 predicted proteins | sample 1779871 | NCBI WGS metagenome assembly ORMF01 (sample SAMEA104232316, study PRJEB22302) | groundwater metagenome | biome: forest; feature: aquifer; material: groundwater | place: USA | collected 2011-08-07 | depth 5.4 m | reverse complement strand
CGGGGGGGGGGGGGCGCGCCGGGCGGAGCCCCGGGCCCGCGCCGCCGCGGCCCGGGGCGAGGTCGAGGCCGAGAGCGCGCGACAGCGCGCGCTCCTCGCCGAGGCGGCCGAGGCCGCGACCAAGGGCGAGCTCACCACGGTGCGCCGGTTGCTCGTGGCCAAGGCCACGAGCGCGCGCGACGCGCGGTGGGACGCGTTCGCGCGGATCATGGACGAGCGACACGCCGCCGGGCTCCCCGACGAGCGCATCGCGGCCGAGGTCGACAAGGCGCAGATCGACGACGCGATCGCTGCCTGCGACGCGTTGTTCGCCGCGGCGGAAGCCGCTCACGAGCCGCTCGACGCCGAGGACTGGTACCGACGCGCGATCCTCCGGGGATTCGCCAAGGGCGATTTCCGAGGCGCGTGCGGCGACCTGGACCGCGCGATCGAGCTCGCTCCGGACCGCGTCCTCTACCACTCGAATCGCGCGCTCGTGCGCCGCACGCTGGGCGATCTCACGGGTGCGGTCGCTGACCTCGACCGCGCCATTGCGCTCGCTCCCGCTCAGGCCTACCTCCACTTCAAGCGCGGCGTGCTCCGCGAGGATGTGCGAGACGTGGATGGCGCAGCCGCCGACTACGCGCGCGCGACCGAGCTCGCCCCGACCGACGCGGGAGCGTGGTCCAACCTCGGCAACCTCCGGCTCAAGCGCGGCGACGCCGCGGGCGCCTGCGCTCACTTCACGCGCGCCATCGACCTTGCACCGAAGGACCCGGTGTTCCGATGCAACCGGGGTCTGGCCCGCGAGCGCGCGGGTGACCTGACCGGAGCCCGCGACGACTACGACCACGCGATCGAGCTCAACGCCTCGCACGCCACCGCCTGGAGTCATCGCGCGAAGCTCCGGAGCGCCGGAGGCGACCACCAAGGCGCGCTGGCGGACTTCGACCGCGCCGTCGCGCTCGCCCCCGACCGCGCCGACTTCCGCCACGACCGTGCCGTCGAACGCGGCGCGCTCGGCCAGACCGCCGGGGCGCTCGAGGACTTGGAGCGGGCTCTCGCGCTCGCCCCGGCGCTGTGGCAATCCCGCGTCGTGCGTGGGCTGATCCTGCGCAAGACCGAGCCCGCGCGCGCGTTGGCGGACTTCGCGGAGGCGTACCGGACGTGCCCCGAGGACGCGACGCGCGCCGAGATCGCCGGGTGGATGAGAGAGCTCGGCGGCGAGCCCCCGCGCTGACGAACGGTGGAGGTGCGCGCGGCGCGATGCTCTCCCGCTATACTCGCGCACCCCGACACGTTCCGCGTCCGTTCGACGCGCCGCATCTGGAGTGAGCCCACCGATGATCCGCCTCGCCCTCACCGTGTTGCTCGGCTTCGGCCTGGTCGCCGCCGTTTCGGCCGACGCCGAGTGGGAGCCCGTCGTGCGCATGGACGGGCACCTGTTCCCGTCGTACGTGATCGCCACGGCCACGATCGACCAGGCCAACTTCGGGGAGCGTCCCGAAGCCCTGATCGGCGAGCTCAACGGCCAGCTCGGGGGGCGGGTCACGGCCCCGGCCGACGGCACGCCGTTCGTGCTCGAGGTCATGGAATGCGGTCTGTTCGCCACCTCGAAGCTAAAGGGCACGCTCGCAACCGCGGGCACCACGTACACGCTGTACCCGTCGATCGCCTACGACTACGACGCGCTCCGCGACGTGCACCAGACCGTACCGCTGAGCCTCAAGTTCCAGCTCCGGCTGGGCGACGCGGCGGAGGGAGACGAGAAGGTCAAGACCTGCACCGTGCGGTCGATCAACGATTGCCCGTACCTGTTCATGGAGCCGAACGGCGACACGGTCCTACGTCGGAACCTGTTCTGGATGTTCGCGGCGTACGTCAACGAGTCGCACCCCCAGATCGATGCGTGCCTCAAGCGGGCCCTCGAGTCGAAGGTCGTGAACGCGTTCACCGGCTACCAAGGCGCGGACGACGACGCGATCAAAGACGCCGTGCTGCAGCAGGTGTTCTCGATTTGGTTCGTGCTCCAGGCCGAAGGCATCAAGTACAGCTCGATCACCAAGACCAGCTCGTCGTCCCAGCACGTCTTCAGCCAGCACGTCCGGTTCATCGACGAGTCGCTCGAGAACACCCAGGCCAATTGCGTCGACGGAACGGCGCTGTTCGCCTCGATCCTTCGCAAGGTTTGCATCGAGCCCCGGCTCGTGCTCGTACCGGGGCACATGTACCTGGCGTTCTACGTGGACAAGGACCACACCAAGCTCGCGTTCCTCGAGACGACGATGATCGGCAATACGGACCTCTCGCAGTTCGACGCGGACGATCCCGAGGCGTACAAGGCGATGGTCGAGGCGTCGGGGAAGTCGTTCCTGGCGGCGCTCGAGCAGGGCCAGAAGGCCTTCGAAGAGCACGAGGCCGAGTTCAAGGCCGAAGACGAGGCGGGCGACCAGACGTACCACCTGATCTCGATCGACGGCGCCCGCAGCATCGGGATCCGGGCGATCGCGTACAAGGCCAAGGACTAAGCCTAAGACAACGGATCAGTCCAGCATCGACGGCGGCAGGAGCTCGAAGTAGCCGACTTTGAGCTCGCCGCCTTCCTCCACGAGCACGAGCTTGAGCGTGAAGTAGGGCTGGAAGTCCTCGTTCGCGAGCAGCTCGGCGCGCGTGACGCCGAGACGTTTGGCCTCGGCGTCGAGGTCGTCCGCCGACAGCTCGGTGCGGATCTGCCCGCGCAGGCTCGCACGCCGGAGGTTGCCCGGGATGTCAGCCGGCATGTTCCCGATCGCGAACATCCGGTCCAATCCCGCGGTCTTGCCGGTGGCGGTGCCAGCGAGCACGGCCGCATCGGTCTCGTGCACGTGGAGGCCGCGGAGGGCGGTCGGCTTTCCGTATCGCTGCTCGGCCTCGCCCATGAGGCGCGCGAAGTCCTCGGCACTGACGTTGGTCTTGGGTTCCTGCTCGCGCTTGGCGAACACCCCATCGTCGTCCGCGGGCGAGAACTGGTTGACCGACATGCGCCGCCGGGCCAGCGGCGACAGGAGCGCGTGGGCCCTGGCCCAGTCCCGAGCCGCGAGCGCGAGCGCGAACGGTCGACCCGCGTCCAGGAACCGGCGATCCGTGGGGCTCAAAGGCTCCACCTCCTCAGGGTCGCTGCCCGAGCCGCTTCCGCCCGACGTGTCGCCGCCGCAGCCGATCGACGCCACGCAAGCGACCACGAGCCCGACCCAGATCACCGCGCTCCCCCTGCGATTCGTCGGCATGTGCGTGCCCTCCGTCCGGAGCGTATCGGCGTGCGAATCGACCTGTCAAGCCGGCCCTGTGCGATGGGCGCACGCCCGGTCGCGATGAGGGCTCCCCGTCGGCTCGTCACGGAGCGAGTCTTCCTGACTGCGACGCGAGCACGAGTCGATTCCAGAGTCCCAGGCGCGGGACCTGGCTCGTTCCCGAGAACTGGCCGTCCCCGACCTCGATCACCCACCACCGCCCGTTCACGTCCTGCCCGATGTCGACCGACAGGTACGGGATCGACAGGCGGCGCGCGGCCTCGAGGGCCAGTCCGTGGACCTGGTCGCGCTCGGGCGCCGTCGTGGCCGCGAGCTCGTCCTCGCCCTCCCAGTAGTAGCCCCACCCCACGACCTCGCCCCGCCACACGAACACCCGGAACTCGCGTCCGAGCGGAAAGCCGCCAGGCCCGGTCCGATGGTGGCGGAGCGTGAGCAGCTCGCGCACGAGGACTCGCCCTCGGCTGCGGCTGGCGAGGGCGAAGAGGAAGCGCGCGAGCTCCAGCAGCTCGTCCCCGTCGCGCGCAACGCAGGCGCGCCAGCCCCGCGACTTACGAGATTGGACGGCGCCCTTCACGAACACCGGGTACACGAGGGCCGAGGCTTCGATCTCGGCGAGCGACGCGAAGGTCCGGCTCGCAGGCGTGAGCCCGGCGAGGAACGGGTAGGCGAGGTCCAGCTCGGTCGCTCGCTCGTGCTCGGAAGGCGAGTTCGCGAGCCGGATGCCGCGCCGTTGCGCGGCGGCGTAGATGGCTGCGTAGCGCTCGGCGTTCGGTATGTAGCCGATCCAGAGGCCGTCGACAACGGTCGCCTGCGCCGGCACGGACGCGAGGGCTCGCTCGGCGTCGCCGCAGGCCTCGAAGTCGGCCGGGATCGCATGGACCGAAGCACCGGCCAACCGGGCGGCCTCCGTACTGGCGCGCAAATCGCGGAGGCTGGCCGAGGGCTCGAGGTCGGCGTCGAACGCCTCGCTCAGGACGACGGGTGCCCTCCCGGCGCGCTGCGCGGGTCGCGAGCGCACCCGAGACCCGAGGCGAGACATGGCGGCTCCAGCGGACGGAAGCGAGCGCGCTGAATCGCGCCGACGCGCGCGCATTGAACCACGACCTATACTGAGCGGGCGTGGCCCCTCGCCCCCTCCGCTTCCGCCAGCTCGAGCCCGTCGTGGGGCTCGAGCTCCCGTATGCCCTGGCGTCGATGCGCGTGCGCCACTACGTGCTGCGGCGTCGCTTCGTGCGCGATCCCCGGCGGCTCATGTCGCGCATCATCCTCGCGGCCCAAGCCCTCGGCCTCGATTGGGAGGAGCACGTCACGCACGCGCAGGACCAGGTGATCCTGGATCTCTTGCCGCCGGACTTTCCGTGGCTGTTTCGGCGCTTCGAGCGGCGCCTGCTCGACCTCAACCGGCGCCACTTCGGTCTCGCGCTCGACCACTGGCAGACGATGCGGCTCAACCTCTACCGAGCCGGCGCCCGCGTCGGCCACGACGCGCACAGCGACTACGCGACGCCCGAGCCGGCCAAGCTCGCCTTCACGATCGTGCTCCTGGCTCCGGCAAGAGGCGGCGAGACGACGATTTCCCAGGTGGGCGCGATCCCGCTCGCACCCGGGGACTTGCTCCTGTTCCCCGCCTACGAGCTGCACGCCGTCGCGCCCGTCGTCGAGGGTGAGCGGATCTCCCTGACCGGCTGGCTCGGCGGCCCGCGCCTCGTCTAGCCTAGCGGATCGCGACCTCGAGCGTGGCTGCCGGCTTGCGCCGCGGCGGCGCGCACGGTACATCGTCGCGGCGGCAACGGCTGGCGAACATACGAAGGAGCGAGCACATGTACGGACCGTCGGTCGGAAGCACATTCGCGCGGGTCTGTATTGCCGCAGTCGCGGTGTCGATCGCGATGACGGCCTACGCCCTCGACGAGAAGCAGGAGAAGGCACTCGTGCGCGCGCTCGAGCGGATCACCAAGCTCGCCGAGCGCGTCGCGAGGAAGGAGTCGTACAAGAGGACCCAGCTCGAGTTCCACGCGATCCGCACGGATCTGCTGCGACTTCCGAAGGACGAGCCCCGAGTCACGGAGGCCCTTGCGAAGCTCAACGAGCTCGAGGCGACGGCCCAGGGAAAACCGCAGCCGGCTCCCAACCCGGACGGATCGGGCAGCGCAGGCTCGGGCAGCGCCGCGGGGTCGGACAGCACGGGCTCGGGGTCGGGCAGCGCCGCCGGGTCTGGGAGCGATTCCGCGGGATCTGGCTCGGCCGGGATGGGCAGCGCCGCGGCGGCCGATCACCCCATGACCCGCAAGATTCGCGGCCTCCTCTCGTTCATGGTGGGGCTCAAGAACCGCACGACGAGGGCGGAGCCGGACACGGTCAACGACGCGACGATGGAGCGGCTCGAGGCCGACATCGCGGAGATCGTTCCTCACGAGGGGCCGCAGGTCGAGGAGCTGGAGGCGCGGCATGCGGAGCTCGTGGCTCACCGCGCCGCGTGCAAGGCCACACGGGACGCCCGTCGCGAGCTCTTGACCCAGGCCAAGACCCTCGCACGGCAGATCGCGGGGTATCCGCACATCGACGGCGACCAGCCCGCCGAAGTCGACCGGTACTTGGAGGACATGGCCCGGCGCCGCAAGCTCGCGGCCGAAGGGGCCGCGCTCGCGGCCAAGATCCTCGCCGACGATCCCGACCTACCGAAGGCCAAGGTGTTCAGCGAGCTCGAGGGGGAGAACACGCTCGCCTACTTGAACCGCTACGGCGCGATCCTCGAAGCCGAGAACGACAAGCTCTCCGAGATGCGCTGGAAGCGAGGCCAAGAGGGCCTCGAGACCGTGCGCGCCGCGGTGGGCAGCGGCGGGGCGGGGCGGTCCGACGGCCAGCGCGCGATCGAAGCGTTGAACGCACTGAAGCGGATGCAGCCGACCCGGGCCGCTGACTGCGACGAGATGATTGCGACCATCGAGGGCCTGATGGCCAAGGGCGACGCGGCGATGGAAGCGGCGCGTCTCGAGCGTCAAAAGGCCCACCGTTTCCCGGGTTCGGTCATGCCGGGTCCGGCAGTCGACGCCCTGCGCGACGCGTTCAAGACGACGGGGTCGGCTCAGGGGTACGACGATTTCCTCAAGTTCGCGGTGACCAAGGATGCGTGGCAGTTGGTCGAGGAGTGGGTTCGCGACGGCGACAAGATGGTGTTCCAGCGCTACGAGTGGCTGTACGTCCACGCCGCATACCCGCACGCCGACGAGGCGGGCATCGTGATGGACGTCGAATACGAGCTGCGTCGCACTCCCGGGGCCACGGAGTTTCGCATCTACCGACGCACCGGGAGTTGGCGGATGCTCGCGGAGAACCTCGAGAAGTAGACTGGCGACCGCGACGATCGCGCGCTGACTACTTGTCCAGCTCCGCGGTGGCGTGCCCCATCTCCTCGAGCGCACGCAGGGCGGCGTGATGCTCGACGTACCCCGGGGCCTGTTGCGCGACGGCCTTGCGGAAGTGCTGGACCGCACTCTCGTCGCGTCCCAGGACGCGCTGCCGGGTCCCGGCGAAGTAATGCGCCTCGCACCGCATGCCCTTGCCCTCGGGCGTCGTGTCCTTGTCGAGCTCCGCGAGAAACCCGGCCTCGTCCGCATCGCCGAGGAGGAGCGCGGCGAGCCGTGCGGCGAAACTCCGTGCGGCCGCGTCCGGTGCCAGTGTAGCCAGGTGCTTGCGTAGCCCATCGTCGGCGGCGGGCTTGTCACCCATGCGGGCGCGGATCGTCCACAGCCACAGCGCGGGGTAGTCGCGGTACTTCGTGCCGAGCTCGAGGGCCCGCTCGATGTCCGCCTTCGCCGCCGCGAGGTCCCCGAGCACGATGTGGGTGTAGCCGCGGTTGACGTACGCAAAGTCGAGCTTCGGGTCGAGGGCGATGGCGCGCGCCAGGTCCGCCATGGCACCTGTGTGGTCGCCCTTGCTGCGGCGCGCGCAGCCGCGGTTGTTCCACGCCATCGCGAGCGCGGGCTCGACCGCAATCGCGCGGTCGTAGTCGGCGATCGCGCCATCGAGATCGTCGAGCATCTGTCGTGCCCGGCCGCGATCCTTCCAGTACACCGCGGTCGCGGGGTCCTTGGCGATGCACTGGTCCAGGAGCGCAATGGCCTCGGCAAACGAGCCCGCCTGGATCTTGGCGACGGCGGCGGCATGGAGCTTCACCGCGTCGTCGTCCGCGCCGAGGTGAGTCGTCGTGGACAGAAACAGGCATACGGCAAGGGCCAACAGAGGCTTGGACATCGTCATCTCCTCGAGTGATCGCGCAATGCTACCCGAGCGGGGCCGGCCGCCGAACGCCAGGATTTTCAGCTCAGGGGCGCGATCGAGCCCGTCAGCTCCGTGGCCGCGATCGCACGCATGCGTGGGGCGAGCTCGAAGGTGTGGGGACCGGCGTGGACCACGTCGAGGCTGTCGAGTCGCAGCGTGTCCATGGCGATGCGCATCGATGGCGTGATCGACGGCGTGTCGGTGCGCTTGAACTCGAAGCCGCGGCGGCGCTCGCCCCGAACGACGAGGAGGTCGAGCTCGGCGCCGCCGTGCGTCGCCCAGAAGTAGCACTCCTCCGGCTCCGCGCGCAGCCGGCGTACGACCTGATGCAGCAGAAACCCCTCCCAGCTCGCCCCGAGCTTGGGGTGGCGCGCCAGTGCGGCTCCCGAATCGAGGCCGAGCAGCGAGTGCAGGAGCCCGGGGTCGGTGATGTAGATCTTCGGGGCCTTCACGACCCGCTTACCGACGTTCTCGGACCACGGCCGGAGCACGGTCACGACGAACGCTCCGGCGAGCAGGTCCAGATAGCGACGCACCGTGGTGTGAGCGATGCCGAAGGACGCGGCGAGCTCGGACGCGTTCCAGATCTGGCCGTGGTAATGCGCGAGCATCGTCCAGAACCGATCGAGGGCGGCAGGTGGCAGGGCGGCCCCGAGGTCGGGCAGGTCGCGGGAAACGAAGGTCCGGACGAAGTCGCGCCGCCACTCCCAGCTGGCGCGCAGGCTCCTCGCGACATACGAGCGCGGGAAGCCACCGCGCAGCCAGAGCCGATCGATAGCCTCGATGCCGACCTCTTCCAGGTCGAGGCCGCCGAGCTCGTGCAGCGCGATGCGGCCCGCGAGTGTCTCGGAGCCCTGCCTCAAGAGCTCGGGCGACGCGCTGCCGAGCACCAGGAAACGCGCTGGCGTGCGCGGTCGATCGGCCAGAACGCGCAGAACCGGGAACAGCTCCGGACGGTGCTGGATCTCGTCGAGCACGACGAGCCCGCGGAGCGGCGCCAAGGCCAACGTGGGCTCGGCCAGGAGCGCCACGTCGCGCGGATCCTCGAGATCGAACACGGCCACGCGTGCCCGAGTCGCGGCGATCTCTCTCGCGAGCGTCGTCTTGCCGATCCGCCGCGGGCCGAGTATCGCGACGACAGGATGCTCCTGTAGCAGCCGAGTGACGCGCTCGCGGTGCGCGGTGCGGTGGATCTTCATTACTTGGAAGTTTGAACTTGGCGTGCTCAATTTTCAAGGTCATCCGTCGCCGAGACGACACGAGCCGGTAGCTCTCCCCCGAGCCCCGAGGCACGAGAGCAACTGCCGCGTCAGACGATCGGCCTGGTGTGATCGTGGAACGGAGCATGCGTCGACACGACGGGCGCCACGTCGTCGCGTCCTCTCGATTCCACGTCGCGGTATAGTGCGGGTATGGCGCGCCGACAGGCATTGGTAGGCCTTGCGCTCACCATCGCGCTCGGCGCGACATCACGTCGCTTTCCGGTCGGGCTCCTCGTCTGGGACAAGAGCCTCGGCGATGCCCTCTACACGGTCATGGTCTACTTTGCGGTCGCGTTCTCGTGGCCGGCGCTACGCCCCTCGCGAGTCGCGCTGGCGGCGCTCGCGATCTCGATCGCGATCGAGCTCTTCCAGCTCACCGGCGTCCCCCTCCGCTTGCCGGCTCTGCTCCAAGTCGCGCTCGGGACTGCCTTCGCCTGGCACGATGTTGCCTGCTACGCCGTGGGTGCCGTGGGCGCGCTGATGCTCCATCTGCGCCAGAATAGCCGGACAGAGTGACCTTAGCGTCAATGCTCTCCAGCTCGGCGATGCCCCAGACCTGCGCCCGCCCGACGTGTCTCCGCGGCAGCCGATACCTTCCACCCGCCCGCATCGGCTAAGATGCCCGGGAAACCGTGCCCCGTGTCCCTGAGGACGCCGTCGATGACCCGCACTCGCCTCTCCGTCGCCGCCCTCGCGGTGGCGATCACCGCGCTCGCGCCCGCGATGCTCGTCGGCCAGGAGCCGCACCGTAACGACCCGGCGAAGGTGTTCGCGACCAACTGCGCGACCTGCCACGCCGTTCCCGATCCCGGCGTCGCAACGGACAAGGGCTGGCTCGCCCAGCTGACCGAGACGGCCTGATCGGGCGCGACGACCCCGAGCGCCCGTGAGGCGCTCCGGACCTACCTCCTCGGCCTCGAGGCGCGCCGCCCCGCGGTCGCACCCCGCGCCGCCGACGGGTCGCGCACGGTCGCGGTGACGAGCTCGCTGGGCGCAGGCGAAATCCTGCTCCGCGACAAGAGCGGCGGGGATCACCGGCTCGCGTGGGGCGCGGACGACAAGAGCCCCCGTTTCCTCGCGGCCGGCGCTTACAAGCTGATGGGCTATCGCGCCGTGTCGGGCGACTGGATGCTCTCGACCGCGTCGTCCGGCGAGGTGTCGATCGCCGTCGGCCCCGAGGCCACGGCCATCGCGCTGCGTCCGGTGGTCGTGCAGTCGGTCAAGGTCCATGCCCGCCACGGCGCCCTCATGGTGATGCTCGGGCTGGCGGGCGACCGCGAGCTCGGGCTCTCGATCTACCACGGCGGCAAGCGCATCGCCGTCGAGTACCTGATCGAGGACGCCTCGGGAGCCGTGTTGGGCCGTGGCCCGCTGCGGTACGGCTGAGGCGGCGGCGCGGCGGCGT
>ORMF011535243.1_pt1 | contig 10218 bp, 11 predicted proteins | sample 1779871 | NCBI WGS metagenome assembly ORMF01 (sample SAMEA104232316, study PRJEB22302) | groundwater metagenome | biome: forest; feature: aquifer; material: groundwater | place: USA | collected 2011-08-07 | depth 5.4 m | reverse complement strand
TGCTCGGCCGAGCCCTTGTGGATCTGCCAGTGCATGCCGAGCGTGCGATCGTCGAACACTTGGAGTCGGTACATGCCCACGTTGCGCCCGCCGCTCAGCGGGTCCTTCGTGAACACCATCGGAAGCGTGATGAAGCGCCCCGCGTCCCCCGGCCAGCAGCGCAACACGGGCAGGGTCGCCAGGCTCGGCCGATCCGTCTCGACGACCTCCTGGCATGGGGCTGAGCGCACGCGCTTGGGGCCGGCCTTCGCGACGTCGAAGAGGTCGCCGAGCTTCTTGAGCTTGTCGACGAGCGTGCCCGGCATCTTCATGTCGAGGAGCTTCGCGACGCGCGCCGACAGCTCGTTCAGGTGCTCGACGCCGAGCGCCGCCGCCATGCGGTCCGGCGAGCCGAAGGCGTTGATGAGCACAGGGCTGTCGAAGCCCTCGACGCTTTCGAACAGCAGGGCCTGGTTTTGCTGCGCCGGGCCCTTCGAGACGCGATCCGTGATCTCGGCGATCTCCAGGTCGCGGGAGACACGGGCGCGCACGCGCTTGAGCTGCCCGGTCTTCTCGAGGTGGGCGACGAACTCGCGGAGGTCGTCGAAGGCCACGCGCTTACTCGTGGTAGTAGAGCTTGACCAGCCAGCCCGCGATCACGGGGAAGGCCAGGCTCGGGATGACGCGCACGAGGACGAAGCGCCACCCCATGAGCGGCGCCTCCATGCTGAGCCCGCTCTTCGCGCCGAGCAGGGGCAGGCCGGAATCCTTCCAGTAGGCGACACCGGTGGCCACGACGGCCGGCGCGATAAGGACAAAGGCGGACAGATCAAGCAAGAGACCACGCGGCATGCAGGCATTATACGCCAGGCTCCGCCGAGCACGTGATCGCCTTGACTTTGCGCGGGGCTTTCGAGTAGAGAGGGAAGGTCATGACCAAAGCCGACCTCGTGTCCGCCATGGCCAAGGCCTCGGGCGGGAGCAAGGTGTCGGCGGAGCGGGCGCTGGACGCCTTCTTCGTGAGCGTCTTCGACGCGCTCAAGAAGGGCCGCCGCGTCACCATCGGCGGCTTCGGCACCTTCATGGTCAGCAAGCGCGCCGAGCGCAACGGCCGGAACCCGCGCACGGGCAAGGCCATCCGGATCCCCGCCACGCGCGTGCCGCGATTCAAGTCGAGCCGCTCGCTGAAATCCGCCGTTCTCTAGCGGGCCGCCGATAAGGGCCCAGCTGCTTCGTTGGCGCCCTCGGCCGCAGGTTCAACGTAGAGAGACTCCGCCTCACCTGCGGCCTTCGGGCGCCGCCTCGCATCTGGACCCTTCTCGGCGGCCTGCGGCGTCGGGCTAATTGTTGTGGAGGCGCATGACCCGGAAGGACTCCGCCGCTTCCAGCTCGCGCGGGGCGCCCTGCATGCGTGCCCACCCGGTGATCATCTCGGTCGGATCCCACGTGCCCATCTGGGTGCGGTGCTCCTTGAGGGCGGCGAGCTTGACCGAGAGGACCTCCGAGATGTCGATGAAGGTGTCGGGGGACTCCGAGCCGTGGATGAACACCGCGCCGACCTTGTGGGGCTCGAGTCCTTCGTCGAGAAGCTCGGGGAAGATGAGCCGCGTCTCCGCCGAGGGGAAGACGGCGTCGAGGGCGGCGTCGGACGCGGCGCGGTGGTCGGGGTGGTTCATGTACATGGTGCCGTAGTAGCGCACCGTCGGATCTCCGCACACCACCGTGTCGGGACGGTGGCGGCGGATGACCCGCGTCAGCTCCCGCCGCAGCGCGAGCGAGGACTCGAGCATGCCGTCCTCGTAGCCGAGGAAGACCACCTCGGAGACGCCGAGCACGCGGCAGGCCTGCCGCTGCTCCTCCTCGCGGATCGGCACCAGCGCGTCCCGCGTCATGTCCGGGGGCGTGTGCTCGTTGGAGCCGGCGCCACCGCTGGTGACGCACACCGTGATGATGTGGCTGCCCGACCGCGCCCACTTCGCCAGCGTGCCGCCCACGGTGAACTCCTGGTCATCCGGATGCGCGTGGATGGAGAGCACCCGGGCAGGGGCGGTCGGTTCGCGGGAGTCCGGTTTCGCCGGCACGGCGCGCTCCGGGATGCCGGGGGTGGGGGCGTCTTTCTCTGGCTCGGCCGGCATCATGGTCTCCAGCGTCTACTATCTATCGGCTGTCAAGGGGTGACCGTGCCCCGGATGGCAGCGAACACCAGCGCGGGGGTCAGCGGAAGGGCCGTGATGCCTGGCCGCCGCCGGAATAGAAGAGGACCCGGTGCACGGAGACCGGGAACTTTCACGGGCGCTCGGTGCTATCCTCGTACCGTCCGGCGCCGCCTGCGCCGACGCCGCGGCGAGAAAGGGGGCGCTCGTCCATGTCGTCTGTTGCCGGTATCCTCGTCGGCCTCGTCCTGCTGGGATACGGGCGCCGTCTCTACTGGGCGTTCGTCGCCGGCGTCGGCTTCCTGACCGGGCTGGCCCTCGGGCCGCGCCTGCTGCCCGGACCGCCCGAATGGGTGATCCTCACGATGGCGCTCGCCCTCGCGCTCGCGGGCGCCGTGCTCGCGGTCGTCGCCAAGAAGCTCGTCATCGCGCTGATCGGGTTTCTCGCCGGCGGTGGGATCGGCCTGCTGTTGCTCCGCCGGCACGGCATCACGGGCGATGTGCCGGCCTGGGTCATCTATCTCGTTGCCGGGATCGTGGGACTGGTGCTCGTGCGGACGCTGTTCGAGTGGGCGCTGATTCTGCTCTCGTCGCTCGCGGGCGCGGGCTTGATCGTCGCCGGCGTCGAACGTCGCGTCGCCCTCTCGCAGGGGCTCGCGTTCCTGCTGGTGATCGCCGTTGCGTCGATCGGCATTGTCGTGCAGGCGGGTTTGCGGGGACAGCCACCCCGCCGCGGCGCCCCGGGCCGGGGCGCCTGAGCCTTTACTTCTTCCGGTAGACGTTCAGCCCGATCTTCTCGTCGCGCTCAGGCACCGCGACATTGCCCTCGGTCGAGGCGATGATGATCGTCTTCCCGGACGAGGACGGGCCAAACTCTTTGGCCAAGTCCACCGTGATCGTCAGAATGTTCCCGGCCACCGACATCTGCACGTTCTTCATCTCAGCGTCTCCCTAAGGGTGCGGGGTGATGACGAAGCGGAAGCGGGCGTCCGCCGCGCGATGCGGGTTAGCGAACTGCGGCCTCCCCTGCGGGCCCCAGGGTACATTCGCCGCGGTCAGGAGGCAAATCCAGGAAGAGACCTCGCCCTCGGAGCGGATACTCGGAGCGACCAGGGCTTTGCGCGTAAACGAATGTGAAGCGGCGCGGGCGGATCGCGTAGAATCTGGCCCCGACGGGCCGGACGGGCGGATTCCGAACTGACGGGGAGGGTTCGCATGGACAGGATGACGGTCGGCGGCGCGGTCCTCGACCGCATCGAGGAGACGGTGGACACGAGTTTCACCGCCGAGGGCTTCTTTCCCGCCTTCGACCCGGAGGTGCTGCGCTCGCACATGGCCTGGCTCACGCCGCGCTATTACATTGCCGAGCGCGGGGCGCTGGTGTTCAGCATGCACAGCTGGATCGTGAAGACCGGGCGTCACACCGTGCTCATCGACGCCTGCATCGGCAACGGCAAGGACCGGATGCCGCGCGCCCACTGGCACCGGCTGAACACCCCGTTCCTCGAGCGCCTGCGGGTGTCGGGCACCTCGCCGGAGGACGTCGACTACGTGATGTGCACCCACATGCACGCCGATCACGTCGGGTGGAACACCGTGCTCGAGGACGGCCGCTGGGTTCCGACGTTCCCGAGGGCCCGCTACCTCTTTTCTCGAATTGAATACGAGCACTGGACGACCCACCCTGACCCGAGCCCCATCCGCCGCAACGCGATCAACGACAGCGTGCTGCCCATCGTGGAAGCGGGGCGCGCCGACATGATCGAGGACGGGCACGAGGTGGACGGGACGTTTCACGTCGAGCTCGCGCCCGGGCACACGCCCGGCAACGTCCACATCCGCTTGGCGTCGAACGGCGCCGAGGCGGTGTTCGCGGGCGACGTCGTCCACCACCCGATCCAGGTGTACCGCCCCGACTGGAGCACCGTCGCGTGCATCGACCCGGCCGCCTCCGCCGCATCCCGCCGCCGGCTGCTCGAGACGTGCTGCGAGCGCGGGGCGCTCCTGCTGCCCGCGCACTTCGCCGCGCCTCACGGCGGCCACGTGCGGGACGCCGGTGGCGGGTTCAAGCTCGAGTGGCTTGCAGGGTAACCTGATCATCCAAGAGGAGGAGATCCGTGCGCATCGCCGATGACGTCACAGCGCTCGTTGGTAACACACCCCTGGTCCGGCTGCGGCGCTTGACGGAGGGTTGCCGGGCCGAGGTGGTGGCCAAGCTCGAGTTCTACAGCCCGGCCCACAGCGTCAAGGACAGGATCGGCGTGTCCATGCTCGACGCCGCCGAGAAGGCGGGCAAGATCACGCCCGACACGATCATCCTCGAGCCGACCAGCGGCAACACGGGCATCGCCCTGGCGTTCGTCTGCGCGGCCCGCGGCTACAAGCTGGTGCTGACCATGCCGGATACTATGAGTAAGGAGCGGCGCATGCTCCTGAAGGCCTACGGCGCCGAGCTGATCCTGACGCCGGGAAGCGAGGGCATGGCCGGGTGCATCAAGCGAACCGAGGACCTGGCGGCGACCGACCCGCGCTACTTCATCCCCCAGCAGTTCCAGAACCCGGCGAACCCCGAGATCCACCGCAAGACAACGGCCGAGGAGATCTGGCGAGACACAGACGGCAAGGCGGACATCCTGGTGGCGGGCATAGGCACCGGTGGGACCATCACCGGGGTGGGAGAAGTCCTCAAGGCGCGCAAGCCCGCGTTCAGGTGCGTGGCGGTGGAGCCCGACGCCTCCCCGGTCCTCTCGGGAGGGCAGAAGGGCCCGCACCCCATCCAGGGCATCGGCGCGGGCTTCGTCCCCGACGTGCTCAACACGAAGATCTGCGACGAGATCGTCCGGGTGAAGAACGACGACGCCTTCGCGACGGCCCGCCGCTCGGCGCGCGAAGAAGGCCTCCTTGTCGGCATCTCGTCCGGCGCGGCCATCTGGGCCGCCGTGCAAGTCGGGCACCGGAGTGAAAGCGCGGGGAAGCTCATCGTCGTGATCATCCCCTCGTTCGGCGAGCGCTACCTGAGTACCGCGCTCTTCGCGGACCTGGCGGACTAGGGTACCCGGCTCATTTCTGCTCGACGCGGCCGACCTTCCGCACGCCGTCCGCGAGGCGGCGCGCGTCCGCCTCGAAGAACTTCTGGAACTCCTCGCCCTGCTTGAAGGCGATCGGCGTCTCGAGCTTGTCCATGGCCGACTTGAAGTCGGGATCGACCACTCCCGCGCGCGCCGCCTCGCGAAGAGTCCGGAGGACCGGCTCAGGCGTGCCCTTGGGCGCGAAAATTCCCGCCCAGATATAGAACTCGGCGTCCGGATAGCCCAGCTCCTTGAAAGTGGGGAGGTCGGGGAGGGCGGCTACCCGCTTGTCCCCCCAGCCCGCGAGCGCGCGGAGCTTCCCCGCCTTGATCTGGGGCAGGACCACCGAGGGCCCCGAGGCGAGGGCGTCCACGTGGCCGCCGAGCAGCGCGGTCAGCGCGGGGCCGGCGCCGGCGTAGGGCACGTGCCGCAGCTTGATCCCCGCCCCGTGCGAGAGGAGCTCCATCGCCATGTGGAGCGTCCCGTAGATTCCCGAGGAGCTGTACGAGATCTGGTTCGGCCGCTTCTTCGCGTCCTCGATGAACTCCTTCGCCGTCTTCCACGGGCTCTCCGTGCGCACGACGAGGATGGTCGGGTCCGCCGAGATCAGCGCCACCGGCGCGAACTGGTCCACGGTGAAGGCGGGCGGGCGGCCGAAGAGCTTGTCGGCCTCGGGGATGATCGAGATGCTGGAGAGCGCCAGGAGCAGGGTGTAGCCGTCGGGCTTGCTGGTGGCGACGAACTGCATCCCCACGGCGCCGGCCGCCCCCGTCTTGTTGACCACGCCGACGGGCTGCTTCAGCGCCTTCTCCATCGCCGACGCCACCGGGCGCGCCGTCAGGTCCGCGACGCCGCCGGGCGGGAAGGGCACGACGAGGCTGACCGGCCGCGAGGGGTAGGGCTCCTGCGCCGCGGCCGGTTGAACCGGCACGCCCGCGACGAGGGTGGCGAGAGCGAGCAGGGGAAGGATGAGCCGGAGTCGAGTCATAGGTTCTCTCCCTTTTCGTCGAGGGGGATGCGCCGGCGCCAATCGAGCCCATGGACCATCCACGAGACGAGGTTGAGGAGCACGAGGGCGGCGCCGAAGGCCAGGAGCGTGCCGGAGATCGGCCGCGAGACGAAGATCGAGTACTGCCCGTCCGACATGGATAGCGATTGCCTAAAGGCGAGCTCGATCATGGGGGCGAGGATGGCGCCGAGCACGATGGGCGCCGTCTCGAAGCCGAGCTTTCTCAAGATATAGCCGAGGGCGCCCATGATGAGCGCGATCCACACGTCCACCACGCTGCCGTTCACGGCGTACACGCCGACGACGCAGAACATGATGATGGACGGGTAGAGGAACGAATAGGGGACGCGGAGCACGTTCACGAAGATGCCGACCATCGGCAGGTTGAGGGCGAGGAGCATCAGGTTGCCCACGTACATGGACGCGATGAAGCCCCAGAAGAGCTCCGGCTGCTGCGTGATCAGGAGCGGGCCCGGCGAGACGCCGTGGACCATGAGGGCCGCCAGCATCACCGCGGGGATGGGACCCGAGGGGACGCCGAGCGCGAGCATGGGCACGAAGGCGCCGGACGTCGCCGAGTTGTTCGCCGACTCGGGACCGGCGACGCCGGCGACGGCGCCCCGGCCGAACTCTTCGGGATGGCGGCTCAGCCGGCGCTCGACCGCGTAGGAGACGAAGCTCGAGATGATGTGGGCCGAGCCTGGGATGATGCCGATGAGGAAGCCCAGCACGGTGCCGCGGCCGATCGGCATCACGGAGTCACGCCACTCCTGGCGGGAGGGCAGGAGCTCGCGCAGCTTCGGCTTGAGGACCTTGGGCGGCACCTCTTGTCCCGCGGTCGCCAGCACCTCCGCGATGCCGAAGAGCCCGACGGCGATCGGCACGACGCCGAGACCGTCGCCCAGCTCGACCACGCCGTAGGCGAAGCGGAAGTAGCCGGACATCTGGTCGATGCCGACCATGCCGAGGAGGAGCCCCAGCACGGCCATCGCGAGGGACTTGGCCATGGAGCCGCCGCTCATGTACGCGAGCACGAGCAGGCCCAGGAGGAGGAGCGCGAAGTACTCGGGCGGGCCGAATCGGAGCGCGAAGTTGGCGAGCGGCGGTGCCAGCAGCATGAGCGCGATCACGCTTGCGGTGCCCGCGATGAAGGAACCGATTGCCGCGATCGCGAGCGCCGCCCCCGCGCGTCCCTTCCGCGCCATCGCGTAGCCGTCGATGCACGTCATCACCGAGGCGGCCTCCCCCGGGATGCGCATCAGGATCGAGGTGGTCGAGCCGCCGTACATGGCGCCGTAGTAGATGCCCGCCAGCATAACGATGGCATTGGTCGCGGAGAGCCCGAAGGTGGCGGGCAGCAGCAGGCTGATGCCGGCGAGGGGGCCGACGCCCGGCAGCACGCCGACCAGGGTCCCGATCACGCAGCCGACGAACGCGTAGAGCAGGACGGGCGGCTGGAGCGCGACGGAGAAGCCCAACGCCAGGTTCTGGAGCGTCTCGGCCATCTAGATCCCGAAGGGCCCGCGGGGCAGCGGCACGCGCAGCAGGGTATCGAAGAGATAGTAGGAGCCGAAGGATAGCGCGAAGGCGAACACGGCGGCGGCGAGGAGGCTCTTGCGCTCCACGAGCCAGACGAGGAAGAGGAGGGCTGCCAGCATGGTCACGCGATAGCCGAGGCGCTCGATGCCGAGGCAGATGAAGGCGCTGACAGCGAGGATCACCAGGGCGTGGCGCGCCTCGCCCCAGCCCACTCGGGCGACGCGCGCTGCGCCGCCGCCCATCGCCCAGACGAGCGCGCCCAGGACGAGCAGGAGTGCCGCCAGGAGGACCGGGAAGTAGCCGGGGCCAGGTTGCCGCAGGGTGCCGAGCGGGAGGGCCCGGCTTTCCCACATGACGAAGAGAGCAAGCAGGCAGAACGCGCTCCCGCCGATACGATCCGTCGTCAGCATAGCGATGGCCGCGAGGGTATCACGGGGTCAGGTCTTGAATTCCGACATCGCGGCCGGAGCGCCTCGGGCCGCCCGATTGTCGTTTTTCAAGACCTGACCCCCATGGTAGGCTCGCCTGCAATGTTTCGCCTCGTCGTGACGGCCGCGCTGGTTGTCGTGCTCTTGCTTGCCGCCGCTTCCGTGGAGGCCGAGGATCTCCGGGGCGCGTCGTGGATGGACAGCTGGCTCGCGCAGCCTCAGCTGACGGGAAACTGGTTCGACGCCCGCGATGCGCTCGCCGGATGGGGCATCACGCCGAGCGCCCGCTACGGCACCGACCTGATGGCCAACGTGGCCGGCGGCCAGCAGCGCGGCAAGGCCTACGCGGGCCAGCTCGCCGTCGAGGTCGGCGTGGACATGGAGAAGCTGGCCGGCTGGAGCGGGTTCTCAGTAGGCGTTTCGGGCAACTGGGCCTCGGGCACCGACCTCTCCACTGACGTCGGCAACACCTTCGCCGTGGCGCAGGTCTTCGCGGGGAGCGTGGTGCGCCTCGGCAATCTCTTCCTCCAGCAGTCGCTCCTCGACGGCGGGCTCGACATCAAGGCGGGTCGCATCTCGACCGGCGCCGACTTCCTCACGTCACCCGTCGACGCGAGCTTCGTCAACGAGGCGCTGAACCCTATTCTCGTCGCCGTCCAGAAAAACCTGCCCGGCGTCACCACCGACCCCAACACCACCTGGGGCGGGCGCGTCATAGCGCGGCCGACCGGGGCTCTGTCCCTGGCGGCGGGCGCGTTCTACTCGGATCCGGTTTTCGACCAGCTCACGGCCAACGGCACAGAGTTCGGGATCAGCGGCTCGGCCGGCTCCTTCGTGATCGGAGAAGCGGGCTACCGGCTCAACTCCGAGAAGGGCGATACGGGCCTGCCCGGGCGCTACCGCGCGGGCGGGTACTATGACTCGAACGAGTACACCTCCCTCACCAATCTCGACCGGCAGCAGACGGGGAACTACGGCTTCTTCCTGCTGGGAGAGCAGATGGTCTACCGGGAGGGCGGGGCAGGGAGCGACCAGGGGCTGTCGCTCTTTGGGGCCTTCATCTACGCTCCGCAACAGCGCATCAACCCGCTTCCGTACTTCGCGTCGGCAGGCGCGAGCTATCGGGGGCTCGTGCCGGGGCGCGACAAGGACACGGCGGGCTTCGCGCTCTATTACGGCGGCTTCAGCCGCGACCTGCCGGGGCAGACGTACGAGCTGGTCCTCGAGTGGACGTATGCCATCGCTGTCGCCCGGTGGCTCACCGTGCAGCCGGACTTCCAGTACGTCATCAACCCCGGTGGCCGATCGAGCGTCGGCAACGCCGTCGTGGTCGGGGCGCAGCTCGCGATCGAGTTCTGAGGTGTGGCCCGTCTCCGACGGGCGCTGATACGTGAGCCGGGGCTAGCCGTCTGACGGGAGCGGGACGCACGCGCCGGGGGCGACGCTCACGCTGACGCGCTCCCCGAGCCGGACACGCGGCGGCGCCGGGCCGGCCACGCGGAGGACGACGTCGCTGTCCTCGATCCGGACCTGGTAGTCCACGCCGTCTCCGAGGTAGCTCGCGCGCACCACGGTCCCCGCGAGGACGTTGGCGTCCGGCGCGGCCGGGGTGCCGGGCAGGGCCCGCGGGGCCAGCTCGATCTGGTGAGGCCGGATCGAGACCGCGACCGGCGCGCCGGGGGTCAGATCGGTCGAGGCGACGCGCAGGCGCAGGCGGCCGCGCGCGACGGTGCCGGTCCCGTCGGCGACGCCGTCGATCAGGTTGGTCTTGCCGATGAATTCGGCGACGAAGCGCGTTCGCGGACGCTCGAAGAGCTCTTCGGCGGTGCCGATCTGGGCGACACGCCCGTCCTGGAGCACCGCCACGCGGTCCGAGATCACCATGGCCTCCGCCTGGTCGTGCGTGACGTAGAGCGTGGTGATCGCGAACGTCTCGTGCAGGCGCCGGATCTCGAAGCGCATTTCCTCGCGGAGGTTCGCGTCCAGGTTGCTCAGCGGCTCGTCCAGGAGCAGGATCTCGGGCTCGACCACCAGCGCGCGCG
>ORMF010680228.1_pt1 | contig 10218 bp, 11 predicted proteins | sample 1779871 | NCBI WGS metagenome assembly ORMF01 (sample SAMEA104232316, study PRJEB22302) | groundwater metagenome | biome: forest; feature: aquifer; material: groundwater | place: USA | collected 2011-08-07 | depth 5.4 m | reverse complement strand
GCCGCCGGCCGCGGCGGCTTCAACGTTCCCACGGGTGTGGCGGTCGGACCGCACGGCCTGGTTCACGTTGCGGACAGCGCCAACCATCGAGTCGTCATGCTCTCCCCGGAAGGCCGATACCTGGGCGACTGGAAGCTGCGCGATGCGACCCCGAAGGTCTACTCGCCCGAGCACATCGCGGTTTCGACGGATGGCGCCACTGCGTATGCAACGGACTTCTCCGGGAATCGGATCGTCGTTCTCCACGTGGAAGAGAGGGAGTGAGTAGGGGGCTCGGGAATGTAGGCCCCCCTACCCTTGCCCTCGGGTTCGAGGGAGGCATAGCCTGGCGGTCGATGACTCGGAGTTTCACCATCGGACAGCTTGCCGGTGCCGTGGGCGTTCCCACGACCACGGTCCGCTACTACGAGCGCCGGGGGCTCCTGCGGCCCGCAACGCGCACAGGTTCGGGCAACTATCGCGCCTATGGAGAAGACGATCTCGACCGATTGCGGTTCATCCGGGCCGCGCAGGCGTCGGGCTTTGCGCTCGAAGACGTGGCCACACTGCTTGCGCTTCGCGATGGTCGGACCGCCCCCTGTCGCGAGGTTCAGGACCTCATCGAGAGTCGCCTGAGTGACGTGGCCGAGCGGCTCAAGGACCTCGCCCGGGTGGAGCGCGTCCTCAAGGGCTCGCTCAAGCTCTGCCGGGAGAATGAGCGCCGGGGTCGGTGCGAGGTCATCGACACCATCGCGGTGGCCTCGGTCGGCTCGAAATCCCGCCGCCGCGGCTGAGCCAAGAACCCCATTGACCTTACACTTGGGTGCAAGGTGTAGTCTTGCCTCCTATGGGAGGTCATGGGTCATGAAGGTTCAAGTTCATTACTTCAACGGCTGTCCGAATCACGAGCCTACCGTTCGCCTCGTGCGTGAGGTGGCGCGCGAGCTGGGTCTCGACGTCGAGGTCGAAGAAGTCGAAGTGACGAGTGCGGAGGACGCGGCACGGCTGCGCTTCCTCGGCTCGCCAAGTGTGCATGTGAACGGCGTCGACATCGAGCCGAGCGCACGAAGCAGTGCGGCATACGCGTTTGCGTGCCGGACCTACAGAGGTCAGGGCGTGCCGCCTCGAGAGCTTCTCGTGGCAGCGCTGAAGGAAGCCGACACTGGGCGCATGGCCGAGAGCTGCTGCGAAGCGCCTGTCACTTCCGGCGTCCCCGCGCGTGGAACGCCAGCAGGGCGTCCGGGCGTGTTGATGGGCGCGGCAGGACTCTTTGCGGTCCTCGCCTCGGCGTGCTGCCTCGGACCGCTGGTGCTCACGGTGTTCGGCATCTCCGCCCTTGGTGCGTCGACGGCGTTTGAGCCGCTGCGTCCCGTCTTCCTCGGCGTGACGGCGCTCCTCTTGGGCGGTGCGTTCTATCTCACCTACGTGCGCAAGCCCGTGTGTGCGCCGGGGTCGGTCTGCGCTACGCCGCAATCGAAGCTCGCTCGGCTGAACCGAACCTTGCTCTGGGTTGCCGCGCTGGCGGTCGGTGCGGTCGCTTTGTTTCCGAGCCTCGTCGGGCCGCTGCTCGGTGGGAGTCAGGTTTCCGTGGAGGCCGCGGGTCCATCGACCACCGTGGCGCTCCACATTGACGGCATGTCCTGTCCGGTGTGCGTCGGGCACATCAAGACAGCGCTTGAAGAGGTGCCGGGCGTTCAGCGTGCTGCGGTCAGCTACGAGGACCAGCGTGCGGAGGTGGCGGTTGATGCCGCGTCTCCACCGTCCACGGACGCGCTCGTGACGGCAGTTGAAAAGGCAGGCTACCACGCGAAGGCCGAGGGGAATCGGTAGCCCCGCCGTCGAAGACTTCTTGGAGGCTAAATGGCTGAGAGATTCGACTTGGTAATTCTGGGCAGTGGGTCGACCGCGTTTGCTGCTGCGCTTGCCGCCCAGGAGCTGGGAAAGAGCGCCGTCATGACCGAGGAGCGCACGGTCGGCGGCACGTGCGTTAACCGAGGCTGCCTCCCCTCGAAGAACCTCATCGCCGCCGCCAAGCTTGTCCACGACGCCCGTAACCCGCGCTACCGGGGGCTCAAGCCCGCCACGATCGAGGTCGACTTCCCGGCACTCGTCGCCCAGAAGGACGACCTCATCCAGGAGTACCGGAAGAAGAAATACGAGAGCCTAGTCGGTGGTCGAGTGCGCACCGAACGAGGGCACGTCGAGTTTCTCGACGCCAACACGGTCGAGGTCGGCGGCAAGAAGCTCGTCGGCAACTCTCTGCTGATTGCCACGGGCTCGCGGCCGGTGCTGCCGGACATCGCAGGCCTCGAGACGGTTCCGTTCCTGACGAGCGACCTGCTCACGAGCGGAGAGCCAATGGAGCTCACGACGCTGCCGACGTCGCTGCTTGTCATCGGGGGAGGCTACATCGCGCTCGAGCTCGGGCAGATGTTTCAGCGTCTCGGAGTAAAGGTGACCCTCTTCGAGCGCAGTGCGCAGCTCCTTGCGCAGGGCTACGAGCCGGAGGTTGGTCAAGCGCTCGGCGAGCTCCTGCGGGCCGAGGGCCTCCACGTGGTCACGGACGGGCGGGTGACGGAAGTCCGCAAGGAGGGCAAGGACATCGTCGCGACAGCGATCGTTGCGGACGCGCGGCGAGAGTTCCGCGGCGAGGCGCTCCTCGTTGCGACCGGCCGTCGGCCGAACACGGACCACATCGCCATCGAGCGCGCCGGCGTCGCGCTTGGCGCGGGCGGTGAGGTCCGGGTCGACGAGTACCTCCGCACGAGCGTCGCGCATATCTTTGCCGCCGGCGATGTCATTGGGCGGCAGACCCTGAGCCAAATGGCTACCCCGGTAGGAAGCCAGGATGGGGGGATTGCCGCTCGGAACGCCCTCGCGGATGATGCATTTCGCCGAGTAGACCACCGCGTCGTGCCGCGCGTGATTTTCACAGACCCGGAGGTCGCCGTCGTCGGTCTCACGGAGAGTGAAGCGTCCGCTGCGGGTCACCCCTGTTGGTGCAACCCGCTTCCGCTGTCTCTCGTGCCGCGAGCCGGGGCGATTCGCGATCCCCGGGGGTTCATCAAGATGGTGGCCGACGCTGACACGAGCGAGGTGCTCGGCGTGTCGATGGTCGGGCACAATGCTGCGGAGGTCATCCACGAGGCAGCCATGGCGCTGCGCTTCCACGCCAAGCTCCGGGACTTCGTCGAGCTGCTGCACGTCTACCCAACGATGGCCGAGGCCCTGAAGATTGCGGCCATCTCGCGATTCAAGGACCCGGCGAAACTCTCGTGCTGTGCGGAGTGAGCGAGAACGAATGTGACAGTCACGCACTTTTCCATCGGACCATCGCCATCGGCTCCGACACGCTCGCCGCTCACGGCCGGATCATTGTCCCGCTGCGTTCGTCTTCGTGAGCTCCGTGACCAGTGCCGCCAGGAACTGGTCTTCCAGAATCCCGTTGGAGGTCAGCGTGTCCCATTCAGGGTCCGTCGCCTCCGTCTTCGTGCTCCAGGCGGTGAAGAGTGGCAGCGGGGATCGCTCACCGGCCACGCCGCCGTATTGGATCTCACCACGGCGTTCGATCTTCGCTTGAACCTCAGCCACGAGACGGACTTGCGTTCGATCGGCGTCGAGCGGTGTCATGTTGACGAGCAATCGTTCACGACCCGCGGAGTACACGTCCCGTTCGACGGCGACGCCAGCCACCCCCCGCCTTCGATCGCGATCGGCGTTTCCCTCGACCAGACGGAATTCACTCACGATGATCCTTTGCCCTGGATCGATCTCCGCCGGCACGAAGCCAAGCGCCGTCAGGGCACGGAGGCTCGACTCCCAGGCCGATTCTAGCGGGGCGACGATCGCATGCTCGCGGATGGGCGGCGGGACCGGAGACGGGATCTGAAACCGCGTCGCACATGCCTGCAGGGAGAGCGAGAGAAAGAGTGCTGTCATCCATGCAGCACTCGACGCAGCACTCGACAATCTCCTCGTCATCGATCCCCCTCCTCGTCGGCAGTCGCCGGTTGCTGGTCACTGGCGCCATCCCGGTCCCTTCGCAGCCATACGGCGTCGAGGCCCTCTTCGCGCACGACGTCTGACATCGTCTTGCCACGGAAGGCTTCGATCGCCGGGACGATGAGAGGGATCCTGAGAATCGTCCAATACTCGATCGTGCGGATGCCTCGGCTCTCTTCGCGCTCGAGCCCAACTCGGTTGTCGATCAATAGACCGGCCAACCCCGAGCGCCACTTCGTGAAGCCCTTGCGTTCGTCAGGCTTCACGGCGTCAGGATTCGGCGGATGATTGAAGGTGTCAAAAGGGGAACAGTCGCGGAGCCGGGCGGCGTCGGCGAACCGCCCCTCGCTCTCGGCAGTCTCGATGCGTTGGAAGTAGAGCCCTCGTTGCCAGTCGTCGATTCCGGTCTCGGCGGCTACCGCCGTCATCCGGTAGCCCGAGAGCGCTTCGACACAGAGAAACAGTCCGACCGCGTTCCCAAGGTACGGCACCGAGCGCAGCAGCTCGATGACGCGGATGCCACGCCCGTCGTTCCACTCCAGGGCGATTCGCGGCCCCGCGAGCACTCCGAGCAAGAACGGTGTCACGCCGCCGCCGTGGAAGCCCGTCTGCTGCCGCTCCTGCTCCGTCAAGTGCATTGGAACAAACGCTCCACACCCCTCGGCGTCGTTCTCCGCGCTCGCGCGACCAACCGATGTCAATGCCAGCACGACCACCAGACTGCAGCACAATACCCTCACTCTCCGCTCGCCCCATTTTGACGCGCATGGTTTCCTCACAGATTTCGCTCCTTGGTCTTCATCCAACAGAACCGATGCATGAGCTCGCCGATCGTTACACCAAGCCGAGCGGAGGCAGGGCGGCAGGTCGAGTAGCCTTGCTTCGCCGCCTCGCGCACGATACCGGCGCCCAACTGGCCCAGAGGTTTGAGCGGTTGGCCGAATGCGATGAAGTCACAAGGAATGAGCCGGTGCCCTGAGAGGGGAATCGCCATCGGCCGAACTACCGCGGCGTGCCGACCGTCGCGTTCACGCTGCCGCCGATCGCCGCGGTCGGCCTCATGGAATCCGAGGCACGTGCGCAGGGACTCAAGTTCCGTGTGCGGTCTCACAATGCTGCCGACTGGTACACCGCGCGTCGCGTCGGCGAGTCGGTGTACGGGTTCAAGGTGCTTGTCGAGGAGGAGACCGACCGCATCCTCGGGGCGCACCTCGTGGGTCCTCACGTGGACGAGGTGATCAATGTCTTCGCGCTCGCCGTTCGCAACGATCTGTCAGCGGGCGACGTGAGGGCGACGATGTTCGCGTACCCGACCGGGACGTCCGATCTGGGCTACATGTTCTGAGCCACCGCTCGCGGGTTGGGTGCGGTGAATCGGGGACCCGTAAAATCCGCCGTTCCTGGGGGGTGTAACGCCACCGAGGGCTCGCGCATCGTTTCATGATGAAAGCGCTCGGAGCGCATCGCCGGGCGCGAGGGGCGCGCGGCGGCGGACAGACGAATCGGAAGGGACCGTAACATGAGCATCCCTGGCGCGAATTGGCTCGTCACCTCGATCGGTTCATCTCCGCAGTTTACCGGAGCCGACTTCGGTGAGGAGGATCTTCTCTACGCCAAGACGGCCGCGGATTTCGTCCGCGACGAAGTGCTGGGGCGCCTCGATGAGATCGAGGCGAAGGCGGACGGTGTCATGCCCGCGCTGCTCAAGCGCGCGGGCGAGCTGGGTCTTCTGATGGTCGACATCCCGGAGCGCTATGGCGGCCTCGGACTTCGCAAGACGACCTCGATGCTCGTCTCGGAGCGCGGCGCCCTCTGCGCCTCGTTCAGCGTGTCCTGGGGTGCGCACACGGGCATCGGCAGCCTTCCGCTCGTCTACTATGGGACGGAAGCCCAGAAGCAGCGCTACCTCCCGAAGCTGGCAACCGGGGAATGGCTCGCCGCCTATGCGCTCACCGAGCCCGGCTCGGGTAGCGACGCGCTCGCCGCGAAGACACGAGCGGTCCCGCAGCCCGACGGCAGCTACCGCCTGACCGGGACGAAGCAGTTCATCACCAACGCGGGATTCGCCGATCTCTTCACCGTCTTCGCGAAAGTAGACGGGGAGCGCTTCACGGCGTTTCTCGTCGAACGGACCACGCCCGGCCTGAGCACGGGACCGGAAGAGCACAAGCTCGGCATCCGCGGCTCGTCCACCCGGCAGTTGATTCTCGAGGACGCGTCGGTAGGCGCCGACGCCGTCCTCGGCGAGGTCGGGCAGGGTCACAAGATCGCCTTCAACATCTTGAACATCGGCCGCTTCAAGCTCGAGGCCGGCGCGGTCGGCGCGGCGAAGGACTGCTTGCGGGTCGCCCTCGACTACGCCAAGGAGCGTCATCAGTTCGGTCGCGCGATCGCCAGCTTCGGCATGATTCAGCGGAAGCTCGCTGACATGGCGACGCGTATCTACGTCGCCGACAGCATGAGCTACCGGACGGCCGGCCTCATGGACGATGCCGCCGCCGCCATCGACCAGAACGAGCCGGGGGCGGGTCGCCGACTGATCGAGCACGCGGTCGAGGAATACACGATCGAAGCCTCGATCCTGAAGGTGTTCGGTACCGAGACGCTCGATTTCGTCGCGGACGAAGCCCTGCAGATCCTCGGCGGCTATGGTTTCACCGCGGATTATCCCGTTGAGCGTCACTACCGGGACGCGCGCATCAATCGCATCTTCGAGGGAACGAACGAGATCAACCGGCTCATCATCCCGGCCACACTCGTGAAACGGGTGGGCCAGGGCCGGATCGCGTACGTGGAGTTCCTCCAGCAGGTGGACCGTGAGATCGCCGACGCGAGCGCCCGTCCCGCGCCGACCAGTGGCCCGCTCGGATGCGAGCGCGCCGCGACCGAGCGGGCGAAGCGCGTAGTCGCCTACACCGCCCGGGCGCTGCTCGAGCGCGAGCTCGCGTCGTTGAAGGACAAGCAGCAGCATCTGGAGATCCTCAGCAACATGCTGATCGACGTGTACGCTATGGATAGCGTCGTGAACCGCACGTGGCTGCTGCTCGGACATGACGGGGCGGAGGCCGACGAGCTCCGGCTCGCGATGACCAACGTGTTCGTCACGTCGGCGAACGAGCGTATCGCCGACGGCGCACGGCGGCTGCTGGCGAACGAGGTCGAGGGAAAGGAGCTGCGCATGCACCTCGACCGCGTCGACGCGCTCGCGTTGTACTTTCCGATCCGCACCATTGCCGTCAAGACGCGGATCGCCGAGGCTCTGGTCGCGCGCGGGCTCGGCCCGATATTTCTCCGATGATGGATTCGATCTACTGGGTCGTCTCGCGAGACTGCAATCAGCGTTGCGCGCATTGCTACAACGACTCGGAGCCAGGCGGACCGGGATTGACGCTCGCGCAAGTATCGACCTGCGTCGACAATCTTCCGCGCCCAGACGACGTTGCCGTCGGGCGCATCATCCTGTCGGGCGGCGAGGTATTGGTCTGGCCCGAGTTGCTGTTCCACGCTCTGTCGTGCCTGCACGAACGCTACGGCGAGCACACGCAACTGATGGTTCAGACCAATGGCGATTTGCTCGATGAGACGATGCTCGACCGTCTGCTGGCGGCGCATGTTCGGCGCATCGATGTCTCCGGCATGGACCGCTACCATCCGAAGAGCACACTGCGCCGGCGCGCGTACATCGAGCGGTTGTTTGCGTCGCGCAGCATGGTCGAGGCCGCCACGTTGGGCGCGACTGCGGGAAGCGACTCCGCGCCCGGCGTGCCCGTCGTGTACGCGTTCTGGGGCGCGACCGAGGACCAGTGGATCGGTCCACTTTGGCCGCGAGGCCGCGCGCGAAGATACAACCTGTCGACGGCCGGACCGGAGACCGACTTCTGTAGCAGGTGGAGCGGGGCCAAAGGGTTCCTCGATTACCGGGGCGACGGCTGCGAGGTGAACATCCAGCTCGCCGACGTCTATCCCTGTTGCCCGATGACGTGTCGACCCATCGGCGGCCTGCTGGGCGAACCGCTGATCGGCATTCTCGACCGCTGCGGGCGCCATCCGGTGTACCGCGCCCTCAACGAAGGGCGTCCCGAGAAGATGGGCGAGTACCTGGGAATCAGCGAAGAGGAGGGCGTCCGTCGCAGCCGCGAGCTCGGCAATCATTGCTTGTGGTGCGACGACTTTTTCACCCGGTACGCTCCTGAATTGCTTCATCACGGAGGCATGACAGAACGCGGTGCCGCAAACCCCAAGGAGGAAATGCGATGACCTATACCGTGCACAACGAGGAAACTGCGCCGGCGGCGGCCAGGGCGACTCTTGCCGGAGCCAAGAAGGCGTTCGGCTTCGTGCCGAACCTGCTGGGCGTCATGGCCGAGGCGCCGGCGCTCGTGAATGGGTACACCACGCTGTCCCGCATCTTCGAGGAGACGTCGTTCAGCCCTGCCGAGCGCCAGATCGTGCTGCTGACGGTGAGCTACGAGAACGAGTGCACGTACTGCGTCGCGGCGCACTCGATCGTCGCCGCCATGCAAAAGGTGCCGGCGGAGGCGGTGGGCGCCATCCGCGACGGGAAACCGATCGCCGACGCCAAGTTGGAGGCGCTGCGCCGGTTCACCGCTGCCGTGACCCGGACCCGCGGCCGGCCTTCGGACGACGACACCCGGGCCTTCATGAACGCCGGATACGGCAAGGCGCAGGTGCTGGAGGTGATCCTCGGTATCGGCGTCAAGCTCCTCTCCAACTACACCAACCACATTGCCGACACTCCGCTGGACGCGCCCTTCGTCAGCGCAGCGTGGTCCAAGGTAACCTAACATCTACGGGAGTACCGTCATTCTCATACGAGGTGATGTTCGATGAAGAAGGTCGAGATCCTCTACTTCGAAGGTTGTCCGAACCATCGAGCAGCGGTAGCGCTGGTCCGGCGGGCCGCGCGTGAGCTCGGCGTCGAGGTAGACCTGGAGGAGGTGGAGGTGTCGGTGGTGATGAACGCGCTCCGCCTGCGGCGTGCGAAGGTCTGATCATGCTCGAGATACGTACGCGCGCGCCTTTTGCGAAACGCGGACTCGCGATCGCGGGTTTCGTCGCCGGGCTGACGCTTCTCGTTCATCTCGGATGTCCGGGATCAGCGCTCGCGGCGGGGCCGCTCGAGGCCGTCCGGGAGACCGTCGCTGCCATCTCGGCCGTGCTCGGCGACCCCCGGCTGAAGGGCGGTGACGCCTCACGGAAGGAGCGCGTGCGCAAGATCATCCACGACGCCTTCGACTTCGGGACGATGGCACGAGCCTCGCTCGGCGATCACTGGACGACGTTGAGCCCGGAGCAGCGGCAGGAGTTCGTCGAGCTCTTCAGGGACCTCTTCGAGCGCTCCTATGATCGGTTAGTGCTCCGTTTCCTCGGCGAGAGCGAGACCACGTACGGTGCCGAGACGATCGAGGGAGATCGCGCCGTGGTTCGCACGGTACTTCTCCGCAAGCAGGGCGACGAGCTTCCGGTCGAGTACCGTCTTGTGTACGACGGCCACCGCTGGGCGATATCCGATGTCGTCGTAGATGGCATCAGCCTGGCGGCAAACTTTCGCGCTCAGTTCGAGAAGACCATCCGCACGTCGTCGTACGAGGCGTTGCTGCGGAAGATCCACGATAAGCTGGCGCAAGAGTGATGGCGCGTAGACGCTCCCTCGACGAACGACGACGGACCAATTTAGAATCTGCCGCGAGGAGGATCCCGTGATCGATCTCTACACCGCCCCCACGCCGAACGGCTGGAAAGCCTCGATCTGCCTCGAGGAGCTCGAGCTGCCCTACGAGGTCCACGTCGTCGACTTGTTCGCCGGCGATCAGAAGAAGCCGGAGTACGTGAAGCTCAACCCGAACGGCCGCATTCCGACGATCGTCGACCGCGACGAGGACGGCTTCGTCGTCTTCGAGTCGGGTGCGATCCTCCTCTACCTCGCCGAGAAGGCGGGCCGACTGCTCCCGGCCGACCGCCGCGGACGCTCGCGCGTCATCCAGTGGCTGATGTTCCAGATGGGCGGCATCGGCCCGATGATGGGCCAGGCGAACGTCTTCTACCGGTACTTCCCGGAGAAGATTCAGCCCGCCATCGACCGCTATCAGAACGAGTGCCGGCGGTTGTTCGAGGTGCTGAACGCGCGTCTCGGCGAGAGCGAGTGGCTCCCCGGCGGCGACCCCGGCCCCCGCCGACCGGACCGGGGGGGGGTGGGGGCGGGCCGGGGGGGGGGGG
>ORMF010837350.1_pt1 | contig 10219 bp, 8 predicted proteins | sample 1779871 | NCBI WGS metagenome assembly ORMF01 (sample SAMEA104232316, study PRJEB22302) | groundwater metagenome | biome: forest; feature: aquifer; material: groundwater | place: USA | collected 2011-08-07 | depth 5.4 m | reverse complement strand
GGTGGATCGACCCGGGAATGGCGAACACTTCACGCCCCTGTTCCAGCGCCATGCGTGCAGTGATCAGTGAGCCACTTTGCAGCGAAGCTTCGACCACCAGACAGCCCGAACTCAGGCCGCTGATGATCCGGTTGCGGCGCGGAAAGTTTGCTGCCAGTGGCGGGGTGCCCAAGGAGAATTCGGAGATCAATGCGCCTTCCTGTGCCAGTTGATGCGCCAGTTCACGGTTGGCGGCAGGGTAAATCTTGTCCAGCCCGGTGCCAACCACACCGATGCTGGAACCCTGTCCGCGCAGCCCGCCACGATGGGCGGCAGCATCAATGCCATGCGCCATGCCGCTGACGATGCACAGCCCGGCAGCACTCGCTGCCTGCGCAAAAGCTTCCGCATTGTTCAAACCCTGCGTGGTGGCGTTGCGGCTGCCGACTATGGCGAGCGCCGGCCGGTTGAGCAGTTCGCGCCGGCCTTTAACATACAACAGCAAAGGCGGGTCGGGGATATTGAGCAGGGCTTGCGGATAGTCAGGATCGGCCAGCGTGATGATGCTGTTTTGCGGATCATCCAGCCAGATGGCAACAGGTGCCAGTGCGGCTTCGTCCCAGCCCTGAGCAACGGCTTCCGCTACCGCAGGCTGGACTACTTGTTTCAGGGTATGCGCCGGTGTGGCAAAAACATGAGCGGGGTCACCGAAGGTCTGCAGCAGGCGGCGCAAGCCTTCATTGCCCAACCCCGGTATCTGGTTCAGGGCAACCCATGACGCAAGCTCTGCGTCCATAGGCATGGAAATCAGGGTGTCTGCGCGCTATCCAGCAGCTCTACTGGCAAGCGGGTTTGCATGACAAGCGCGTAGGCTACCTTGTCAAAAGTGCGGAACACGAACAACAGGCCATAACGCACAACCGGCAGGGTGAGGACTTCACCCTTCTCCTTCAGCACTTCGCCCTTGCGGTACAGCGCCAGCACATGGCCGTTTTCCAGGCCATCGCGGCGCCCCTTGTTGAGTGTGATGATGGCGTTCTGCCCCGCCTGTGAAATGCCGCCGTAAATCGAGATCACACGCGCGGTAAGCAGGCTTTCCGGAGCATGCGGCACATAGTTGCTGGCGAGTTCGCCGGTAGCCTGGACAAGGCGGTCGCCCTTGTTGATTTCCTGAATCGACTTGGTGACTTTGACTGTGCTGAGGTCAGCAAATTTTTCGACGCTTACATCGCCAAGGTAGATGGCCTCATGCCCCAGCACTTCCTTGCTGTCCGGATCAAGAAACGTCTTGCCCGGACGATAGACTTGCCACAGCAATCCCTTGTCCTCGGACAGGCCTTTCACATAAGCAATATCGTCGTTGCCCAGAATGACGCGCTGCTCATAGGTGCCGACCAAAGTCGGTGCGCCAGACAGTTCGTTTTCTTCGATGATCAGCGGCCGGCTGAGGAAGGGGCCGATGGCATTGGCTGGAATGCTGGAGATTGCGTTATGTTCGCTGTCCTGCACGCGTGCCCTGGGAGACAATTTAACGACGTTGCCGGATGAACCCGCTTTGATCTCCCCTCCGATACGCAGTGTGCCGGTTGCACGATCCAATATAATCACATCGCCCGGGTAAATCCAATGCGGGTCTTTAATGGTATCTTTATTCAGGCCCCAGATTTGCGGCCATTTCCACGGGTCTTTGAAAAATGTAGCTGAGATATCCCACAGCGTATCGCCTTTCACCACAACGTGGCGATCCGGAGCGTTGTCGCGAATCTCAGGCGCAGCAGCAAGGGCAAAGACAGGCAACAAACAGCAAATCAACGATATAATCAACTTTTGCATGGCGACCCCTGCGGAATAAATGGAGAACACGGCGCGAACAGGTTTTACGGTCTTGGGCGCGCAGTGGTTTAAATTCTGCATGTAGTCTCTTAAATTAGCAAGCATTTATGGCAATCCTCAAAATACTGCAATATCCGGACGAGCGGCTGCACACCATCGCAAAACCCGTGCCTGCGGTAACTGCTGCCACCCGCAAACTCGTCAACAATATGGCGGAAACCATGTATGCCGCACCCGGAGTGGGTTTGGCTGCAACCCAGGTGGATGTACATGAACAGCTTATCGTAATAGACATCTCCGAAACACGCGACCAACTGATGGTGTTCATTAACCCGGAAATCATTGCCCGCAGCGGCGAGGTCGAGCGCGAAGAGGGTTGTTTGTCGGTTCCCGGCGTGTATGAACGTGTATGTCGCGCCGAATGTGTCACTGTGCGCGCGCTGGACGCACACGGCAAACCGTACACGCTGGAAACGGAAGGCTTGCTGGCGACCTGTGTGCAGCACGAGATGGATCACCTCAAGGGCAAGGTGTTCGTTGAATATCTTTCGCTGCTCAAGCAATCGCGGATTCGCGCCAGGATCAGGAAACATCGTCGCGAAACACTGTAAAAAACCTCCGCACAACTACTGATGAAGCAACTAGCCATCCGACTAAGTTGTCAAATTACACCAACTAAGTCGTTGGTTATGCGCTTGCTAATACTGCGTTAAAAAATGGCTCAAAATCCTCATGTACTAAATGTACACTCCGTTTTTTGCGAATTATGCGGCAACGTCAAGCCGCCCATCCCTGCCAAACCCAATTCGCCATTTTTCGCCTTGCCTCGGCTTCGCTCGTTAAGTTGTGCGGAGATTTTTGCCGGGCAAATTTCACCATGAGAATCATTTTTGCCGGCACCCCGCATTTCGCCGCTACCGCCATGGAAGCGCTTCTAGCGCAGCACTTCGACGTGGCTGCCGTACTAACCCCGCCTGATCGTCCGTCCGGGCGTGGAATGCAATTCACCCACAGCCCGGTCAAGCAATTGGCCTTGCAGCATGGCCTGTCCGTGTTGCAACCGCACTCCCTGAAAGACGCCGATGTCCAGCGCCAACTCGCCGGCTTTGCGGCGGATGTGATGGTAGTCGCGGCATACGGGCTGATCTTGCCGCCAGCTGTGCTGCAATTGCCGCGCCACGGTTGCATGAATATCCACGCCTCGCTGTTGCCGCGCTGGCGCGGTGCGGCGCCCATCCAGCGCGCCATTCTGGCGGGTGACGATGAAACCGGCATTACCATAATGCAGATGGACGCCGGTCTGGATACCGGCGACATGTTGCTGAAAAAAACCTGCCCGATCGGCGGGCATGACACCGCGCAAACACTGCACGATAAACTGGCGATGCTGGGCGCTGGGGCTATCGTCGAGACACTGCGCCTGCTGGAGCAGGGGCGGCTGACGCGCGTGCCGCAAGATGCCGCGCAGGCAACCTATGCCGCCAAGCTGACCAGGGCCGAAGCACAAATCGATTGGACGGATGATGCCGCACACATCGCACGTGCAGTGCGCGCCTACAACCCTTTCCCCGTTGCCTGCACCACCCTCAATGCAACGCCCATCAAGATCTGGCAGGCCAGCTTGCGCAATGATCTGGGCGGCGCAGCGGGAACCGTGTTAGCCGTGGAAAAAGACGGCATAGTCGTGGCATGTGGCCGGGGTGCTTTGTATCTGGAGGTGTTGCAGCGCCCCAACGCCAAGGCGTTGCCTGTGGCGCAGTTCGTGCAGGGATTCGCGGTGCACCCCGGCGACCGCTGCATTTCTCTCGCCTGATTATGGATGTTGCACAACAAGGCGCCAGCCAGGTGGTCTGTCAGGTATTGGGCGGACGCAACCTGAACCAGGCATTGAGCGCATTTCTGCAAGCCGCATCCGGACTGACACCGCAACAGCGCGCGGCATTGCAGGATTTGAGCTACGGCACGTTGCGTTTCTACGGCCAGCTGCTGCGTGTGCTGGAACAACTGCTGCACAAGCCGCTGCAGGACATACAACTGCGCTGCCTGCTGCTGGTCGCATTGTATCAACTGCAATACAGCAAGGCCGCGCCCCATGCGGTGGTGGACCATGCCGTGCGCGCCGTGCGCAAGCGCAATGCGGCGGCAAGCGGACTGGTGAATGCGGTGCTGCGCAATTTCCTGCGCAACAGGGATGCGCTGCTCGCCGTTGCCGCCGGCAGCGAAGAAGGCCGCTACTCCTATCCGCAATGGTGGATAGACGCAGTCAAGGCGCAATATGGCGAGCGAACAGAAGCCATCCTGCTGGCCGGCAACCAGCATCCTCCGATGACGCTGCGCGTGAATCGCCGCCGCACTACGCCTGCCGGTTATCTGGCGCTGCTTGCGCAGCACGACATCCGGGCCAGCGTGATCGAGCCGGGTGCCGTGTTATTGCAGCACCCCATGGCGGTGGACAAGCTGCCGGGTTTCTTCGATGGCCTGGTTTCGGTGCAGGATGCCGGGGCGCAACATGCAGCGCACCTGCTGGATGTGCATGACGGCATGCGCGTGCTGGACGCATGCGCGGCGCCCGGCGGGAAGAGCGCTCACCTGCTGGAACTGGCGCAACTCGACTTGCTTGCGCTGGACAAGAATGCGCAACGCCTGGATCAGGTGCGCGAGAACATGCAGCGCCTGCAATTGCACGCGCAATTACAGGTTGGCGATGCGGCACAACCCGAAGCCTGGTGGGACGGCCAGCCGTTTCAGCGCATCCTCGCCGATGTGCCCTGCTCCGCCTCCGGCGTGGTGCGCCGCCATCCCGACATCAAATGGCTGCGCCGCCCGGAGGACATCGATGGATTCGCCCAACAGCAGGCGCAAATTCTTGCCGCATTGTGGCGGCTGCTGGCAAGTGATGGTAAATTGCTTTATGCAACCTGTTCCATTTTTGCGCGGGAGAACCGGCAAGCCATCAGTGAATTCCTGCAACAGCATGATGACGCCAGGGTTGTGCCACTGTCCGCGCCTAACCTGAATGAAGGCCAATTTTTGCCCGATGATCAGCACGACGGTTTCTTTTATGCGCTGCTGCACAAACATGCGTGACTGGCTGCGACTCCTGGTCGCATTGACGGTACTTTGGATGGGCATCTCTGTGGCATGCGCCGAAGGCATTGCTATGCGCAAGGCGGAGGCGCACTTTTCCGACGGCAGTTATCAGCTTTCCGCCGACTTTGATATCAGCTTCAATTTCGTGGTCGAGCAGGCGCTGACGCAAGGGGTATCGCTGTATTTCATCAACGAGTTCACCCTGACCCGCCCCCGCTGGTACTGGATGGATGAGGTGGTTGCGCAAAGTGAGCAGACCATCAAATTATCTTACAACAGCCTGACGCGCCAATACCGCATTACGCGCGGCTCGCTGTTCCAGAATTTTGCCAGCATGGATGAAGCCTTGAATTCCATCAAACACCAGTCCGCGTCCATTCAGGAAGAGTTGCTCAAGAAGAAGGATGTCAACCATATTGCATCGGTACGCATGCATCTGGACGTGACGCAATTGCCCAAACCGTTGCAGGTCAACGCCCTGACCAACAACGACTGGAACCTGGATTCCGATTGGTATCGCTGGATCGTGCGCCCCGATGCGGCGGCGCACTAACATGAAGTATTTGATCTTCATCAGCATCCTGATCGGCAGTTTGCTGCTTTACCTGTTGTCGAGCGCCAGCGCCAACACCGACCTGTTCTCGCGCAATTACTACGGGCTGCTGGCGCTTGCCGGGCTGCTGGCGCTGTGCCTTGCCGTACTGGTGGGCTATCAGCTTTGGCAACTGCGCGGCAAAATCAAGGCGCAGGTGTTTGGCGCGAAACTCACTCTGCGTCTGGCACTGGTGTTTACCCTGATTGCAATCCTGCCGGGCCTGTTGGTGTACGGTGTGTCGGTGCAGTTTCTCGGCAAGAGCATCGAGTCGTGGTTCGATGTCAGGGTGGAGAAGGCGCTGGAGGGCGGATTGAACCTGGGCCGCAGCTCACTCGAAAACGGACTCATAGAATTAGGCAAGAAGGGGCAATTCATCGCGCTGCTGCTGGCGGAGCAGGCGCCGGAGCGGCACGCCGCAACGCTGACCCGCCTGGTAGACGAGGGCACGGCGAAGGAGGTGGCGTTGTTCAGCAACAACGGCAAGCTGCTGACGTTTGCCAGCGCCAGCCACAAGCCGTCGCCAGACATGCCGGATGCCATGATGCTGCGCGAGGCGCGCAAGCAGGGTTTATACAGCATCCTTGATACCCTGCCCGACAACAGCCTGGCGTTGCGCGTGCTGGTGCCGGTCAATCCGGCGCGCCCGGCGCAGGAAACTCGCATTCTGCAATTCGTGCAGCCGGTGCCGAAACAGCTTTCCGGCGACGCGGAAATGGTGCAGTCGGTTTATCGCGATTACCAGCAACTGTCACTGTCCCGCCTCGGGTTGAAGCGGTTATACGGCATCACGCTCACCCTGTCGCTGCTGATTGTGTTGCTGAGCGCGGTGTCGGCCGCCTTTTTCATCAGCGAACGGCTGAGCGCGCCGCTCGCCGCGCTGGCCGAAGGCACGCGCGCAGTGGCGCAGGGCGACTTCTCGCTGCAGCACCCGGTCAAGAGCAGCGACGAACTGGGCGCATTAACCGGCCTGTTCAACCAGATGACGCTGCAGCTGGCCGATGCGAAAACCATGAGCGAGCAGCAACAGCTTCAGGTGGAGAATGCCAAGGCTTATCTGGAAAGTGTGCTGGCACACCTGTCCTCGGGTGTGCTGGTGGTGGACGAGCAATTCAGGCTGCGTTCCGTCAACAGCAGCGCAACACAGATTCTCGGGGCGTCACTGCTGGATATGCAGGGCACGCCGTTGCCGGAAATCGGCATTCAGTACCCCTTGTTGCGGCCTTTCACCACCGCGGTGATGCAGGCGTTCGACGAGGCTTCCGGCAGCGAGTGGCAGCGCCAGATCGAACGGCTCAGCAAGAATGGCAACCAGATGCTGCTGATGCGCGGCACCCGGCTGGCTACGGCGACGGAAAACGGCTATGTGGTGGTGTTCGACGACATTACCTATTTGCTGCAAGCGGAACGCCAGGCCGCATGGGGCGAGGTGGCGCGCCGCCTGGCGCATGAAATCAAGAACCCGCTTACGCCCATCCAGCTTTCTGCGGAGCGCCTGCAGCACAAGTTGAGCGCAAAGCTGGGCGAGGGTGATGCGCTGCTGTTGCAGCGCGCCACGCAGACCATCGTGAGCCAGGTGGCGGCGATGAAAAACATGGTGATGGAGTTTTCCGATTATGCGCGCGCGCCGGCGCCCAAACTGACGGCGCTGGACATGCATCAGTTGTTGCGCGAAGTGCTCGGCTTGTATGAGGCAAGCAACAACCCGATTACCCTGCGCCTGAATGCAGCACAGCATTGGGTGAAGGGCGATGCGACGCGCTTGCGTCAGGTGATCCACAACCTGCTGCAGAATGCGCTGGATGAGTTGCAAGGTGCACCCAGGCCGGAAATTATCCTGGGCACGGCAGATGAGGGCGGCGCAATGAAGTTGTGTGTGCAGGATAATGGCAGCGGCTTCCCGGAACATCTGCTGGCGCGTGCCTTTGAGCCGTACATGACGACCAAGTCCAAAGGCACCGGACTGGGTCTGGCCATCGTGAAAAAAATTGTAGAGGAACACGGCGGCAACATCACTATCGAAAACATGGCAGAGGGTGGCACACGAGTGAATGTCACCCTGCCCTTACTGAATGAGGTCGCATAATGGCAGCCAAGGAAATTCTGGTCGTGGACGACGAAATCGGGATACGCGAGTTGCTTTCGGAAATCCTGTTTGACGAAGGCTATCACGTCCACCTGGCGGAAAACGCCGCGCAGGCGCGCGCTTTCCGCAATCAGCAAGCCCCGGATCTGGTGCTGCTGGACATCTGGATGCCGGATACCGATGGGGTCACCCTGCTCAAGGAATGGGTGGCGCAGGGCCTGCTGACCATGCCGGTAATCATGATGTCCGGTCACGGCACCATAGAAACCGCCGTTGAGGCGACGCGCATCGGTGCGGTGGATTTTCTGGAAAAACCCGTTGCGTTGCAAAAATTGTTCGATGCAGTCGCCAAAGCGATCCGGCAGGGCGCGCCAAGTCTCAGGCGGCAGGCAGATGTCGCGGACGGCAATACCGCTGCGGAAACCGTGCCGCATTTCCCGTTGCCGTTCGACTTGCCCTTGCGCGAGGCGCACGATTATTTTGACAGCCTTTACTTCAACTACCATATACGCAAGGAAAACGGCAACATGGCCCGTGTGGCGCAAAAAGCCGGCCTGGAGCGCACCCACGTGTACCGCAAACTGAAACAGCTCGGCATCAAATTCGCCAGGAAAGAGCCGGATGACAACCAGCAATAGCGGTGTGGCGGGGGATAAACTGTGTAGGCCAGCGAGTGTTTGACAGCGTGCTTCAGTCCCTGAAGGAAAGCCCGACTCCAATTGCTTTCTGGTGATGGTTATAGTCAATTAAAGTCTCGCCGTAACCCAATACTCCCTGGAAATGCAAATAGTAAGCAGAGCTTTTCTCCCTTAAAGGATAAGCATAGTCGAGTTGCACGAACCCGCGATTCTGATTGAGACTCAAATTATTGCGCAGCAGAACAGTGGTTATGTTTTTGACGCTGCCTTCCAGACGGACAACAACATCTCCATACCCCAGGTAACTCTTGATATCCGGGTTGTCGTCTCTCAGTACGTTTTCAGGTATGCGCCACCATCCGCGCGCAAGAACCGATACAGTTCGACGACTCTCCCACTCCCATCCCCCCTGCACGTACAGGCGGTTCCAGCTCCGCGATTCAGGCCCGGCCTGCCCATTTGACTGGTGCACAAGGCCAAAATTAACCAGCTTTAATGGACTGCCCTGCTCCGTTTCGTAAGTTGCTATCAACTCAGGTTCGTAATTACTTGCCCGGAACGGCGAGGAATTCCGGCTGTTCAGCATTTGCCAGTTGGATTGCTGGGTATAGGCACCCCATAGCCGAATGAACCGGGAAAACGGATTAACATTTTCCGGGACTTCTGCCTTAAAGCTGAGTTGGAACTTGGCTTCCATGGGGTCAAGGTCATAAGAGTAGGAGGCTATGCCATTGGTCGGGGAAAAGGGATTTTTGTTGACGCTGGAAGCTTTGCGGAAAATAAAGTAGCTTTGCCGATGAGGAACAAGGGTATGGAATGATGACGGTGTGGTTTTATTCCTGCCGTTGTCAGCCTCATCGTTGCCACTGCCGGTTGTTAGCTGCGCATCACCACAATCACCCAAATGCCACGTTCTGGCTAAATATGTGCGGCCGGAATCGTTACATACTGCTTTACTCTGACCAGACGGAATCTTGCTTGCATTTTCCGGCAAGCCATTTTCCTGGGTGGAACTCTGAATGTAAGGCGCAGATTTACCGCCCGATGCGGCAGCTCTAATATCGTCGAAGCACTCCCAGCGCTTTTCTTTATTAGCCTCGCCCGGATGTTCATTCTCACATTTTGAATAATCCCGCGCGCTCCTGCTGAAAGCCGATGGAACAAAGACAGCGCACATGCCAGCGAACAAAATAACAGCAGCGTTATTTGGCTTCATATTACAGTCCTTTTTCCATAGGTTATCCGGCTTCGGGGAGTCCTCGGTCTTGTGGGCAACTCATGCCCACGCTGCAAGTGTGGTATTAACGATGTGAGCGCTTGTATTTGCCCGGTATGGAGTGAACCGTAACTGGCTGGTTGAGATTCGTCAATACGCCGGAATATACGCATGCCGCTTGCCGCTGTTGCCCTAAACAGGGTGGTGCGGCATAATTGTCTTCCTTTGAGGCTGCGACAATTCAACCCGACCAGGGTTGTTCAGGAGGCTTGGTAAGAAATGGCTGCGACACGTAATGTAACCCCCCCCAAGTTTAACGACATTACCGGCGCGATCCGGATGCTGGCAGTGGATGCCGTGCAAAAGGCGAATTCCGGTCACCCCGGCGCGCCGATGGGTATGGCGGAAATCGCCGAGGTATTGTGGAATCACCACTTGCGCCACAATCCGGCCAACCCGAAGTGGGCTGATCGCGACCGTTTTGTGTTATCCAATGGCCACGGCTCCATGCTGGTTTATGCGTTGCTGCACCTGTCCGGTTACGATTTGCCGATGGAAGAACTGAAACGCTTCCGCCAGATGCACTCCAGGACCCCCGGCCACCCTGAATATGGTTATACGCCAGGCGTGGAAACCACCGGCGGCCCGCTCGGCCAGGGCATCACCAACGCGGTGGGCATGGCGATGGCGGAAAAATTGCTGGCTGCGGAATTCAACAAGCCCGGCCATGAAATCGTAAATCACCATACCTACGTGTTCATGGGTGACGGCTGCATGATGGAAGG
>ORMF012629578.1_pt1 | contig 10222 bp, 14 predicted proteins | sample 1779871 | NCBI WGS metagenome assembly ORMF01 (sample SAMEA104232316, study PRJEB22302) | groundwater metagenome | biome: forest; feature: aquifer; material: groundwater | place: USA | collected 2011-08-07 | depth 5.4 m | reverse complement strand
TTGACCTCCGTCCAATGGGCGATGAACTCCTCCATGGTGGGAGGATACGAGCCGATGCTGCTGATAGCCATGCCGCTTCTCCTTTGTGGTACAATTCCGACGATGCCAGGGTCCTGCGGAGGCGGGGCCGGTCCGCCCGTCTCCCAGAAAATGCCGGGAAGCCACTGGACAATCTTATATCCCATGAAGAATTATAACTCATTGCCAATGTATTTTCACACATCGGCCTTGCCACCAACCAAAATGGTCAAGGACTCTCAGATGGCAACGGCGCTATGGTCGCGGGCAAGGCCAAACTGCCGAATAGCAAGACCACTGTGCTTCGCGGCACGACCATATTGGCCCGTGGCAGCGCCATCTGTCGCCAGTGCAAAATCATGCTGGTCCGTGGCACGGCCATATTGGCAGGTGGCAATACCACAGGGCGCGCGGGCACTCTTGCAATCACGTCATCCTGGAAGGATCCGCTTTTGACGTTACGTTTGCGGGCACCGTCCCACCGCCCGCGGGCTGAACCCCGAGGCTATTCGAGGGAACCCGGCTAAACCCGGCTAGCCCCGTTCAGGGGGGTTCATCGGAATAGCCTCGGGGTTCACCCGTGGACTCGGCGACGGAATCGATGCACCCCATACGTCATCCCGTTCTCCATCCCACACGGAACTCCTCCTCTCACCAGGAGGTATTGTAGCGGCGAGGGCGAAAGGGAGACAGCAATGAAGAAACTCCTCCGCTACTGGTGGGTGCTGGTGATCGGAGTGGTGGTCCTACCTGTCCTTGTAATTGTTGTAACAACGCCTCGCGGACCGGGATGGACCGTTCGCTGGGTATGGCTTCACCCACGCGAGTTCGGTTTCGGACATTCCTCGTCAACCACTGGTGTATACAGGTTGCGACTTGGCATAATCACACGAAACGCGGTACATGAGATACGCTGAGGAAACCACATGGTCCTTCACGACCAGTGGAATATCGCGACGGACGAAAAGATCAACACGGCGGTCGCATCGGTGTCGAACGTGCTGGCGGGGACCATATGACCATGGACTCCGAGTATGATTTCGTTCTGGTATTCGCGATTGGTGCAGCGGAGGTTTTGTTCGCGCTCGCGTTGATGTGGCTCTTTTCCATGTCTGCCGGAACTGCAATCGCCGTGAGCCTGATTGCAAGTTTCCTCGTCGCATGTGTTTTCGGGGTTGCGCGCCTCCACAAGGACTGGAAAGATTCCCGCAAGGCGATACAGAAAGGACGGCTAGATGGCGACAGCGACTCCCAACTGAACCGATAACGTCAGCGTTATTGCCGCCCCTACCCTTGCCGCTGGGAACAAGACGCGGGGGACCATCGACCTGCGCTCCAAGTTCGGGGCGTTTCTTTTTCGCAAAAGTACCCCCGAAGACCTCTTCCCAGCCAGACCTGGTGGATGAGTTCATTGCCCATCGGACGGACGACTGACGGCGAACCCAGTACGGGAATTCGGTGGCAGGTACAGTAGGACAGCCACAGTACTAAAGCGAACGTGAGTGCATGACTCTTTCGTTCGTCGAAACCGCTAACTTCACTGATGTAGTGGAAGAATACTTCGGAACCGACGAACACTACATGAAGCTGCAGGCGGCGCTGCTGCGGAATCCCGAAGCAGGTTCTGTGATCCCCGGAACTGGGGGCCTGGCAAAACACGTTGGCCCGATCCTCGGAGAGGGAAAGGGACGAGAGGCGGACTCAGGGTGATCTACGTATATATTCCCGCAGGCCGTATGATTGGGTTCGTGGATGTGTACGATAAGGACGAGGCCGAGAACCTGACGCGAGATGGCAAACGAGTTCTCGCGACGATTGCCGCAAAACTACAAGAGTGCTATCGAAAACCGAGGTAGAATAGGAGCATGGAGACAGCACGTAAGAAACGACCACCCTTGGAAGAGCGACTCGTAACGGGTCTTCAGGAGCTCGAAGAGTGGGCTCGCGGAGAACGGGACGACCTGCGCGTCACCAAAGTCACCATACCGGACGAAACCGAACCAAGAACCCCGCATCAACCGGTTCGAACACCCCACAAGTAGTTCGGAGAAACGCCACACAGTTTATTCGGGTCCCTCGTCAGGTGCGCTGCCGTTTTCGCGGCGCTACTCCCGTGCCCTCTCTCCATGAGCTCGAAGCGCCGATCGACGGACATACCGCTGTGATCGAATTGGAGGGCCATCGGCGACCCGCGCCGTGCCCACCCAGATACTCTCCACACGGGCCAACAACTTCAAAGGACCACACCGATGATATTCACACTGGCGATCCTCATCATCCTACAGACTCCCGCGCAAATCGCGGTGCAGACTTCCGATACGAGCATCCGCCATGCGATCTTTGCAACGGGTGGCGAGACATTTATGCTTGGGATGGATGGGCGGACAGTGTGGACGTATCCGGGCGCGACGCGCGAGGGCTGGGGGCTACCGAACGGCCATGTCCTGCTGGCGGTGAACCGGTTGTCAGAATTTCCGGGCGGCGGTGTTGTCGAGGTGGATCGAGAAGGGAAGCGCGTCTTCGAGTTCAAGGGATCGCAGGATGAAGTCGATACGGTCCAGCCCCTCCCCGGCGGCCGGATACTGCTGGCCGAGTCCGGCGAGAACCCGCGGATCATGGAAATCGACCGCAAGGGCAACGTGCTGGCGACCGTTCCGCTGCAGTGCCAGAAAGAGAACCACCACATGCAGACGCGGATGGCGCGGAAGCTGAAGAATGGCAACTACCTCGTGCCCCACGCATTCGATAAGGTCGTCAAAGAGTATACGCCGGACGGCCGCGTGGTTTGGTCCGTGGAGACGCCCAACTGGGCGTTCACGGCGATCCGGCTGGATAACGGCAATACGCTCATCGGCTGCACGCGCGCCAACATGGTGATCGAAGTGGACAAGCAGGGGAAGACCGTCTGGCAGTTGACGACCGATGACGTGCCGGCGATCAAAGACGCCTGCGGCGTGCAGCGTCTTTCAAACGGTAATACGGTCGTCACGAGCTATGGTGCAGGTGGAGCAGATGACGTCAAACTGACGGAAGTGACTCGAGACAAGAAGGTGGTCTGGACCCTCAAAACAGGACGGGCGCACGGGATACACACGTTTCAGATACTGGATGATCGGGAGCGCCCGCTTCGCGGCAATCTAATGAAGTGACCGGAACGAATAACTAATTCGCAGCCCACAGCTTCTCGAAATTGCGCAGGCACTTCTCCACGCATTCGAGCGGCGGGTAGGCGTAGTTCTCCTGTTCGATGATGAACCACTTCGTGCCGGCCTTGCCTTTGAGCAGCGGCATCACTTCGTTCCAATGCTCGTCGCCTTCGCCCAGGAGCGCCTTCGGGTTGGTCGCGGAGTGGTCCTTCACTTGAACGGATAGTACGCGGCCGGGGTACTTGGCGAGGAATGGGGCGGCCTGCGCTCCGCCCTCCAGGGCGTTCCCGATGTCGAACTGGATCGCGACCCTCCGGTCGGTATTGGAGAAGAATGTGTCCCAGGGCAGCTCCCCCTCCACGGGCTTGAACTCGTCGGTATGGTTGTGGTATCCGAGGATCATTCCGTGCGGCTCGAGCTTCTTTGCGATCTCATTGAAGACTTTGGTCGTTTCGATCAACGCCTTCTTCGAGTTGCGCAGCTCCGTCGGTATCCAGGGCACGACCAGGAACTTGTTGTCCAGGACGCGGTTGAACTGCACTGTCTTGTCGAAATTCTCGCCCTGCAAAGTATCGAGACCAATGTGGGTTCCGTAGCATTTCAAGTGGTTCTCGTCGAGCAGCTCTCGGAGCTCCTTGGCCGAACGCCCGTGGTATCCCGCGAACTCCACGCCGGTGTAACCCATCTTGGCGACGGCTTTCAGCACGCCCGGCAAGTCCTTCGCGCACTCATTGCGAACCGAATATAGCTGAAGTCCGATACGGATGGGATTTCCGCTCTTGTCCTTGGGCATTTGCGCGGTGGCTCCCGGCGAGAGAACGGCAGTCAAAGCCGCGGCGAGTACCACATAAATGATGTTTTTAAAGTTACGAGACATCGCTTTGGGACCTTTCTTGTAACACTTCGCGGCAACGACAAACATATACTTTAATTTGGCTCCAAAACCTACGTTGCGACCGCCAATTTGCTGACACGGCGCTTATTCGGACAGAGTGCGTCTTACGAAGTCACGAAACAGGATGGTCTCGGAGAGATTGTCGCACTCGTTGCAGTGCTCCCAATCGATCCAGACGTATTCGATCCCGAGCCAGCCACGATAGCCGAACAGCTGCATAACTTCCAACACCCGGCGGTAATCGATGACGTTCTTCTGAAATGAAGTCTGGAGCCTGCCTTCCGCCGCCCCACGGACGTGGAAATGGCTCGCCAATGGAACGAGCGGTTCAATCGCGGAGTCTGGAAGTCCGAGGCGGGTAAAGTGGGTGTAATCGAGGGTAAGGGTCAGCCCGGGAACGTCACTCACCAGTCGGTCTGCTTTCTGAGGGTCCGGTACAATCGAGCCGACGTGGGCCTCGACACCAAATACGATGTTCTTCGCTGCCGACTGTTCAACTCGCCAGACGAGCTCGCCCACAGCTCGGCCATAGGATTCCTCGATTGTCTCCTCCTCAAAGTGTACGCCGGGGAGAGTGGTGACGTGCTTACTGCCGCAGGCGGCGGCATAATCCAGGGTGCGGCGAAACCAATCGCGTGCTTTGTCGCGCCGACCGGTTTCAGGATGGTTGATGGCAAAGGGCTGAAAATCGGGATCCATCTGCAGGAACACGTCCGCCGCCTGCAGCCCGAGGTCCGTCAGTTTCTTCTTGAGCTCTGCGCCGCTCCGATCCGGCTGTACGAATTCGCGCGACGGCCACAGATGGGATCGGCCCTCAAAGAGGCCGATGTCCGCCCCTTCGAATTCCAGCATGGAGATCAGCTGGAGGGCGGAATAGTGTGACAGCAGCGGAAACGTGAAATCGGCGCACGCGAGTTTCGAGTTCATTTGAATTTTCTCGTATTGAACGGCCGGCGATTAATATCGCGCCTGCGAAATTCGCAACATCAGCCTCCGCCGACTCACCACTCACCACTCACCACTCACCACTCACTCCACGCGATTGTCCCACTCTGCTGCCGCGAGATATCCCGCGTCGACGAGATGCGCGATGCCTGTGATGCCGGACGATTCGTCCGTAGAGAGATAGAGAGCGGCCTTGGCGATGTCGCGGGGCGTAAGGAATCGCCCAAGCGGCACCCGTGCGGTTCGGGCGGCAAGGGTGGCCTCTGGATCGAGACTTTGGCTGACATGATATCGGAAGAGGGGCGTGTCCGTAATACCGGGACAAATGCAGTTGACCCGGATGCCAAAACGGGAATAATCCAGCGCGAGGGCTTTGGTCAACATGACCACCGCGCCCTTCGAAGCCACATAGGATGGTGTATTCCCCTGGCCGACGAAGCTGGAAACGGACGCCATATTCACTATTGTCGCATTATCCGCCGCCTTTAATGCCGGAAGGGAATGCTTGACCGTCAAGAATATGGATTTCAGGTTGGTGTCCATCACTTCGTCCCATTCCTCTTCAGAGGAATCCTCCAGCGGCTTTACAATCACGATGCCGGCATTGTTGACGAGGTGATGTATCGCGCCGTAGCTCTCCAGCGTCTTATCGATCGCGCGTTTGACCTCCGAACCGTTGGCAACGTTTGTGGGAATCAGCAGCGCCTCACCTCCGGCCCCCTGAATACGGCGCTGCGTCTCGCGCCCATTCTCTTCCACGAGCTCGAGCAGGCAGACTTTCGCGCCCTCCTCGGCAAACAGCTCGGCGATACCCTGGCCGATACCGGAACCGGCCCCAGTTATGACCGCGACTCGCCCTTCCAGTCTTCCTCCCGCCAAAGCGCTCTCCTATTGTGTCCGTTCCAAACGGTCACGCATACTCTGCTGTTTTTGCCGGAATCCTTTCTGCTCCAGCACTTCGGGGTTCAGCAAACCGAAAGGAGCTTCACCGCGCATAACGGACAGGATGGATCGGACAGCCGACTCACCGATCGCGGTAAAGCATTCTTCCGTCCAGCAGACGGCGTGCGGCGTCAAAATGACGTTGTCCATTCCCAACAGGGGATTGTCAGTGGCCGGCGGCTCCTGTTCGAAGCAGTCGATACCGGCCCCGGCGATACGTCCGCTCTTAAGGGCATCGATAAGGTCCGATTCATTCACAATCGGGCCGCGCGCGGCGTTGAAGAAATAGGCGGTGGGCTTCATCAAATCGAACAGCCGCCGGTCGACGAGTCCCTTCGTCGAGTCATTGAGCGGGCAATGGATTGAAACATAGTCCGACGAAGCGAATAGCTCTTCCAGTGTAGTCGCGCGCATTACGCCATTTTCTTCGAACACCGATTCGTGCAGTATCGGATCGTATGCCACCACCTGCATGACGAACGGCGCCACGAGCTTCCGCAGACGTTTGCCTGCACCGCCGAATCCGACTATGCCGAGCGTTTTGCCGGAGATGTCCGTCCCCATGTAGTTACTCCGTTCGTGCCAGCGACCGGCCCGGACGAGGCGGTCTTTTGTGAACAGACGACGGCTGAGGGCCAGCATCATCGCCAGCACGCCTCCGGCAACCGGCTGGTCCGTCGCGCCCGGAGTTATCGTGAGCAGTACATTGTTCGCGGTCAGGGAGGCGACATCGCACATATCGTAGCCGACCCCGAAACGAGCCACGATGAGCAGGCGGTCGGCGGCGTTTGCAAAGGTCTCCGAGGTCCATCCAGGAGTAAGGGCGAGCACAGCATCGCAGTCGGCGACCTGCTCTGGGGCAACAGGCGTTTTGTGCTCGTCGAAAAACCGATACGAGCATGCCGATTCCCGGTCCAGCAGACCCAGACCGATGTCCTTGTACGTCATCCGCCCGTCTGGGCCGATGAAGTCGCGGGTCACGCCGATTTGAAATGTGTTCTCCATGGTTGATGATTCGACAATGCTTTCAGAGGTTCTAAATCCAGAGTTTCGGCTCAATCTTCCGGCCGGCAGCGTCCAGATGTTCCCGAATCTCCCGGATCATCAGCCCCATCTCCGTTCCCAGCGCAATCATTCGGAAACCCTGATCGCGGCGGAGAATGGTGTCGCTCGGGCTCTTCGACATTATGCCGGAGGCAATTCCCTTCGTCTCGGCTTTCGCCCGCACTTCGAGGATTTTTTCCGCGACTCCCGGACCTTCCCAGTCTCCCTTATGGCCATATGAAGCGGTGAGATCTGCCGGTCCGAAGAAGATCGCCTCCATCCCCGGAATGTCCAGGATCGCGTCGATTTCTTCGACTGCCCCGCGGGTCTCGATGAGGGGAATTATCAGGGTCTCTTCGTCCGCGCAATCGATGTACTCCTTCGCGCCCATCCCCCATTTGACTGCGCGGTCGCCGCTGATACCGCGAACGCCGCGCGGCGGAAACTTACCGAACCGAAAGCCGCGCTCTACGTCCTCCAGGCTTTGAGCGTAAGGGATTATGACTCCGTGGGCGCCCATGTCCAGGGCCCGCTTGATTGGGCTCATTCCGATCTCGGGAACTCGCACGATAGCGGCTGTATCGGATCCACGGACCGCGCGAATGTGGTCCATCACCTCATGAAAGTCGAGGTGTCCGTGCTCCATGTCTATGCATACCCAATCCAACCCTAGCGCGACGGCTGCTTCGGTGACGCTGGGACTCTCCGTTCCGATCCACAGCCCATAACAGGTCTTGTTCGCTTGCAGGCGCCGTCGAACGGGATTGAGCGGTATGTTGCCGTTACTCACCGGTCAGCTCCATCTGGACACTCCCGGTCGTCTCCTTGTTCAGGAACACGGCCCGTTTGCCGTTCGTACCCTGGTGGGGCGGCGCTGCCTCGAAGCCGGCGGGAAGCATTTGCGCTACAGCTTCCGCGACATTATCGACAGCAAAGCAGATATGATGCAATCCCGGCCCATGCAAGCGCAGATGATCCCGCAGAGGATGATCCCGCTGAAGCGGCTCGACAAGCTGGAGATGCGTATTCCCTAAGTCCAGGTGCGTCAAACGCAACGCACCATTGTTCACGACTTCGCTAAACAGGACCGGTAGGCCGAGCCGGTCGCGATAAAGAACCAGCGCATCTTCGGTATCTGCGACCAAAATGGCGACGTGATCCAGACCCTTTAGCATTAGCCTGCCGCCTGACCCGCCAATGACTTAGTTTCGAGACTCATCGCACGCCGGTTCCCGATCTCGGTCACGAGATGCTTGTATCCCGCGATGAAGTTGCTCCGAAACAGAACCACCGGGCCGAATTCGGCAAACTCCTCGACCGGCAAGGCGCCCAAGGTGCAGGCGCGTCGGTAATCGGGCAGTTTGGACATCAGTTCTTCCCGGATGTCAGCCGGAGTGGGCATCTCAATTCGGGAGACGACAGGCGGAGCGGCCTCGATCAGCTCTTCCGCCGTCTTCCAGTTGATCGTAATGTGGATGTCGCCCCCGACAAAGTCGGTAAAGTGGTGAGTTCCGCGCGCTCCGCCTCCAAGCATGGTCGTCTTGTAGCCGCGCACTTTAAGCAGGCGATACTCGGCACGGCCAACGGAGCTGCCCGCCCAGGCGAGCCGATCAGGCGCAATGGGTATCTCTCGCTCCCTGACATAATCGCCAAGATATTCGTCGAAGATTCCCGTGATGTGCGTAACGAAGAACGGCGGATATCTGCCGGTTTTTGCATTCATGCGCTCGTATAGTTCGCAGGCTGCGATGGCGTGATCGAGCGCAAATATCTCCGTGGCGGAGATGGGGACGTCCTCGGCGATCAGCACTTCTATCGCTCGCAGACCTGTGCACGTGACAGGAATCTTCGCCATGAAGTTAGGGCCTAGATCCCGGCAGCGCAGCGCCACAGTTACGATACGTTCCCAGTCGTCTTCCTTGCGAGGATCGTCTTGTATGGTAACAAACCCCTGCTTGCCACCACTCTGCTCGTAAAGCGGCAGGAACCGATCGATCAGCCGGGCGGCGGCTTCCTGGGAGACGCTGTCGGCGACGATATCGTCGTCCCCGGTTTCAAGAATCGCGCGGTCGATAATCCGGGTGATATAAATCGGCTCACTCTTGAGGAGCTTGGAGCCGTAGGTGGGGTTAGTCGTGCATGCTATTGCCCCGGCCGCAATTGCTTTGTTCAACTCATCCATGGACGGGTTGTTGATCCACAACCGGGTGGGGGTCTCACGGGCTACGCGTTGGAAGTATCCGTCGGTCATGGCTGCACGACCTCAATCGAGATGGAAGATCTCTTCCAGAATCAGGAAACTCTCGTCGGGGCGTTTCTCGCCGATGCCTTCGAAGTAGGGCGCCATCGATGCCTGCCACCGGGTGTTGACTTCGCGCTTCTCCATCTCCCCCAGAGACTTCTGAAAGTCTTCGGTTTCGAGATATCCGAATAGTGTTCCGTCGTCGCGGGCATAGAGCGTATAGTTCGTCCACCCGGCATCCCGCAGCGCCTGCTGCATCTCCGGCCACACATTTTTATGCGTGCCCTTATACTCCTCGAGCCGATCCTGCCGGACCTTCAGCACAAATCCGATCCGCTGCATTTTGACGCTCCCTATTGTTTCAGCCTAACCGTTCACTGTGGAGTTCGCGCCGTATGTGCGATTTCCTGCGGCGCTAGAAGGTAACCCGCGGACGTCTGTCGTAAGCGAATGATGACCAAGTACCACGAGGCGGCCAATTCATGAACTCTTCACAACCAAACTTGTCTTCGATTTCGAGATGGGCGATGGTCGCGGCGATCCTTGCTGGTTGTCTTTCAGCAAACACCATCGCCAGCTCAAAGAGACGGAATATCAGCAGTTCAATTCCGACTCAGACCGCTGCGGCTTTGCCGGTCGGAGTGAAAGCGGTCTGGGAAATCGACAAGGCGCATCGCGAGCCGACCGCCACGCGCGAACGGATCTGCTTGAACGGGCTTTGGCGGTGGCGTCCGGCGGGTGCCCGAGAGGCCGTTGTTCCCACCGGGGGGTGGGGCTACTTCAAGGTTCCCGGCTGCTGGCCCGGGATCACGGACTACATGCAGAAGGACTGCCAGAGCGTATACGCCCACCCCGACTGGAAAGGCGACAGGCTGGGCAGCGTTACATCCGCGTGGTACCAGCGCGAGATCACGATCCCAGCCTCCTGGAAGGGCAGGCGGATCGCGATTTATGCGGAGTACGTGAACTCTTTTGCCTCCGTCCTGGTGG
>ORMF012011518.1_pt1 | contig 10223 bp, 9 predicted proteins | sample 1779871 | NCBI WGS metagenome assembly ORMF01 (sample SAMEA104232316, study PRJEB22302) | groundwater metagenome | biome: forest; feature: aquifer; material: groundwater | place: USA | collected 2011-08-07 | depth 5.4 m | reverse complement strand
CGAGACGGTGCGCGGCGTGGGCTACCGGATCGCCGAGGCGCCGGCCGACGCGTAGCTGCGGCGCGGGCTCCAAGCGAGCTCCGCCCGCCAGGCCTGCACGAGGGCGACCGCGCCCGCCGCAGCATTGCCGACCGTCGCGGTCACCGCGGTCGGGTTCATCCACCAGAACGGGTTCACGAGCCGCCGCGGATCGAGGAGGCGCCGGTCGAGCTGCCCCACCTCGACCGTGAAGGCGCGCGTCCCGAAGCGGGCGTCGAGCCAGTCGTCGAGATCGCCGAGGACCGGATAGAGCCGCGCCGACGACATCACCTTGTACGGCCGCTCCTGCGCGCCCGTGAACGCGCCGCCGAGCGCGCGGAAGCGCGCGGTGTCGGGGTGCGGCTCCCGCGTGAAGCCGCGCGGGTGGAGGAGGAGATTGCCGAAGCTGTGGAACCCGAGCGCGAGGCCGGGCTGGACCTCGGAGGCAACCTGCGCGATCGCCTCGGACTCGGGCTCCGAGAGCGCGTGCGGGCCGACGTAATGCGGCGAAAGGCGGAAACGCGAGCCCGACATCGGGTGCCACGAGCGGTGCGCAGACACGCGCGGGAAGTTGCGATTGAGGTCCACGCGGTGCGCATTGCAGCGCTGGAAGGCGATGCGCCCGCGCGCGAGCCGCGCCGCATTGGCGAAGAGCGCGTCCGGATTGCAGATGGGGAGCACCACGAGGCGCGTGCCCGCGCCCTGCAGACGACGCGCGGTCTCGAGGAGCGCGAGGCCGCCGATCATCTCGACGCCGTGGATGAGGCCGGTCAGGAAGACGGAGGGCGCGTCGGAAGGGCCGGCATCGAGCCGCCACAGCGGGCGCCCCTCGACGGAGCGGCCGATCTCCACGAGCTTCGTCCCGGCGCTTGCGGCGACCTCCTTCCACGCATGCTCGAGCGCGGTCGGCGCCAGGTACTCGGGGTGATTCCGTAACACGCCTGTCATTCTGCCGCGACACGGCGTCCACGTAAACACCGGCGCGCGCTGGGGGATGTCACGCTGAGTTTCCCGGGGCGGGTCTGCTGCGGAACCCAATCCGTTCAGAGTGCGTGAAACCAGGGACGGAGGACGTCATGGCCACCTACGAAGTACGGACGCTTGGCCGGGAAGATTTCGCCACACTGATGGAGCTCGAGGAGGAGGTCTTCGGCAGCGAGGGCGTGCTCGGGGCCTACTACGTGCGGCTCTGCTGCGAGTTCTTCGGCGCGAGCTGCTTTCTCGCGCTCTCCGACGGCAGGCCCGTCGGCTACCTGCTGTCGTTTCTGCGGGGGCGCGAGGTCTACTGCACGACGCTCGCGGTCGTCCCGGCGTACCAGGGCACGCGCGTCACGCTGCGCCTCCTCCAGGCCTTCGTGCGCAGCATCTACGACCACGTCGACGCCTGCTGGTTCACCGTCAAGGAAGACAACGAGGCGGCGCGCGCGGTGCACGCGGTCCTGGGCGCCGAGCCGGTCGAGGTGCGCAAGGACTTCTACGGCCCCGGCGACGAGAGGCTCGTGGCGCGCATCGCCCGCGCGGTGTTCGAGCGGCTCCGGCCGCGCTACGAGCGGCTCGGCCTCGTCGAGGTGCCGAAGCTCCGGGTGGTCTCGTGAGCGCGCTCGTCCACGCACCGCTTTCGCTGCCACGCGCGAAGGCGCGAGCGGTGCCGGCTCTGCGGCCGCCCCTGCCCAGCGACGGCCGCTCCTCCCTGGTGCGCGCGCTCCGGCGCGTCGGGTGGCTCGCCGTCGAGGTCGCCGAGGTCCTGACCGCCTCGCGCGCGCCCGGGACGCACCAGGAGCGCGCCACCGAGCTGCAGCGGCGCGCGGCCTCGCTGTGGCCCCGGCGCGGCCTCTCCGCCGGGGTCTGGGCCCAGCTGCCGGTCGGGCCCGCCGTGATCGTGGCGAACCACCTGTCCTACGTGGATCCCATCGTGCTGGCGGGCGTGCTGCCGGTCGCGCCGATCGCCAAGGCGGAGGTCGCGCGCTGGCCGATGCTGGGTACGGCGGTGCGCTCGCTCGGCCTCATCCCGGTGCGGCGCGGCGACGCCCACTCCGGCGCGCACGCGCTGCGGATCGCGCTGCGGGCCCTCGCGGGCGGCGTCGGGCGCGCGCAGCTCGCAGACGTGCCGATCGTGCCGGTCGGGATCGCCCTCGAGCCGGCCGAGCTGGCGTGGGTGGGCGACACGTACTTCCTGCCGCACTACGCGCGCACCGCCGCGCGCGAGTCGTCGCTGATCCGCGTGCGCTTCGGCGCGCCGATCGCCGCGCGGCGCCACGCGGATCCCGCGGGACTGGCCGCCGTCGCGCGGTCGCGCATCGAGAAGCTACGAAGGAGCGTGTGATGCCCCAGCAGAGCGCAGTCGAGTACCTGCGGCACGGTCAGATCCCCTTCTTCCGCCTGCCGCTCGCGGACTTCAGCAAGCGCGGACCCGAGGCGTATCGCGACGCGCGCGCGGTGCTGCTCGGCGTGCCGTACGACGGCGGCACGACGTACCAGCCGGGCGCGCGGCTCGGGCCGTATCACCTGCGTCGCACGAGCGCCTTTCTCGGCGGACACTCGGGCACGCACGGCGTCGACGTGCTCGGGGCGATGGTCGCGCTCGACGGCGGCAACATCCCCGCGCCGCCGTTTCACGCCGGCCAGGCGCGCGAGCTCATCGAGCTCGAGATCGGCCACGTGCTCGAGGCGGGCGCGGTGCCGGTCGTCGCGGGTGGCGATCACTCGATCACGCTCCCGATCCTGCGCGCGATGGTGAGAAAGCACGGGCCGGTCGCGCTCGTCCACGTCGATGCGCACTTCGACACGAGCAGCGCCGAGGTGTGGGGCGAGGACTACCACCACGGCACGCCCATGCGGCACGCGATCAAGGAGGGCCTCGTCGAGCGGGGCCAGCTCTACCAGCTCGGCATGCGCGGGCCGTGGAAGGACCACGAGGAGCAGCGGCCTTCGGAGGCGCACGACGCGCGCGTCTTCTCGATGGACGCGCTCGAGGGGCCGGGCCTCGGCGCCGCGCTGCGCGAGATCCGCGGCCAGGTCGGCGCGCGCCCGGTCTACCTCAGCTTCGACATCGACGCCGTGGACCCCGCGTTCGCGCCGGGCACGGGCACGCCGGTGCCCGGTGGGCTGTCCTCGCGCGAGGCGCTGCGCATCGTGCGCGAGCTCGCCGGCGTGCGCCTGTGCGGCATGGACCTCGTGGAGGTCGCGCCCGCCCTGGACCACGCCGACGTCACCTGCCACCTCGGCGCCGCGCTGCTGTTCGAAGGCCTGTCGCTGGTCGCGCTCTCGCAGCGGCCCGCGCGGAACTAGGAGGCCGCTCGCGAATCGGAGACAGAAACGTCGACGTTGACGTTGACCTGAACTTGAACGTCAACGCTACCGTTGTCCTGGGCGTGGACGCGTTCCGAGGGCGGGCAGGCCGTCGAGGACAACGTCCAAGGTGGCGTTCAGGTTCACGTTCAAGTCGACGTTCAGGTCAACGTCAAGGTTGCGATGTCCCTGGATCGCGGCTCAGCGCGGACCCTTCAGTCGATCGACAGGAACAGGCAGCGCTGGCCCCGGTCCTCGACGGGCGGGGCCTCGTCGCGCGTCGCGTACCAGGCGAGGACGCTGCTCCGCGCCTCGGCGTCTTCGGCCAGGACGATGACGAGCGTGTCTGCGAGCTCGAGGTCGCCGTGCATGGCTGGCTCGTCGACCAGGACGGCCGCCGCGTTGCGGGCCTCGATCTCGCGGACCAGCGCGATCGCGCGCTCGCGCGGCCACCTGAAGAGGCCTCGCCGCTTGCCGGGCTCCTCGAGCCAGGCGGCGGCCTCGCGATTCGCCGCCAGCGCTGCCTGGCAGCGCGCCGGGGAGCCGGCCGCGTCCGCGCGGCGATCCCCCGAGGGCGCAAAGAGGACGCCGACCACGCCCACGATGGCGAGCACCGCCAGGATCGCGAACACCTTGAGCCCTCCCCGCGCGGGCGGCGGCCCCTCTTCGGCGGGCGCGGCACCGGCGTCGTAGCCGAGCTCCGTGGCGTTCCGTCGCAGGAATCCCCCGAGCAGGACCGCCGGCACCATGAGGAGCACGTTCTCGGAGAGCAGCGAGACGAAGCTGCCCACGAAGGGGATCCAGCCGAACAGTGCGTCCCCGAGCACGTGCACGAGCCAGCCGCCGAACGCGGCCACCGCGAAGAGGAGCGTCACCCGGAGGTACGACGCCGGGACGCGCGCGATGATCTGCACCCACGCGATCGGCCACACCGCCGCGACTGTGCTGTTCGACAGGACGACCGCGAGGATCGCGGCGGGCAGATAGACCATCGGCACGAGCACCAGGACCAAGAGGCGCTTCGGCGAGGACAGGACGTCCTCGAGCGAGTCCTGCGAGAGCGCGGACCAGACGAGCGCCGGCGCCAGGAAGAGCAGCATGAACAGCACGCCGCGCAGGCTGTGCGTGCGCACCGAGCCGAGGTCGTCGAGGCCCTCGGTGGTGCTCGGCAGCCCGCGCTTTCCCTCGCCGACGTGGTCGATGATTGCCACGAAGAAGGCCGGCACCGCGGCGGCGTAGAAGATCCGGAAGATCCGCCCGAACGCGGGTACGAAGCCGAGCCAGCCGAGCGTCGCGAGGACCGCCGCGGCGAGGAGGCCATCCATCGAGAAGGGCCGCGCGAGGAGGTCGGCGAGGTCATCCGCGGGGCGCGCCACCGTACGCACGGTGCGCTGCAGGGTCCCGTCGCAATGCGCGCAACCCTCGAGCTCCGCGTCACCCGCCTTGATCTTGCGCACGCAGGCGTCGCAATGACGCTTCTGGCAGCGCGCGCACTCCCAGGGCCCCTCGAGCTCGGGGTGGCGCGCGCACGGCAGGCTCACCGGCGCCGGCGCGCTCGACGGCCGTGCCGCCGGCGCCACGCGCGGGCCAGCGAGCGCCGACACCGGCACGCCCACGCGCTGCAGGGACCCGCCGCAGCGCACGCAGGCGTCTAGCGAGCCCGTGCCGGCCTTGACGCTCTGCTTGCACTTTGCGCACGCAAACACCAGGCACTTCTTGCAGCGCAGGACAGCGGGCACCGCGGGGTGGCGGTGGCACATCCCCTGATCGGCCGCGCGGACGCCGTAGTAGTCCAGCAAGCTCTCGCCGATGGTACGCAGCGTCTGCAGGGACAGCTCGCTCGCGCCGCTCTTCCTGTGCTTGTCCACCAGCGCGTCGAAGTGCTGCCGGGTGACGCGCGGGCCTCGCGCCATCCCCTCGAGGTGGATGGCGACGAAGCAATAAGCCTGCAGTCGCTCCTCGAGGATTCCGCGCTGCCGCAGCCAGGCCTTGAGCTCGGCGGACGGATCGAGCGTCGTCTTCGCCGGGCTCGCCCCCTCCGCCAGCGCCCCCAGATCGAGCGGCTGATCCAACACGCCCGATGATACGCCCTCTCGAGGGGCGCGCGGCGTCGGGGGCAAGGGGCCCCGGAAACGACGGAATAGATCAATAGAACAACAGGCAACACGGAGCACGGAACGGCAGATCCGGAGCCTGAGCGCGCGCGAGTCGGCGGCATCGCCGCCATTGACCCGACGAAGCAAGGCCGCCGATGCCGCCGGGCTCAGGCATTCCGTGTTCCGTGTTGCGCTGTTGTTCTATTGCTCCTGTTCCGTCGTTCCTCCGCTCCGACCTACCAGAGCGCCCTGCCCCCCGCCACGAAGCCCGCCACCACGAACAGGATCCCCATCACGCGGCGGGCCGCGTGCAGGCGCGCAGCCGGCAGGCCGCGCAGGAGCGTGAGCAGCACACCAAACCACGCGATGACGCCGACGGCGAAGCCGGCCGCGAACGCGAGGGCCGAGCCGGCCAGCCCGCCGAGAACATGCGCGCCGACGTCGTAGACGCGGAGGGTCGCGAGGAGCGCGCCCCAGGTCAAGAGGAGGAGCGGGTTCGCCAGGACGAGGAGAAAGCCAATCCCCGCGCCGGGCCACGCGCGCGTGAGCGGGCGCGACCGCCCGGCGAGCAGCATCACGAGGCCGAAGGCGAGGAGCGCGAGCGCCCCGATGAGCCGCGCCGCCTCCTGGAACGCGGACAGGCGCTCGGCGAGCACGCCGGCGCCGGCGAACGCGAGGGTCGCGTAGAGGGCCTCGGCGGCCGCAGCCCCGGCGGCCACGCTCAGGCCCGAGCGGCGCCCGCGCTCGGCCGCGCGCGCCACCGCGACGTAGGTGGCCGGGCCCGCGGAGGGCGCGGAGCCGAGGAAGCCGAGCAGGAGCGCGCACGCGAACGTCGGCACGTCCGTCACCGTACCGGTGGCAGGTCACGGCCGCTCCGCGCGGGCGTCAACGGCGCACGGATTCGATGTCGCAATCCATTTGCACAGGCGCATGCGTGCAGTGACGGGGGGCCGCGACGCTCTTCTGGCAGGAGGTACCATGAGGAGACGGGTGGTCATCACCGGAGTCGGCGCGGTCACACCGGTCGGCCTTTCTGCGCGGGAGAGCTGGCAGAGCCTGCTCGAGGGCAAGGGCGGCATCGGCCCCATCACGCGCTTCGACGCGAGCGAGCTGCCGTGCAGCATGGCCGGCGAGCTCAAGGGCTTCGACCCGACGCGCTGGCTCTCGCCGCGCGAGCTGCGCGCCACCGATCCCTTCACGCAATACGCCATCGCCGCCGCCGCCATGGCGATGGCGGACGCGGGGCTCGGCAAGTTCGACGGCGAGGCGGCCGAGCGGGCCGGCTGCTACTTGGGCGTCGGGCTCGGCGGCATGACCACGCTCGAGCGCACCGTCACCTCGATGCGCGAGCGCGGCATGCGCCACGGGATCTCCGCGTACGCCGTCGCGCAGGTGATCTCGAACCTCGCGCCAGGGCAGATCGCCATCCGCTTCTGCGCCAAGGGGCCCAACATGGCGCACGCGTCGGCCTGCGCGTCGTCGGCGCACGCGATCGGCGAGGCGATGCGGGTCATCCGGGACGATCTGTGCGACGTGATGATCGCGGGAGGCGCCGAGGCGACGCTCTCTCCGCTGGCGCTCGGGGCGTTCGCGGCCATGCGGGCGCTGTCACCACGGCAGGCGCCCGAGGCCTCGTGCCCGTTCGACCGGCGGCGCGACGGCTTCGTGATGGGCGAGGGCTCGGCGGTGCTGGTGCTCGAGGAGCGTGAGCACGCGCTGGCGCGCGGCGCGCGCATCTACGCCGAGGTCGCGGGCTACGGCCTCTCCGCGGACGCGACCCACCTGACCGCCCCGGCCCCCGAGGGCGAAGGCGCCCAGCGCGCGATGAAGATGGCGCTCCGCGACGCCCGCATGGACGCCTCCGAGGTCGGCTACGTCAATGCGCACGGCACCTCGACGCCGCTCGGAGATGCGCTCGAGACGCACGCCATCAAGCGGGTGTTCGGCGACCGCGCGAGCTCCTTGCCCGTCAGCTCGACGAAGTCCGCGACCGGCCACCTGCTCGGCGCCGCGGGCGCGGTCGAGGCGCTCTTCTGCGCCCTGGCGCTCTCCGAGGGCGCGGTGCCGCCGACGCTGCACCTGCACGAGCCCGACCCCGCCTGCGATCTCGACTACGTGCCGCACGAGGCGCGTCAGCTCGCCATTCGCGCCGCTCTCTCGAACTCCTGCGGCTTCGGCGGCACCAACGCCAGCCTGGTCTTCGCCCAGGCCTGATCTACCGCGCGGACACCAGCGCCTGCACCTCGGCGAGGAGCGCCTCGACGTGGAAGGGCTTCTGGACGTGCCGCGTCGTCGCCGCGCCGAGCAGGCGCTGCACCTCGGGATCCGCGGCGTCCCGGCCTGAGATGAGCAGGACCGGCAGGGACGGGTCGCGATCCCGGAGGCGCGCGATGAGGTCCCCAGACCTGCGCCGCAGGACGACGTCCACGAGCAAGAGGTCGATGGGCGCCCCATGCTCCCAACCCGCGCGAACGCGCGAGATCAAGCAAGGCAAGGACCACGCGTCCGTGCCTGCGTTCTCCACAGGTGGCGTCCGTGCGGCCGAAATGTTTTCGGACGAGCGCCCTCCGAGGATCATTTTCTGCTCGGCCACCTGTTGTTTTCGGGGGGGAGCAAGCTCCCCCCCGCGGCAATCCGCCTCGCCAGACACGCGCCGCAGGCGCGCGGCACCATCGGCGCCGGTGAGGGGGAGGCCGCGTCGCGCCGAAGGCGCGCGAGCGCAAGCACCGGGGGCGGCCGGGGCGGGGGGAGCTTGCTCCCCCCGAAAACAACAGCCTGGCACGCGATCTGCCTCACCGATGCCCGGAGGGCCTGATCATGACCGTGAGCCTCGTGCAGCCTCCTTCCCCCGCCGCCCCGCGCGGCGTCGTGGTGATCACCGCGGAATGGCCGCCGCGCCTGCCGGAGGTCGAGCACACCGACGCGGACACGGAGCAGCCGGCAGCGCTGTGCTGCTCCGCCTGCGGGCACACGGAGCGGCTCGACGTCACGTCCGTCGCGCGGTGCGCCAATCAGATCGTGGAGCTCCACTGCGCCGGCTGCGGCTCGATCACGCTCGCGCTCTGCCCGCAGGACCTCGGCGTCCCGCACGCGCCCCCCACGCACGTCCGCGGCTTCTTCTGCCGCGCGATCCTCTGCTGCCAGCAGTTCCTCCTCGCTCCGGCCGCGGCGGAGGCGCTCGTCGCGGGGCTCGCGCCCGGGCAGTTCTCGCAGCACTGCCCGCGCTGCCAGGCGCGGTTCAACGTGCGCGTGCCGGACGATCTCTGGAGCGCGTTCCAGACCACGCTCCAGCGCTGGAACAGCGTCGCGAACCTCACCCCGGTCGGCGCCATGCCCATCGCGCCCCGGACCCCGCTCGCGCCAGGGACGAGCCTCGGCGCCTACGTCATCGAGCGCGCGGTCGCGGAGGGCGGCGCGGCCGTCGTGTATGCGGCGCTCGGGCCAGGGCGCGAGCGCGTGGCGCTCAAGGTGCTGCACGGCGAGCTGCTCGGAAGCGCCCGCGTGCGCCGGCGCTTCCGCCGCGAGGCCGAGGTGCTCTCGAGCCTCCGCCACCCGAACGTGGTGCGCCTCCTCGATCGCGGCGAGGTGGACGGCCACGCCTTCCTCGTCCTCGAGCGGCTCGAGGGCCTGTCGCTGCGCGAGCGGCTGTGGGAGGAGCACACCCTCTCCGCCGACGAGGCGTTCTGGCTCTTCGAGCAGATCATCGACGCCCTCTCCGCCGTGCACGCCGGCGGCTTCGCGCACTGCGACGTCAAGCCCGAGAACGTCGTGCTCTCGCAGGGCGGGCACGTGACGCTCATCGACCTCGGCATCGCCGAGCCGCTCCACGGGCCTCGCACACAGGAGGTCTCGCCGGACGGCGTCGGGTCGCCGAGCTACATGGCGCCCGAGCAGATCTTCGGCGGGCGCCTCGGACCGCACACCGACGTCTACTCGCTCGGCCTCATGCTGTACGAGGTCCTCACGGACAGCTGGCCATGGCTCGAGCGGCGGCCGATGACGCACGATGACCGCCTGATGCGCGCGCGCGGCCCCGCTGCGGCCTCTGCGGTGCTCGAACGAAGGTGCCCCACCCTCTCCCATACCCTCCTCCATTGCCTCGCCACCAACGCCGCCCAGCGCCCGAGCCTCGGCGAGCTCCGCCACCGCCTCGTCGAGGCCCGCCGCCGGTGGAGCACAGCGCACGTCGGCGACCCGGGCATCTTCACGCGCCTGCGCAACCTGATCGGGGCTTGATCAGCTCCGCTCGTCGGGGCGCGCGCTGTACTCGTGCAGCTTGTACTGCACCTTGCGCTCCGAGATCCCGAGCACGCGCGCCGCCTTCGCCTTGCAGCCGCCGGTGTGCTCGAGCGTCTTCAAGATCATGTAGCGCTCGACGTCGGCGATGGTCGACCCGGGCACCACCGGCTGCTCGGCGACCTCCGTCGAGGTGTGCAGCGCGGTGGGCAGGTCCCCGAGCTCGATGCGGTCGCCACGGCACACCACGACCGCGTGCTCGATGGTGTTCTCCAGCTCGCGCACGTTGCCGGGCCAGCTGTGCTTGACCAGCGTCTGCAGCACCTCGTCGCTGAACACCGGCTCGGGGCGCCCGTTCTTCTCGGCGAAGCGGGAGAGGAACCTGCTGGCGAGCGCCAGGATGTCGCCGCGGCGGGCGCGCAGCGGAGGCAGCTCGATCGACACCACGTTCAGGCGGTAGAAGAGGTCCTCGCGGAAGCGCCCCTCGCGCACCTCCTGTCGCAGATCGCGGTTCGTCGCGGCGATCACGCGGACGTCGACGGTGACGGTCTCGTTGCCGCCGACGCGCTCGAACTGCCGCTCCTG
>ORMF010205661.1_pt1 | contig 10223 bp, 11 predicted proteins | sample 1779871 | NCBI WGS metagenome assembly ORMF01 (sample SAMEA104232316, study PRJEB22302) | groundwater metagenome | biome: forest; feature: aquifer; material: groundwater | place: USA | collected 2011-08-07 | depth 5.4 m | reverse complement strand
GGTCCAACGCCCCAAAAGACAAGGCCACCCTCGGCATCCGCCTCGGGCATTTTCGCTGGGGCTGCTCGCGCCTAGCATGGTCTGTGCGGCGCTTTTCCTCGCACTTCCGCGCCTGCGGGCGCGGTGCTCGGGCGCCGCTCCTTTTGGGGGAAGGACGGACTCCTTCCCCCAGCGCCCGCCTCGCCTCGTGCGTCCCTTGCAGGGCGCACCCAGCATAGCTGGGCAGGGCTCAGCCAACCGGCGGTCGCCAACCCCCTTCCTCGTCTTCGTCATTGTGTTAGTGGCAAGTTTCTTTTGTCAGTAGCTTCGGTTATCGTCGGCGCTCACCCGTTGGGCGTTGGACGCCCCAGCGAAAATGCCCGAGGCGGAGCTCAGGGCTCACAGCTCGTGCTGTCACAGGTCTTTTTCTGCTGAAAAAGCCCGCGACCCCGCCTCGCGCCGCCGCGCTCCGGCTTTGCAAAGCTCCATGTATTCGTTTTGCAACCCCAGCCCGCGTGAGGACGCGCGGGCTCCCACCCATGCGCGCACAAATCCCGCCGTGAAAGATTTAATCACGGCGGCTCCCTTTGCTAAACTTTTGCGTAAAATACCGAGCGGCCTGTTTTGCCCACCTTTCTGATTTTGCCTTGTTTCTGGAGCGCGGAGACGAGGTGGTGGCGCAGTCTGGAGTATTTTTAAAACGTGAGACTGACTCTACTTCTCACGCGGAGGTTCGAGCTATACGCGAAGCTTGCAAAAACCTCAACTCGATAAGTCTCAAGGATTGCATTTTGTATACCACCTGCGAACCGTGCGCCATGTGTGCAGGCGCAGCTATTTGGGCCCGTATGGCAGGGGTGGTCTATGGCGCCACTATCGCGGATATGAACGAGCAGCGTGCTAAAGACGGCTCACGCAAGGCCATAGATATACCTGCAACATATGTGGTGGCGCATGGTGACCCCAAGGTTGAAGTAATAGGCCCCTTTATGCGCAAGGAATGCCTTTCTCTGTAAAGTAAAAGTCACTTTCGAATACGACCAAGAAAAAGATGTGTGGTGCCTTTTGAATAAGGGAGAGATCTCCGGCTGGAGTTGACAACTTTTAAATAGCAAAAGCCCCACGCCGGATTGCGTGGGGCTGCGAACATATTAAGAACTTTAGTTTATTCGCGGTGTAAGCGCGACCAGTTCAATCTCATGCGTGCTGTTGGGCTCGCAGTTTGGGCAACCGCCCTTAAACTTGAGCTTAGCGCCGGTGGCGCGTTTTTTCAATCGGTCGTCGAGTTTCGTTTGAAGCTTCGGCGTCAAGAACTGACGCGCGGTCTTTTCCGAAATGCGGTATGTGCCGCATTTCGGACATTCGACGTAGAACTGTCGGGGAGGCGGAATTGACTTATTCACGCGTACCTCCTCGACAGTTTTGACTTGAGCTCGCGAGAGATGCGGCCGGCGAGGGCGGAGAGATTGTTGATCTCTTCCTTCACGACCAGCAAGTCAGCCTTGCACGCGTCCTTGTCGTCGTTCATGGTGAGGTCGATGGTAACGGCCACACCCATGAACTCGAAGAACGCATCCACACTGTGCTTGAGGTCGAGAGTGGAGCCCACAGCGGTGTAGAATACCACTGCAACTCCAGCCTGCTTGCGCACCTCTTGCTCGAGGCGGGAAGCGACCGGCGTCTTCACGCGCGGCTGGTTCTTGCGAACCACTTCCATCGCCTCGTGCCACTGCATGTGGCCGCGATGCGTACCGAGGCACTTACCGAGAGTCTCTTCTTCGAAGAGATGGCCGGTATATCCGTCGTCAAAGCGGCTCATGGCCACCTCCCTAGGGGTTGAACTGGGTTAAGCTATGTGTCGAACGCCTAATAGAAGCATATAGCATAACATAGATTCTGTCAAGTCATAGAACTTGACACCCTGTCAAGCCCATGTTAACTTCTCGAACGGAGCCCCTGTACCTTTCGGTATAGGGGTGTTCCGTGTCTAACCTACGGAGGTGGCCAATGGCCCCCGCAAAGCTCGTGAAAAGTGACGTCTCTACTGTGCCTAAAAAGGGCAGCAGCTCGATCACCAGCATCTTTCTGACGCTTCGCTCGACCGATCCGATGCTTCAGCATGCGATGACCGATGCGGCCCGGGACAATCTGCCCGGCGGCTCGAAAACCATCGACAAGCCGAATGAGGACAAAATGACGCCGCGCGAGCGTGCCGACTTGGTCCGCTACCGCGGCCCGAACGGCGAGCTCGGCGTCCCGGCCAAGTGCCTGTTCTCGTCGTTTCGCGAGGCTGGCAAGAAGGTCAAGATCGGCGCCATGGAGAAGATCACCAACGCCAAACAGTCGCAGTTGCCCGGATTCATCCGGTTCAAGTGCGAAGGCGGCTCCATGCGTGGCTTCTTGCCGTTCAAGGACCAGCGTCCCGAGTCGTGGGAAGTCGACATCGACACCACACGCAACCCGACGACCGGCGGCCGTACCTGCACGATCCGCCCGCTCTTCCCGACGTGGGAGATCGAGTTGGAGCTCGAGTACAATCCGGCGCTCGGCATTGGAATCTCGAAGTTCCGTGAGCTGGTCGATATCGCCGGCGCTGCCTACGGCCTCGGTGCAAACCGGCTGAATAATCAGTACGGGCGCTTTGAGGTCATGAAGTGGGAGACGAAGGAGAAGAAAGCCGTCGTCTCCCAGGCTGCGTGATCTGCCTCATCCTGCATAGTTTAGTAACCTCTAGTTTATCCAGGTTTGGCATAGTATAGGCCCCGTCGCAGTTTAAAACTGTGACGGGGCCCCGATAGTCGGATGTGTGTCCGGCCCGTTGATCGCAAAAGCGTGAAATCGGAAGTTCTTCTCATCTCGGTATCGTATAGTAGCGCTTGGTACCGTTTCGTATTGTTCTATATCGTAGAGGGCGGGCGGTGAAAGCCGCTCGCCTACTAATATCGTACCGTGCCGTACAGTGTTGTTGCGTCGCGCAGTGTCCGGTTATGTAAAGGCCAAGCGCTTGCAAGAGCGCTTGGTACTACATGTGGTTCTGCCAAGTAAAGTTACTTAACGTATGGCGACGTCGAGTTCGGTACAGTACTCGGTCGCGCGTTCACAGATGGACGCGCGACCACCTACTAAAATCAGGAGGCAGTATGCCGCTCAAACCTGACTGGGTGGACCGTGGTGATCATGCAACGCATGTGCACCACCACCCGAAACTCGGGCGGCATCGCACGGTCATCAACACCGCGCTACCGCTTGTGAACGAGCTCATCGACAAAAAATCGGTGCAGCAAGTCATGCTCGGACGTATCTGGTACCCAGCCTCTAAACCTTTCACACCTTATATCGGCGTGGAGGCTCGAGGTTGGCGCATTGGAATCACGATTTCGGGCGAAGACGCTATGCAGGTCATCTACGCGAAAGCTGCAGATGGCGACGCATCCCGCGAGATTGCCGATTCGATTCGGCAGACGTGGGTTGTGGCATAACTTCATGTTGTGTACCATCGTCAGGTACCTTAGAGTGTCTCCCAGTACAGTACAGGCCGAGCATTTTTAGAAAACTGAAAGTGTTCGGCACTCATATCGTTGAGTATCGTCGATCTCGGTGTTGTACTGCATACGTACAGTATTCTCGAGTAATCTCTAGGCCGAGTGGCATAAAAACCACTCGGCACCTAATCTTGTCGAGCATTGTTGAGTGAAGTGTAGTGGCATGTAGCATGGTTGAATGTTGGTGTCCTCGAGCGCTTAACCGCACTCGAGGATGCTACCGATAGTCGAGTGTGTACTCGGCCTGATGATTCTGAAAGGATGAAATCGGAAGCTCTTTAACAAAGGAACATACCATGCAACATCTCGATCTGATGGGCTCGTTCCCATACGATCGCCACCCGCAGATGCGGGTTGGTCAGCGCATCGCGCTTGAGCACTTGAAGACAACCACAAAGTGGCCGGTTGTGCACCAGTCGCCTGTTGGCACTGGCAAAACTGATCTCGGCTATACGTTCTTGAAGGCGAAGCTGAAGCAGGGTGCAAAGCATCTTCTTTATGCGACGCCCAACAAAACGCAGGTCAAACAGGTGCAGTTGATGCACCCGGACATGAAGATTGCGCTCGGACGCAACGAGCACCCGTGCCTCTACTACGAGGGCGAGTCGCTCAAGGCCGACGAGATCCCATGTTCAATGCTCGTTGATTGCCCGCATCGAGTGAACCTCGATACGGGTGAGACACATACTGCCGGCGCTGTCCCGTGTCCGTACCTCCAACAGAAGTACGAAGCACGCCAAGGCGGCATCGTTGCTTGCACGCATGCATTCCTAGTCTTCAACGTACTGCTCTCCAAAGCATTTGAGCCGGAAGCGATTGTCATCGACGAAGCGCATCGGCTCGCCCAATCCTTCCGCTCTGTGCTCTCGACCGAGATCACCGACTGGAAGCTGGTTCGCGCCATGGAAGCGATCGAGGAGACGAGTCCGCGACAGTGCGAAAAGTTGGCGAACTTTCTTGCCTCACTCAAGCGCATGGTCAAACGCTATGCGATTGATAAGGAGACACTCCTCGAAGAGGAGCAAGTTAAGCGGCTCTACGCGACACTGACCGCAATCAGCCCCGATAAACTCGAGTCTGATGCGCGGACGGCAATCAAGAAGGGCAAGCTCCATGTGATTGCCGACAGAGACATTCTGAAGCAAGTGGAAGACATCGGCCGTTCAATCCGCCGGTTCCAACACGCGCTTAAGTTTGCCATTGCTGGTCACACCGCAAAGGGCTATCCGCTCTCCTACGTCATCGCCTATGGCAAGACGGAAATGGGGCCGCACGACCACGTGCAGTATCGTCTGACAGTTAAGGACTACTATGTGGTCCCGCTGATTCAGAAGGTGTTGCCCGAAGCGACCTACGCCTACTCGGCTACCATCGTTAACCCGGACATCTTCGGGTACGAGACGGGTATCCGGGGATCGTACGAGTCCATTCCGTCCAACTTCCCGCCGGAGAACACGCGCATCTATATGCCGACCGACACTGCCAACTTGGCGGTGAAGTCTCGGCGAGCGCGTGATAAGACGAAGAGCCTGCGCCAGATCGCTCGCACCGCAAAACGGTTTGCGCGAAAAGACCTGCGCTCGCTCGTCATTATCGTCTCCAACGAAGAGCGGCATAAGTTCCTCGAGCTTGCAAACGAAGAGGGACTGAAGACTCTTACCTACGGCAACGGAATGAAAGCTCGGGAGTGCGCACAGCGCTTCCGTGCAGGCGAGGGTGAATGCCTCGTGGGAACTACCGCAAACTTTGGCGAGGGTCTTGATTTGCCAGCGCAAATCGCGCCGGTGATCTTTTACTTTCGTCCTGGGTACCCGCGGCCCGACGATCCTCAAACGCAATTCGAGGAACGGCGGTTCGGCAATCGGCGGTGGGCTACGTGGCAGTGGCGGGTGATGGTGGAGTTGCTCCAAGTTCGTGGGCGGAACGTCCGCTCGGAAACGGATTTGGGCGTCACTTTCCTCGTCAGCCAGCAGTTCCGCAACTTTGCGTTCAAGTCGCTCCCGGACTGGCTCTTGCCTGCATATCGCAAGGACTTGAGTTGGGACGAATGCGTCAAGGATGCGGAGAAGCTGCTCGCATAGAGTTAAGTCGTGTCTGGTTCCCTAAAGCGTACTTTTGCAGACTCCAGTGCAGCTCCGTTCTGGGCACGGGTGGAGAAATCTACCCGTGCCATTACATAGCGTGTCGTCCTGTCGCGTAGCGTAGATTGGTGCGCGGTCCTGTAGTGCACAGGCACGGAGCGTAAAACCCTCCGTGCCACTCATATAGCAACGTGTCGTACCTTATGGTTGTGTTAGTTATGCTATGGTGTTGTGTAGGACGGGAGAGGCAAAAACCTCTCCCGTTATTTTTTATCTCAACTTCCACTTTTTGATTTTTTCCACTAGCTCAACGTTTAAATAGTTGTCCTTGCCTTTTTTGTATGCGGTGTAGTCGTTGGGAAATTGTTCCGCCGCCGCCTCTTTGACTTGCTGATATCGCAGCGCCTCTTGCGGATGTTCGCTAAGATAATCCCGCTTGTGGAAGACATTCGAACCTGTGTTTGGTTAAGTAAAAAAGCAGAACCCCTCACAACTGTTGTTGTGAGGGGTATGGACGGTATTCTAACGGCCCCGTCCGGCCAAGCGAAACCCTTGTGTGCGCACACAAGGGTGAGTTTTAGCGGCAGTCACTGCCGGGCCCTTCCTCAAGGGGCACCATCTACTCGGCTCGCACTGCCGCCGGGATTGAACCCGGACAGGAGAGCTTCTTGGTAACCGAGGGGGCTGGTCTGTGCCATTGGTGCACCGCACAGAGTGACTCCAAAACCCCACCTCCAGCGAGGATACCTTGACTAGCTCTTTTTGTCAAGCTCTTGTACTAGTCCAGTACTTTGTGGCGCTAAAATTTGCGCGGGTCAGAAGATTGCCACACAATTAACCAATCATCAGGATCTGAACGCAAACGGATCTGCATACGCTTGCACCAGGGACAATCACGTAGATGCCGGGACACATACATCTTTTCGCGCCGACTGAGTGTATGCGGAACAAGTACATAACGGTCTTGCAGCGGAAACACTGGGTGCTTTTTGTACGAAAGGTACTGCGCATGGAGAGTATTGCCCATGCGTACATCGAAGTCTTCTTGCATGGGTTCTCTCCTTGTGCCCTCTGGTAGAGGATAACCACCATCCATATCAGGTAGTTACTGATTCTTTAAAATAGACAGTATTCGAATCCGCTTTGTTTAAAGAAAAAGCCGCGGAGAAGTATTCCGCGGCTTTGTACTGTACATCAGGTCTGCTTTTTTTGGCGTGCGACTTCTTCTTCCTTGGTGAGAGGAGCGAGCAGACCTTCCTTACGAAGCTGGTCTATCTCTTTTTCAGTTCTCTCCTTGGAGTATCCGTTCGCCTTCATCGCGACACGGAAGCCGTACTCGGTGTGGTAGTGCGTCAACCGGGACGACTCGGCATACCAGTCGATGAGCCCTGCCGCCCAGCCATAGAAAAGCGCGAACCCCAAAACTTTAAGGTTGGTGTTGGTTCCCGGGTCGAATGAAGCTACTGGTACCGCGAGTACCAGGATGGCTACGAGGATTACCAGATATGCCCCAAAGAGGAATATGGTCATACCCAAGACATGCCTGCTGCCATTTACGCCATGTCCCATAGACATCATGTTCGTCAATAAAAGCTTACTGACGACAAAGCCAGTAGCCATCAACGAGAGCCATGCCATGGCAGGAAAACCACCAAGGATTATCCAGTTGGTGAGCGCAGACGCCACAAGTGCGGCGACAACAAGTAAGGTTTTGAGCATTGTAATGCCCTCCCAGGTTGAGTGTTGGTGTGTGAGGAACAACGGATGTCGTCCGTGATACTGTGGATAGTTTATCACGTAATAAAACACCTGTCAATACTAACGGTAACCGGAAGAGGTAACAACCACTTCCGACAAAGATACGCCTCCCCACCACTGCGGGGCGGCTTTTATTTACAGCAGGCCGAGTCGGTATCCACAAGTGATATACTTTAGAAAAGTCATGGACTCTATAGCATCAAACCACTGATAAAGAATAAATAGCAATATGAAATCACCTCTTGGATTAAAACGTGGGGCGGTTCGTTTGGAGACATACAATCCTGTATGGCATGAGATATTTGAGGAGGAAAAGTCAGCACTGAAGCGAGTTTTAGGCGATAAGTTTATTGCCGCAGAGCATATTGGCTCAACGGCGATTCCTGGCATCAAAGCAAAGCCGATTCTTGATCTGATGATTGCAATTCAGAATTTTGACGACTGGGAATGGATACAAGAACCGCTCACAAAACTTGGTTATGAATTTCGTAGGGACAACAGAAAGGAACAAGGGCATATTTTGTTTGTGAAGGGACCCGAGGAAAATCGAACGCATTATCTAAAAGTTGCAGAGTTAGACTCTGATTTTTGGACGGAGCATATTCTTTTTCGCGATTACTTACTGCATAATCCGGAATACATAGCCGAGTATCAGAACATTAAGGAACAATTGCTAGATGAGCATAAAGGAAACAGAGAGCCGTACACGAAAGGCAAAGAGGAGTTTATAAGGAAAATCCTAGATTTAGCGGGCTTTAGAAAAACAGCTTAGTGCAGCTCCTGCAGGTACTGGTCTATTTCTTTGCGGGATTTTAGCACGAGCACCTTGTCTTTATGCTCATCAATAAATTTTTTGAGTCGTGGGCTGTTTTTGTATTCGCGGCGGATTATTTCGGCAAAAAAAGACAACTCGTGCCACACGCTCAATTCCTTATGCCTAGTCCATGGTTTAAAAATCCGTCCGCCGTGGTTGAGCAACCTGCGCCACAGTGGAATATCTAAGAAAATAATTACATCTGCCCGCTGTGCAATTTCCGGCATAGTGCGCGTGTAAGATCCATCAGAGACCCATGACTCCGCCGATATAGCCTCTAATGCTTTTTGTCTTACGTAAGTGCGGATTTTTTCTTTATCTGCTTCGGACGTGTCTTTATTTACATCCGCTCCGCCAGACTCAAGCCAAAAGCGGTCGAGGTGGATATGCGGTATAGACAGCTTTTTGGCTACCGCCTCCGCCATAAAAGTTTTGCCGCTACCCGGATGGCCCATAATGCTCATGCACATAAGCCTAAGAATACACCAACAGATTTGCCGCGAAAGCGCGGAGACGTGATATACCTAGCTCAAACTTAAACGGCAACCGCAAGCGGTTGCCGTTTTCATTACAAGACCAGCACCACACCCTGCCCGACCCTTCCGCTACCCCCCGCAAAAAAGAAAGAAAGGCCTGCCTGCTTGCAGGCATGGCGAAGACGGCAGGAGGGCGCGGGGAGGCTCGATGCCCGCCGTCCTCGGCGGGCCAGCGCCGAGTCATCGAGGCGCTTGAGCGCGCCTCTGGCGCGCGTGGTTGATTAGGGGTTGGTAAAATAGGTTCGAGCAGAGTTGTATAGAGTCAGCGAAACCAAAAACGCCCAGCAGTGGGCGTTTTTGGTTTCGCTGACCCTACCGGGAATCGGACCCGGATTCTCAGCTTGAAAAGCTGATGTCCTAACCATTAGACGATAGGGCCGTAGGTTGCAATGTAGCATTATTCTTCATTTTATTCTAGAACTTATCAACAGAGCGGTATATGTATATTGACTCGAAATAAGTTATACTTAATGTGTGGGGACTTCAGAAGCGGCGCGAAAAGGAGCTTTAGCGCGTATGCGCCTGTATGGAAACCCTGGCACTGCAGAAGGGCGGAGGCTGGGAGGGTTACGTTCAGTCGCGGCCCAACAAAAAAAACCTAAACCAAATGGATTTGTAGTTTTACGTCCAATACCCTTTCCTCGCGAATCAGTACTGCTAGCGGAGCTATTAGGCATCGTTGCCGGCGATGGACATATAGACACATATCAAACTTCAGTATCTACAAATTCAGAAACCGACCTTGACCACGCGCTATATGTTAAGGCTCTTTTTGAACGTCTTTTTCCTATTCGTGCGTCGTTCTCCTTTCGTTCCGACTGTAAGGCATGCGTGGTCGTTGTTAACTCAAAAAATATTGGAGATATTTTAGTTAAAAAAGGAATGATAAGAGGACATAAAATCAGAGGTGGTCTGCGCATGCCGGAGTGGATTGTTGCACGAAAGAAATATCGCCTTGCTTTTATAAGGGGTGTTTTCGATACCGATGGGTGTATCTATACTGATCACCATACAATCAGAGGTCGTTTGTATGAAAATCTTGGAATGGCATTTACTAACCGTTCGCTCCCTCTCCTACTCGACTTCAAAGATACATTGGAGTCTATTGGCTTGCACCCTACACAAAAGACCAAATATACGGTATTTTTAAGGCGCGAGAAGGATATAAAAACGTATTTTGAGGTAATTGGATCGTCAAATCCAAAACACTCGCAAAAAGTTAAAAAATATTTTTCTCACAAGAAAGGAGGCGTCGGATAGTGGTTTATTCCAGCGGTTTCGAAAACCGCCATACCGCAAGGTATCGTGAGTTCAAATCTCACCGCCTCCGCTGACAAATAAGCGGTTTTTTGTTATTGTAGTTTTGCGCGCGGTTAGCTCAGTTGGTAGAGCATCCCCTTGACGTGGGGAGGGTCGCAGGTTCGACTCCTGCACCGCGCACTCGCGGACTCGCGCGGACAAAACCCAAAAATTTTCCTTGCATTTCCTTTTCCTCGGCGGGGGGGGTGGGGGG
>ORMF010120656.1_pt1 | contig 10223 bp, 9 predicted proteins | sample 1779871 | NCBI WGS metagenome assembly ORMF01 (sample SAMEA104232316, study PRJEB22302) | groundwater metagenome | biome: forest; feature: aquifer; material: groundwater | place: USA | collected 2011-08-07 | depth 5.4 m | reverse complement strand
GCGCCGGCCGCGCGCCGGGCGCCGGTGGCCGGGGCCGCGCGCCCCCGGGAGCCGTTCCCGATCCTCCGGCTCGCCCTGCACACGGCCGCGAGCATCGCGGCGGCGGGCATCGTGCTCCTCGCCATCGGCTGGACGATGTTGTCCCTCACGCGGGCCGCGGTACTGGCCGGCCTGCGCCCCGCGACCGCGCGGCTCGCGGACATCGCCGCGCGGGGCATCTCGCCGGCGGACCTGGGCAAGGCGCGCAGCGAGGCCGACCTGGACTCGCCCGAGTTCCAGCGCGTGCACGCGTACCTGACCGCGCTCAAGCGCGACAACCCCGAGGTGAAGTTCCTGTACACGCTGCGCCAGCTGGGGGGTGACGGCAAGTGGGAGTTCGCGGTGGACGCGGACCCGCGAGACCAGGACAAGGACGGGGACGGTGTGATCGCCGACGACGAAAAGGGCAGTCCGCCCGGGCTCCCCTACGACGGCACGGCATTTCCCGCGATGGACAAGACCCTGCGCGCGGGAAAGGCCCAGGCCGACCTCGACTTCGCGTGGGACGATTGGGGCTTCCTGCTCTCCGGATACGCGCCGATCGTCGACCCGGCGAGCGGCGAGCGCTACATCGTGGGCGTCGACGTCGGCAACGAGGCGATCGAGCGGTTCAAGGCGTGGACCGCCCTGCTGTTCCTCGTCCTGTGGGTCGCGACGTCCGCCCTTGCCGCGCGGTACTGGTGGCTGTACTTCGGTGGACGACGAGCGACGCGGACCTCATGACCTCTCGGATTCGTTCGGCTGGTCGGCGCTGCGCGCCAGGGACCTACGCGATGCACACCCCCACCGCCCTCGCCCTCGTCCTCGGTCTCGCCGTCGGGGCGGCGGGCGACGAACCCATCGTGAACCCCTACTACACGAAGACCGAGTGGCGCGTGTGGCGGCTCGACCCCACACCGATCTCGGGCGTGCGCTCGCTCGAGGGGCCGGACGGCAAGGAGACAGCGGTGACGATCGTGCTCGCACCGATCGCACCGGACAAGCGCCGCTATCCCGTGGACATCGATCTCAGGCGCGACCCGAACCTGTTCCTCGCCTTCGCGACCCAGCCGACGCCCTCCGCGCGCTACGCCGGAATGTGGGACGACGTGTACGCGAGCTGGTCGCGCCGCCACGGGTACGTGCGCAACGCGTGGAAGGGCCCGAGCACGAACGAGGCCGTCGTGCTGGATCAGATCATGCACCTGGTCGACGTCGACAAGAACCTCCAGGGCCTCGGCATCAACTTCATTCACCAGTCGACGACGGGCATGTCGCACCGCATCGCGAACTCGGCCGAGCTCGCCCTGGCCTACGAGAAGATCTACTTCGCGGACACGCTCGTGTGCGCTCCTGCGCACGCCTCGTACACCGAGGCGCCGGACCGCACGAACGATCTCCTCCTCGGCTCGTTCCCGGCGATCTTCAACTCGGTCGGCTCGTCCGACAGCGAGACCATGGCGATCTCGAAGATGATCATCGCCGGCGCCCACCTGCGCCCCGAGCTCAAGCTCCTGCTGAAGCGCCATGGGCTCTACCCCTCGGCCCTGCTCCACCTGTGGAAGGCGTCGCTGCCATGGGACGCACCGTACGCCAGCGAGGTGCGACACCGCATCGCCTACAACTCCGTCGGCGAGCGCGCGAAGCAGCCGGGCTACGGATTTGCCGGCAGCGAGCGCGGCGACCACGCCGCGGCGTTCCACGACTACGACGACGCCCTCCACCTCGAGCGCATGGTCGCGCGCGCCAAGGCGCTCACCGAGCCCACGCCGGAGGCGATCCTCGACGTGCACGCCGAGGTCTCGGGAGGCACGCTACTGTATCGGCTCAAGAAGGCCGCGATCGTGGTGCAGGATCCGGGCAAGACCGTGCGGCTCACCGTGTCCACCAGCGGTAGCTACCACGTCCTGGGCAAGCCGGTGCGGGTGCGGTGGGCCGTGCTGTACGGGAGTCGCCAGACGACGGTCGTGCCGACCGAGGACGGCAAGGCGTGGACGATCGAGGTGCCGTGGGACGAGCGGCTCCCCGAGGGGCGCACCGCGATCGCCCTGTTCGCCCACGACGGCACGAACGAGGGCAACCCGGCGATCGTGAGCGTGTTCCGCAAGCGCTCGGACCTTCCGTCGCCGCCCGGATCGGGCGAGGAGTACGCGTACCCGAGCCCGCTCGGCAACCGTCGACCGATGATCCTCGACGCGCAGGACACGGTCGCGACGCCCGGCAAGCCGCTCGAGATCGCCGTGCGCGCGCTCGACCCGGAGGGCTTCCCGCTGCGGTACTACGTCCGCGATCAACCGAACGTCACCGCCGACGGGAACGCCCTGACCTACGATTGCCCGAGGACCGCGGCCGCGGGCACGGTCGCCATCCCGTTCGCCGTGTCGGACGGCACGGCCGGCAACGGCTATGCCGGTCGCACCATCGCCGTCCACGTCAAGCCGAAGATCCACGCGCGGATCGTCGCGGACCGGCTATCGGGGCCCGCACCGCTCAAGGTCAAGCTCAGCGCGCAGGGCTCGTTCGACGAGAAGGGTGGGCTCAAGTGCGGCTGGGCGACCGATGGCCGCGCACCGCCGCCCAAGGGGCTCGATGGCCTCGAGGTCGCCAACGCGGTGACGAAGACCTTCGACAAGCCCGGGCGGCACGACGTGCTGCTCGTGGTGGAGGGATCGTCGGGGCGCGCGACGAGCACGGTGGCCGTGTGGGTCGGCGAGGTCCCGCCCGCCCCGGTGGCGCTCGAGGTCGAGGCCGGCGGCGTGTCGATCGCGGCGGACGACGACACGCCCGCGGCGCTCGACCACACCGAGCTCGGCCGCGTCGCGAAAGGCGCGACCGTGGAGCGCGAGTATCTGATCCACCACCGCGGCACTCTCGACAAGCCCGAAAACGCGAGCGTGACGCTCGAGGGTGACGGTGCCGCCGCCTTCCGAGTGACCGTTCCGCCCCGCCGCAAGCTCGGCGGCGGCGACAGCTCGCGCTTCGTCTTGCGCTTCGCCCCGAAGACCCCGGGCGAGTTCCGCGTGTGGGTCGTGGTCAAGGCCGCGGGCGTCACCCATCGTTTCACGGTTCGAGGCGTGGGCGAGCCGTAGCGACACCCCGTCCAACTCTCTCCGAGGCCGATCGACCGATGACTCGCTTCACCGTCCTGTTCCTGGCCGCGACGCTCACCGCGATGGCCGACGAGCCCGCGTGGCGCGGCGCGCTTACCAAGTCCCTCGCCGACAAGTCGGTCACGATCGCCTTCACCGACACCAAGCTCGCCTCCGTTGTCGCGCACGTGGGATCGCTGGCCGGGATCGCGATCGTCGTGCCGGTCGGGGGCAAGGCCGCCGAGGCGACGATCACGATCAGCGTCCGCGACATTCGCGTGAAGGACGCGCTGCGCCTGATCCCCCGCGTCAACTCCCTCGACTACGGCCTGCGCTGCGGCGCCGTGGTGGTCGGAACGCCCGAGGAGATCGAGCGCGTCCCGGCGGAGGGCGCCGCGCGCCCCGTGATGGAGGGCGGCGACCCCACGCACCACGAGTCGTGGCAGAAGCTCCACGACACGTCCCTCACGATCGGGTTCGACGGCGTCGCGCTCGACGCGGCAGCCACCAAGCTCTCGACGGACGCGGACGTGCCGATCGCGGTCGACCCCGCGCTCCAGGTGGACGGCAACTACCCCAAGGTCGCACTCGCGGGCACGCTCAGCGCGCTACATGCCGCGACGCTCGTCGCCCATCTGGCGGGCGCGGAGCTCGTGTGGGACAACGGCTGGCGGATCGCCCCCAAGAAGCCCGCGCCGCCGCCCGAGGACAAGAAGTAGCGCAAGCCGACGGCGCGGCTCACCGCGCCTTGGCAGTCTCCGCCGTCACGGGAGTCCACGCGTCGGCGAGGGCGAGCATCGCATCGGTCTTGGACAGGTACCCCACCAGCGTGGGCGGGCCGCTCGCCGCGGGCTCGAGCACGGGGAGGCGCTCTCCGTCGAATCGCCCGAACTCCTTGAGCGCGTCGAGCAAGCTCATCGCGGGGGTCGCCGTGGGGATCGGCGCGTGCAGGATCTCGTGCGCGATGATCAGGTCGGCGAGCTCGGGATTGTTGAGGTGGTTCTTCACGTCGTGCAGCGCGATCGCGCCCACCCACCCGCGTTTCTCGGTGGTCACGTACAGGTAGCGCACGTTGTGCGCGATGAACTTCTGCGTGACCTCCGAGAACCGCGTGATCGGGCGCACGGCCACCGGATCGGGCTTCATCAGGCTCGCTACGGTCGCCCCGAGGAAGTGCGAGCCGATGCCCTGGCGCCCGGCGCGCCCCGGCGCGTCGCCGTAGATTCCCGTGCGCTCGAGGCTCACGCTGACCTGCGTCGCCAGAACGCAGTCGAGCATCAAAGGCAGGATGATCTTGTAGTCGTGCGTGAGCTCGAACAGCATGATCGTGGCCATCATCGGCGCGCGCGTCGTCGCCGCGAGGAACGCGCCCATTCCCACGAGCGTCATGGCGCCTGGATCCAGCCGGGCGCCGGGGTAGTAGGCGTCGGTGAATTGGCCGAGGAGCGCGCCGATCGCGGCGCCGACGAGCAGCGTCGGCGTGAACACGCCACCCACGGCCCCCGAGCCGAATGTCGCGCACGTCGCGAGGATCTTCGCCGCGAGGACCATCGCGATCCACGACCCGACGCAGTCCTCGTGGAGGATCCGATTCACCACGCCGTAGCCGTTGCCACACACCTGGGGGTAGTAGATCGCGAGCGCCCCGACGATGAGGCCCCCGAGCGGCAACCGCAGCCACTCCGCGTCGGGCAGGCGCCCGAACAGCCAGCGCGCGAGCCGCAACACCTTCAGAAACCACGCGCCGAGCAGGCCGCAGCCGAGGCCCAGCAGGAGGTACGGGCCGAGCTGCCACGCGGACCCGAACGTGAACATCGGAATGTCGTACAAAGGCGCGGGGCCCAGGATCTCGCGCAGGGTGATCGTCGCGACGCACGAGGCCAGCACCAACGGCCCGAGGAACTCCATCGCCATCGTGCCCAACAGGATCTCCGACACGAACAACGCGCCGGCGATCGGCGCGTTGTACGCCGACGCGATGCCCGCAGCCGCGCCGCACCCGACGAGCAACCGCAAGCGTGGCGTTGCGAACCGCCGAGTGCGCCCCACCAGCGACGCCAACATCGCGGCAAGCTGCACGATCGGACCCTCCCGCCCGATCGATCCTCCCGAGGCGATCGAGAAGCTGGCGGAGGCGCAACGCACGAGGCTCACGCCAGGCGGCACGACGCCGTCGCCGACCACGACGGCCTCCATGTAGTCCGATCGGCTCCGGCCGCCGCGCACGCGACGCGCTCCGAACCACAGGATCACCCCCGCGATCAGGCCACCGCCGGCAGGCACGGCGAGCCGCTCCCACGGCTGGAGGCGCTCGAAAGTGGCCGCCAGCTCGAGCAAGGGCTGGCGCGTGAGGATCACCTGCAGCTGCTCGGTGACCACGCGGAAGCCGATCGACGAGAGCGCGCCCAGGAAGCCGACGACGGCGGCCCAGAACAGCGTGACCTGCGGCTCCGTGGGCCGGAGCCGCTCGGCCAACCACAGCCGCCACCGGAGCCACCGTACGCTGCGGCGCAGCGCGGGCGAGGTCACCGCGATTCCCGGTGCGGGTGGCTCATGAGGAGGGAACTATAAGCGCCGCACGGACGAATTCCAGGCGGTCACGGTTCCGCACGCCGCTCGATCACGTAGTTGGGATGCGAGGCCGCGAGCAACGCGTGCGCCGTGAGGCGGCACCACGCGGGCATGTCGATCGGCGCGCTCGAGTCCCGAGCCACGACGTGGATGCGCTGCCCTGGAGCCAAGGCGCGCACCTTGAGCCGCAGCTCGAACAACAGGTCCCCGCATGCCATGTCGCCCGCGTCCCATCGCTCGTCGGTGGGCGGCCAGTCGGCAGGGAGCGGCGCCGCCGCGGGCGCCACGGCGACTGCGGCCGCGTCCGCCGGCCATAGGCACGCGGGTCGGATCGCCGAGCCATGCCCCTCGTGGGCGCTCGACCACGCCCACCCGGCACGCCAACACTCGCGGCGCTGGACGTAGTCCAGGAGCTCGTCGCGCCATCGCGCGAGCGGCTGGCTGAGCGCCGCCGCGATGCAGGCCAGGCAGCACGGCCGCTGCTTGTAGCCCATCGCGTGGCTCGCCACGATCTCGTGCCCGCAGATCGCAGCTCCGCAGGTCCCGCATCGCGGGTCGCGCGCGGCCGCGAGTGCCGCGATCACCGCGGCCGTGCGTGCGTCCTCGCCGGCCACGCTAGCCGTGGCGATCGCGCAGGACGCGCGCGGCCTTGGCGATGTTCCTGATCTTCGCCGTGGCGGTCGCCTCGTCGTTGACGCAGCGCTGGGCGAAGCAGCCGAAGCCGCAGTCCGGGTTCAGGAAGATCTTCGCGGGCGGAAAATACGCGAGCGCGAGCTCGACCTTGGCGACGATCTCCTCGACCGACTCGGCCTCGCTGGTGCGCGGATTCACGACGCCGAGGCCGATCTCGCGGTCACCGAGCGCGCGTCCCACGACGTCGATGTCCCCCGCGCGCGGCGTCGCGTACTCGAGCACGAACTGGTCGATCCGCATCGCCCTGAACGCATCGGTCAGCCCTGCGTAGTCGCCGGTGAGCAACACGTCCTCGCGGCGGCTCCAGTTGCCACGGCACACGTGGAGCCCGGTCCGCGGGCCCGTGATCCCTGCCGTCACCGCGTTCACGAGCTCCGCGGCATAGGCCAGCTCCGCACCCGCGTCCCGGCGGGTGGCGAGCGTCGCTCACATGAACGTGCGCCGCTCGTTGGGATCGGTGAGCGCCACCTCGGTCAGCACCGGCTCGTCGAACTGCACGAACTCGCAGCCCATGGCCGCCAGGTCCAGGAGCTCCGCGCGCAGGAGCGCCACGACATCCTGGCCCAGCTCGAGCTTGTCGGCGTAGTGCTTGCTGCTGAAGGCGGTGACCCACATCGAGCGCGTGAGCAGGTACGGCCCGGGCAGCGTGATCTTGACGGGCTTGTCGGTGAGGCCGCGCACGAAGGCGAGCTCCGCCGTCGCGAGGCTCTCGCGGCGCTTGATGCGGCCGATGCAGGTCGGGTTGCGGATCGAGGACGCGGGCACGTCGAGCGTGTCGAGCATGCCCTCGAATCCCGACTTGTCCTCGACGGTGTCGAGCATCTCGGCCAACGACATGAGCCGCGTGCCGTCGACCTTCTCGGTGATGAACGAGTAGAAGTTGTCGCGCCGCAGCTCGCCGTCGACGATGACGTCGCTGCCGGCCTCGACCTGTGCCGCCACGCAGCGGCGCACCTCGCCGTCGGCGACGCGCTCGAGCTGCGCTCGCGTGGCCCGCCCGTGCTGGCGATCGCGCAGGGCGCCCAGCAGCTCGCGCGAGCGTGGCCAGCTGCCGACCTGAGTGGTGGTGAACATCGATGCCTCCTCGAGGGTCGGTGACCCGAAACGTCGGAGTCGTCCTACGCAACGACCACCGCGAGCGCAAGCCGGCACGCGCGATTCAAGGTCCGTGCCACGGGCGAGCGCGCACACGCGAGCTCCCACGCGGCGCGCACGGCCGCCTCGTCGGCGCCGGTCTGGGCGAAGCAACGGACGTCGACGTCCGATAGGCCGGGGTCGCCGTCGCCGACTCCGAGGTGCGCGAGCACGTCCGTGAGCCGTCCCCGCACGACGAGCTCGACGTCGTCGAGCACGACGCCCGCGCGCGACGCCTCGACCTGGAAGGTCGCGGAGAGATCGCCCGCGAGCGCGGCGAGGAGCACCTCGACGGCCGACGGGTGCACGTCCGAGGCGTCGAAGCTCGCGGGCTGGCCGACGTCGATCGCGAAGTTGCGACAGTACGCGCGGCTCGAGCGCGGTCCGGTCGCCCGGGCGCGCACGCGCCACTCGTAGGCGCGGGCCTTCTCCTTGTCCGCCTCGAGCGTCGCGCGATCCAGAGCGGCGTCGGAGGCGCCGCGACGAATCAGGTACCGCGCCTCGCCTGAGTCCTCCGCCCCGACGCGCCCGAGGAAGGCATGCCCGGCGAGGCGGCACCAGGGAGGCAGGTCGTCCGCGACGGTGGGCTCGCGACTGCGCATCTCGAGGACCCCACCGGGCGGGACCGCGGTCATCGCCTCGCGCAACAGCAGCACGAGGCCCGACCCGCAATCCATGTCACCGCCCTCGAAGACCCGATCGGGGCGCACGCGCGAGAGGTCTTGGTCCATCAGGAAATGGCTACGTCTAATAGTCCACGCAGGGCGAGCCGTCGGACAGCCACTCGACCAGCGCCGCGCCGCCCGCCGGCTGCACGCCCGGGACGAGGCGCGCCTCGTCGATGCCTCGCTTCTTGAGGCACGGCGTACACGCCAGGATCTTGCCGCCTCCCGCGACGAACTTCTTGACGAGGTCGACGAGCGGGGCGAACGGGGCTCCAGCATTGATTTTCTCGGCCTCTCCGGCGACGGCGCAGTACACGCCATCGGTGGAGAGGAAGATCATCGTATCGCGCTCGCTCCCGAGCGCGGCGTTGGCGACGACGAAGCCGACGGTCGCCTTGTCGGGATCGGACTGGCAATGCTTGATCGTCACGCAGAACTTGCCCCTGGCCATGTCGTTCTCCTAATCGTGGCTCACGGAAGTACGGGCCGCCATGCTACGCACGCCGACGGGCGCGACCGGGGTGTGAATTGGGGGGCGGGGTCAAATGTCGGCCGTTCCGATCGACCCCCGCCGTCGATATCGGACCGATCCCGGAAGCCCGCTCCGAGCCGCCCCTGGCCCGATACGACGCGGATTTGATATCGACGTCCCTCCCGATGCGAGCGCCGGAATGGCGTGATGAGCTGGGCATCGTCTTTTCCACGATCCCCAGGAGATTCCGTCCGATGTCACGCACGATCCTCGCCCTCGCGGCTGGCCTCCTCGTGTCGTTCGGGTGCGCGAGCACCAGTACGGCCGACGGCACCTTGGTCGGCCCCACCGACAAGTCCGGAACGTTCGAGGCGCGCCATGCGTTCGCGATCGAGGTGCCCGAGAACGCCGGCAAGCTCGACGCATGGTTCCCCTTGCCGTCCGCCGCGGACCCGGCGCAGAAGATGAGCGACCTGGCCATTTCGATCAACCCGCCGCTCGAGCACAAGGTCACGACGGACACGCAGGGCAACGAGTTCCTCCACGTGTGGGCCGCGAAGCCCGCGGCCGGGAAGATCGAGGTCGTGACCACGTTCAAGGTTCAGCGCTGGGAGGTCAAGGCGAAGCTCGATCCCGCGAAGTCGCGGCCGCACACCGAGGCGGAGAAGGCGGAGCTCGCCAAGTACCTCGCGCCGGGATCGCAGGACGTGGCGACGCCCGAGATCCAGAAGCTGGCCGACGACGCGGTCGGCGCGGAGACCAACCCCGTGCTCGTCGCCCGGAAGCTGTACGACGCGATCCTGAAGCACGTCGAGTACCACGTGAAGGATCCCAAGCCCGACGCCGAGAAGACGATGAAGGCCACGGGCAAGGGCTCGAGCGTGCTGACGTTCACGACGTGCACGGGCAACTGCACGGACTTCCACGCCCTGTATGCGGCGATGTCGCGGTACAAGGGGCTGCCGACGCGGTCGGTGTACGGCTCGTTCTTCAAGGGGCCGCTGAACGGACAGGACAAGGACCAGAGCTACCACTGCTGGCTCGAGGTCCACTGCCCGGGCATCGGCTGGGTCCCCCTCGACGTTGCGGTCGCGGACGTGTTCGTGAGCGACTTCGCGGCCAACGAGCACAGCAAGCCGCGCGCGGTGCTGACGACGGCGAACGGCTACGAGGGTCCCGACGCGGCGATGGTCGACTACTACTTCGGGAGCCTCGAGGAGCGGCGGGTCACGTGGCACTACGGGCGTGACCTCGTGATGGAGCCCAAGCAGGCCGGGGATCCCCTTCCGTGGAATCCGACGGGCTACGCCGAGCTCGACGGCAAGACGACGAAGGTGGTCCGCAAGCTCACGTTCAAGGACGTGACGGCGGCCAAGTAAGGGGCCTACGGCGGCGGAATCGGCTTGCCATGCGGATCCGCCGCCGGCGCCACCGGGAGCTCCTGCTCGAGCGTGCCATCCAGGGCCCGCAGGTGCTCGAGCCGGTGGGCCGTCGCGTGCACGTGATCGGGCCGCACGCCCATCTCGGCCGCGAGGTATACCTCCCACAGCCGGTGCGAGCGCACGAGCCGACTCGCGGCCT
>ORMF011014542.1_pt1 | contig 10224 bp, 9 predicted proteins | sample 1779871 | NCBI WGS metagenome assembly ORMF01 (sample SAMEA104232316, study PRJEB22302) | groundwater metagenome | biome: forest; feature: aquifer; material: groundwater | place: USA | collected 2011-08-07 | depth 5.4 m | reverse complement strand
TACGGCTTACGAAATGATGGCGCGAGTTGCGCGCTCGTGAGCCGTAAGCCGTGAGCCGGACGGTCTACTTCTTGAGCGCCGCGATGGCGGCCTTTGCCTGGGCGGCGTTCGGGCCTTCCGGCGCGAGCTTGACGTATTCCTCGAACTGGGCGACGCCGCCGGCCATGTCCCCGCCGCTGATGAGCGCCATCCCGAGCTGGTAGTGCGCCTCGGCATGGCCCGGGTTCAACTGCACGGCCTTCTCGAACTGCGCCTTGGCTTCCTGCAGCTTGCCCGCGTTCCAGAGGATCACCCCCTGGTTGTAGATGGCATCCACGTTGGCGCCCCCCGCGCCGATCGGGGCCGCCGCGGCGAGCGAGGCCGCCTTCGAGCTGGCCTCGGCCGCCTGGTCGAACTTCTTCTGCGCGTTGTACAGGGTGGCGAGCGCGTTCCAGGCCTCGACGTAGTCGGGCTTCATCTCGATCGCCTTCTTGAAGGCCGCCTCGGCCTCGTCGAACTTCTTCTGCTGCATCTCGGCGTAGGCGATGTTGTAGTAGCAGTCGAAGCAGTTCGGTACGATCGTCGTGCCCTCGGTGAACTTGGCGACGGCCTGTTCGTACTGCCCGGCGCGGCTGAGCGCCACGCCTTCGTCGAAGGTCTTCTTGAGCGCCTCGCCCTTCTTCCTGTCCTCGGCGGTCTGAGTCACCTGGCCGGGCACGAGCGCGAAGTTCACCTCGGCCGTCTGGCCGATGCGGATACGCGCGTCGAAGGTCTGCGCGCCGAGACCCTGCTTCTCCGCGGTCACCTTGTACGACCCGGGGAAGAGGCCGATCTGGATGAATTCGCCGTTCTTGTTCGTCTTGGTCGTGTTCTTCCGGTTGACGCCTTCCTGGAACTCGATCGTGACCTGCGCGCCCTCGACGGGCTTGCCGTCGGGGCCGACAACCTTCCCCTTGACCATGCCGGTCGACTGCGCGGCGGCCGGCAGCGCGAAAGCCAGCACCGCGACGAGCGTGACAGCCCAGCCGAGCATCCGCCGGATCTGCGGAGCGGAACGCATGTTTGACCTCCGTAGCGTGAGGGAGCGGGATCGAAAGATGACGATGGCCCGCCTCAGAGCGGACCATTCGTAGTCTACCCGAAACGGTCGGTCGGTCGAACGCTGGGGGCTATTTCTCGAAGAACCGGCTGATGTCGTCCAGGTGCAGGGTGACCGGTGCCGGCGGCAGGCTCCGGAGGAACCGCTGCCCGTAGCCCATCGTCCGCAGCCGCGGGTCGAGAATCGCGAGGACCCCCCGGTCGGCGCGGTGGCGGATGAGCCGTCCGAGCCCCTGTTGGAGCGAGAGGACCGCCAGCGGGATCTGGTAGTCGGCGAACGCGTTGCCCCCGTCCTGGTTGATGGCCTCGATGCGCGCGGAGGTGATCGGGTCGCCCGGCGGAGCGAACGGGATCTTGTCGATGATCACGCAACTGAGCGCCTCGCCGACCACGTCCACGCCCTGCCAGAAGCTGGACGTGGCCAGCAGCACCGCGTTCGGCGTCGAGCGGAACTGGGTGAGCAGCGCCGACCGCGGCGCCGTGCCCTGCACGAAGATGGGGTAGTCGAGCGCCATCTCCGCAATCGCCTGCACGGTGCGCAGCACCGCGTAGCTCGTGAAGAGCACGAACGCTCGGCCCTCCGTGCGCTTCAGGATCTCCACCACTTCGCGTCCGGCGGCCTCGGCGAAGCCCGGCGACTTGGGCGGCGGCATGCGGCGCGGCAGGTAGAGGATCGCCTGCTCGGTGTAGTCGAATTCCGAGGCGACGCGCAGCTCGCGGGCGTCGGCGATGCCGAGCCGCTGGCGGATGTAGCCGAACGAGCCGTCCACCGTGAGCGTGGCGGAGGTGAGCACCACCGACCGCATCGTGTCGAGCAGCAGCTCGCGGACGATCGCCGACACGTCGATCGGCGACGCACGCAGGAACACGCCGCGGCCGCGCGTCTCGAGGTAGTAGACGTAGGCCGCATCGCCGGCGCGCACGAGGAAGCGGAGTTCGTCACGGATCTCGGCCGCGCGCCGCGCGATCGCCGCGACGTCCTCCGCCCACGGCGGCGCCGCGCCCGTGGCGTCGGGTTCCACCCGCAGCAGCTTGACCGCCGCCTCGACGCCGTCGAGGGCGCCGATGAGCAGGAGCGCCTCGTCGTACACGCCCTCGAGCGATTCGGCCGTGTAGCGCGCGCGGGTCTCGCCACCGCGCCGGGTCGGGCCGGTTGAAGCCGGCGGCCCCCACGCCCGGCCGCCGCCGGGCTCGTAGGGGCCGGCTTCAGCCGGCCCGCCGCCCCGCCGCGCCACGGCTGCGCGCGCGCGAGGGCGTCGAAGAAATCGCGGGCGTGCTCGTCGGCCCGCGCGAGCGCCGCGCGGATGTCGTCCGCCTCGTGGCCGAGACCGGCCGTGGCCAGGATCCGCCCCCCGTCGCGCGCCAGCTCCTCGACCCGGTAGTTGCTCACGGCGACGCCGAAGTACTGCGTCGCGACATCCTCGAGCTGGTGCGCCTCGTCGAGGACGACGTGCGTCATCCGCGGGATGACCTCGCCGTACGCGCCGCGCCGCACCGACGCGTCGGCGCAGAGCAGGTGATGGTTGACGATGACGAGGTCGGAGTCGGCGGCCTGCTGCCGCATCTTCGTGACGTAGCAGTCGCCGTAACGCGGGCACTCGCCGCCGAGGCACGTCTCGGCCGTCGCGGCGAGTTCGCTCCAGAGCGGGAGATCCTCGGGCAGGTCGGCCAGTTCCGCGCGATCGCCGGTCTCGGTCGTCGCGACCCACTGCTCGATGATCGGCAGCAGCACCTGGTCCGACATGTCCGGCATGCGTCCGGGCCGGCTGAAGCCGGCCCTCGACTGCGGGGTGTCGTAGGGGCCGGCTTCAGCCGGCCCGAACACCGTGCCGTGCGCGACGCCGTCCTTGAACTGCTCCCACCGGTGCAGGCACAGGTAGTTCGCCCGTCCCTTCATGTAGGTGGCGGTGAACGGGATGCCGAGCGCCGCGCGCAGCAGCGGCAGGTCCTTGAAGAAGATCTGTTCCTGGAGGTTCTTCGTGCCGGTGGAGACGAGCACGCGCGTGCGGCTGAGGATCGCCGGGATCAGGTATGCGAGCGTCTTGCCGGTGCCGGTGCCCGCCTCGGCGAGCAGCACGCCGCCGTCCTCCAGCGTCTCGGCGACCGCGGCCGCCATCTGCTGCTGGCCCGGGCGCGGCTCGAACTCCTCGACGACGCGCGCGAGCGCGCCATCCGGCGCGAACACGGCGAGCGTCGCGCCGGTCAGGCCGGCGGAACGGGATACAGCGGGAAGTTCCGGCACAGGGCTTCGACCTCGCCCTTCACCATCGCGAGCACGCGGGCATCGCCGGGCGATGCGAGGACACGCACGATGAACTCGCCGATCTGCTCCATCTGCGGCTCCTGCATCCCGCGCGTCGTCACGGCTGGCGTGCCGACGCGGATGCCGCTCGCAATCATCGGCGGGTTCCTGTCGAACGGGATCGCGTTCTTGTTGACGGTGATGCCCGCCTGGCCGAGCGCGGTCTCAGCCGCCTTGCCGGTGACGCCCTTCGAGAAGACGTCGATGAGCACCAGGTGGTTGTCGGTGCCGCCGCCCACGAGACGGAAGCCCTCTGCCGCGAGCACGTCGGCGAGGCGCCGCGCGTTGGCCGCGATCTGGCGCTGGTAGGCGGCGAACGCGGGCGTCGCCGCTTCCTTGAAGCACACCGCCTTGGCCGCGATGATGTGCATCAGCGGCCCGCCCTGCACCCCGGGGAAGACCGCCTTGTCGAGTTCCTTCGCGTACGGGTCGCGGCACAGCACGAGCCCCGCGCGCGGCCCGCGCAGCGTCTTGTGCGTCGTCGTCGTGACGAAATCCGCGTGCGGTACCGGGCTCGGGTGGACGCCGCCGGCGACGAGGCCCGCGATGTGCGCCATGTCGACGAGCAGCGGGGCGCCGACGGCCCGGGCCACGGCGGCGATCCGCGCGAAGTCGATCACACGCGCGTAGGCGCTGGCGCCGGCGATGATCATCTTCGGCCTGTGCTGGTGGGCGAGTCGCTCCAGCTCCTCGTAGTCGATCCGCTCGTCGTCGGGCCGCACGCCGTAGGGGACGATCGTGTAGAGCTTGCCCGAGAAGTTCAGCGGGTGCCCGTGCGTCAGGTGGCCGCCGTGCGCGAGGTTCATGCCGAGCACCGTGTCGCCGGGCTCGAGCAGCGTCAGGTAGACCGACATGTTCGCCTGCGCGCCGGAGTGCGGCTGCACGTTGGCGTGCTCGGCGCCGAAGAGCGCCTTCGCGCGGTCGATCGCGAGCTGCTCGATGACGTCCACGTGCTCGCAGCCGCCGTAGTAGCGCTTGCCCGGGTAGCCTTCCGCGTACTTATTCGTCAGCACCGAGCCGACCGCCTCGAGGACGGCGCGGCTCACGAAGTTCTCGGAGGCGATGAGTTCGAGGCCGTCGTTCTGTCGCTCGACCTCGTGGCGGATGGCCCGGGCGACGTCGGGATCGACGTCGGCGAGCGTGCGGGTCGCGTGCGGAAGCATCTGGGTCATGGCCGTGCCGTGTCGTCCGGGGGTGAGGGCTACTGATTGTTGCCGTTGCGGCGTTCGATCGCGTGGATCTTGTCGATCCGCTGCCCGTGCCGGCCGCCCTCGAAGGGCGTCTCGAGGAACGCGCGGAGAATCGCGGCGGCGCGATCGGCGTCGGTGAACCGCGCGCCGAGCGTGAGGACGTTGGCGTCGTTGTGCTCGCGGCAGAGGCGCGCGGACACCTCGTCGGTGACGCTGGCGGCGCGGACGCCTTCGACCTTGTTCGCGGCCATCGCCATGCCGATGCCCGAGCCGCAGACGAGGACGCCGCGATCGTACTGGCGCGTGGCGACGCCGCGCGCGACCACCTCGGCGAAATCCGGGTAGTCCACCGACGCGAGCGACGCCGTGCCGACGTCGGTGTATTCGATCCGCAGGTCGTCGAGCACGCGCTTGAGCTGTTCCTTGAGTTCGAAGCCGGCGTGATCGGCGCCAATCGCAACGCGCATCGTTCGGAAATTGTACTATACGAGTGCCCTCGATCCTCGAATCCCGTGGTCACCGAGGTCGGCGGCGCCTCCGACCCTGCAACCGAGCACATGCCAGCAATCGTTTCGATTTCCGCACGCGGCGAGGAGCGGCTGCGATCCGGCCACCCGTGGATCTATCGATCGGACGTCGTCGAGGTCGACGCCGCGGCCGGCGACACGGTCGTGGTGCGCGGCGCGCGCGGCCGGCGGCTCGGTTCGGCGCTCTTCAGCGACCGCTCGCAGATCACGCTCCGCATGCTCGCCTACGGCGACGCCAGCGCCGGCATCGAGCTGTGGCGCGCGAGGATCGACCAGGCGGTGCGGTTCCGCGAGCGGCTCGGCATCGATGCGACGGCGTACCGGCTGATCCACGGCGAGGCCGACCTCCTGCCGTCGCTCGTCGTCGATCGCTACGGCGAGTACCTCGTCGTGCAGGCGCTGTCGCAGGGCACGGACCGCCTGATGCCCGAGATCGTGAAGCTGCTCGTCGAGCGGCTGCAGCCGGCGGGCGTCCTGGCGCGGAACGACCCGAAGGTGCGCGCGCTCGAGGGGCTCGACCAGCACGTGCGCGCGCTCCACGGCGAGATCCCGCCCGCGGTGGTCGTCCGCGAAGGGCCGATCGAGTACGAGGCGGACCTCTGGAAGGGGCAGAAGACCGGGCTCTTCCTGGACCAGCGCGAGAACCACGAGGCGGCGGCCCGCTACGGCTCGGGCCGCGCGCTCGACTGCTTCAGCTACGGCGGCGGGTTCGCGATGCGGCTCGCGCCGGCGTGCGCCGACGTACAGGCGCTCGACATCTCGGCCGACGCGGTGGCGCGCATCCAGCAGAACGCGGCGCGCAACCAGCTGAGCGTCGTGACCGCGCGCGAGGTGAACGTCTTCGACGAGCTGCGCCGCCTCGAACGCGCCGGCGAGCGGTTCGACACGATCGTGCTCGACCCGCCGGCGTTCGCCAAGAGCAAGGCGGCCGTCGAGAGCGCCGTCGCCGGCTACAAGGACATCAACCTGCGCGCGCTGCGGCTGCTCTCGCCGGGCGGCACGCTCGTCACCTGCAGTTGCTCGTACCACGTCGACGAGGCGCTGTTCATCGGCATCGTGGAACAGGCGGCGCTCGACGCCCACGCGCGGGTGACGATCGTGGAAAAGCGCATGCAGGGGCGCGATCACCCCGTGCTGCTCAGCGCGCCGGAGACGTACTATCTGAAGTGCCTGATCCTGCGGCGGCTGGAATAGCACCGACACGGCGGCATGGGCGGTCCGCGCCGTGGCCGCGTCGCGGGGCTACATGCGCACGCTGGTCCGGGTGAGGCGCCACACGAGGCCGAGCACGATCACGCCGCTCGTGAACGCCCACGTCGCGATGAGCCAGACCTGGGACGCCGCCGAACCCGCGGCCGCCGGCGGCACGATGAATCCGCCGATCCGCAGCGCGGCCGCGATGAGCGTCGCGTCCGCGATGGCGCTCTCTACGCCGGACGCCGCCATCAGCCACTCGCCCCTGAACAGCTCGCGCAGCCGGAAGGCCGCCAGGATCTGCAGCAGGCCGGTCGACGCGCCCCACGCGCCGAGGGGCAACGCGCCGAACGCCGCGAGCGACGTCGGCGAGGCCAGGGCGAAGATGCCGAACGCCAGGCTGACGAACGCCTGGAGGAACAGTGCGGGCCAGCGCAGCACCGCGGCGGCGGTCAGGATGAGGAGTCCTTCGACCGTGGCGTACCCGCCGAAGACGGGCATCAGCCAGCGGTCGATGCCGTGCGGCCTGTACAGGCATCCGACGCCGATGGCGATCGCCAGCAGCGCGCGGATGGCGAGCGTCCACCTCAAGGTGCGCAGTACACCTTCCACCAGACCTCCAGGAGGGGGAGCACGGGGCTGGCCCAGAGGATAGCGCATTTCCGGCCGGGTTCAGCCCGTGATCCCCGGCCGTTTGCGTGGAATCATGTGAGGGCCACGCGGCGCGTCGGTCACGCGCTGGTGACACGGGGGAGGACCGATGCAGGTGCTGGATTTCGACACGGTCGATGCGCGGGAGCTGTTTCCCGGATACCACGGCCGCATCGTGCACTCGGCGCAGATGACGTTCGCGCTCTGGGACGTCGAGCCGGGGGCGGCCTTTCCCGAACACTCGCACCCGCACGAGCAGGTCGTGCACCTGCTGGACGGTGAGTTCGAGCTGACGGCCGGTGGAACGACCTCGCGACTGCGGCCGGGAACGATGGCCGTGGTGCCGCCGAACACACTGCACACAGGCCGGGCGCTGACGCGCTGTCGGATCATGGACGTGTTCTCGCCGACGCGGGACGACTACAAGTAGGGGCCAGGGACCGGGGACCAGGGACCAGGTGCGTGCGCCGCTGATGCGGCGGCGGGACCCTCCGCGCCTGTCCGCGCGGCCCGCTGTCGTCGTGAGCGCGGCACCGAGCGCGCGTAGAATGGACGCGCGCGAGCGGCTCTCGGAACCGGACGCGCGACACTCGGATCGAGGAACCCGACGTCATGACCACTCCGCGCCGTCTGGCGCTCATCACCGGGGCCTCGGCCGGTATCGGCGCGGCGTTCGCGCGCGTGTTCGCGGCCCAGGGTTTCGACCTCGTCATCACGGCCCGGCGCGAAGATCGGCTCGTGGCGCTCGCCGCGGAGTTGGAGGAACGCTACCGGGTGACCGTACGCGGCATCCCGGCCGACCTGGCGGACCCTGGCGCGCCCGGGCGGCTGGTGGAGCGTCTCGGCACGCTTGGGCTGGCGGTCGACGTGCTGGTCAACAATGCCGGCTACGGTGTGCCGGGCGCGTACGTGAACACGACGTGGCGCGAGCAGGCCGACTTCCTCCAGGTGATGGTGACCGCCGTGTGCGAACTCACCTACCGGCTCGTGCCCGGGATGGTCGAGCGCGGCTACGGGCGCATCATCAACGTCGCGTCGCTGGCGGGGCTCCTGCCGGGCGCGGCGGGGCATACCTTGTACGCCGCCTCGAAGGCGTTTCTCATCAGGTTCTCGCAATCGCTCGCCCTCGAGACCCACGCGTCCGGCGTGTACGTGACGGCGGTCTGCCCGGGGTTCACCTACAGCGAGTTCCACGACGTGACCGAGACGCGCGGAACGGTGAGCCGGCTGCCGCGGTGGATGTGGATGGACGCCGCCACGGTCGCCCACCAGGGATTCGAGGCCGTCATGCGCGGCGACACCGTCTACGTGAACGGCCGGGCCAACCGTGCGATCGCGGCGGGGGCGTCGGTCCTGCCGGAACGGCTGGTGTACGCCATCATGCGGCGGCAGGGGCGGCGATTCCGGAAGCTGTAGGCTCCCCGTTTCCGATACAATCCGCCGCATCGCCACACGGTCAGGCCCGGAGGAGACGTCTATGGCTCGTCAGAGTGCCCGCTCGCTTTGCCTTCTCGCTGCGCTCGTCGGTCTTACGGCCCCGCCCGCCCTTGCGCAGTCTGCGCCGGTCACCATCCATGCCGACACGCTGGTCGACGGCGCCGGCAAGGTGCAGAAGAACGTCGTCGTCACGGTGCGCGACGGCAAGATTGTCAGCATCGGGGCGTCGAGCGCGCCGGCCACGTACGACCTGAAGGGGTTGACCGTGCTGCCGGGGATGATCGACACGCACGTACACATCACCTGGTTCTTCAAGAACGGCCGTTACGCCACCGCGCGTGACGCCACGCCGGCCGAGGCGATGCTCTACGCCGCCGAGAACGCGTACACGACGCTCATGGCCGGGTTCACGAGCGTCCAGAGCGTCGGCTCGCCGCAGGACCTCGAGCTGCGCGACGCCATCGCGCGCGGCGTGCTGCCCGGTCCGAGGCTGCGGACCGCCGTTCGTTCCATCACGGACGAGAAGCTCACGCCCGAGCAGATTCGCGAGCAGGTGCGTGCGGCCGTCGCGCAGGGGGCCGACCTCGTGAAGTTCTTCGCGTCGAAGAGCATCCGCGACGGCGGCGCGCAGACGATGAGCCTGGAGCAGCTCCAGGCCGGGTGTGGCGAGGCGAAGGCGCTCGGCAAGAAGAGCATGGTCCACGCGCACAGCCCCGAGTCGATGACCGCGGCCAGCAGCGCCGGCTGCTCGCAGGTGGAGCATGGCGTGTTCGCCGATCAGGCGGTGATGACGCTGATGGCGAAGAACGGGACGCTGTTCGATCCGAACGTCGGCCTCGTGCTGCAGAACTACCTGGCGAACAAGCCGAAGTTCCTCGGCATCGGCAACTACAACGAGGAGGGCTTCGCCTACATGGAGAAGGGGCTCGCGATCAACAAGGCGATGATCAGGAACGCCGTCGCGACGCCCGGACTCAAACTCGTGTTCGGCACCGATGCGGTGGCCGGCGGCCACGGGCGCAACGTCGAGGAACTCGTCGCGCGCGTGCTGGACGGCGCTCAGGCGCCGATGGAAGCGATCATCTCGATCACCTCGCGCGCGGCCGAGGCCATGGACCAGCAGGCGCTCGTCGGCACGCTGGCGCCGGGGATGGCGGCCGACATCATCGCGGTGGACGGGGATCCGACCAGGGACATCACCGCGTTGCGGAGCGTGCGCTTCGTGATGAGGGGCGGCACGGTCTACAAGAACGCGGCTGCCGCGGTCTCGAGCGCGGGACGTTGAAGGAACTGAAATTGGTGGCATCCGGATCTTCCGCCTGATGGAACGACGGGTGTCCCTGTTCTCCATTCCGCGGAAATTGCGGCTGTCACCATTTTTCGATTTCTGCGTACATGCAGGCGGCTGACCTCCGGCCCGTTCCTCCCGCCGAGCGGACCCAGTCGGGCATCGATCTCTTCCTCATCTTCGCGGGCGCCAACATCGTCGCGACGACCCTGCAGGTCGGCGCGGCGCTGGCGGCGCTCGGCCCCGGCGATGCGTTCGGGCTGTTCCTCGTGGGCAGCGTCGTCGGCGCGGCGCTCGTCGCGGCGCTGGCGCCGGTGGGCTCGCGGCTCGGCGTGCCGTCGATCGTCGCCGCGCGCGCCGCGCTCGGCTGGCGCGGGGCGCAGGCGCTGGCGGTGCTGCTCTACGTCACCAACTTCGCGTGGATTGCGGTGAACAACGTGATCGCCGCGTCGATCTGCGCCCGAGCGTTCGGAGGAGCCGAACACGCGTGGGCGGTCGGCCTCGGGCTGCTCGCCACGGCGATCGTCGCGCGAGGCCCGCGGGCGGTCGGCGTGGCCG
>ORMF010416113.1_pt1 | contig 10226 bp, 10 predicted proteins | sample 1779871 | NCBI WGS metagenome assembly ORMF01 (sample SAMEA104232316, study PRJEB22302) | groundwater metagenome | biome: forest; feature: aquifer; material: groundwater | place: USA | collected 2011-08-07 | depth 5.4 m | reverse complement strand
CTTACTGCGCGCCTTTCTGCTATTGCTGTTGATCTGCATTCTTTCGCCTTCGGGCGCTGCCGGCGGCGCTCCCTCCGGACCGAAGGTACGGCTCCGCGTCCTGCCGGTGCTGGACATTTCCGGAGAACCCTATGGCGAGTTTTTCGCGCAGAACCTCACCTACATGATCTTCGACGAGCTGCACGGCAGCGATGGCGTCGAACCCATGCTGCTGAATCCTGGAGGCATGTATTCCACCTTCTCTGACGACTGGATCCAGGACTATGGCCAGCAGGCGGGGGTGGACGCCGTACTCATCAGTGTTTTTCCCAGGAGCAGCCGGCCGAAGAGCGGCGACTGGACGCTCCGGCTTGAGACGCAACTGATGGACCTGAAGAGCGGCCAGCGCTCGACGAAAATGACCAACAACACGTCGAACAAAGTGACCAATTACGCGTCAATCAGCAAGTACGAACTCGAAGCCAGCATCGCGGGCTTGAGTTCAACCAGCAGCGGTGGCTTCTTCGCAGCCATCTTCGGGGTAGGGTCCTGGACTTCCGCGGTGAAGAAGTTCGAGAAGCAGCCGCTGGGCAAGGCGGCGCGCCGCCTGGCCGAGGGCGCCCGCAACCATGTCCTGGCAGAAGCGCCGTCGCTGGTGCCCGAGGGTTCAGCGCTCCCCCATCCCGTAAGCAAGGAGTCGTGCACCATCCAGTTCCGCGTCCTGTACACACACAAGAAGGCGGCTTCCAAGGCTTATGACGTGGCCATCAACGACCGCGAAGAGTCGCTGGGACTGCAGGATGGCGTGGCCACGGTCCTCCTGCCCAGCGGACCGGTGGTGGCCCGCGTGGTGGTGCGTGACGCCCCCTACAAGACGCCCATCCAGAGGTCCTACTACGCTGACAGCTACCTGGACTGCGGCCGTTCCGAGCGCACCCTTGCCTTGGAGATTGGCGCGGCCGGCGAAGCCTTGCTGCGCTGGTATTAGGGCGCGGCGGCGCCGCACAACGCCAGGGAATCTACGCCGGCTGCGGCGACGGCTCTCCGTACTCCGTGTTGTAGTACAGCCGGATGGGTCCGCAAGTCCCCTGCTCCTCGGAGTAGACGTCGCAAGTGTCGAAGGGCCGGGAGTACACGTGCAGGCTCACGGCGCGTGCGTTGAACTCCGCCGGGTTGTAGACGCGGTGCACCGGCTCCCTGGGATCGACGGCCATGGGGTTGGCGGCGTTCATCTCCACTATGTTGGTGCGCTCCAGCCGGCACTTCCCTGCCTTCAAGTCCTGGAACAGCACGCGGTAGTTCTGCACCCTGAGGCGGCCGATGGGGACGGCCATCCAGCAGTTCTGCTCCCGGTGGTTGTGCGTGGAGCTGCCCTGGCCCACCTCCCAGCAGATGGCGATGAGCTCGTAGAGCGGAGTCTTGTCGATCAGGTTGCGCGTGTAGTGCTGGCGGTCCCAGGTGAGATACGGCGCCAGGCTCTCGGGCTGGACCGGGGCGGAGCGCATCAAGCCCTGGATGGCCTCCAGCCGGGAAAAGTCGGGCTCGGGCACCTGGCGAAGCTGGGCGACGAAGTCCTGGATGGCGACGCTGGGATCGGGCATCTTCCCTCCCTTTTTCACCCTTCGGCGCCGCACATTATAGATGCACCGCGGCGCGGAGTGTACAATCGCGCGCCATGAGCGACGCGCGCGGCGGCCCGCTGGCCCGGTTGTGGCGTAACTTCCCGCTCAAGACGCAGGCGGTGTGGCTGAACCTGGTGCTGGCGGCCGTCCCCGCCGCCTTCGCGCTGCACTTTGCGCACGCCGACCCGCTGCTCATCTTCCTGTTCGCCGCCCTGGCCATCATCCCGCTGGCCGGCGTGCTGGGCGAGGCTACCCAGACGCTCTCCGCCTACTCCGGGCCCGCGATCGGCGGCCTGCTCAACGCCACCATGGGCAACGCCACCGAGCTCATCCTCGCGTTCTTCGCCCTGCGCGCCGGACACGTCGAGGTGGTGAAGGCTTCCCTCTCCGGAAGCATCATCGGAAACCTGCTGCTGGTGCTGGGCGTGAGCGTCCTGGCCGGGGGCATCGGGCGGGAGAAGCAGCAGTTCTCGCGCACCGCCGCGGGCGCCAACAGCAGCATGCTCTTCCTGGCGGTGGCCGCGCTGGTCATGCCCGCGGTCTACGACCTCTCCATCCACGAGAGCCTCAAGTACCAGGGGCTCGACGTCCAGACCCTCAGCCTGTGGACGGCCGGGGTGCTGATGGCCATCTATGGCCTGAGCTTCCTGTTCACTCTGAAGACACACAAATCGCTGTTCGGCGCGGGCGAGGCGCGCGCCGGCAAGCCGGAGCAATCGCGCCGGGCGGCGCTGCTGTCGCTGGCGCTGGCCACCGTGCTCATCGCCTTCTTCAGCGAGATGCTGGTGGACGAGATCGGCGCCGTCACCCGGCAGTTGGGCATGACCGAGCTGTTCGTCGGCGTGATCGTGGTGGCCATCGTGGGCAACGCCGCCGAGCACTCCACCGCCGTAGTCATGGCGCGGCGCAACCAGATGGACCTGGCCATGACCATCGCCGTCGGCTCCAGCACCCAGATCGCGCTCTTCGTGGCCCCGCTGCTGGTCTTCCTCTCCTGGGGCCTGGGCAAACCCATGTCGCTGGTCTTCCACCCGCTGGAGATCGCCTCCATCGCGCTCTCGGTGCTGATCGTGGAGATGATCTCCTCCGACGGCGAGACCAACTGGTTCGAAGGCGCGCAACTCCTCGCCCTCTACCTCATCCTGGGCGCGGCCTTCTATTTCGTTCCGGGCTAGGAGTCTACCGAGACGTCTCCGGCATACTTCCCGGTCAGGCTGTACCAGCGGATGCGCAGCATCTCGGAGAAGATGCGCAGGCCGTCCCGCAGCGGGCGGATCTTGGTGTTCGGGTCGTTCGCCCACTCCACCGCGACCTCCTCCACCTTGAGGCCGAGCTTGCCGGCGAGGAAGAGGAGTTCCGGGTCGAAGCCCCAGCGCTCGATGCGCTGGCGGGCGAAGATGAGTTGGGCGGCGCGGCGGGTGAAGGCCTTGAATCCGCATTGCGTGTCCTGGAAGCGCAGCCCCAGGATCAGCCGCAGCAGCAGGTTGAACATCCGCCCGAAAAACTGGCGGTAAAGGGGCTGGCGCGCGGTCTGCAGGGCGGGGTCGAGCCAGCGCGAGCCGATGGCCACGTCGGCGCCCGCGGTGATGCGCGCGAACAGCTTCCCCGCCTCGGCGATGGGCGCGGAGAGGTCGGCGTCGGTGAACAGCAGCAGCTCGCCGGCGGCCTGGCGCATGCCGTGGCGCACGCTGTATCCCTTGCCCTGGTTGCCCGGGTTCTGGAGCAGGCGGACCGGGGGATGTGCGGCGGCGTAGCCCTGGACCAGCTCGGCGGTCGAGTCGCTGGAGCCGTCGTCCACCACCAGGACCTCGGCCTTCCAGCCGCGGGCCTCCAGGTGCGCCAGCACCCGGTCCAGGGTCGCGCCCAGCCGTTGGCTTTCGTTGTAGGCGGGAATGATGATGCTGTAGGTGATTTCCATCCGCGGGCCGGACTATTCTAGGACGTTCCCCCCGGCCGCCGCGAAAAAACTCGCGCTCCGGCCCTCCCCTCCGCGCCTGCTCCTTCGGCTCCCGTCCGTTGCGCCCTCGCGTACTAGGGTTTAGGCTTTGGGCCTATGCGCGGGCGATTGGTGTGCATGCTGTTCGTGCTTTCGGCGGTGGCGGCGGCCGCGCCCCGTGGGCACGGGATCGCCTTCGGCAAGTGGATGACGGTGAAGTGGTTCGCGGATGCAGCGGGAGCCACCCCCGTCGAGATCAAGGTGCGGCCGCTGTACGTTGACGGCCGCCTGCGCGAGTACACGCTGGGCGAGCCCCATGAGGTCACCGACCGCGTGTTCGTGGTGCAGCAGGCCTATCGGCTGAATGACGCGCTTGCGGAAGAACGCGGATCGCAGTGGAAGTGGCAGCGGGGCGGCTGGCTGCTGGTGGAGCGCGCCACCGGGCGGGTGCGGCGCCTCAGCCTCCCTGAGTTCGATCCCTCCGCCTCCCAGGCCGGCTGGTATCGCGACTACGCCGCCTACTGCGGCATCTCCGGGAAGGATGGGAAGCGCTACGCGGTGGTAGCGCAGTTGGGGCGCAGGGCGCCGCTGCTGCGGCAGGAGCTGGCGACGGCCCCCGCGGGCGAGATGGGATGCCCGGCGCCGGCCTGGCAACGCGCTCCGGCCCGGGTGACCTTCACCTCCGCCGGCGGCGAAACGCACACCTTCGAGGTGCGGGGGCACGACGTGGACCCCGCTCCCGCAATCGAAACCAACGAGGAGCCCAAGGCGGAAGAGGATCCATGAAGACCCTGGACGAATACTTGCGCGAGGCCGAAGTGGCGCACGGACACCTGTGCGCCGGCCAGGTGCTGGGCGTCCGGCTGGCCATGCTGGGCCTGCGCAAGCTGGAAATCTCCGATCCGCGGGGCGCGGACCGCAAGCGCCTGGTGACCTTCGTGGAGATCGATCGCTGCGCCACCGACGCGGTGTCGCTGGTCACCGGCTGCCGCCTGGGCAAGCGGGCGCTGAAATTCCGCGACTGGGGCAAAGTCGCGGCCACCTTCGTGGACGTGAGCACCGGCCGCGCGGTGCGCATCGCGGCCCGGGAATCGTCGAAGGCCAGGGCGAAAACCCTCCATCCGGAGATTGCGGACAAGAACCAGCAGCAGATGCTGGCCTACCGCGAGATGCCGGACGACGAGTTGTTCGATTGTCAGCCGGTTCGGGTCACCCTGCCCCCGGAGGAATTTCCCGGCTACAAGGCCGAGCGGGTGGTGTGTGAAGCCTGCGGCGAGGGCATCAATTTCCGCCGCGAAGTGAAGCGTGAAGGGAAAATCCTTTGCCGCGGGTGCGCCGGCGAGCGATACTACCAGCCGCTGCAAGAGACCGGTGGAGGAGCTGCATGAAGCCCAGGCAGCAGCGAGCATCGTAGTGCTCTTCAAGGCGCTGATTCTTCTGGGAATCTGGGCTTCGCTGGTCGTATTCGGCGTGAAGACGGCGAAGAAGAAGAACCGCTCGCCGCACTGGATGTGGCTCGGCATTCATCCCGTGGGGGCGTTAGTCGCCTTCATCCTGGTGATGTGCCTGGACCCGCTGACGCTGTGCCCGCAGTGCGCCCAGCCGGCCCCGTCTGGAGCGCGTTTCTGCCCCTACTGCACCTTCAACTTGGCGCCCGCGGAACCGGCTGCGCCTCCCTCGGCCTGACGCCGTAAACAGCGACGCCCTTCCTGGTAGGGAAGGGCGTCTGTCTTTCTGATCCCCGCTCAGCGCTTCAGCTATTCCTCGTTAGGCTTCGCCTTGGTTTCCCTCTCGGGGCGAGTCGCAGGCTTGGCCTGTCTGGTTTGGGTCGCCTTGGAAGCGGTCTTGGCGGTAGCGTCGGAGGTGGAAGTCGTCGTCCGCTGAGCCGTGGTGGCGCGCTGCGCCAAACGAGCCCGCTCGGCGGCGCGCTCGCGCGTGGAAAGCCCACGGGAGTCGCATCCGCGCTTGCGGGCTACGTCCTCCGCCACCGCGCAATCCCCAAAGCCTCGCGTTTGCGCGCCATGGACGCCGCGCTCGCGGGTGGAGAATCCGCTGGAGTCGCATCCGCGCTTCTTGGCAAGACCCGGAGGCACGTCGCAATCGCCCCATCCCGTCTTCCTGCCCTTATCCCACCCCGGAGGCCGGCTGGACGGTCCCGCGGTCGCGGTCCCCTCGTGTTCGTGCCCGTGTCCGCGCCCCGCGTGGTGTTCGTCACGGTCGTTGTCTTCGTCGTGATGCTTGTCCTTGTCTTTGTCTTTGGAGCCGTGCGCGCTGGATCCCTTGCCCTTATCGGCCGGCGGTCCCCCGCCCTTTCCGCCCTTGTCCAAGGCGGCGGCAGGCAGAAGTCCGAGGCACGCGGACAGAGCCAGAATCCGCAGAAAACGCTTGTGCATGCTTGGCCTCCCTCCTCTTCCCTAAGCGGCGATTCTGCGCCTTCCTGGGCCGGCAACACAAGTGACCAAGGTACACGCACCCGGGCAAGCGGCTGAGAAGTCTGGGCTTAGGCGGCTGGGCCGCCAAGGAGCAGCTCACAATTGCGGGCCAGGCGCAACAGCGTGTCCTCGCGGAAGGGGCGGGTGAAGAGCTGCAAGCCGATGGGCAGCCCGGATTTCGAGCGGCCGCAGGGGATGGAGATCCCGGGGACGCCGGCCAGATCCGCGGTGACGGTGTAGATGTCCGCCAGATACATGGCGACCGGGTCGTCCACTTTTTCCCCCAGGCGGAAGGCGGGCGTGGGCGTGGTGGGCGTGACGATGGCGTCCACCTGGGCGAAGGCCTGGTCGAAATCCTGGGTGATCAGCGTGCGCACCCGCTGCGCTTTGCCGTAGTAGGCGTCGTAATAGCCGGCGCTCAGGGCGTAGGTACCGAGCATGATGCGGCGCTTGACCTCGGCGCCGAAGCCGCGGTCGCGGGTGCGGCGGTACATGTCGGAGAGCGAGCGCGCGTCGCGGACGCGATAGGCGTAGCGCACGCCATCGTAGCGCGCCAGGTTCGAAGAGGCCTCGGCGGTGGCAATCACGTAGTAGGTCGGGATGGCGTATTCGCTGTGCGGCAGCGAGATGGGCGCCACCTCGCAGCCCGCAGCCGCCATCTTCTGAATGGCGGCTTCGACGGCGGCGCGCACCTCTGTATCCAGTCCCTCACCGAAATATTCCTTGGGGACTCCGACTTTCAGGCCGCGCACCGGCTCCTCGATCCCCGCCAGGTAGTCGGGGACGGGAAGGTCGGCGGAGGTGGAATCCAGCGGGTCGCGGCCGGCCATGGTGCCGAGCAGCAGCGCGGCATCGCGCACCGTGCGCGTGAGCGGGCCGATGTGGTCGAGGGAGGAGGCGAAGGCGATCAGCCCGTAGCGCGAGACGCGGCCGTAGGTGGGCATCAGTCCGACCACACCGCAGAGCGCCGCGGGCTGGCGGATGGAGGCTCCCGTATCCGGGCCCAGCGCGGCGAGCGCGGTGCCGGCGGCGACCGCCGCCGCCGAGCCTCCCGAGGAACCGCCGGGCACGCGCTCCAGGTCGTGCGGGTTGCGCACCGGGCCGAAGGCGGAGTTCTCGTTGGAGGAGCCCATGGCGAACTCGTCGCAGTTGGTCTTGCCCAACAGGACCGCGCCCGCAGCCTCCAGGCGCGCCACCGCCGTGCAGTCGTAGGGTGGGATGAAGTGCGCCAGCAGTTGCGAGCCGGCGGTCGAGCGCACGCCGCGCGTCACCATCACGTCCTTGATCGCCACCGGCACGCCCGCCAGGGGCGGCAGTGGCTCGCCTTTTTCCGCCAGCGCGTCAATCTTCGCCGCCTGCGCCAGCGCCCGCTCGCGGCAGAGTGTGAGGTAGGCGTGGATCTCGTGGTCCTCGGCCTCGATCTTCTTGTAGAACGCCTCGGCCAGGGCGGTGGCCGTGGTCTCGCGGCGCTCGATGGAGGCGCGCGTGGATTCGGCAGTGAGCTTGTTCAGGTCCATTGCCTAGCGCTCGATCACCTTCGGCACCTTGAAGAACTTCCCGTCCGATTCGGGGGCGTTCCCCAGCGCGGCCTCACGGGTCAGGCACGTACCGAGAACGTCCGGACGCATGGCGTGCTCGAAGCGCGCCGTGCCGCTCTTGGCCGGGTCGCCGTAGCGGTCCGACACCTGCGCCATGGGCGCGACCTTCGCCGTGTCCAGTTGGTTGAGCCGGTCAATGTGGTCGAGGATGGAGTTCAGGTCGCGCACCATGCGCCCGCGCTCTTCCTCCGTCAGCTCCAGGTTGGCCAGGTCGGCGACGTAGAGAACGTCTTTTTCGGTGACTTTCATCGTGGTGAGGCTGGTTCACCGTTTACGGTTTACGGTTCACGGTGGAAGAAGCAAAGCGTGATTCTACTTGGGGAATTGCCGGCGGACAAACTCCAGGGCGTCGGTCTTTCCGGTGAGCGCGCCCTCCAGCTGGGCGTCCTCGACCGTGCGCAGCATCTCCTTGAAGCGCGGCCCGGGAGTGTAGCCGGCGGCGATCAGGTCGTCGCCGGTCACCAGCGGCGCCGGGCGGATGGCCTCGGGCGGCGTCGCGGCCAGTTTTTCGCGCACGAATTCGTAGAGCGAGAGGTCGCCGTGACTGGCCAGGCAGTCCAAGCGGTGCATCTCCAGGTGCTCCGCAAACTGCGGCAGCCGCAGAAAACGCTTGAGCGTGGACTCCTTCATGCGCTTCACGTCGGCGAAGCGCAGGTGATTGGCCACCAGGGCGCTGATCTGCTCGGTGTCTTGATTCGAGAAGCGCAGGCTGCGGCAGATCTCCTCCGCCATCTTCGTCCCCACCTCCACGTGGCCATCGAAGCGGATGCGGTCGGGCGCCACGCGGAAGGTCGGAGGCTTGCCCACGTCGTGCAGCAGCGCTCCCACCGCCAGCGTGCGCGAGCATCCGGCGGGCAGGCCCGCGAGCAGCAGCAGCGTGTGGACCCACACGTCGCCCTCGGGATGGAATTGCGGCGGCTGCTCCACTCCTTTCATCTTTTCGACGTCGGGGAGCACTTCGTGCAGCAGGCCGCTCCCGTCGAGCAGCTCGAAGGCGCGGCGAGCGCGGCCCTCGGTCAGCATCTTCACCAGCTCGTCGCGCACCCGCTCGCGGCTCACCTGATGGACTTCGGGCGCGAACTTGCCGATGGCGGCGTAGGTCGCGGAGTCGATATGGTAATCGAAGCGCGCGGCGAAGCGCACGGCGCGCAGCATGCGCAGCTTGTCCTCGGCGAAGCGGTGGCCCGGCTCGCCGATGGTGCGGATGGTCTTCGCCGCCAGGTCGGCGCGCCCGCCGACGTAGTCCAGGACTTCATCGTTCTTCAGCGGATCGAGCAGCAGGCCGTTGATGGTGAAGTCGCGGCGCTGCACGTCCTCCTTCGCGTCCTTGGTGTAGGTGACTTGGTCGGGCCGCCGGCCGTCGCTGTAGAGGCCGTCGCTGCGGAAGGTAGCGACTTCAATGACGGTCGTTGGCGGTTGGTCGTTGCTCGTTGGCCCGACTGGAACCAGCACCACGCCGAACTTCGCGCCCACGGCGTAGGTCTGAGGGAAGAGGCGCATTACCTGTTCGGGAGTAGCGTCTGTCGCGACGTCGAAATCCTCGGGCTCGCGCCCCAGCAGCAGGTCGCGCACGCATCCGCCCACCAGGTAGGACTGATGTCCGGCCTGGCGCAGGGTGCGCACGACGTCTGTAGCGGCGGATTTGAGAGGCGTCAGCATTTGGCAATCAGCACCCGGCAATTAGCCAGTGTGCGCCCAAATCGGGAACGCGCCACCGGAATCCAATAATATAAGGATATGCATTGCTCTGACTGGGAACTGAGAACCGAGAACTGAGAACTGGTATGCGCGACCTCTACATCCTCGGCATCGAAAGCTCCTGCGACGAAACCGCCGCGGCCGTGGTGCGCTCCGGCGAGCACGTCGAGTCGAACGTCGTCTTCTCGCAAATCGCCACCCACCAGCCCTACGGCGGCGTGGTGCCGGAGCTGGCCTCGCGCGAGCACCTGCGCGGCATCCTGCCGGTGGTGCGCCAGGCGCTGACGGAGGCTCACCGCACCTACGAGGATATTGACGCCATCGCCGTCACTCAGGGGCCGGGGCTGGCCGGGGCGTTGCTGGTGGGCGTCACCTACGCCAAGGCGCTGGCCTGGGGCCTGGGCAAGCCACTGATTGCGGTGAACCATCTCGAAGGGCACATCCACGCCGTGCTGCTCGAAGAGAAGCAGAAGGGCAACCGCGAGCTGGGCTTCCCGGTGCTGGCGCTGGTGGTAAGCGGCGGGCACACGCATCTGTTCCTGGCTCAGGAGCGCGCGGCCGGGGGCGGCCGCGCCACGTGGGCATATCAAAACGTGGGCCAGACGCGCGACGACGCAGCCGGCGAGGCCTTCGACAAGGTAGCCAAGCTGCTGGCGCTGGGCTATCCCGGCGGACCCATCATCGAGAAGCTGGCTCCCCACGGCAACGCCCGGGCGGTAGAGTTCGGCCGCGCCCGCATGAAGGCGCGCGGCAAGGTCCGGGGCAAGAAGCCGCGGGGCGTAGAACCCGGAGCGGCCCGCTTCGATTTTTCCTTCAGCGGGATCAAGACTGCGGTGCTGCGCGAGGTGGAGCGGCGCGACATGAAACCGGCCATCGAGGCGAGGCGCGCCACGCTGGCCAAGCTGACGCGGCCCACGGCCGACCAGATCCTGGCCGCCTGCGACCGCGAGACGCTCGACCT
>ORMF010409522.1_pt1 | contig 10228 bp, 9 predicted proteins | sample 1779871 | NCBI WGS metagenome assembly ORMF01 (sample SAMEA104232316, study PRJEB22302) | groundwater metagenome | biome: forest; feature: aquifer; material: groundwater | place: USA | collected 2011-08-07 | depth 5.4 m | reverse complement strand
CTATGAACATCCTTAACTTTTCTTCTACACCAGTTTGGGGGTTCGTTGTTGTAAGCACTTGTAATGGTTAGATTGCTCTTATCCCGCCTGTAGATAATCAGGTCGCGCTCCTTAGAATTTCAACTGGAACCCGACCTGGAACTGATCATAATCCTTGTTCGTAGCGGTGTTGGTATCGAAAGTCTTTTTTTCGTAAGCGACAAAGGGCATGAATTCCTTGAACATGTCATAGGCGATACCGGCCGTAACCCTATTCCATTCATCCTGGTCAACGTCGGTATTTTGGTCAAAGTATAAATACCGGCCAAAAATCCTGGTTTTTTCAATGCCGGGAATCCTCAAGAAGGCCTCTAAGAGGCAGGATTTTCGATCATTTTCGTCCTTGGCGGTTGCCGTTGATTCACCCCAGTAATACTGCCCCATTACCGTGAACAATTTATGCTGCAGCGAAAGCTGGACGGCATTGGATGTGCAATCCGGATAATCTGTCGTGAGCTTGCCTGTCGGGGCGGGGGCGCTGAAAGTCTCATTGCTTTTCCCATAGGTTCCCGCATATGCGATCTGGAGCCCCTTCAGAACGGGCACGGAAGGCAGGGGCCGGACATAGAGCATGCCGGAAACAACCTTGTTACCGTTATTTTCCCCCACGGTATAGCCACTGCCGTTAAAAATACCAATGGAATAACCGCCCCATTTACCGGCAAAGGGCTTGGAGGCAAACTTCAGGTATTCGTCATCCATGTAGCCGCCAAAGACGCCCTGGTTGGAGATACCGACATCTGTTGAAGGCTGAATGCCCAAGTCATCCCACATATTCTTGCCCTGGACGCGAAAAGGCCAGATGGAGCTGTCATAGGCATCCGGCGGGGTCCCGATCATACCCAGCTTCGTTTCAGTGCCGAATAATTTCAAAGTTGCAAAGGCATACTTAAGGCGCACTTCCAGCCCATTGCCCTTATCAGCGCTATCCTTAGAGGTAAAAATATCGGTGGTAGCACTCATTCCCAGCCAGTCGTTAATATCTTTGGACAGGGTTAGATAGGTGCGATTCACGTTGAATTCATTTGTCGCGGCGGCATCATTAAGGTTCTTGCTGTTCCATTCCGCAAAGATCGTGGTGCTGAACTTTAACCCCTTCAGGACGTCCGGCAACACGGCGCCCTTGGCGGCTGCCTTAATTTCTTCTTTCTCCTTCTGCTCCTTTTGTGCGCTTTCCTTTACTTCCTGAAGTAGTTGATCCGCTTCCTTTTGATCAATAATGTTCTTGCTTTTGAGCAGATTGATCAAACGAGCCGTATCCGACTCCGCCGCCCAAAGCGTGCTTAAACTGCTGATGATGAATAAACAACAAATTATAACAACATAAAAAAATCTTCTATTCCAAATCATTTTCTACTCCTTTCCGCTACCCACGAGGGCAGCCAATGCCTCTACAACTTCATTCATCTGATCGGCCTGGATATTCATCCCCTGTGAAACATCTGTCGACTCCTGCGCATTGATGGCCGTCTGCTGAGTCACCTTGTCCATTTGCCCCATAGCTATGCTTAGTTGCTCAATCCCCTGGGCCTGCTCATTACAGGCAGCGCTGATCTCGCTTACCAAACTACTGATCTTGCCGGAACTTGAGGCAACCTCAGAAAAGGCCTCGCTGCTCACCTGTACCAGCCCTTCGCCATCCTTAATTTTTGTCACCGTACCCTCGATAAGCGTAGCTGTTTCTTTGGCCGCATTGGCCGCGCGCATGGCCAGGTTCCGTACTTCGGCTGCCACTACCGCAAATCCAGCACCTGCGTCGCCTGCCCGTGCCGCTTCTACGGCGGCGTTCAACGCCAGGAGATTGGTTTGGAAAGCGATCTCATCTATGGTCTTGATGATTTTGGAGGTATTCTCACTGGCCTGGGAGATCTCACCCATGGACTTAGTAAGTCTCACCATAGAGTCTTTTGCCTTGGCGACCACCTGGTTTGCTTCCCGGGCAAAACCATTGGCCAGGTTAGCATTATCGGCGCTCTGTTTGGTCATAGAGGCCATCTCTTCCAACGACGAGGCAATTTCTTCCAGAGAGGCTGCCTGCTCGGAAGCCCCCTCGGAAAGGGTCATGCTCGACGCGGAGACCTGCACCGACGCTGCGGTAACCAGGTCGGCGTTTTCCCGTAGCTTGCCGGCCATCCGGTTGATGGGGTTAGTAATGGAGCGGGCGATAAGCCAGCCCACCAACAGGCCGAAGATGATCCCCAGCACAATGATCAGGCCGGTATAATTTTGCGCCTGTTTGATCCCGTCGCTGGTGGATTTTCTGGATGTCTCGCTGAACTGGCTTGCAATCTCAAAGCTCTTTGCCAGGGCTGTTTCGCACTCCGTGGTGGCTTTTTCAAGAAGCCCTTGGGTACTGACCACATCGGCGTTCGCCCTGAGGGCATCCCGGTGGATGGCAAAGAGCCCGCCGTCCATTGTAGCGCTGTCTCGCAGGGCCGTGAAGCCCTTGGCGAGATTTGCCACCATCTGCCTATCCTCGGCAGATCGCGCGCGGGGCGTTAATTTCTTGAGCCGTCCGTCCATATCCTTGACCGCCTGCTCGAATTTTGCCTGGAGTCCGGCAAGCTTGCCGGTATCGAACTCGGCAAAATAGGCCCGGGCAACTTCCTGTAACTGCATAAGGTATCGCTGGAGTTTCAATGACCCCTGGAACAGGGGATAGTCCTTTTCGAAGAGTTCTCCGATCAAGCCGTCCATATCCGAAACGGTGGCATTCCCCGATTGGGCAAGCGTCTTGCTGCGGTCTTCTTTCTCGTTGATTGCCGATTCACACCGGCTGGCAAGATTGACCAACATGGCATCGAGTCCCTGCCGCCGCTTTTCGAATTCCTCCAACTTTTGCCTGGCGGACGCCTCCTTTTCCATCTTCGTCAGGTAGGCGGCAATCATCTTCCTCACTTCTTGCATGAACTGTTGCTGGGCGCCGGCAACCGCCTGCACATCCATCTGTATCCTGCCCTGATTGATAACCTTCGACAGCTCCTCCCTCTTTTCCTGCATTTCCTTCTCATAGCTGTCGGCGATTGTCGCACGCATCTGAATCTCCTTTGTATCCGTCAGGGACAGTATCTGCAGGGTGGCAACGTGGGCACTCTTCATCTGCTCAATGAGCTCACTCGTTGCCTTGATCAGGGGGGAAGAAAGATCGGAGCGGGAGAGAACCTCGATCTTCTTCATGGAGAATAACCCCACTCCTCCGGCCCCCGCAATCATGGCTACGAGCAGTAAGAACGCCAGGAGCAATTTTGTTGCTAACTTCATCTTGCGAGAGCCCGTAACTCTTTTTCCGAACATATTCATGCTCTACACCTATCTTCTTTACCCGGTGGCAGCCTTATGCCGCGAAGCCCGCCTGCCACTATGGATTAATGGATTCCTCTTGTTATTATTCCGGCTTGAAGACCTGGATACGGTTATTCGCCGTATCAGCCACATACGCCCATCCGGTAGTCTTGTTTACAATCATCCCGTGCAGGTTGCCGAATTCGCCGTTGCCGTTGCCCTTTTTGCCCCACATGGTGAGAAAATTGCCATCCTTGTCGAAGACCTGAACCCGGTCATTGCCGATCTCGGTCACATAGATGTTGTCGTTCTTGTCGATCCCGATACCCGCCGGCGCCTTTAATTCCCCCTGACCGCTCCCTGTTTTGCCCCAGACCTTGAGAAACTTACCGCCTTTGTCGAATACCTGAATCCGGTCATTTTTCAGGTCGGCCACATAGCACTTGCCCTCGCTCGAAAATTTCGCCGATTCCGGATTGTTCATCTTGCCTTCTGACGTCCCTTCCCCACCAAAGAGGAACTTGAAGTTGCCTTTCAGGTCGAAGACGGAAACCCGGTGGTTGCCGGCCTCGGGCATATAGTAGAGACCGCCGTAAATGTCTGTGAACTCGGATTTGATATTTTCCCCGGGCTTGCTTCCGTAACCGCTGAAAGTCTTGACCCACTTATAGTTTTTATCGTATACTTTGACATAGCCCGTGTTGTAGTCTGCCACGAAGATGTTCCCGTTCGGGTCCACGGAAATCCCTTCGGGCTTCTCGAGGTTGGCATCGCCATCGCCCTTCCCGCCGAAGCGACTGATGAACTTGCCCGTGGTCTTGTCAAAGACCTGGACATAGGCATGGGCGGCATCGGTAGCCAAAAGGTTCCCTTTGCTGTCGAAGGCAAAGTCTTCCACATACTTAAATTGTCCGGGATCCGATCCCTGGGAACCGATGTTCATGACATGTTTGAATTGAATACCGTCGGCAAAACCAAAAGAGCTAATGTCCAAAACCAAGCCAACCAATAGAAGCATCAAAAAAACCTTCCCTTTAATCATTTGTTCTTTACCCATTGTCCTCTTCCTCCTTAAATTTTATGTTCGGTAAATTAAACCACCGCCATCGGACTCTACGCCCGTTCTATTGGCCTCTTTAGCCAATAAGCAAAAACTATTTCGCATGGTAATCTTATCGGAATTGTTTAAAGAATCATTTATAGGACAAAAACTGGATTATTTGAGGGAATTTTACACGTTCCAATGTAGGGGTTTGTCCTACAGCGGGCGGGAAAGTTAAACCAGCAGTTGCAATCAAGAAGTTCAAAAGGCACTATCGCAATATATCAATTAATCAGCCCGTTCTTGATAGCGTGATAGGTAAGTTCGGCATTGTTCTTAATTTCCATTTTTTCAAGAATACGGGTTCGGTATGAGCTGACGGTCTTTACGCTCAGACAGAGCTCCCCGGCGATCTCGCTCACAGTCTTTCCTGAAGCGATCATACACATCACCTGATATTCCCTGTCGGAAAGGGTCTCATGAGGGGCCAAATCACCCCTTCTCAGATTAATGGCCAGTTTCTCGGCCAGGGTGGCAGTAATATACATTTCGCCCCTCATTATCTTTTTGACAGCGCTGAGAAAATTCTCTGGAGCAGCCTCTTTCGTCATATATCCCGACGCCCCCATCCTTAGGGCACGGGCGCCATATTGTTCTTCAGAATGCATACTGAGAATCAATACCGGCAGTTTCGGGCGTTGCTGTTTTATTTCTTTTAGAACATCAAGACCCCCTCGCCCCGGCATCGCAATGTCAAGCACGACCATATCCCAGTTTTGTCTTTGGATTAACTCAAGCGCTTCCTGAGAGGTTTGTGCCTCACCAACAAAGGTTTCATTGCCATTCTCAGTCAGAAGCTCTTTTAAACCTCGACGAATAATTGGATGATCGTCCACAAGCAAAATCTTTATCACGTTACCTCCCTCAGATCTGATAGCTATTCTGTTCGACTTTATTCATCCGTTCACTTTTGATTGGCATTCTCAGCGTTACAGTGGTCCCTTTTCCAGAAATACCGTTGATGTCAAGTTCTCCTCTAAAAAGATAGGCCCTCTCTCGCATGCCAAGAATTCCCAGAGATTTCGGATTAACAATATCGGCTTGAGTGATGCCTTTGCCATTATCCTCAATCTCCATGATAAGCTGGCCATCTGAGTTTTTCAGCTCCACGCTAACCCTGGAAGCCTTTGCATGGCGTGAGATATTGGTCAAGGTTTCTTGAAGGATGCGAAAGGTTATGGTGTTCTGTTCCCTGTCCAGATTGAAGTCTTCTATCCCCGCAATGAGCCTGCATTCTATTCCCGATCGCCTCTGAAACTCACCTGTCTCCCATTCGATGGCTGCCATAAGACCAAGGTCGTCCAAAATTCCAGGCCGTAGTTCGGAACATATCCTGCGAACTGATTGTATGGTATTATCAATCAATTGCAACATCGGTCTTATCTTCTGATGTATCTCCTCCTGTTCTGCCGGCAACTTCCTCTTTAACCAGGAGAGGTCCATTTTCAGGGCCGTCAATGCCTGGCCTAATTCGTCATGAACCTCTCGGGAAATAGTGGTCCTCTCCTCTTCCCGGATGCTCTGAAGCTGTGTCGAAAGGGCTCGCAACTGTTCATTGGAATTCTGGAGATACTGTTCTGCCTGCTTACGCTCGGTGATATTGCGGAAGGCGATGACCACCCCGTATATATTCGATTCTATATCAGCCAGAGGAGTGCGGACTTCCTCAATAATATATTCCTTCCCATCCTTGCCGGTAAGGACACCTTCTGTTCCCTCATGGCGTTTTTTTTCATCCGGACACAGCGCATACACTTCATCCAACTGTCGCCCCACTGCCTCAGCAGCGACCATCCCTACAAAAGATTCGGCTGCCCGATTTATGGAGAGGATATTTCCCTCGAGGTCGGCTGTTATAATCCCATCGCCAACGGCATAGAGAGTTTTCTCAAACTTTTCTTTTTCACGCTTCAAATCAGTTAAGGTCCCCTCAAGCTTTCTGATCGGATAGATGCGAAAAATAAAATAGATTAAGCAGCCGAGAAACGAACTAAGACATCCCAGGAGAGCAGTTGTGGTTATTTCTGATCGGATGGAATGTCTTACAATGATGGAACCGGCAGGTCTTCCGGAGTCGAAGAAGGGCACGGAAAGCGTTATAATTGGCCTTATTTCCCTATAATCAGTTTTAGCGACAAGTTTTCCCGTCACAGTTTGAATCTCACGTTCATGCAATCCCTCCTGGACCGAAGGTTGGGAGATTAGCTCTATTAATCTTACACTTTCGAACTCCCAGAAATCCGGCCTGGCCTGAATAATTCTTTCGATGGATTTTGCGAGGGAGGCGGCTTCTATCGAGTGTGTTTTTTGTATATTGCTAATGGCAAATACATAATACACACTCGGCAAGGTAATCGCAAAAATGCCGGCAGCAACAGCGCCCAGAGCGCTCATAAGCTTGATAATCGCTGTGTTCGGTTTTAAATTAAAGGAAGTAGAAGCCATAAGTCACATCATTTGCCGGTGCGCCGCGGTAAAGTCACATGGCCGTTATTAGAGAGAATTTTTTGACCGGCTCTGGAAAAAACAAATTCTATAAAGTCCTCGATCAAACCCTTATATTTATCCTTCTTATAAACCAAAGATAATGTGATTTTGTAAGGATATTTGCCGGCAATGATATTGGCGCGCGTTGGGGCCGTTCCGTCAACGCAAAGGGCTTTAATCTTACGCTTCTCTGAGGTTATAACAGCGCCGCTGATTGTGCCGAATGAACCAGGCGTTTTCTCAATTTGGACGGCTGCTTCCTGCTCTGTGCTACCCACAAAAACACCGGGCACGGAGTGTGCCTGCGTAGATGCGGACTTCATACCGGGATTGATGTTTTCCAAATAGACGGAATAAGCGTCGCTCCGGGGGCGAAGAATCAGCCGTATAGGCGTTCCATCAGGCCAAGTTCTGCGTTTTCCCGCATATATTTCTTCTATTTCCGCCAGTGTGAAACCCGTTGTCGGGTTTGAACTCTGCACCCCGAAGATAAAGGCAGTAATGCCATAGGGCTCTTCGATAATTCCCTCGCTCCGCTCTTCCGGCTTGAGGGGGCGGGCGGAGAGCCCTATGTCGATCTTTTCTTCCCTTACTGCTCTAATGCTTCCCGTACTGCCAATGCTGGGTAGTACTCTGACTTTTGCCTGAGGGCGCTTCTTTTGAAAATCTTTGGCCATCAGTTCCGTTGTGCCTATGCTCGACCCTGTTCCGGTAATAATAATGGTTTTTGGGGAACTCCTGGAAGAAACTGCGCCTGCCGCAGGGACGAAAAGCATGCAATATATTGTAATTATTAGTATTATAGCGTAACGATGTATAGTATAAGGGGTTTTATTCGTTATGCTCTTGGCAGTTAGAATTCCGGAGAAAATTCCAACGACTGCGGCAAGAAGGAGGGTGATTACAACGGTCAGACTTCACCGTTTTGATGCTTCCATGGCTTCCTCTTTTGCTTTCTTAAGGTCTCTGTAAGCTATCGGTTGGATATCGTCATACACATTATTTCACTAGTCTTCTGATAGAAGTCCCGTTGTTCTTCTAAATCCGATAATGATGAAAAGAACCGGTAATGTTCCTATCACCAGTGCTAACTTCTTCCCAATGGTCAGTGTTGTCAACAAATGGAAGCACTACCTTATCAAAAAAAATGCATTATGGGTCTTTCCTAAGTCTTTAACCCCGCTTCATCATGGCCACGAAGGCATCGTTGAGATTAGCCAGGGAACTGTCCGGACAGGTTCGGAAAATAATCTCCGCAGGACTGCCCGAGGCCACAATGTCCCCTCCGTTAATCATTACTATTCTCCCGCAGTGGCGCGCTTCATCCATATAGTGGGTGGTAACAAAGACCGTCATCCCCTCTTGCGCCAGTTGTCTGATAAAGTCCCAGAAGTGCAGTCTGGTGATGGGATCAACCCCGGCCGTCGGCTCATCGAGAAAAAGGATCTCCGGCCGATGCAATAAGGCGCAGCCCAAGGCCAGGCGCTGCCGCCAGCCGGGCGGCAGTTCGCGGGTTAAACGGTCGCGAGCCTCCTTTAGCCTGGTCATCGCCAGAACCCACTCGATGCGTTCCCGCCAACGTTTTTGAGCTACGTTATATATGCCGAGATAAAAACGCAGGTTTTCCAAGGGCGTCAGATCTTCATAAAGGGAAAAACGCTGCGACATATAGCTGATGCTGTTTTTTACCCCTTCCATATCCTTGATGATGTCGTGTCCCGCCACTTGTCCGGTGCCTGCCGTCGGCGTGATAATCCCGCATAGCATGCGGATGGTGGTGGATTTACCCGAACCGTTGGGGCCGAGAAAGCCGAAGATTTTTCCTTTTTGCACGGAAAAGCTGATCTTGTCCACCGCGACAAAGCTGCCGGACCGCTTCTCCATGTTATCCACGCCAATGACCTCAGGCATGGAATTTATCCTCGACAAGCCCCCGGTCTGCCGCGCCGAGGTGGTGGATTATCGCCTCTTCCAAGTTCGCAAAAGAGCTTTCTAACTCTGCCGTGGAAGCCCAGGCCAGCAGTCGTGCCCTGTGCAAAAGGCCCAACCGGTCGCATCTTTCTCCTTCGTCGATGTAGGCCGTGGCAATGACGATGGTCATGCCTGTTTCTTGCGTCTGGTTCAGGATGTCCCAGAACTCCCGACGCGAAACCGGATCGACTCCATTAGTCGGTTCATCGAGGATAAGGATGCGGGGTTCATGCACAAGGACATAGGCCAACCCCAATTTTTGCTTCATGCCGCCGGAGAGATTGCCGGCCAGCCGGTCGATAAAGGACGTGAGCTTGGCAAATTCCAGGTAACGCTGCCGGGCGCTACGCTTTTTCCGCTCCGGTGATGCCAAAAATATCTATGAAGAAATCAAGATTCTCTCCCACGGTCATATCCTGGTAAAGACTAAAGCGCTACGGCAATCGTCTCCCGACGGGCTCCCGCATCAGCCAAATCATAGGCTTCTCGCGCCCGCCGCTCATAATCCCGGAACGCGGTTTCAGATTTAAGTTTTACTATATCCCGTTCCTTTTCCGAAGTTAGACCCGCCGGATAGGGCTGGTCGTCTCTCTCACGATCACGGTTGGCCTCATCCCGGACGGAGTCCGCCGCCAAAAAGGCCTGGTGCGCTCTTCCCACGTCCTGGGCGCGGTTGCCAGCCTGGAGTTCCTCGAGCTGCGCGCGCAACGCTCGCTTCCGCTCGCGCCACGTCTTCAGGCAACGTTTTTCCGTAAAGTTCCCGCAAGGTTTCCAGTTGTTTTTGTTGCCCCCGTGCCCGGAGCAGGTTGGCCCGGGCCTGCTCCAGCAGGCCTCACTTTCCGAGCGGTCCAACTCAGCAAGCACCTGTCCTGCAGCCACGGCCGGGCCCTCCCAGGCAAAAACGTGCGTCACCCTGCCGCCGGCTTGAAAGGCCAGGTTAGGCTGTGTCGCCTCGATGGTGCCCGAATAAAATAGTTCTCCCTGCTTACGCTCACGTTGTCCCAGATAGACCAGCAACCCGACGCCGCACAGCAGCAACAAAAAAACGATGATGGCGATGCGTTTTCTTTGCACTCGACCTCCTTCAGAGAAGGAGCCGTCTTCTTATCATAAATAAGCTTGACATAGCAAGACGCCGCAATATCCCAAAGCCACCCGATTTTGCATCTTAGGGCCTGTTAGAAAATAATCCGATCCTTTGTTTTATTTTTTTTACAGGCCTTTAGGCCCGATGAGAAAGGGAAGTGTGCTAGTTATTTCCTGACAGGGCCGGATAAAATGGTTTGGTATTTGATTGGCGCCGGTGTTATGATCCTCATGTCCGATGGTGGAACGGGGATTATAGGT
>ORMF011597023.1_pt1 | contig 10231 bp, 8 predicted proteins | sample 1779871 | NCBI WGS metagenome assembly ORMF01 (sample SAMEA104232316, study PRJEB22302) | groundwater metagenome | biome: forest; feature: aquifer; material: groundwater | place: USA | collected 2011-08-07 | depth 5.4 m | reverse complement strand
CCCACATGGAGAGATTCGTGGCGAGAGAGTTACTGAAAATGACCCAAGGCGCGCGCTCGGCTCCGTCGACCTGACAGTGGAAGGTAATGCCGTTCGCCTTGATTTGCATAGGAACTCCAAATGCCGGGTCTTGCCATTTGTGCCAACGCCGCGGTGTGAAACCGCCGAGCCACCCTCACACGCGATTTTGGGTCCTTTCGACTCGTTTCAGATCAGCCGGTTTGAACCGCATCGTCGGTAAACCCCGGTGCCATAACGGCGCCGGCCCGGACCAGGTCCGCGATTTGCGTGTCCGAAACACCAAGCACGTTCCGAAGCACTTCAGTTGTGTTCGCACCTAGAGCCGGCGGAAACAAATTTTGGACCGGAGGAGCATCCTTGAAAACCATCGGGTTGCCCATGACCCGCGCCGAGCGGCCGTCGCTGGCGGATAAATCCATGACCATCCCACGATGCTGAATTTGTGCGTCGGTCATCACCCGATCGAGGGTGTTCACGAAACCGACCGGGACACCTTCCTTTTCCAGGAGCGGGACCCACTCACCCGCGCTGCGCTTGACCATCGCGTCTTCCAGGATCGGCCAAAGCTCCAAGCGATTTTCGTAGCGGTTCTGATTGGTCTTGAATTTTGGATCCTCGAGCAGACCGTCCAAGCCGAGGACACGACAAAAACCTTGCCACATCCGTTCCGTATTGGCGGTAACGACGATTTCTGTTCCGTCCCCCGTGCTGAAGCTCCGATAGGTCGGGATGGAATCGTGCCCGCTCCCCTGCCGCGCAGGAACACGTCCTGAATGCAAATAATATGCGCCCTGATAGGACAGCATAGCCGCTTGGCAATCCAGCATGGAAATATCGATGAAATCTCCACGCCCCGTCGAATTCCGCCGATGCAAGGCCGCTAGTATGGCCGTTGCGGCGTACATGCCCGCGGCAAGATCGCCGATCGGAATGCCGGCACGAACGGCGGCTTTCCCGGGCTCTCCAGTCAGACTCATCCCACCGGACAATGCTTGGACAATCATGTCATAAGCAGGTTTGTCGCGGTATGGCCCACTCTGCCCGAAGCCGGAAATGCAGCACCAGATCAAGGCCGGGTGATCCGCACGGAGCTCATTGCTTTTCAGTCCAAGTCGATCGAGCACGCCGGGCCTGAAGTTCTCGACCACGATATCACTGGCCAGCACCAGTCGGCGGACAATATCGAGGCCCGCAGGTACTTTCATGTCGGCGACGACGCTCTGTTTATTGCGATTGGTCGACACATAATAAACACTGTCGTCGGCTACGAAGTGAGGCGGAATATATCGAGAGAAGTCGCCCTGAGGTGGTTCCACTTTGATGACCTGGGCACCGAGATCGCCAAACATTTGGGTACAGTAGGGGCCGGAGAGAAACTGCGTCAGATCGAGCACGCGCAGCCCTATCAAAGGTGGGCCTCTTGTATCGGTCATACGGGTCGCCTCCTTTCCGGATCGCGGTCAGAATTGCCGAGATCTGCTGTCCTGCGTTCCTGGGTCATCGAGCGAAGATATGAATCGAGCAGGCGCCGTGATCGAACCCGGAAATACCGCCACCGGTCGTATGGGAGAGCCCAACCTTAGCTCCCTCTACTTGACGTGGACCAGCTTCGCCGCGGAGTTGACGCACGATCTCCACCACTTGCGCGGCCCCGGTCGCGCCGATCGGATGACCCTTCGCGAGTAGGCCGCCCGACGGATTCACGACGATCTTGCCGCCGAAGCTCGTAGCACCGCTCTCGATGAACTCTCCTGCCTTTCCTCGAGCGCAGAATCCGAACGCCTCATAGTAAAGCAGTTCCGCGATACTGAAGGCGTCATGAACCTCGGCAACGTCGATGTCCTGCGCACTTAGGCTCGCTTCCTCATATGCTTGCTGCGCGCCGCGCACAGTGATCTCCGGAATCGTCATGTCGCGGAAGCCCGTCGTGAATTTTCCGGAGGTCACGTTGGATGCAAGCACTTGAACCGGATCGGAGCGAAATTGCTGCGCCATCGAACTCGCACATAGCACGATTGCCGCAGCACCATCGCCCGTCGGACAGCATTGCAGCAACGTGAACGGCTCCGCTATCGGCCGCGACGAGAGCACCTCGTCCAGCGTGACGCTCTTGCGCATTTGCGCGTCCGGATTCAACGATCCGTGACGGCGGTTCTTGACCGAGACGAGCGCGAGCTGTTCGCGCGTGAGGCCGAACTCGTGCATGTAGCGTTGGGCACGCATCGCATAAAGCGCCGGCATCACGAGGCCTTGGCTTACCTCCCAATCTTCCTCTTCCAGAGGCAGAGTGCCGCCGCCGAATTTGGTCAGCTTCTCGACCCCGATGACCAGCACAACGTCGAATTCTCCGGATCGGATTGCCATCACGCCTTGTCGAAGGGCGGTCGAACTTGACGAGCAGGCATTCTCGATATTCGCAACGGGAATACCCGTTATCCCAATCCGCCCCAAAATCCGCTGCCCCGCCATCATGCCGCCAAGCGCCGTGCCGCAATAAGCCGCCTCGACCCGTCGCGGGTCGATTCCGCAATCAGCGATAGCTGCCTTGACTGCGGGCCACCCCAAATCGGCCAGCTTTCGTTCGGGATATTTTCCAAACGGGATCATCCCGACCCCAATAATAGATACGCCGCGCATATTCACGCCGGTACCGGTTGAAAGACGAACGTTGCGATCTCAGTGCCGTCGGGGTTTCTGCCGATTTCAGCAGCGGCGAGTTCGACGGTCTCGTCAATTCGCAGTGAGAGACCGCGCAGATGGCTGAACACGCGCACTCCATTGCTCAGATCGATATATCCAAGCGCGAACGGCTTTGCCCATGCCGCCGGACCGATGTGCACGAAAGTAAACGAATACAGCGTTCCCTCGCGCGGCATGTGTTCGGGCTCTATCTCCTCGCTCATGCATACGGAGCACACCGGAACGACCGGAAACATGCGATTCCCGCACGACTTGCATACACAGCCGATCAGGACGGGTCGCCCCTGCGCGTCCCGTCCGAGCGCCTCGCCCGGCAGAGACAGCGGCAGTGCCTCATTGGACGGAACGTCGTTCGCGCCGGTTGCAACAGATGGCGACATTCAGTACCTCTACCTTTCAGATCGTCCAGGATCAAGCGAGCATTGCGAGAGCGGCAATCATCTTGATCCAGCCGAATACTTCCTTGATCCATCTAGATCGAACGGTTGATTCCCCCATCGATGACAACCGACTGGCCGGTGATGTACCCGGCCTGACGCGAGCACAGATAGGCGCAGATGTCTCCAACCTCTTTAGGTTCACCCAGGCGCCGGACGGGAATAGTCTCTGCGAAACGCTTGAACTGTTCTTCCAGCGTGATGCCGATGCTCGATGCTCGAGCGGCATGCACCTCAACGAGCCTATCGCTCAGGATATGCCCCGGTGCGATGTTATTGACCGTGATCTGGTAAGGGCCGAGGTCCGTGGCTATTGTCTTTGCCATAACGGTGACCCCGGCGCGGACCGAATCCGAGACGACCAGATCTGTCATCGGTTCCTTCACTCCGTAGCCGGTCAAGTTCACGATCCGGCCCCGGCCCGACGCCTTCAACGCCGGTAGCGACTCGCGGATGAGGCGGACCGTGCTCATCAACGTCAGCTGATTTGCCACGTCCCAATCCGCATCGCCCGCCTTTTCGAAAGGCCCCGTCGGCGGCCCCCCGGCGTTCGTGACCAAAATATCCAGACCACCCAACGCCGTTATGGCTTCGGCGACAAGGCGGCGAACGTCGTCCGCGCGGGAGACATCGGCGACGACCCATCCGGCGGCCCCAACATCGCTCGCGGCCCGCTCAGTATCGCTCCGGCTCCGAGCGCAAATGAAGACCCGCGCACCTTCGTCTGCCAACGCCTTCGCACACGCCTTGCCGAGTCCGCGGCTGGCTCCCGTGACAAGCGCTTTGCAGCCCTCAAGACCAAGATTCATGCGTGACTTCTCCGGAGCCGATCATTGCACAGATCGAGGCGGCTCGAACTCGAACCTCCGTTCAGCAGCCGTCCCAGTCATCGATTACTACGACGCGACACCGCATATCAGTCCGCACCGGACGAGCAGCGCTCGAGATCCGCCGCCAGGGAAACGGTTCTGCGCGCCTGCTCAACCATTGGCGCATCGATCATTCTGTTTCTCACCCGAATAGCCCCCTTCCCGGATGCGGCTCCTTCGGCATACGCGGCCAGCACCTCGCGTGCTTCGGCGATTGCCTCGGGAGACGGCGAAAATACCCGGTTCACTACCGGCAGATGCGACGGGTGAATGACGCACTTCCCCTTGAACCCCATCCGGCGGCCACGCACTGATTGAGCTTCCAAAGCCTCCAGGTTGGCCAGTTCCTCATAGTACGCTACATCGAACGACGCGATTCCGGCGGCCGTCGCGGCAAGTACCACGTGCAACCGCGGATAATCAAGCTCCTCGAGAAGAAGGGTTGACTCGCCCCCTGTGTTGCGCATAAGATCGGCCGCACCAAAGACGAGCCCCGTTACCAGCGCCGACATGCCGGCCAGTTCCTCCGCCCGGAGGATGCCGCGCGCCGTCTCCAACGTGATGATCAATTCGGGTGGCGGGTTAGGCGCGGCCAGCACCCGCAGGGCGCCCTCCAGAAATGCGATCTGGATGGCAGACTCGCACTTCGGCACAAAGAGAAACGACGGCCGGCTCGGCACCACGGCGCGCAAATCGTCTATGGCCCATTCAGTGTCCAGGCTATTTATACGTACGCCGACATCGCGATCCACCACCCACGGTTCAGCCAGCACTCTGGTTACCGCGGCCCGGGCGCCATCCTTGTTGGCGGGTTGTACAGAATCTTCTAGATCCAAGACAATGGCGTCCGCGTTCGTCAGATCCTGCGCCTTTCGGATCATCTTTTCTACGCCCCCGGGGATGAATAGCAGAGACCGCCGCAGCTTCGCCACTATGCTATTCCTCCCTTCCGCTCCAGGCGAAGGCTTTCAGTCGCATCCGGATCGATCCGCCAACGGACCGGCCTTACACCGCCGACAAGGACGACGCCGTACTGAGCGCGGGCGGCCTCCGGGCTGATAAATTCGTTCTCGACGTCGGCCAGCACACGCAGGAGATCGCGATCAAGCGGATCGCCGTAGCCCCCCCCGCCTGCGCAACAGAACTCCAACAATGTCCCTGCTGGAAACACTTCCGGCACCGTCTTGGTGGGCAGCATCCCGACGGGCTTGCCGTCCGGGCGATCCACAACCTTTAGATAGGTGCGGGCGCCGGGACCTCCTCCATCAAGGCCGTAAGGCTCGGTAACGCCGCGCTCGGAGGCGCAGGTGAGGACGGCGGGAGCTTCGAACCGCACGCGGGTGCGTATTCCGCATCCGCCGCGATACCGGCCGGCGCCGCCCGTGCCGGCGGCGATTTCGTACAGTTCCACCCGGTAGGGGAAATTAATCTCCAAGGACTCTACGGGCTGGTTTCCGGTATTGCCAATACCGACGCGCGTCGTGTGAATACCATCCTGGTCGCAAGCGGCGCCCTGGGCGCCCCCAGCGATGAGCAGGCTGACAAACTCGTGCCCCTTGCGCTCAGGACGTGGGTCGATCCCGCCCAGCATGAGCACACCCGAGGTGCCGGCACCCGCAGCCACGACGTTCTCGGGGACGATCTGATGCAAGGCGCCCAAGACAACGTCGTAGATGCGGACAGATGTCTCGGTGCTGCCTATGGTGACAGCGGCGGGGGGCAGACAATTGAGCACGGTGCCTTTAGGAGCGATGATTTCGATAGGCCAGCTGGATCCGCTGTTGGCCGGAGTATCGGGGTCAAGCGCTGCCTTGATCGCGTAACATGTGGCGCCCTGAGTGACCCCAATAGGAACGTTCATTGACCCCGGCCGCTGTTCGCTGGACCCGGTAAAATCGGCAATTATCCTGTCGCCTGCTACTTCCAGCCGCAACGTGATCTCGATCGGCGGGCCGCCGGCCCCGTCATTGTCACAGAAATCGGTGAAGGAGTACACGCCCTTTGGCAAAGCCGCAATCCGGTTCCGCATCACCCGTTCTGCGCGGCTAAGTATCTCACTCCATGCTGATTCCATCGTTTCCACACCGTATCGCCGAAACAGATCAAGGATGCGCCGTTCACCGATTACGCATCCTGCGTACTGTGCGCGCAGGTCGCCCAGGCGTTCGCGTGCATTGCGGGTGTTCCGCTGGAGGACCATGATGATATCGCGGTTCGGCTCCCCTTGTTCGTAGATCAGGGTCGGACCAATCCGCAATCCCTCCGCGTAGATGTCCAGGGCCGTAGCCGAGTAGCTGCCGGGCGCCGCTCCGCCGATGTCGGCATAGTGGCCGCGCACGGCGGAATAAGCGACAATGCGATTCTCCCAGAAGATCGGTTTCGCCATCAAAAAGTCGGGCAGGTGGTTGTTTCCAGCATATGGGTCGTTTTGGAAAAGGACGTCGCCAGGCCGCAAGTTTCCTTCGCCCAGTTCCTCCAGGCATGCCCTCACGCCGAACGGCATACAGGCCAGGTGAACGGGCATCTCGCCCCGGCCCTGCGAGACCACGTCGCAGGCGGCGGTCAACAGACCGCACGAAACGTCGCCGGCCAGCTTCCACAAAGTGGAGTAAGCGGTGCGGACCACCGTTCCTTTCATCTCCTCGACTGCGGTCAGTATCGAGCTGCGGATGACTTCTAGGGTAATCGGATCGAGTTGCGTCCTCATGCTAACCTCCATTCCTTCTCACCGATTATCAGGTTGAGGTAAGGGTCCACTTTGGCCACTGCGCCGGGCGGGATAAGGGTGGTTGCATCGTCCTGTTGCACAACTGCCGGACCCTTCAGCACGTTACCGGGCCTCAGGGCGGCCCTGTCGATGACCGCGGTGGGCACCCAGCCGCCGCCATCGCTGAAGAATGCGCTTCGCCTCCCGAGCAGAGCGGCCGCAGTCATCTCCCGTCCTTCGTCGATTGCGGCAGCCAACGTCGGCTTAGGCACAATGGCATTCCCTCTCAAGCGCAGGTTCACAACCTCCACTTCTTCCCCTTCGGCGGAAAAACCATACCGGATGGCGTGCATTCGATGAAAATCAGCTGCAGCCGCCGCAAAGTGTTCCCCACTAAACGGCATGAACGGTCGCGGCACGGTTACGACCCAGTCTTGCCCCACGTAGCGCATGTCGCAAGCCGCTTCCAGAACGTGTTGCGCTGCTGGAATGCCGTCCTGCTCCAGATCGCGGTGTGCCTCCACCACCATGCTCTCCCATAGTCGGCGCACTGCGGTTTCTATCACCTGGCCGAAGCGTGCCACATACGACTGTACGTATTCGTGGTGCAGATCGCACAGGATCATCCCATACGCCGACATGACTCCGGGCGAAGGCGGGGACACGGCCCATGGGATCCCAAGCCGCCGCGCGATCTCCCAAGCATGGATGGGACCGGCGCCGCCGAAGGCGATCAGCATGAAGTCGCGGGGATCGTGGCCGCGCCCGACTGACACAACGCGGGTCGCATCGGCCATCATGCTGGTGACAATAGTGAAAACACCGGCCGCAGTATCTTCCGGGCTCAGACCCAGCTTGTCCCCCAGCCGAGCGCATGCAGCACGGGCCAAAGCAGGCGAAACTATCACCTCGCCGCCCAGCGGGCGTTCGGCGCCCAGGTATCCCAGGACGAGGCAAGCGTCGGTCACCGTTGCCTCCTGACCGCCGCGCCCGTAGCAGGCGGGACCGGGACGTGCGCCGGCGCTGCGGGGTCCCACGCGGAAGTGGCCGCCCTCGTCCACCCAGCCGATAGATCCACCGCCGGCACCGATGGTATCGATACCAACCATGGGCACCCGCACCGGGTGACCGGAGATCACCATTTCCTCCGAGTAATAAACCTGGCCGCCGGCAATCAACGAGACGTCGAAGCTGGTTCCACCCATGTCGGCGGTGATCACGTTAGGCCAGCTCAGCGCCTCGGATAGGTAGCGTCCAGCCACCACGCCGCCCGCGGGCCCGGATAGCAACAGAGTGGAAGGGCGCCTGGCCACGGCCTCCGGAGCAGCCATGCCGCCGTTGGACTGAATGACGAAGACCTTCCCGTTCACCCGCGGACCGACTTGCGAGCGGAGGCGGTTCAGATACGCCGCCACCACCGGCTTCAGGTATGCGTTCACTACCGTGGTGCTTGTGCGTTCATACTCGCCGACCTGTGGCAGCAATTCGCTTGCCGCACTGACGGCGAGGCCGGGGAGGCGTTCCCGAAGCGCTGCGCCTACCGCCACCTCATGGGCTGGGTTGGTATAGGAGAACAGAAAGCTCACCGCAATCGCTTCAATTCCCTCGGCTTGGATGGCATCGGCCAGATCCTCCAGTTCCGCCGTCTCAAGCGGCGTTACCACCTCACCCCGGTAGTTAACGCGTTCAGTGACCTCAAACCGCCACTTGCGCGGAACCAGGGGTGCAGGCAAACGGATGCGAAGATCGTACATGTAGGCGGGGGGCCGCGAAAGCCGTCGAATTTCGAGAACGTCGCGGAACCCCCGGGTAGTAATCAGACCGGTGCGAGCCCCGCGCCGCTCCAACATGGCATTTGTGACCAGAGTCGTGCCGTGGACGAGCGCCTCGGGAACCGCCTTGCCAGCAGCTCGGAGGACTTTGTCAAGCGCCTCGGTAATCCCCTCCAGTGGATCGGCCGTTGTCACCACCTTGGCGAGCCACGTCTGTCCGGTCGCCAAGTCGACGGCGGACGCGTCTGTAAAGGTACCGCCGACGTCAATGCCAACCTTAACTGTGCCCAAACGCTTATCCTCCCTCACTGATGCTGTCCGAAGTATTACTTGGCTTCGGGCGGGCGTGACTCGGCCAGCTTCCGACGGAACTCCTTGATCTCGTTGCGAGGTGTCCCATCGCGCTTGTACACCAAAACGGTCCGGATATATTCGATGACTGTCTTGCCATCCTGGTTGTAGCCGTGTGTCTTAACCCGCACGATTCCTGCATTGGGACGGGACTTGGACTCCCGTTTCGACACCACGACAGACTCGGAGTACAGAGTATCGCCGGCGAACACTGGATTCGGCAGCTTGATGTAGTCCCAGCTTAGGTTGGCCACGGCGTTCTCGCTGATGTCTGAGACGGACAGGCCCGCGACCAGGGCCAATGTAAACGCACTATTCATTAGGGTTTTTCCGTATTCTGTTTTGGCAGCGTAATGGTTGTTGAAATGGATCTGGTGTGTGTTGCAGGTCAGTAAAGTGAACCAGGTGTTGTCGACTTCGCTCAGCGTCCTTCCAATGGGGTGAATATAGACGTCATTCACTTCAAAGTCCTCATAGTAGCGCCCTTCCCAACCCGGCTTGATTGCCATGAAAGTACCCTCCTTGTTTGATTTACACCTACGCAAGCACGCCAAGATAGGCGGCTTGCACATGGGGATTCCCCGCCAGTTCTGCCGGAGGACCCGACAGCACCAATCGGCCCTGCTCCAACACGTACGCAGTGCCGGCGCAGGCGAACGCGAGTCGGGCGTTCTGTTCAGCCAGCAGGACGGCCCGGCCCTCGAGATTCACCTCACTGATAATCCTCCGGATCTCCTCGACCATGATCGGCGCCAGGCCTAGGGACGGCTCGTCCATCAGCAGTAATCTGGAGTCGGCCATCAGAGCTCTGCCAACAGCCAGCATCTGCTGTTCCCCGCCACTTAGGATTCCTGCCATCTGTCCTAAACGCTCCCGTAGGCGCGGGAAGTGTGCCAGCACGCGATCCAGGAGTTCCCGGCGGCGTCTCGGCTGGCGGAGGGACATGGCGCCCATAAGCAGGTTGTCAAGAACGCTCATGCCTGGAAAGACACGACGTCCTTCCGGCACGAGGGCGATACCCGTGGTGATCATGTCCCAGGGTTTGCGCCCGGTGACATCCCTACCGTTGACCCGAACGTAACCGCTGCCGACGGGGACCAATCCGCAGATCGCGCGCAGCAAGCTCGATTTGCCAGCTCCGTTTGCACCAATAATGGCTACAACCTGGCCGTCCGGCACGATCAGGCTCACCCGGTCTACAGCCGTGACGGGTCCGTAGCGCACAGAAAGCGCTTCAATTTCAAGTATGGCCATATTTGCAGACGCGTCCGCCGTCGACCTGGCCGACCGGGCAGACGTGGCTCCCGCAGGCGGGGGCAACGGCGGAGCCTCCCGCCCCCAAAAAGCCCCGAGTACCGCCCGGGCCCGGGGGTG
>ORMF012261145.1_pt1 | contig 10232 bp, 3 predicted proteins | sample 1779871 | NCBI WGS metagenome assembly ORMF01 (sample SAMEA104232316, study PRJEB22302) | groundwater metagenome | biome: forest; feature: aquifer; material: groundwater | place: USA | collected 2011-08-07 | depth 5.4 m | reverse complement strand
TACGGATATCGCTCTGGTGTCAGAGGAACGGGTGGCCTGGATTGAACATAGGCTCAATACCAGACCACGCAAACGGCTAGGCTTTCGAACGCCTCTGGAAGTATTTAATCAACGTGTTGCACTAAAACGTTGAATTTAGGAAAGTACACTGACCAAACTAGTGCAAAATGGTAAAAATACCAACCCTCTACCATACCCCCACGCTATAATCACACTACGATTATTCTCGAGGTTACGTATTTTCTATCCGGCCAGATATATTTTACTTAACTTGAGTTTATGCTACTATCATGATGGGCTTCGAACATAAGCTAAACCTCACGATGAAAGTTACACCGAGTAACCAACCACCACTCAGCAAGGTACTGCTCTACCTCCTCCAGGGCACTGGCCAGGCGACCATAGATTTTGTTACCTTCCTCCACACTGCGCGGTACTGGCGCTCAGCCTACCAGCGGGGCGGGTCTGCCTACGTTCAAGAACTCAAGCGCCTGAGGCGCGAAGCTGCAGCCCGCTCAACCCTACAGACGTTACAGCGGGGTGGTTTAGTAACTATCCGCCGCCAGAACCACCGCCTCATAGTGGCGCTCACCCACCAAGGGCGCACCTCCGCCCTGGCGTATAAGTTACGCCACTCCCTACCCAACGCAACTAACATTTTTACGGTGGTAATTTTTGATATTCCTGAATCAGCTGCCCCAGCTCGACAACGGCTACGCCTACTCCTACGCCAAGGCGGATTTACCAAACTCCAACAGAGCGTGTGGGGAAGCCAACGGAACGTATACCAACTTATAGCCGATCTCCTGCGTCAGGAAAAACTAACACCTTGGGTTAACTTATTCCAGGCCACTCAATTTCTGAATAGACCAAGCGTGTCCTAAAACTCGCCAGTGACATTGATTGGATTTTTTGTATTACAAAAAGTGTATTTTCTATCCGGCCGGATAGAAAATACACTTACTAATTGATAATGATTTTGGGCGGAGCTTACGGCTTCACGTACACTTGGCCGGCGAACTTTACCCAAGTTAGACCATTGCTCAGGCTACAATCACTATCGGCTTGCCCGGGATCGTTGTCCCAGTAACCATTGGTACACCAGCCCCAGTTGTCCTGCACAAAGGTTTGCGGGGTGAACACGCAAGCACCCTGCCCAGCCCCCAGGGCGTTGGGATTGTAGCTTCCGTCGCTGGTGGTGCAGGTAAACACGCGGGTAAAGCTAAAGTAGCCCTGGCGGCTGGGACTGTCGTCCACGCAGGCTTGGGACGAGTCGCCAAAAGTGTAGCGCGGGTTGGGGAACTTGAGATTGCAGCTACCGCCCACGCCGCACTGGGCATCGTTCTGGCAGGGTAAGCCAAGATTGGCGCCAGCCGTGCAGGTTGGCGCGCTTACAGCCGTGCAGGTATGCTTGTGGTTTTTGTACTTACCGTCCGCGCCGGACAGCGCCGAGGCATGGTCGCCCTGCCAATCCACCCACACCTTGGTGAGCGGCATTTGCTCGCCGTTAGGGTTGTAGCTGTAGAAGAGCGCGGTCACGGGTGCTGGCGAGGTGAGCACTACATTACCGCTAGTAAACGTGCCGCTCGACGTTTGTAGTGTAATGCCGTTGCCACCCTCGCTCGGCGCTTTGGTCACGGGGTCAAACACCACCTGGGTAACTCGCGGCGCGGTCGGCACATTACCACCGAACTTGCCTACGGGCGGTCCGCTTACATCTTGCACGGGTTTAGAAAGATCATCTACCCAGGCTACACCTGACCATTTCTGTATGTAACCTGAACCATCGGGATTAGGACCAAACTCTTTAGCAAAGACCTGGCTTACGCTGTTGCGACCGGCCGTAGCGCTGTTACCCACCATACTACGGTAGCTACCGCACGTACCGCCGGAACCAGCCGCACGACAATCAGCTGTGGTGATGCAAGAAAGGTTAGTGTTATCGCTGCAGCTACCGCTGAAGTACCCGGTACAAACGCCATTGGGGTTGCTGCTGTCTTCGCACTCGGCCGAACTCTTACAAGGTTGACCAAACTGGGACACTCCGCCCTTGGTACCTTGAATGCACATACCTGAAGCACCGCCACAGGTACCGGGAGAACAGGCGTAGGGCGTGGTAACAGTAGTGTACTGCGAACTGCCGCTGGTAACGTTGATACCTGGTCGGTCACTGACTACCAGTGGGCCTACGGGCTGTCCAGAAGAAGCGAAGCGGCCATAGGGGGACGAGGTGCGAGGGCTGGTAAAGCCGAGTTCGGCGGCAGGGGTAACTTGGTAGTCGGTGCGCCGGAGCACGCGGTCGGTCCAGGCTTTGTTCTCAAGGTTTTGACTGGCCTGTACCGCTTCAGAGCAGAACTCTTTGACGTTGTACATGAGCCTATAGCCAGCGCCACCTGAACCTTGACAATTGTGGTCGAGGTACCCGTAGAGCTTAGCGAGCTTACCGGTAGTTTTATCAAATAGGACCGCTGCCTCAATACGATTAGGGCCGGGGTCAACGGTAACCCCATTGGCGCCAAAGGCCCACACATCATAATTGCTCAACTGGCTGGCATCGCTAGCTGACATGTGTACTAGGGCACTGCCTGGTGTACTCGTGAGCGTGAGGTTGCCCTCGGGCCAGTCGTCACCAGTGATACAGTACGTACCGGTGATAACGGGCCGCTGAATGTAAATTCCTGCTATTTCTGCTTCGACTAGGGCACTATCAGGGGCCGGAGCGGCGGTAAAAATATAGTTACTCGTAAATCCAGGCGTGGTGCCAGGGGCATACCCCGTGGTGGCAATTTCAACATCGGTTATACCGTCGGTTACACCTAGGTTAACGGTATTCGTGGCGCTACAATTCCCCACGCTCGTGGCATTACCAAAACTATCCACAGCACAGATAGCATCATTAAGATGTGATTGGATAGTATAGCCACCAGTTTGAGAACCAACCCCGCTGCCTGTTTTACCGAGGTTATAGAGCCCCGCCGCCTGGCTACAGTAGTACGTGTCCCCGCCCGAGCTCTGGTAGCCGGCTTCGGGCGCGTAGTCGTAGATAGAGAGGTCGCCGGACACCGTATCTACCGGCAACCAGGTAAGGCAGGCGTTGGTAGAGTCAGCACCCGTGCCGTTAATAAGGCGGGAGGTGTCACGCTCTAGGCAGTAGCCCCTAAGCCCCAGCAAAAAGTCATTGCGCTTGAGGCGAGAAGTGGCACCCCCGTCCAGGGCAAACTTAGAGTCGGGGTTATCGGTCAAGCCATAGAAGAGCGTATCACTGTTGCTGTAGGTGGCGCGACGGTAGAAACACTCACAGTCCCTACCCTGCTGGCAGGTATTGGCATCTTTATAGCCTGTTTCTTTGCTCTTCACCAATTGAATGACTGGGGAATTGGGGTCACAAGGGGTACCTGTTGAGGAATCACACGATGGTTGCCAATCTTTAACCACTGAGTCGGGGAAGGGCGAGTCGGCCTCCGGGTACACGCGGCAGGCTTTGCTGGCAGTAGCACTGCTCGAGACTTGACCACTGGTATCAAAGGGGCCGCTACCGGCTAAGCCCTTGTCCTCGTACTGGCAGATGGTACCGTCGGCACACGTAACCCCTACGGTAGCACACGGGCTGCCCGTGCCGTTGCACTTTTTACTAGATGGGCTGAGGTAGGTCAAGCGCACGTCGGGCTTGGTCGGAGAGACGCCGTAGTTCTTCTGCGTCAGCTGGGCAATGGGGTAGAGGTTCGGGATAGAGTAGCCTGAGTACTCCTGGCTGCTCCAGTCGGTGCCGCGAGCCTGGTAGCTTACCGTGTTGAGGGGCTGGGGGTTGGGCTCGGGGTTCAGCCAGTTGCCGCACTTGCCCACGCCGGCGGCACCCCACTCGTTACAGCGGCCCAAGGCGTAGCAGACCGAACTCGTTTTGCCATTGACGAACTGCGTGCTCTCGCTCTGGCACGACAGCCACTCGCCGCACACCCGGTCCCTCGCCACCTTGAGAATGGTGTTGCTATCGTTGGGGTCCGCCGAGACGGGAGCCGTTGAGTCGTTTTGGCCAGCCGCGTAGGTGGCCGTGGAGTTCCAGGACAGCTGGGCCGAAGAAAGGTCGGTAAAGAGCAAGCAACCGTCCTTCTCGCCCACGCGGCCGGAGCATGAGGTGCGGTCGAGCTTGCTGTTGTCCAGGTAGTAGTAGGTAGCCCTGGTGAGTGAAGGGTCGCGGAAGGCTTTGCAGCTCACCTGGTCGGCGGGGCAGAGGTAGGCGGGGGCGGTCGGCGACTCGGTCACCGTCACCTGGTCAACGTACACTACCTGGCCAGCGCGACAGGTGGCTGGCGTGCAAGCGCCCGAACTGCCAGAGTTGGTGATAACGCCAACCGACAGGGCGCTGACGCCGGCGTTCAAGACCACCACCGCCCGCTTGGTCAGCCACTGGCCCTTGGGGGAGGCAGGGGTAACGCTTAGGTCAAACCCAGGTTGCACTACGCTGGCGCCGGCTGGGGTGGTGCGGTAGGTAAAGGACCAGTCGAGCATGGTGCTATTGCGCGGAATGTTCGGCACGTACACGCGCGCGGTCAAGGTCAGGGTGCGCGCGGGGTTTGGCGGTGCCAACTTAATATCTTTGCTCCAGACGCCGGAGTAGATTTGGTCAGTGCTCTGCACCTCCAATGCCGTACCGCCCCAGTACTGCCCAGCCACGGACTCGTGCGCGGTCAACGTGGTAAGCGGCGGGTCGGCAGGGCCCGTGCCGCCATTACGCTGCCAACCAGTGAACACATCCGCCAAAGTAACCGTAGCTGCATCGTAAAAGGCTGTGCCGCCCAGGTCAGCGCCCGGGGTAGTGGTTAAGCTCAGCTTGCAGCTGCGGGTGGTAGGGGTAAAGGTAGCCTGCAGCTTTTCCCACGCGCCCTGGCTCTCGGTGTAGTCGGACACGTTGACGCCGCAATCGGTGACGCGCAAGGTGCGGCGCAGGTGGGCGTCCGCCTTCACCCAGGCGCGGGCAGTGTAGGTTTGTCCCACGCTGACTATGAACCGCTGGGTCAGGCTTTGGCTACCGCCATTAAAACCATTTTGAGCGCTGGCGCTGCCCTGGTAGCGCTCGGTAGACTGGTTCCAGATGCCGCCAACGACAGTCCAACCGGTAAAGGTGGGTGGCGCGGCGGCGCTGTCAAAAATTTCGAAACTGCCGTTACTCAACAGGTTGACCCCAGCGTCGTTCGCCTGCTCAAAGCTCGGGTTCGCGACCAGGTTACAGAGCTCGAAGGTTCCCTTTTTGTACCAGTCATAGCCGTGCAGGTTGTCCACCTGTTTGTACTCACAGGTACCGTTCCCTGGGTCTTTAAAGAAGTGCGAGGCGCCGCTTGAGTCCTTAAACTCCTCGCAGGCGTTCTGGGTGCTGCTGCAGAGGGGGCTTAGGGGGTTGGTGCCGTCCAGGGTATCGGGATCAAGCTTAATAAACCGGTCGGTCCAATTTTGCACCGCACCCGAGGTGTCGAGCGTCGGCTCGCCTACCTTAAGGCAAGCTTTGGCCGAGGCGGCGCAGGCGTATGTTGCGTCGTACACGCGGTAGGTAAGCTGATCAGCCGGCGTTACGACGGTTTGGTCACCCGAGGTGGCGGTAGTGGCGCGCGGCGAGTTTGAGTTTCGGGTGTCTACCAGCGCCTCGCAGCCCACGACCGCGGCGCGGCAAATTTTGCTGAAATCGGTGAGTGCTACCTTGGTGTTAGTACTATCGGTATAACTCGCGCAGCGCAGATCCCGGGGGGCCTGGCAGGTAGCAGGCGTGACCCAGCTCCTCTTGCGTACAAAGAACGTATCGCCTATCTCCCGGAGCGCCACGTTGTCGATGTAGAACTCATTTGAGCTGGTGATGGTAAGGTTGGTGGGCAAGGCAGCCGAGTTGAGTACCACGGGGCCAAGGGTATACACCTGCCAATCACCCCCAATACCAACGGTGCCTAAGCTCAGCGCCGGCGCGGTATTGAACGAAGCCGAGATAGAGCTGGTAGCGGCCGTGCTCTTGACCCAGAAACTCAGGGTGTACTGTTTGCCTAAGGTGAGCTTACCCGTGATGTCTTTGGTAATGGTTCTGTTGCCGACACCAGAGTACAGTGAGTGTCCAAAAGCGGCCACTGACTCTGGGGAATTGGTGCCGGGGGTAAAACCACCGAGAGCTGTGGTGTCAGCGGTGACACCAGCTTCTGTGTCACCAAAGGTAGCAGTGGGGAACACCAGGCGGACATTGTTAGCCGTAGGGCCACGGTACTCGCGGCACCCCAGGTACTGCGCGCTGCAGCTGCGGCCCTCTTGGGGAATAGCGTTGAAGAAACAAGCGGGGGTAGGTACGGCCGTAGGATCCCAGGTGCCACCAGTAATAGCTGGGTTGCAGTTCGCCTGGGTAACGTTAGTGGCTCGGTACTGGGTACAGCTCGACGAGGCGGTGTACGTTTTGGAGGCCAAGCGGTAGTGGATGGTGCCGCTGGTATCGTAGAACTGTTTACAGTCAGGGTTAGTACCGTTGGTAAAATCGTCATGGTTAGCATCACCACAGGTGCTCGTAGCACTGGTGCCCGAGCTATCGGTGGTGGTGGGGGCGGCATCGAGGTTAGCGCTCTCCGGCTTCAAGGTCCAAACTTTAAGCTGGTAGCCGGTGAGGTTGGAACCCACCCAGGTGTAGTAGGTGTGCTCGGTGCCGTCTGGTACCATGCACTGCCGGAGCTCGCTGTAGTACTCCCGCGCCTCCGTTTGCACGTTGGTAAACTCCTCGCAACCGACGACGGAGGCGGGGCAAGCTTGCGCCGTGCTGGGGATGAAAGTGGCCGCGGTGACCACCGGCGCGGAAGCCGCCGGCGCCGGCTCAAAGAACGAGGCTAGCTGGTCGTAGCTGTTGAACCCTACGCACTCGGCCGGGCACGAGCTGCCCTTTATACCTGGCACAGCCGGTGAGCCGTCGCTGGACTTATAGAGCTGGCAGCCGACCTCGTCCACCAGACACGCTTTAAGGTAGTTGGCGCAGAGCGGTGAGTCATTGCTGGGGTCGCTGTCGTAGCAGTTGAGGTAGGTGGGCGCCTCTTTGAGCGTGGCGGTGGCCACTTGGGCGTACTGGTCGTAGGTATCGGTGGCGGCCGGTGGGGTAACTTTAGCTACCACATCACCAACCAAACAGGCGGTGTCCCCGGCGCCACAAGCCGTACCAGGCACGGTAAGGTTGGTGAGCCGGAGGAACTGGTGGCAGCCCTCGCTCGCCGGGTCACACGAAATACTATTGGCGTTCTTGAGGTACAGGCGCGCTTGAGCATTGTAGCGGGCGGCTGGAGTGGCCGGAGCGGGGCTAAAGGCGGTCGAGTACCAGCGGCAGCCAACCGAATCGCTGGTACAGGTGCCGTCGTCGTACCCCGTGAGGGAGTTCTGGAGGTAGGTAGCTTGCGTGCCATCGCGCGCCGTGAAGGCTTGGCAAGTAGCAAACGGCGAGTAGCCTGAGCCGGCCGGAAATTCGCAGCTGTCGCCGTTGAAACGCCAAATATTCTTCTCTCGCGTACAATAGCCCCAAGCTTGGCAGGTGCCGTCAGCGTTCTCGGCCACGCAGTTCTGCGTATCCACGCAGCTCTGCTGCCGGTTGCTACCCCGCGGCTCGAGCTGCTGACCATAGCCCTGAATGCGGCACTGCTCCTCGGGCGCCTTGAGGACCCAGTTGGGGTCGATGAGGTGGTAGTAGGGACTGCTGGAACCGTTAAAACCCTCACCGCTCGGGCTACCATAGCCCTGATCGCGGCGACCGATGACCTGCTGCAGGGTAACGTCGGTACCGGCAAACTGTTCCGCCGCCAGCTCCCAGCCCACGGGGATAAAGCGGGCGCGGCGGAGCTTGCGCAGGTCCGACAGGTACCAAGCGTCGGGCGTGCGCACGCTCAAAGGCCGGTCGCGCTTGAACACCCAGCCACCGTTGATGACGCCTTTATCAATCGCCTCCTGCACGGTGAAGGCTTGCCCAGCTTGGGCTTGCCTGAGGGCTTGGGCGAACTTGCCGTCGATAGTGCAGTTGTTGAGCGCGGCGTAGGTTTGGTCGTCCGGACAGTTGGAAAAATCGCTGATGACATCTATGCGCTCCCCATTCACCAGGGTTGGAGTTTTAATGCTGCTGTTCACCTGCACGGCGTAGGCCACGCCGCCTGAGGGGGCGTTACCAGACGAACCTGGGTTAAACTTGCCGCTGGGGGAAGGCACGTCGCCTTCCATTAGGCGCTTCATCAAACGTGCGGCCAAGGTGTTGGTAAAGGTTCCCAGAGCGTCAGCCGCGATGTCGCCCGTGTACGTGAGAAACTGCTGGCTGGCCGTCTCAATTGGTTGTTCTATCTGCTTTTCCTCACGCGCAATGGGAGTTTTTATGAACTTCGTAATTTTTTCGGTTATGTTCTTCAACCCCTTATTAGCTGCCAAGGTAAGCTTTTCCGCCTCCGTGGCCGCCGCGGTTTGCTGGGAAAAATTCTGACGTATCTGCAGCGCCACCCCGAGATCGTTCTGCCTGGGGTCGAGCACTACGTTAAAAGCATTGAGCGCGGTGCGCGGATTGCTCAAGTAGGCGGACCAATTTTGTTCAATTTTCGACAACGTACAGCTGGGGGCCAAGGGTCTACGCTCTTGGAATAGGGGTGTCAAAATAGCGAGCTTAAAACTGCCTAGGCGTTGGGGGCTACACAGTCCCAAAGGGGTAAAGCCAGTCCCCTGAACAGCGCCAGTACAAAATCCTATATCGGTTCCATCACCCTGTTCATCGCCAACGCCACACTCATGAAAATTTTCGCCTTCTTCAGTACAGGCTTGACCAAGTTTTTCTTTACTACCTTTTGTACACTTACCAGGATGGCCTTGGCTGCTCTCTCGGGCAAAGGTATCCAAAAACTCTCCGGCTGCCGCGTCCCCCACGTTCTTAAGGTAGCTGCCCCAACCTTCAGTCACGAACAGCGGCTGCTGACCATTGCCGCCACTCCCCAGCCACACAGCGGTGTCGTAAGCCACCTGGTTGGCAAAATAACTGGCCGCGTTCTTGTACGCTATGGCCGCGCCGTGCGCCCAGGCGAACTTGGCGGCGTCTTGTATCGCCTGCCACACGTTACCGACAATGGTGGTGAACGATATATCGGCAATGCCAAAAATAGCATAGGCCGGGCGAGGCGCTACCGCCGTACTCAAGCTCAACACCAGCGCCAGCAGCACTGCCACTGCCGCTCGCTTACCTGTTCGCACGTGAGTTTGCCACCTGGACATAAAAACGTTTACTGGTTGATAACCTGCTGAGCAAGCGCTTTCAGCGTAGCATCATCGAACTGGTTCAAGGTAGCGCTATCGGCGCCTCCTTTACGCATAAGCTCTCTCAGCTCGGCTCCCGACATAGCATTCAGTTTTGCTTTCTGGTCTGCCGTCAGTTGGAGCTTAGGCGCGCTGGGTGCGGCAGGTTGCGTAGTGCTGGTTGACGGCGTGGCGCTGCCAGCCACCTCACCGTAGAGCTTCAAGAGGGCGGCGTCGTCGTAGCTGGCAAGCTGCTGGTCGGTCGCTCCGTTGTTCTTGAGCAGGGCACGGATCTGAGCGGCGGTAGGTGAAGTGCTACTCGTGCCGGCGGGTAGAGCTTCGGTAGCGGCGCCCTTAAATGCTTGCGGCCCACAGGTTTGCCCCTGAGGGCAGGTAGGGTCGGTACCTTTGGTCACCTCCGTTTTATCATCAACCCCATCGGAGTCGCTATCTTTAAGGTAGGGACTGGTGTGGTACACGTACAGCTCATCGTAATCGGACAGGCCATCGGCATCGGTATCGCGCGCCTGCAGAGCTTGGACGTCTGCCCCCTCAACTGAGCCTGCGGCCAGGTTGGCGGCGCTCTGGTTAGTAGACGCCGGAACAGCAAAGGGCAGGTGTATGAGCGTGCGTATCTGCCACACCCCGAGGGCCAGAGCCAAAATCGCCACCAAACCGACACTGAGGTTGACGCGCTCGGGGTTCCTGTTTGGTGTTTGTCCTTGGCTTATTTCCATTGAACATCCCGGTGAGGAAAGCTAATGAACCTAAGGCTCGCTATACCAATTCTGATATTAGAATTATATCACAGAATAGGCTTATTGTCAAAGTAACGTAAAGTGAGTTCAACAAGTAAGTGCAACACCTAGTACCATACTAGGTATGAAGCACTATCAGCAGTTAACCATCGAGGATAGAGAGGCCATACAGCGCGGAAGGTGGGAACGGCTCTCCTTGCGGGAGATCGCCACTCG
>ORMF012600911.1_pt1 | contig 10235 bp, 9 predicted proteins | sample 1779871 | NCBI WGS metagenome assembly ORMF01 (sample SAMEA104232316, study PRJEB22302) | groundwater metagenome | biome: forest; feature: aquifer; material: groundwater | place: USA | collected 2011-08-07 | depth 5.4 m | reverse complement strand
TACGGAGAAGCTTTTCCGCAAGGAGGATTTCGCGCTGCTCGTCGAGTCCTCGCGCGATCCCTCGCTGCCGCCGCCCGCGCGCGGCGGCCAAACCGAAAAAGCCATCGGGCGCCACGCGGCCGCCTTCATTCCGCCCGGTGCGACGCTCGAGTTCGGCCTGGGCGTACTACCGGATGTCGTCTGTGAAGCGCTCGGCGGCCACCATGGGCTGAAGGTGCATTCCGGTACCGTAGGCGACGGTATCGTGGACCTCGCGCAGCGGGGAGTCCTGGAGCGGGTTCTCTGCGGACAGCTCATCGGCACGCGCAAGCTTTTCGATTTCGCGCACGCCAACCCGGCCATCCGCATGCGCTCGACCGAATACACGCATGATCCGCGGGTGCTCGCGGGCATCGAGCGCTTCGTGGCCATCAATTCGGCGGTAGAGGTGGATCTGACGGGGCAAGTCAATGCCGAGGTCGCAAAAGGAAGCTATCTCGGCGCGGTTGGCGGCGCGCTCGATTTTATGTGTGCCGCGACCCAGTCTCCCGGTGGCGTCTCGCTGCTGCTCATTCCCGCGGCGCGCGTGGTCGCGAGCCTGTCCGGCCCGGTATCCACGCCGCGCAGCGAGGCCGGCGTCATCGTCACCGAGCGCGGCGCCGCCGACCTGCGCGGCTGTACGCTGCGCGAACGCAGCCGCAGGCTCGCAGCCATTTCTTCAACGGTTTGAACTACTGGATGGCAAAGTGATGCTCACAAAGGCAAAGTCGGAACTGGCACCGGGCGGGAAGCTGCGTGTCGGCGTCAACCTCGGAAATTTCCTGCTCGTGAACCAGGACCCGGCGACCGGGGAACTGCGCGGCGTGGTGCCGGACCTGGCGGCAGAGCTCGGACGCCGGCTGGACGCGCAGGTGGAACTGGTCCGCTACCCGGGCGCCGGCGAGGTCGCGGATGCCGCGAAGACCGGCGGCTGGGACGTCGGCTTCATCGGCGCGGAGCCGCAGCGCGCCGAGGAAATCGCCTTCCCCCCGGCATCCCTCGAAATCCCCGCAACGTATCTCGTGCCCGCCGGCTCGCCGATCCGGTCGCTCGCCGAGGTCGACCGGCCGGGGAACCGGATCGCCGTCTCCGCGCGCAGCGCCTACGACCTTTTCCTCAGCCGCAACCTGAAGCACGCGCAGCTGGTGCGCGCCGAAGGCATTCCGGCCTCCTACGATCTGTTCGTGGCGCAGAAACTGGAGGTCCTTTCCGGGCTGCTGCCGCGGCTGACCTCCGACGTGGTGCGGCTTCCCGGGGCGCGCATCCTCGAGGGAAAGTTCACCGCCATCCAGCAGGCCATCGGCACCCCCAAGGCGCGCGCCGCCGGCGCCGACTGGCTGCTGGACTTCGTCGCCGACATCAAGGCCTCGGGCCTCGTCGTCCGCGCGATCGAGCGGCACGGCGTCAAGGGCGTCTCGGTCGCGCCCTGAACGGCAGCAGGAACACCGCGTAGGTATCCGCGAGGCCGCGGCCGAGCATGTTGAACAGAAAGCAGGTCGCGAGGACCGCGACCGCCATGCCGCGCGCCGGCCCGCTCAATGCGTTTCCGCTTTCTCCAGCCCGAAGACCTGCCGCAGATAGGCGAGGTAGCCCGGATCCTTGCTCACGGTCTTGCCCGGCACATCGGAAACCTTGGCCACCGGCTGGCCGTTGCACTCGGTCATCTTGATGACGATATTGATCGGCTCGTAGCCGAGGTCGTTGGTGAGATTGGTGCCGATGCCGAACGAGGTGAGCGCACGCCCCTGGAAGCGCCGCGCGATCTCGATCGCGATCGGAACCGTGAGCTGGTCGGAGAAGATCAGCGTCTTGGTGCGCGGGTCGACGCGGTTCTTGCGGTAGTGCTCGATCATGCGCTCGCCCCACTCGAAGGGGTCGCCCGAGTCGTGGCGCGCGCCGTCGAACAGCTTGCAGAAGTACATGTCGAAGTCGCGCAGGAACGCGTCGGTGCCGTAGGTGTCGGCGATGGCGATGCCCAGGTCGCCGCGGTATTCCTTGGCCCACACATCGAAGGCGAAGATCTGCGAATCGCGCAGGCGCGGGCCGAGGGCCTGGCAGGCCTGCATGTACTCGTGCGCCATGGTGCCCAGCGGCGTGACGCCGTGCTTCATGGCCAGCCAGACGTTGGAGGTGCCGGCGAAGCGCTCGGGGATCTCGCGCTTGAAGCCGCCGATGACCTCGTCGTGCCAGGCACGCGAAAAGCGCCGCCGCGTGCCGTAGTCCGAGATGCGGAACGTGAATCCGGGATCGAGCGCGCGCACCTGGTCGATCTTTGCCTTGAGGCGCCGTCGCCCCTGCTCGAAATCGGGCTGCGGCTGCGTCCGCCTGAAATACACCTCGGAGACGATCGCGAGCACCGGGATTTCGTACAGGATGGTGTGCAGCCAGGGGCCGCGGATGGAAATCTCGAGGCCCGGCTGATCCGCGACGCGTTTGACCTGGATGTATTTTTCGTTGAACTGGAACAGGCCGAGAAAATCGACGAAATCCGATTTCATGAAGCGCAGGCCGCGCAGGTACGCGAGTTCCTCCTCGCGGAAGCGCATCTTGCACAGGTCGGCGATCCCGGCGCGGATCTCGTCGGCGTGCGGCGCCAGATCGACGCCCTCGGTGCGGCACCTGAACTGGTACTCGACCTGCGCCCCCGGAAAGTGGTGCAGCACGACCTGCATCATCGTGAACTTGTACAGGTCGGTGTCGAGCAGCGAGTCGATAAGCATGCGGCGATTTTACCCGCCCCGGGATCGGCGCCCGCCCTGCGATAATCCCGCGATGTGCGGACGCTACGCGCTACATGCGAACCCCGAGGTGATTGCGCTGGCCTTCGGCCTTCCGGCGGTCCCCACGATTGCGCCGCGCTACAACATCGCGCCGGCGTCGCAGGTCCTGATCATCCGGAAAAATGAAGCAGCCATGGTGCGCTGGGGCCTGATTCCGCGCTGGGCGAAGGATCCCTCGATCGGGGCGAAGCTGAACAATGCGCGCGCCGAAACCGTCGCCGAGAAACCTTCCTTTCGCGACGCCTTCCGCAACCGCAGGTGCCTGATACCGGCGAGCGGATTCTACGAATGGAAAACCGAAGGCGGCCGCAAACAGCCCTACTACGTCTCTCCATCGGCGGGCGAGCTGTTCGCCTTCGCGGGCCTCTGGGAACCCTGGAGCGGGCCCGGCGGCGCGCTGCAGACCTGCGCCGTCATCACCACCGGGGCGAATGAAAAGATGCGCGCGGTGCATGACCGCATGCCGGTCATCCTGCCCCCGGGGCGCTACGCGGACTGGCTCGCCGGCGGTGAAACGCCGCTCCAGCCCTGCCCGCCGGAGGCCATCGCCGTGCGCAGGGTGGGCCGCGCGGTCAACAATGCGCGCAACGACACGCCCGGCCTGATCGAGCCCGCGGAGGTCTGATTTGCAGCTTCCGGCGGCTACTGGATATAATGCCAGCACTGAACAAGGGCACAGTAGCCCGGACGCATTTCACGGAGGCTTCGATGAGCGAACCCCTGACCGAACGCCAGACCGAGATCCTGCGCCTGATCAAGGATCTCACCGAGGTGTCGGGCTTCCCGCCGACCCGCGCCGAGATCGCCGAGCGCATGGGCTTTCGCTCGGTGAACGCGGCCGAGCAGCATTTGCGCGCGCTGGAGCGCAAGGGCGCGCTGGAAATCTCCGCCGGATCGTCGCGCGGCATCAAGATCCGCGAACGCGGCGGCCCGCGCCACGGACGGCTGCTCGAGCTGCCCGTGATCGGCCGGGTCGCGGCCGGAAGCCCGATCCTGGCCGAAGCGCACGTGCAGGCGCGCTACCAGATCGATCCCAACCTGTTCACGCCCCGCGCCGATTACCTGCTGCGGGTGCGCGGCCTGTCGATGCGCGACGCCGGCATCCTCGAAGGCGACCTGCTCGCGGTGCACCGCACGCAGGATGCGCAAAGCGGCCAGGTGGTGGTGGCGCGCATCGGCGACGAGGTGACCGTCAAACGCCTGCGGCGCCGCGGGCATGCAGTCCAGCTGCTGCCCGAAAATCCCGATTTCGAGCCGATCGAGCTCGACCTGCGCCACGACGAATTGGCGATCGAAGGCGTCGCCGTCGGCGTGATCCGCAGCGGGAAAAGTCTGTAAGAACGCGGTTCCGCGGGCGGATCCGCAGCCCGCCGCGCAGGGGGCGCGCCTATAATTCAGGCCCATTCACGCCCGCCGATGAAATACCCAAGCACCTCCTCGCCCAAGGCGTCCGCCGTCGAGAGAATCGACCTGCGCCAGTCGGCGGATCCGCGCCTCATCCTTGCCGACAGGGTACGGCAGCTCTACAGCCAGATGCCGCTGGCGGTCCCCGCGACGCTGCTGATCAGCGCCATCGCGGCCTACGAGTTGCGCGAGGGACGCTTCGTAGAGATCGTGGTGTTCTGGGGCGGCCTGGTGGTGTTCCTCACCCTCGCCTGCACCGCGCTGTACTGGGGCTACCGCAAGAGCGCCCGCAAGGTCGAAGAGGCGGAGCAATGGCTGCGCTGGCTCGCCATCAGCGCGTTCGCCACGGGCGCGACCTGGGGCTTCGCCGGCGCGGTGTTCTTCCCTTCCCACGCCGACGAGCAGCAGGTATTCCTTGCCCTCGTGATTTCGGTGCTGGTCGCGGGCGGCATCCCGATCTACGCGGTGTCGTGGCCGGTCTACGCGGCGTATGCGGCGGCCATCCTGTTTCCGTTTACCTATGTGCTGGCGACGTTCGGCAACAAGCTGTTCGCCGAAATCGCGCTGATCGTGCCGGCTTTCTACCTGCTCAACGTCGGCATCGCCTACCGCCTGAACGGCGTATTCGATTCGGGCTACCGCCTGCGGCACGCCTACAGCAAACTGACCGAGGACTATACCGCGCTGAACGAGCGCCTCGAGCACCAGCTGGAGGACCTGTTGCAGGCGCAGCGCGAGGTGGAAGCCTCCGGCCGCAAGCTGGCGCTGTTCGCCGAGCGCGCGCCGATCGCCGTGCTGGAGCTCGACCAGAACGGAACCATCCTCGAGACCAACCCCGCCACCGAGAACCTGTTCGGCTATCCGAGCACCGAGCTCATCGGGCGCAACGCGATCCAGATGCTGAGCGCGCCGGACAGCGCGACGCTCAACGATGCGGTGGGGCAGTCCTTCGTCGCCGGGGCCAACCCGGTCACGCTGCCGCAGACCCCGTGCGTGCGCCGCGACGGCATCGAGGTGATCTGCGAATTCACGCTGACGCCCCTGGTCAACGAGCAGGGCGAACTGCTTTCCGTCGTGGTGCAGGTCCGCGACATCACCCAAGCGGTCGAGATCGAGAAGATGAAAAAGGAATTCACCTCGACGCTGAGTCACGAACTGCGCACGCCGCTCACCTCGATCATCGGCTCGCTGCAGCTGGTGAATTCGGGCGTGATGGGCGAGATCGACAAGGAGACTCTCGAACTCACTGCGGTCGCCGAGCGCAACGCGCAGCGCCTGCTCGACCTCATCAACGACATCCTGGACATCGAGAAGATCGAATGGGGTAAGCTGTCGCTCTACGTCGAGGACATCGCGCTGAAGGAATTTATCGACGAATCGCTGCTGCTCAACCGCAGTTTCGCGGACCGCTTCAAGGTCCGCCTGGAGGCGACCAGCGAAATTCCGGACATCCTCGTCCATGTCGACCGCAAGCGCATCGTGCAGGTGATGACCAATCTGATTTCCAACGCCGCCAAGTTTTCCCCCGAAGGCGCGGCGATCGAAGTATTCGTCGCCGTCACCGGGGACATGGCCCGCGTTTCCGTCGGCGACCGCGGTCCGGGCATTCCGGAGCAGTTTCGCAGCCGCATCTTCAACCGCTTCGCCCAGGCCGACTCCGCGCTCACGCGCCAGAAAGGCGGCACCGGCCTCGGCCTGGCGATCTGCAAGCGCCTGGTCGAGGCGATGAGCGGACGCATCGGCTTCGAGGACCGGGAAGGCGGAGGAACGTTCTTCTTTTTCGAAATCCCATTGAAGGCACCGGCGGCCTGATGCCGCCAGCGAGGAAGCCATGCCTGCCCAGCCCCTGAGCCGGATCTGCTATGTGGAAGACGATCCCGATATCCAGCGCATCGTGCGCATGTCCCTGGAGCGCATCGGCAAGCTGACCGTCGAAGTGGTGGGCGACTCGACCCGCGCCATCGAGGCGATCATCGCCTTCAAGCCCGACCTGGTAATGCTCGACTGGATGATGCCGGTGATGGACGGTCCGGCCGTGCTGCGCAAGATTCGCGAGCACGCCGAACTCAAGGACCTGCCGGTCGTCTTCATTACCGCCAAGGCCTCCCAGCGCGAACTGGACGAATTGCGCGCGATGGGGGCGGTCGGCACGATCTCCAAGCCGTTTTCGCCGAAGGACCTGCCCGATCAGCTGCGCGCCATCTGGAAAGACCTGCCCTAGCACGGCCGGCGCGCCGCGAGGCGCTAGGACATCAGGATATCCTTGGCGGAAACGCCCGCCTTGCCGTACTCGAGCGTGCGGCGCACGCGATAAGGTTCGTCGCTCGTGACCATCGGAAGCCGCGCCAGGTCGAGCAGCTTCTGCGGGCGCAACGGCTGTCCCTTGGCGTCGCGCACGACCATCACCCTCGGCTGCAGCCGCTTGGCGGGATTCTGCGAAATGACGATGCCCGTCTCGCCGCTGTTGAGTTCGACCACGCTGCCCACCGGAAAGAATCCGATGCAGCGGACGAACTGTTCCACCAGCACGGGGTGAAACGTCTTGCCACGCAGCTTGTTCAGGAAATTCAGCGCGTTCGACGGCGACATCGGCGCCGCGTAAGGCCGTTCCGCGGTCAGCGCATCGAACACGTCGACGATTCCCGCGATCGCGCCAAGCACGCCAAGCGCTTCGTCTTTCTTTCCCAGAGGATAGCCGCTGCCGTCGCGGCGTTCATGGTGCAATGCCGCGATTTCCGCGATTTCGGTCGACAACCCGGAGGTGCTTTGCAGCTGCTCCTGCGTTTGCGCCACGTGCGTCTTGACCAGCTCGTACTCGTGGGGCGCCAAGCGGCCCCTCTTCTCGCGTATCGCTTCCGGGATCTTCAGCATGCCCACATCCTGCAGCAACCCCACCATTCCGGCGCGCTCGACCATGGCGGGCTCCATGCCGAGGAAGCGCGCGAAGGCGATCATGTAGGTCGAGACGTTCACCGCCCGCGTCAGCTGATAGCCGCCGCGTTCCTGCAGGGCCGTGAACAGGATCATCGCGTCCGGGTTGCGCAGCATGCTCTCGGTCATGTTGCCGACCGCAAGCTTGAGCTCGACCGAATCGAGGGCCTTCTCGCCCCGCACGGCGTCGAACGCGCGCTGCACCGTGAATTCCGTCGCGGCGTGCACCTCGGTCGCGTTTCGCAGCTCGCCTTCGACGCTGGCGCGCTCGACATGGACCACCTTTCCGGTGCCCTTCAGGTCGGCCGCAATCGGTCCGCTGCCGGGCGACAGGGTCACTTCCTCCTCGCGCTCGCCGTGCACGGTGTCCACGAATACGTGCTTGCAATGCTGCCGTATGGCGTCCAGCTGCTGCTGGGTCTTGATCTCGAAGCCCTGAAACACGAACGGCGTTTCCGTCCATGGACGGTCCAGTTCATAGACATACATGCCGAACTGCAGGTCCTTCACCGCCACCTTTTTCTTCATGACTGCGGGGTTTCCAAGCCGGATTGCCGGCTGCCTTTCATCGCATCTGCAGTTTAATGGTCGCATCGGCGCGGAACGCGCCGGTCCCCTGGAAGTACTTGCGCGACAGGAACCCGATCACCTCGTCGGCGTTCCTGAAGCGCGCGTCGCGATCTTTTTCCAGCAGCTTGTCCATCAGGTGCTGATACTGCGCGAGGTGCTCCGGCAGGTCCGGCGGCTGCGTATTCAGGTGGTGCAGCGCGACCTCGACCGCGGTTTCGCCCTCGAACAGGTGCGTCCCGGTCAGCATCTGGAAGAGCAGCACGCCCGCGCTGTAGATGTCGGTGCGCAGATCGAGCGCGACGCCGCGTACCTGCTCCGGGCTCATGTAGCGGGGCGTGCCGAGGATCTCGCCATGCCCGGTGCGGTCGATCGAATCGACGTGCTTGGCGATGCCGAAATCCAGTATCGCGAGGCTGCCGTCGGAGCGGAACATCAGGTTCTGCGGCTTCAGGTCCCGGTGCAGAATGCCCTTCTCGTGGATGTCGCCCAGGGCGAACATCAGCTCGCGGAAGATCTGCAGCGATTCATCGGGCGGCAGCGGCCTGCCTCCGAGGCGCCTGTTCAGGTCGCCGCCGTCGAAGAACTCCATCACCAGGTAGGCATCTCCCCCGGAGACGCCGTGGCTTTCGATGCGCGCCACGTGCTTGCTGCGGATCCGCTCGACGAGGTTGTACTCCTCGATGAAGCGCTCGAGCGCGGTCTTGTCCGCGGTCACCTCGCTCCTCAGGATCTTCACCACCAGCGGCTCGTCGTCGCCTTCGCGCGAAGCGAGATAGACGCGCGACATGCCGCCTTCGCCGATCAGGCGCAGCACCTTGATTCCCGGGATGCGGATGCGCGCGCCCAGGTCGTGGCCGGCCTGGCGCTCGATCTCCTCCGGCGAGGTCGCTTTCGCGGTCGCGCCGCGCTTCAGTTCGCGCACCGAGGCCACCAGCTTCTCGCGCGTCAGCTCCTGCTTGCGCTGGTAGTCGTCCGCGCCCGACTTCATGGCGCGCACCGCGATCACCTCGTTGCCCGCGCCGGTGAGGAACAGCACCGGCGGGCAATCGGCGCGCTTCTTGAACTGCTGCAGCCACTCCAGGCCGTCGCCGCGCCCCAGCATGTAATCGAGGATCACCACGTCGTATACGCCGAGCGGAAACGAGGCGTCGGGCATCTCGCGCTCGAGCGGATCGAACTGCTCGGCCTGCACGTCCGGCCATTCCTGCTTGAGATGATGTGCGAGGATGTTCCGCAGGTCCTCGTCGTCGTCGATGATCAGGACTTTCACGCCCCGTACCGTCCCGTCATGCCGTTCCCACGCGCAATGCCACCACCTGGATCGGCTCGGCTTTCCCCTTCAACCCGATCGCGCGCCGCTCGAGCAGAGTCGAGCGCCCGAGCATCGCGTGCAGCGACAGCGCGGCGCGCGGCCCGATCAGGATCTCATTGGCCTCCGCCTGCTGCATCAGGCGCGCGGCGACGTTCACCGGATCGCCGATGATGGTGTAGCTCATGAAGCTGGGCGCGCCGACGTTCCCGACCACGACCTCGCCCGCCTCGATGCCAACGCCGATTCCGGTGGCAAGTCCGTGCTCTTTCTTCCAGCGTGCGGCCACCGGCGCGAAGCGCACGATCATCGCCTGCGCGGTCGTGACCGCGCGCGTCATCGCGTCGTCCTGCGGCACCGGCACGTTGAAGCCGACCAGCAGGCTGTCTCCCGCCATGCTGAACACGGTTCCCTCGCTGTCGTGCGCCGCCGCGGTCAGCTCGGTGAAGTATTCGTTCAGCATCGGCACGATGATCGAGACCGGCACGGTCTCCGAAAGGCGCGTGAAGCCGCGCAGATCGGCGAACAGCGCGACCACGGCGGCGCGCTCGGACAGGTTGCGGAATACGGCCTCGCCGTCCGGGCTTTCGCGCAGCACGCGTTCGGCGAGGCGCGGCGAAAGGTAGCGCGAGAAAGCCTTGCGGATCGCCTCCTTGGCCTGCACTTCGGCGGCGAGCCGGCGGCCTTCGAGTTCCTTGCGGGTCTCGTGCAGGCGGCGCAGCGTCTTCACGCGCGCCAGCAGCTCCTCGCGCCGCACCGGCTTCGAGAGGAAATCATCGGCGCCGGCCTCGATGCCCCGCACGCGGCTTTCCTGGTCTTCGAGCGCGGTGATCAGCACCACCGGCAGCAGCGCCGTCGCTTCCCTGCCTTTCAGCTGCCGGCAGATGTCGAAACCGCTCAGGCCCGGCATCTGCACATCGAGCAGCACCAGGTCGGGCGGGGCGGCCGCGATCATCTCCAGCGCGGCGTGTCCGTCGGCCGCAGTGTCGGCCAGCATGCCCTGCTGCACGAGCAGCCGGGCGAGGAATCCCGCCATGTCCGGATCGTCGTCCACCACCAGCACGCGAAACACGGCCTGTGCGGCGCGCCCGGAGGCGAGATCACTCATAGATGATCTGCACGCGCGCGAGGTAGTCAATGTATTCCGCGACGCGCGCCTCGAGCCCGGCGCGGTCGCCGGCCTTGGCGCCGTCCTCGATCTGTTTGCCGAGCGTCGAGACTTT
>ORMF012396142.1_pt1 | contig 10236 bp, 7 predicted proteins | sample 1779871 | NCBI WGS metagenome assembly ORMF01 (sample SAMEA104232316, study PRJEB22302) | groundwater metagenome | biome: forest; feature: aquifer; material: groundwater | place: USA | collected 2011-08-07 | depth 5.4 m | reverse complement strand
TTTCGTCCGTACCGCAATTGTGCTATGTAGACGCCGAACTTTACGAAGAGTTGGATGGTGAGGTCAATCCCATATCAGCTCGCCGGTTGGCAACACGCAGGCTGCAGGCCGAGTGTTTGTCGATTTCCCGTTTGATTGAGGAGCAGGAGGGCGACGCGCCGCTGATCGCTTTGGTCGACGGTACCCTAATCCTCTGGGCGCTTGAGGCCGAGACTGCCGAGGTTCGGCACGAAGTCTTGCAGGACTTCATAGGGCTGCTGGAAGCTGCACGGGAACGGGAGGCGCTGATTGCCGGCTATATCAGCGGACCCGGCAGCCGGGACGTCGTGAACCTACTGCGTGCATGGATCTGCGGCTTGGAGGAAGCGCGCTGCGGGCTGACGTGCACCTCCATGAACGGACTTCGCGTGGGTTCCAAATGCGAAGAGATGACGGAGATCACGGACCGTGCGCTGTTTGCATCCCACCTCAAGCGTGGAGAGAGATCGGCTGTGTTCGGCAGTCGTTCCAGAATACTCAAAAGTCTGCCGGATTACCATCAGATCGGATTCTTTTACCTGAACACAGGAAGCGAGATCGCACGCGTGGAAGCGCCGATGTGGGTATTGGAAGAGGACGATCTGCTGACGATGATCCACTCTCTAACATACGACCAGGCGGTCAAGGGCGCAGGTTATCCGAGGGCGCTTACCGAAGCTCATGAATGTGCCGTAGTGCGCGGACAAGACCGGGCGCTAATGTATCGATTAATTGAGAAAGAGCTGATCCGGAGCCACGTTCCAGTCGAAATAACGCGCAAGGCGCTGTCCAAGAGGACTCGGAGTGTGTAGACTGAATCCAAGGAGACTAAGAAATGCGATCGATTAAGAGAACAATTATAAGTGCGCTTTTTGTTCTTGTTGCGGCTTCGTCGTGGGCCGACAGCCCTAAGACTGCAAGCGCAATACTCGAAGACGCGACAAAGGCGTCCAAGACGTCGAAGAAGCCGATCTGGCTGATCTTCGATGCCTCCTGGTGAGGCTGGTGCAGACGGCTGGATGCCGTCCTGGATCACAAGGAGATGGGCAAGATCATCCGAGATAACTTCGTGGTCGTCAAACTGGATGTTATGGAGAGCGCGGACAAACAGGAAAAGCTCGAGAATCCCGGCGGCAAGGCAGTAATGACGGAATTAGGCGGAGAGAAGTCGGGGCTGCCGTTCTTCGCCTTCCTCGATGAGAAGGGCAAGAAGCTCGCAAACTCGAACGCTTTGCCCGGTGAGAAAAACATCGGTTATCCCGCAAGCCCCGAAGAGATCGACGTATTTGAGTCGCTGCTCAAGAAGACCGCTCCAAAGATGAAGGCCGCGGATAGATCCAAACTGATCGAATATCTAAGGGAAGTCGGCAAGAAGCTCGCGCAGCCCACGCCGAGGCCGCCGCAACCGTAAAAGATCCTGGAGTAGTGGAGCATTGTCGTGATGGAGCGCTGCTGGAGCACGGAGAAGCTGTGCTCTATTACTCGCTCGCTTTGGAGAGCGCTTCGAGCGCCGCGATTAGCTGCGTGTGCGTAAGCTCGGACAGCTCGATAAACTTGCATCGCGCTCGAAACGGGAAATCTCCACCAGGAACCAGCCGGTCACAAGTAAGAACGCGAGCGACGATCCGTTCGGTCCGCAAGTCCTGGAAGGGCAGATGGATCCGTAATGCAGCACCGGGTGACACGCGTTCCGGCAGGGATATACTGCACCCGCCCGAGGAGAGATCGCTCAGCAGACCGCGAAACTCAACTGCTCCCGAAGTGAATGCTCCTGCGGGCGTTACGGAGATGAACGAGCCGATTCGGCCGCGCATCGAACTGCGCCGCCGGAGTCGGGCAAGCCATTCCGGTCGGGCGACGAACAAGGTCGCAACCCCCTCAAACTTCCGGTAGTCGAGCACGGGCGCGATTGCCTCAAGCGCCTCGTCGTTCCTCGTCAGGACAAGTCTGATCGGCCGGCCGACTTCGGTCAAAGTCCCAGCAGGCTCCGAGGAGGTAATGAGTTCGATCGTGCTGTTGCTCCTCCTGGCGACGGTTGCCGTCATCGATGACAGCGAGGCCGGAATGGAGAAGACGCTAACCGTTGTCCCCGCAGCAAGGACCTCGTTCAGACCATTGACGACATAGCCGACACTGTCGCAGGCCGCATCACAGCCCGTACGCTCGTGCCCTCGCGACCACCAATAAGTGAGGTAAAGCGCCACGCCCGCACAGGTTACGAGAGTGACGATCAGAACCGAGGCAGTGGAAAGTTCGGGCATTTTCGATGGAGTTCATTTCGAAGTTGCTTTTTCCTAGTTTCGGTGTTTATCCGGAGTGCCCTTACCTCCAAGACGTTCAGATGACATTGTGTCAAGACGACGACGAGTGTGAAATACTTAACAACCCGGAACTTTTGGGCGGAAACTGCCACTATTAGAATGTATGCGGTCGCTCCTCGCGACCGCGTCTGAAACCCTCCAAAACCGAATATTGAAAACCGAATACTGAAAACAGAAAACAGAAAACCGCATATAGGCGCCGGCCAACAACTCCGGCAAGAGCGCAATTGAGGGGCGAACGGCAGCGAGGAAGCCAATCGCCCCTTTTGCTCGTCATGGGTAATCAGCCGGCAGTATGGCGGGCTCAAGCTAGTGGGACTAGGCGCTCGGCTACACGGGCTCGCCTGGCAAATTGTGACAACAGCTTGATCTCTTCGTCGTTAAACGAGCGGGCGTCCTGCGTAAATATCTCGATTACGCCGACCGTTTTTCGGCCCATCTTCAGCGGAACCGCCAGGTAGGAGGCAAGCCTTTCTTTCGTGAGCCAGCCATGGGCCTGAGTGCGCGCGTCTTCCATTAGCGCTTCTATTGCGAGGACTTTTCCGCGCTTTGCGACCCAACCAGTGAGGCCATCTCCGAGCGGTATCTCAGGATCGGGCGGACCAGCCATTCGAAAGTGGCTCGTAGCGTGAACCCGCACCGAATCCCCTTCGGTGCGATAAATTGCGCACCGGTCCGCTCGCATCACCTCCACCGCTAGGTCGGCTAGCAGCTGCGGCAGATCCCGAGCCTCCAATGCGGAACCCAACGCTTTGGCAACCCCTCGGAAATACCGATGCATTTCGGCGGACTTCGCCCGCGCGTCTCGGTATAGGTTGGCGTTCGCTATCGCAACGGCAGCTTGGTTCGCAATTGTGTACAACAGCTCCATCTCGGCTACAGTGAAGAACCGCCTCTTGGAGGACATCCCCATCATGACGCCGATCACGTCGTCGCCCACTGCGATGGGCACGCAGATGGTCGATACGACGTCTTCACCCTGGATAGGCGCCGAAGCATTGCGCGCATCGGCGGGAACGTCTGCGACCGCCGTCGGAGTCATCCACTCGAAGACCCAGCCGGGGATGCCTTGGCCCGGTGTAGGTCGAATGGAGGCAAATCGCTGCGCGTCGACCCCCCGGGTCACTTTCGTGACAAGTCTGTTTTCCTCCGGATCGAGCAGCATAAGCGCGAACTTATCTACTTTTAGCACGCCGACGACGCTATCGGCCACGAATTGGAAGACCCGATCCAGATGAAGCGTAGCGTTAACGTGCTGGGAGAGTTCGTACAAAGCCCCCGCTTCTTCGGCCTGCCTCGTGGCGTCCTCATATAGCCAGGCATTCGAGATCGCGATTCCGGATTGGGCCGCGACCGCCCCGAGCAGCTCGAGGTCACTCGCGGTATACACGTCACTCTGAGTACTCGCCAGTATTAGAAGTCCAAGGGGCTCGGTGTGACCGCGAATCGGTGCGACAAGAGAAGACTTCGTCCGTTCGGAAATTGACAGAACATCGCCACCATTACGATGATGAGCTTCGATGAGAACAGGTTTTCCGTCCCTCATGAGGGAGGTAACGGACGGATCTTCCGCGTAGAGCTGGATTTCCCGTTCTTCTTCCGCCAGACCACGGTCCGCTGCGATAAACAAATGTGTTCGTTCGTCATTTAACAGGAAGAGGGCAGCGGCGTGATGCTCAAAGTGGTCACAGACCGCGTTCAGAAGTGAGCTAATCACATCCTGAACGTTGAGGGTGCCTGTAATCGTTCGCGCGCTTTCAAACAGTACAGCCAGCTCGCGGGACTTGCGCGACGCCGTTGTAGACGAGTGTGCCAGCCTAAGGGCGACCGACGCGTGGTCGGCGAAAAGAGACAAGTGGTCCGTATCTTCGATCGTAAATGCTGTATCGCCCTGCTTATTTACGGCGATAAGTGCTCCAACTACGATCCCATCGCGTTTGATTGGAGCGACAGCGGCGCTCCGATATCCAACGGCAGACGAGCCTTCGTCCGGGCCGAGGATCGCTGCTTCGCCGGTCTGGAGAACCGTCTGCGCGAGGGAGTGGCCGGCAAGAATCTTCAATCCGCGCATCTCAGCGGCGTTTTTGCCGGATGCTGCAACGATATCCAGCATGCCTTCGGATTCGTCCAAAAGTCCCACACTCACAGTTACAGCACCCGTAAGATCGAGCGCTTCGTCTGCGATGGTGCGGAGGGATTGCTCCGCTGTGGCCTGGGAGGCGAGTGCGCAGGAGACGCGTCGGAGTGCGGAGGCGAGGTGTGTTGAAGAGTCAGGAAGGGCCGTCGCGGCGGTGGTCAAGGCGCAATCTCCTACGCCTCATTTTCGCACAGCCGGCTCAGGATGTCAACGGCATCGGGCGGTCATTTTGGTCGGATTCGGGGAGATTTCGTTTGTCGACCAAGTAAACGCCACGTGGGACTGCAACCGGATGCAGGAGCGACCGCGTACAGGTCTCACGCGATAAGGTTCTTCACGACTTCGCCGTAGACGTCGGTGAGGCGGAAATCGCGTCCCGCGTATCGGTACGTGAGGCGCGTATGGTCGAAGCCCAGCAGCTGAAGCAACGTTGCGTGGAGGTCGTGGACGTGCACTTTGTCCACTTCGGCGCGGAAGCCGAAATCGTCCGTTGCGCCGTGGACGATGCCGCCTTTTACGCCGCCGCCGGCCAGCCACATCGAGAAGCCGTGATGATTGTGGTCGCGTCCATTCACTTTCCCCGCGTTTGCGCCCGGAGTTGGCAGCTCAACGGTGGGGGTACGGCCAAACTCTCCGCCCCAGATGACCAGGGTATCGTCCAGCATTCCGCGCTGCTTTAGGTCTTTGAGCAATGCGCCTACGGGCTGGTCCATCTGCTTTGCAAGGCTGCGGTGGTTTACCTCGATGTCGTCGTGGTTATCCCACGGCTGTCCCGCGCCGTGATAAAGCTGGATGAAGCGGACACCCCGCTCCAATAGTCTCCGGGCGATAAGAACTTGTTTTGCGTAGACGCCGGGGCCGTACATCTCGCGGATGTGCTGCGGCTCCAGGCTTGTATCGAATGCGTCGGTCGCGTCGATCTGCATGCGATATGCAAGTTCGAAGGACTGTATCCGAGCCTCTAGATCGGCATCTCCCTGGCGTTTTTCCAGGTGCTTTCGGTTGAGCCTGGCGAGCAGGTCGAGCTGCCGGCGCTGCTCCGATTGGAGCACAAAGTTATTCTTGACGTGCTCGATCATCGCGTCCACGTTCGGCTTCTGCGGATCGATGTACATCCCTTGGAAAACGCCCGGCAGGAAACCGGACTGCCAATTCTGGGTCTCCTGGATCGGGTATCCGCCGGGGCACATTGCGATGAAACCGGGCAGGTTCTGGTTGTCCGTACCCAGGCCGTATGTCACCCAGGAGCCGAACGCGGGGCGGATGAGCCGCGCCTCACCGCAGTTCATGAGGAGGAGCGACGGCTCGTGGTTCGGGATGTCGGCGTGCATGGAGCGGATCACGGCGATATCGTCGATGCACCCTGCTATATTGGGCAGAATCTCGCTCACCTCAATGCCGCTCTGGCCGTACTTCTTGAACTCGAACGGCGACTTGTAGCAGGTTCCCGTCCGCCGCTCCGTGGGGAGGTTTGCATAGGGGGGCGGCTCGCCGTGGTGCTTCGTGAGCAGCGGCTTTGGGTCGAACGTATCGACGTGGGACGGCCCGCCGTTCATGAACAGGAAAATGACCCGCTTGGCCTTTGCAGGGAAATGAGGCGACTTGACCGACAGGGGATTCAGACCCCCAGCCCCCGTTCCTGGGGGAGTACGTTTGGTGTCCGCGTGGGCGGGCATGAGTCCGGTAGACGACATGACCCCGGCCATGCCGAGTGCAGCGAACCCATTGCCCATGCGCGAGAGCATCTCGCGACGGGTCAGCAGGAGGTCTTCAATCTTGGGGCTGTGGTCGAAGTCGGACATGTGTGGTTAGACGCGCTTCCGATGGGAATTGTAACACATTTCAGTCGGGCGGCCGCACTAATCCACGAAGCAGAACTCGTTCGTCATGAGGAGGACCTGGGCGTATTCGTCCCAGGCATCCAGCTTATCAGGATCTGGCGAAGTGGCGGCCAGGGCGGTCTGGTTGGATGGGCGGCGGACGAACGCTAGGCCGTCGGACAGCTCGTCGGACTCCGGCTGGCGGCCCAAGGCGATACGATACAGGAGCTTAATCCGCTGCGTATCGTCCTTGACGGCCTGGACTTCCGGGCGGCGGGCGAGGTACTTTGCCTGCTCGACCGTGAATGGGCTGTTCATCATGAAAAGCGCCTGCTGAGGGATCGTCGTTCGGTAGCGCTGCGGGCTGTGCGCGTCCGGGCTTGCCAGGTCGAAGGTCCTGTACATGCCCTGTAGATTCTGCCTCTCGATGAAGCCGTATACCGTGCGGCGGGTTGAGTAGGGCTGCGTGGTGATCTCCACGGATTTGCCGCCGAGCGTGGTGTCGAGCCGGCCGGCAACATAGAGGAGCGAATCCCGCATGGCCTCCAGGTCCAGCCGCTGGCGATTCATCCGCGAGATCAGCCGGTTTTCCGGGTCCGCGTCGAACCGCTTCAAGTCCACGGCGCTGGACTGCTGATAGGCGGATGAGAGCATGATGAGCTTGTGGAGACGTTTGAGAGACCACGGTATTGGGTGTTGGGTATTGGGAGTTGGGTTTGTGAACTCGCTCGCTAACCAGTCCAGCAGCTCCGGGTGTGTCGGCGGGGCGCCGCGGGTGCCGAAGTCGCTGGGCGTGCGGACTAATCCCGCTCCGAAGTGGTAGAGCCAGACGCGATTGACGATTACGCGGGCCGTTAGCGGATTTTCCTTGTCGGCAATTGCCGCGGCGAGGTCAAGCCGGCCACTTCCGTTCGGAAACGTCTTTCGTCCGCTGCGGTCGATGATCTGCACAAACCGCCGCGGCACTTCGTCGCCCGGATTGTTCGGATTCCCGCGCTTGAAAACGTGGGGATTGACCACGGATGGCAGGTCTGACATCGACATCGCGAACTCGGGCGTGGTCGGCATGGTCTTCTTCAGCGATTCCGCGGTCTCTTTAAGGGTCTTCAGATTCGCCTGAGCTTCCGGCACGAATTCAGACACCAGTTTGGCGAGCTGGGCCTCATTAGGAAGCTCCCGTATGCGGATCTTCTGAAGGATGTCCTTTACCGGCGCCGGCACTTTGTTGGGCTCGGTCTTGATCTTATCCCTCAGCACATTAATTTGCGCGCGGACGATGTTGGTCGACTGCTTTTCGGCGTCCATCAGTTTTTTGTTATGCTCTTCGTACGGCGCGGTTATCGCTTTGGGCGAGATGCCCGGAGGAGGGTTGGGTTCCTGGGAGCTGGCAAAGACTCCATAAAGCGAGTAGTAATCCTTCGTTGGAATCGGATCGAATTTGTGGTCGTGGCATCGGGCACAGGTCACAGTCAATCCCTGGAAGCCGCGCATCGTCACGTCGATACGGTCGTCGATGATGTCGTGCGGATTATTGAGAAAACGGCGACCGACCGTGAGGAAGCCCATTCCGGCCAGCGGACGGTGGTCATCTCCCAGTTCGAGCTTGTCCGCCGCGAGCTGCTCTTTGATGAACCGGTCATAGGGCAGGTCCTCGTTGAACGCGCGGATGACATAGTCGCGATACGTGTAAGCGTTGTGATAGACGCGGTCTTCCGTGAAGACATATCCACGGGTGTCCGCATAGCGCGCAACATCCAGCCAGTGCCTTCCCCATCGCTCCCCATATCGCGGCGACGCGAGCAGCCCGTCGATCACTGTCTCAAACGCTTTTGGTGAGTTGTCCGCCAGGTAGGCATCAATCTGAGCAGCCGTGGGCGGAAGGCCGATCAGGTCGAAATAGGCGCGTCGAATGAGCGTGCGTTTGTCAGCTCGCGGGTTTGGAGTAATTCCCCGCTTCTCCAGTCCCGCTAGGATGAAACGGTCGATCGGCGATGAGCACCACGCCCGGTTCTTGACGTCCGGAATAGCCGGCCGCTTCACCGGAAGAAACGCCCAGTGCTTCCGTTGTGCATCCGTAATGAGATATTCCCCGGTCTGAGCGGCGCGGACTGCCGCTTCCGACGCCTTGTCCGCCGGCCACGGAGCTCCCATCTTCACCCAGGCTGTGAGAGCGTCGATCTCATGCGGGGTCAGCTTGCCCGTGGGAGGCATTTTTATCTGGCCGTTATAATTGATCGCTTTGACGATCAGGCTGGCATCCGGCTGTCCGGGGACCACCGCGCTTCCATGACCATTCCCTTTCAGGACAAAATCCCGGGCATCGAGGCGGATCCCGCCCTTCTGATCTGCGGCGCCATGGCACGAGAAGCAGTTATTTGCGAGAACCGGCCGGACTTTCGTCTCGAAGAATTCGACCGCCTGTGGATCGAGCTTTTTGGGGGCGGGATTCTGCTGAGCGAGGGCGCACAGTGAGAACCCCGTTAGAAGGGCGATATAGGACATAAACGAACTATAGGACCTACACATGGGATTCATTGTACCAAACAACCCTGCAACTCATGGAACTTGGCCGGAAGACCGAGCGTCCTAATCGCGTGCGCGCCATCACATGGGCGCCCCACTTTCCGCGACGAAAGGACAGATAGACATGGAACGACTAGCCCGTTCGACCTCGATCGCTATCGCGGCGTTGTGCCTCGCTACCGCCGCGCTCGGACAGACCAAATACGCTTATCCTGGATATGGATACGGCAAGGACTATTTGATGACGGTACCGGGCGCGAACCTTGCGGAGGCGATGGACAAGATCGATAGCTGCAACATCGGCTCAAACGACATTGCAAAGGCCCTGCCGCTGCTCTACGATCTTCGCGACAAGGCGACCATGGAGCGGCAGAAGATCGACTTGATCGTCTACGATCCCAATTACACCTACCATGGTTCAGGCAAGTTGACCCGGCTGGAGCAAATCGACGCCACTCATCGAAACTTCGAAGACGCTGCGGCAAAGATCTGGAACACTATTACGGACAAGATCGGAGCCGACAAGGCGAACTGCCTGCGCGACTGTGTGGAATGGAAACGAGATGACACACTGGCATATGTGCCGAGCGAGCACATGCGCCGTATCGACGCCCTGATCGCCCAGTGGGATCAGATCCGAAGCACACAGACCGCAGCACTGACACCTGGTAACACCGTCGTCGAAGCGACTTTTACTCAGACCACTACCACGCCGGTCACAACTGCCTCGCAGTTCGAGCCCATCTGGATATCGCCGACCGTTTCGGTAACCCAGCTCGTAGAGCTTCTCGAAAACAAGCTCGTTCGCGAGAATGTTCCTTCCGATGAACTCTGGATGGTGCAGTCCCGCCGCGAAGGTTTCGACGGGCATGACATCCGCGACTGGCGCGACAAGGCCAACAAGGTATGGGATTGAGACGCTGGTGAGAATATATAGTTGAGAGCTGCGAGTTGGTGTACGCCTACCGATCGCTCTCATTCTATTATCGGCCGGTGGAGCCCACTCCGCCGGCCGATTGCATGAACGTCTTTGCGGTCTATTTTGCCGGATAAATGGCGAGCAGGCGGATTGCGCCGGCCGGTACAGTTATTTTGGCCTCAGCCCCGATGCCCGCAGCTTTCCACGTAACGGATGCGCCGGCAATCCATTCGCTGGAGACACCGACCTTGAAACTGGTGCGCAAGGTGACTGGCACTGCAGCGGCGTGGTCCGTTGGGAGGATCCCGTGCTGCGGCTTGTTTACTCCGCGGTTGTTGAGAATGCCGACCAGGAAGCCGCCATCGTCCAACTGGTTTACTGTCCACTCCACGTCGCCATCCACCACGACGGGCATGAGGCCGTCCGTTACGCGAATCATCAGGAGGCTGAGGAGCGGGATCGGCCGGTCGTCGATGCCGAGACCTAGCGGAATGGAAA
>ORMF010394699.1_pt1 | contig 10237 bp, 4 predicted proteins | sample 1779871 | NCBI WGS metagenome assembly ORMF01 (sample SAMEA104232316, study PRJEB22302) | groundwater metagenome | biome: forest; feature: aquifer; material: groundwater | place: USA | collected 2011-08-07 | depth 5.4 m | reverse complement strand
TTGCGTGTGCATGCTTGACGATGTTATTCAACATCTCCTTGTAGATCAGGAGCAGGCTTCGCCTGAATTCCATGTTTAACGAATTCGACAACGGCCTCTCCCCGGAATGAAACGTGTATTCGATGCTGCCGAGCATCGTTGCCGCAATGTCCTTCATGCGCAGCAGGATATCGTCAAGTTTGTCGTACTCTGGATTGATGCTCCACACCGTATCCTTGAGTGAGTCAGCCATCTGGCGGGCGGTCAGACTGATGGTCGAGAGCTGATGCTTCTCCTCTCTCTCAGAGGGAAGTTGATTGCGGAGAAGATCGGACATGAGTGCGATCGCGCTGAGGTTACTCCCAAAATCATCGTGCAGGTCGCTGGCAATCCGTGTTCTCAGCCGTTCGACCTTCAATAATTGATTCACGCGGTATCGATGAATCAGGTACGCGAGCGACATGATGACAGAGATCGATAGAACAAGAAACCACCAGGTTTGCCAGAACGGCGAAAGAACCGAGAACGAAAACCGGGCGGGCCTAGACCAGGCACCGTTTCGGTTCGCCGCACGTACAGTGAACGTGTAGTTCCCGGGGCTCAAGTTTGTGTATCGTACCTGGTGTTGCTTCCTCGGTTCAAACCAATCGCGATCAAATCCTTCCATCATCCACTGAAATTGCATGTGCTCTTCGTCGATAAAACTAAGTGCGTTGAACCCGAGCTGAATGGTTCGATCGGTATAGGGTATACTTGCGGACTCCCCGACCGCCTTGCCCGCGTCACCGATAGTGACATCTTCAAAATACACATCGGGAGTGGTGATCGGGCGTGAGTGGTACGCCTTCTCCAGCCGGGAAACGCCCCCATGAGTTCCAAACCACAAATTTCCCTCTCTGTCGATGATTCCTTTTGGTACGACGTCGGCAGCTAAACCATCGTGCGAATCGTAGTGTGAAACAGTCGACTCGCCCCATTCGTAGATGCCATATTCTGTCCCGAACCAGTAATGCGATTGCACATCTTGCAATAAGAATGTCACCCTTCTCCCGTCGCTGATTGGGGACGGAAGTGATGGGGGTTCAAACCTCTCGTTGTTCAGACGGGCCGCTCCGCGCGAAGTGGTCACCCAGATTGTTCCGCCGTTGTCTTCGTAGAAGCAGTTAATGTCGTCGCTCGGTAGGCCATCGCGCGTGGTAAAAAGGGTAAGGCGGCCATTTGCGTAATACCCTCCGCCCGAATTCCCCGCACTAAACCACACCCGGCCGCTACGATCAACAAGGAATGGAACGATGCCTGCGGGGGGTATTTGACTCGAGCTGTCAAGCGACACTTCAACCCGCTTCTGCCGGACCTTTATCAATTTTTGTTTCGTCCCAACCCACATCGCCCCATCAGGGTCCGCGACGATGCCGGTGATTGGTGACGATGGCCGAAGGCCGTCGATCTTTCCTGTCCGGATTCTGCCTCCCACACATATATTCAGACCCCACGCGGTTCCAATCCAAATGTTTCCGCGGGCATCTTCCGCCAAAGAGTGAATCACCCGGTGACGCAGACCATCCTCCTCTCCATAACGTGTGGACCTTCCATACGGGTCAAGGCGCGTAAGTCCGCCGTATGTGCCGAACCAAAAATTATTCTTCCCGTCCTGCATCATGGCCGTGATAATATAGCTGCTGAGACCCTGGGAAAGCGTATAATTGACGAATCGTGGGGAAACCAATTTTGCCACGCCGTTCTCTGTCGCAAGCCAGATATTTCCTTCCCGGTCTTCGAGAATGTTGGAAACATACTCATTCTCCAACCCGTTCTCGGTTCGGATCTGTGTGAGCAGTCCGTTGTGGAACAAATAAATGCCCGAAGAAGTACCGATCCACACAACCCCCTCCCTGTCTTCACAGAACGAAAGTCCCTTGATGACCTGCTTGTACGTCTCGTACGATAGGACGGTGTCGAGATGACCTGACCGGTATCGTGCAATAAACCCCTTATGGACATCCCCCTGACCGAACGTCCCGGCGAGCACGTCTCCATTCCGCAGGACGATCAACGCGAGCGTAGCTGCGTCGAGGATCTTCACCGCCTCCAGGCGATCGTCAATGCCGAGACGGCATCTGATGAGTCCGCCGTCCGTTCCAATCCAAATTGTTCCGTCTTCCTCTTCTGCCATCGATCGGACGATGTCGTGCGGCAGCCCCGAATGGCGGTCGAATTTCAAAGTACCTCCGCCGGGTTTCTCGACGAGGATCCCATTCCATGTGCCGACCCAGATGTTCCCTCTCCTGTCGTGGTGAATAGCCGGAACATAGTTGCTTGGCAGCAGCTCATCCTCGGCCCTTATCCACGATACGGTACTGTCACCTTCGTGCAGCTGCGCGATACCATTGCCGTGTGTCGCAAACCACATCGTGTGGTGCTCGTCTTCCCAGATAGCGTAGATGATAGAACGTTCCGCACCGTGCGCAATGTAGTTTGTGAATTGAACTCCATCGTACTTGCTGACGCCGCCATATGTCCCGAACCAAAGAAATCCACGGGAGTCCTGGTAGATATCCTTGACCGTCGCCTGGACGAGCCCGTCGGCAGTTGAGTAGTGCTTGAAAGGATAGGTCTGTGCAGAAAGGTTCGCAGGAACGAGAACTTGTCCCACCAACATCAGGAGAATCCTGCAGATCAGAAATAATCGAATCACGCTCGGAGCATTCCTTCTTCGTGAATGGGAAGGATGTTGTGCAACCGCAGCTTGGGGCATGCGATTGCATCGCGGGAGAGATTTAGCGGGGAGGCAAACGCCGGATTATTTTCGCTGGCGCTTGTCTTTGGTGAACACCCAAGGTATCGCTTCACCGATCGTCCCGATGGGGACGATCTTCAAACCCTCTTTCACCTTCTCCGGTATTTCGATGAGATCTTTTTCGTTTTCTTTGGGAACGAGAACAGTCTTGATTCCGCTGCGCTGGGCGGCAAGTAATTTTTCGTTCAGGCCTCCGATGGGAAGGATATTTCCGCGAAGAGTGATCTCCCCCGTCATGGCAACATCGTTGCGGGCGGGTCTTCCCGACGCGGCCGAGATCAACGCCATCGCCATGGTGATACCTGCCGACGGCCCGTCTTTCGGGATCGAGCCCTCCGGGAGATGGATATGAATTTCCTTGTGCCTGTAGAAATTTGGCGGAACACCGAGCGCCTTCGCATTTGAACGAATATAGCTCAGCGCAGCCTTCGCCGACTCCTTCATGACATCGCCGAGCTGGCCGGTGAGCGTGAACCTCTCCTGGCCGTTCATGATTGTCACATCGACATTGAGGATGTCTCCTCCAACGCTCGTCCAGGCCAGGCCGATCACCGAGCCGACGCGGGGTGATGAATCGGCAAGATGCTTGCGGTATTTGGGAACGCCGAGATACGATTCAACCTCTTGTTCATCGACGGTGATGCGGCGTGACGAAGTCGGTTTGCCGTTCTTCTGCTTGCCACACACAATGTCCTTGGCCACTTTTCGGCAGATAGAGGCGATTTCGCGTTCGAGGTTGCGCACACCGGCTTCACGTGTATAATGGCGAATGAGTTTTGAGATCGCTTCGTCGGTAAACAGCACTTCCTTCGCCTTCAAGCCATGCTCACCGAGTTGCTTGGGGAGAATATGCCGTTTGGTGATCTCACGTTTATCGTATTCGAGATATCCCGGGAGCTCGATGATCTCCATCCGGTCCTGCAATGGGAGTGGAATATTGTACCTGACGTTCGCCGTTGTGATGAACATAACGCGCGAAAGATCGTAGTCGACCTCGATATAATGATCGCTGAACATGATATTCTGTTCCGGGTCAAGGACCTCGAGAAGAGCGGACGACGGGTCGCCGCGGAAGTCCGTGCTCATCTTGTCGACTTCATCGAGAAGAATGACCGGATTGACGACGCCGGCACGTTTCATCGATTGGATGATCTTCCCGGGCATCGAGCCGATGTATGTGCGTCGGTGGCCGCGGATCTCGGCTTCATCACGTATGCCGCCGAGCGAAATTCTGACAAACTTTCGTCCAAGCGCGCGGGCGATCGATTTTCCGAGCGAAGTCTTTCCGACGCCGGGCGGGCCGACGAAACAGAGAATCTGTCCCTTCATTTCCTTCACGAGATTCAATACTGCGATGTGCTCGAGGATGCGCTTTTTCGGCTTCTCCAGGCCGAAGTGATCTTCATCGAGGATCGTCTCGACGTGCTTGATATTGAGGTTGTCCTTCGTGCGTTTCGTCCAGGGGATCGTAACGAGCCAGTCGAGGTAATTGCGGCTGACCCCGAATTCGGGAGATTGCGGGGGAGTCTTCCTCAGCTTGGTAAATTCCTCCATCGCCCGTTCGTGAGCGTCGTGGGGCATTTTTGCCTTCTTGATCTGCTGCCCGAGCTTCGTCAGCTCCGGGGAGATGACCTCTTCGGAGCCCAGCTCGTCCTGGAGAATGCGGATCTGTTCCTGGATGAGGAATTTCTTCTGCGATTTCTGAATGCTGTCATGGACTTTCGTATCGATGTCCTTTTCGATCTTCAGGATATCGATCTCAGCGGAAAGCAGATGGATGAGCTCGAGATACTGTTCCTTCAGAGAACTCAATTGAAGAATCCTTTGCTTGATCTCCACGCTTTGGTTGACATTCGCGGCCGCGAAGAAGAGCCTGCGGTGCGGATCGGTAATGCTTGTGAATCCGCTCAATGTTTCTCTTGGAATATTACGGCTGAGCTGGACAAAGTCGGAGAAGAGACTTGTGGCGTGCCGCATCAGGGCATCGATTTCCGGCGTTGTTTCGGTGGGAATGGCGGGAACGCTGATCTCGGCCTCGAGGAAATGCGCGTTCTCGACAAATGATTTGATCGATGCCTGAGCGATGCCGTCAACCAGAATTTTCATGAGCCCGTTGGAGAGCTTTGTGATCTGGACGATATGGGCAACGGTTCCTTCGCGGAAGATATCGTGCTGCGTCGGTTCCTCGATGTCCGGATTGCGCTGAGCGGCCAGAAAAATGAACTTGCTCTGGCCGATCGCCGCTGTGGCGGCATTCAGGGATGATTCACGGCCAAGCAGCACCGGATAGATCATGTATGGGAACATGACAACATCGCGAAGCGGCAGGACCGGAAGGCGTGCGGGGATGTCCTTCGGCGAAATCGGCGATTCCTCTGAGAGTTTAATTTCTTCCTGTTTCATAGGCCTGGAGAAAAAATGTCCCGCAGAATACGATCATGTGTTCGTGCGGGATGAAGTGATGATGAAACCAATGAAATATACGAAGATATGGGAATGGATGCAAGACACTCCATTTTCGCCAATAGCCATCGTGCGGCCTTGGCTAATCAAACCGATTATTTTCTTATATTAAGCAGTCATTTTGAAACCTTTTTGATGATCGGGCAATCAGGAATATCATTTTCAAGAACACTCTTCGACGCGTACGGCACCTTTCGTCTCCGTGATTTTTCCGGAAGACATTTTCAACCGGAGATCCTGCACGATGTGCTCCGGCGGCTTGGCGAGCAGGCGCCCGGGGTTGTTTCATCTCGCGTTGCAGGAGCGTCGTTCGAAGGACGTCCGATTTATCACCTCTCAGCAGGAGCAGGGCCGACGAGCATCCTCCTTTGGTCCCAGATGCACGGCGATGAATCGACGGCGACAATGGCGATCGCCGACATTCTCAATTACCTGGTCACGATGAAGGGTGAAGAGCCGGCCGGACAAATTCTCTCGTCACTGACGCTTCATTTTCTACCGATGCTCAATCCCGACGGCGCCGCACGCTGTCAACGGAGAACGGCGCAAGGGATCGATATGAACAGAGACGCCTTGGCGCTGGTCACCCCCGAAGCCCGGATTCTCCGCCAACTGCATGCAGAATTGCATCCACAATTCGCCTTCAACCTGCACGACCAGGAGCTGAGCACGGTCGGCTCATCCAGGGAGCTTGCCGCGATCGGACTCCTCGCGCCGGCATTTGATGAGCAGAAGTCGGACAACGACGTGCGCAGGCGGGCCAGGCATCTCGCCTCGATCTTCGCCGTAACGATGAGGGAATTTGCCGAAGGAAAAATCGCCCGATACGACGATACGTTCGAGCCGCGCGCGTTCGGCGATAACATGCAAAAGGGGGGAACAAGCACACTGCTCGTCGAGTCGGGTCACGCGATGAACGATCCAGAAAAGGGATTCATCCGGCAACTCAACGTGGTCGGTATCCTCACATCGCTTTATGCCATTGCCACCGGCGAAGTTGAGCGAGGGAATATTGCGGCGTATGAGTCGTTGCCGTTTAACGGCAAGAAGGCGTATGACATGATCATCCGCAATGCCGTGATCGATCACGGGGGGAGCGTGCGGACAAAAGTCGATCTCGGGATCTCATATCAGATCGACACCCACTCCGGACCAGAGCCGCTTCTGGTCGATCTTGGGGATCTTTCAACGTATATCGCCCTCAAAGAAAGCGATGCGCGTGGAGCAATACTTCCCGCTTCATCAATCGAAGTCGGTAAGCCGATCGAGATGCGTCAGCTCATCCAGGCATGAAGACCAATGTTCTCAGTGCCGCAGCCTAGCCGCCGCCTAAAACAGCATTGTCAGTCCGACCATGAAGATCGCCCACAGGGCAAACGAGATTCCCATTCCAAGGCCCGTCGATTTCCCAGAAGCTTTTGCGAGGCCGAGGCCCAGCACGGCCATTTCCCACAACGTAAAAATGTTCAGGGAAGCAAGAAGTTTATGCCCCTTGTTCAGCGGATCGAAGGAGTCACCCAGGATCATCCCTCCACCCGGTGAAGCGAACATATTGTTCATGAGATTCATGAGGATGATTGCCACGATCGTGCCGAGTATTCCAATCCAGGAGGCGAGTCCATAGATCTCCAGAATTTTTGAATAGCTGCCGCTAAATTTCAGAACGAATTTCGCTGCAAGCCAGAGGAGCAGAGCTCCCAGGAAAAATATCAAACAGAATGAGATGATCTGCAAACCGGCCCCGAACGTCACAAACATCGCTGGACCGCTATTCTTCATTCCTTCCATCTGTTGATCCATACGGTCCTGGCTTACCTTTCCCTCAGCGACCATCTTCTGCATCGCCTTTTCCTGCATGTCATAGACCTGCTGCCGGAGCGAGGGGTTGTTGAAGACGGCATAAGTTGCAACGACCGCAAGGATAATGGAGATGAGAAAGGGCAGAAGCCATGAACTTGTTTGAGCCGGCGCCACCGCAACCTCGCTGTAGAGTTCCGAAGGCGCTATGAAGACATTGCTCATTCGTGTCATCGCCGATGATACAACAGGTTGTGATGCGGATGTTGTTGGGTTTTCGTCCATAGATGCTCCTTATTGTTGGGTGAAAGTAGTGAAAAATCAGGGAAGTGTCAAATAATCTAAAAAACGGACACGGACATAGTGTGGGTTTGGGGTTTGAGACTTCAGGTTTGGGGTTGGAGGTTCGAATTTCAGGTTTAGCAGGTAGAGATACGATATGTGATGTTCGATGTGGGATGTGCGATCCGGGATGCGGGACGCAGTCACCGTTAACCAGTAACCATTAAGCGCAGACGCATCCATACTCTCTCCTCTCTGCTCTCCACTCAGTGCTCCCCGCTCACCCATCCATTTCCTTCGCGACGGTTTGTTCCTCTAGGAAGCGACAGACGCTTGCTCCAATGATACATCCATGCGATCGGTATGTGCGACACCCTGGGGCTGCAGTTCAAGCCACTGTTTAGAACTTCTCAGCGGAAATAAGAAATCTGGCCCCGAATCGCTCCGGAGCCGGATGTCTCAGCCATTCACATACTCACCTACTCCATACTATTTCAAGAGCAACATCTTGTTCACCTGTGAGAAATTGCCAGCCTGCAGCTGATAGAAATATACGCCGCTGGGCAAGCTGCTCGCGTCGAACGTCACCGATTTGTATCCTGCGCTTTGCACTTCATCAATGAGCCTCGTGACCTCACTGCCCAAGACATCGTAGATCACCAATCTCACTGGTTTGCTCTCGGGCAACGTGTAGTCGATGCGCGTGTTTGGGTTGAAAGGATTCGGATAGTTTTGTTCCAATGAGTATGTGAGCGCTTTTCTAGCAATCCCGCTCCCCGACGGTTTCACCAGTCCGACGGAGATGCCCAGATCGCTGATCGGTGATCTCTTGGAGAGCGCAACATAGTCTTCCATCGCTGTTATGGCATCTCTGTCCAGTTCACGGGTTGAGGTTTTCAGATCTTTCAAGGCTGAGACTGCCCCCGCCATATCTCCTTTGCCAGCCGAAGCAAAAATCCTCCGCGTTTGACAAAATTGCCAGAAATCATCATTAACCTCTTGTAGCTGCAGATCGCTGGCTGCAGAGATGGCGTCATCAAATCTGTACTCATCCATCAACGATTGAATGTATAGGGCAGAACTGGCCAACCTTAATCCCGGCAATCGAGTAGAGCTTCTGATCTTCAGGAGAAAGTCTTCCCATGGTATCTGCAGCACATTAGCATATTTGCCACCGACACCTGCGAGCGTCTGAAGATGATATAGTGCCTCTTCAGCATCGGTTGAATCACCTTCAACCTGGGATTTCAGTTGACCGATCCAATCCACAATTTCTGTTGAATTGATTGTTGTAGAATTGGGTTCTCTCCCTGTAAGCACTGGCTCTGCCTTAGCCGGTGTGGCCACTGGCGATCCGAGCCGGAAAGTCGTATCCACGCTACCGTAGAAACCATTTGTCGTGTTTGTGCCCCAGTAATTATATCGCGCTTGCTGTGTTGTTGCATTGGCGTTATACACCAATCTGCCGGTGAACGTGTAACTGTTTGTGATATTATTATAACCGGCACGAGGCAACCCACTCGCTGTATACCCCAACACCGCCGTTCCGGAGCTTCGGACATAGACCTCTTTTGAACCCTCCTGAGAAAGTGTATTGTACCCGCCTTTGATCTCGTCCGGGCTCAGTGATAATCTCGATACTGCACCGGTCACTTCGACGCCATTGAGGATATGATTTTGGATCCGGGAACTATCAATATAGGCGAGACCGGCGTTGGCAACATAAACGCCTCGACTATTATTCTCGATCCTTGAATTAGATATCTTAACCTTAGCGTTATTCACAGAGATCCAACCGCTTTGATTATTCTTGATGCCGCATTTGTACACGGTGAGGGCAGTGTTGGCGGTATTAACATTGGCCACGGAGACAGGGTTTGAGCTTGCGTATGAGATTGTATCGTTGAACATATAGCTGTTCGGTTCAGTATTGCTGAATATTGCGCTTACATTGGCGTAGCGGATGTCGCAGTAGGTCAAGGTATCGGGGCCTCCACCCAGGCAGTATATGCCTTCCCAGTAGCCGGGTCCAGGTATCGGTTCTGCTGTTGTAAAGGTGATACGTTGAGCTGTCGTGCCCTTCGCACTGAGTTTTCCATTTATGTACAAATGGAGACCATTGTTCTGTTGGTAGACACTGCCCGGAGCTACATTCAGGGTGACCCCGGATGCGACAGTCACATCGTTTTCGCCAAGTGATAAGCCGCTCAGTGTGCTATTATACTTGATCGTGTCTCGAAGCCTTATCTGCACATCGGCAGCGGAGGAAAAGATATCAAAGTTTCCATTCCGCGAATCCGCCCATACCGGGAAAACCTTACCTGGACGAAGAGCGTCTGTCGATGCTTGCATGCCGTTATAGTCTCCGATGAAATGGCTCGGCCAACCCACATCAGCGCGAGATGGATGATCAGCATCAGTAATCCTAACGGGTGCGGTAAACGATACTCCTCCATCGATCGATGTTGACACCTTCACGTGCATCCACTCATTATCCTCAAAATCACTCCGATCATAATAACTTATTGAAATTCTATTTCCAGCAGGATTTACACATAGCCAGGGCATGAACTGATCGTTCGTGGTCAATCTGGGTGCATTGATTGGATCGGACCAGCTTGCTCCTTTGTTGGTTGAACGGACAAAAAGAATATGTGATGTATCCATTTCCGGCCCGTGGACTGCATCGTTCCACGTGATGTATGCATCACCAGAGACGGGGTTTGTGGCAATAATCGGATTTGTGTAAATTCGCGGCTGTAATTTAATCCCATTATATGTCGGGGGCCACGATATTCCCCCACCTGAGGGCTGAATAGGGCCATCATATTCCCCACCCCTGGGGCCACGATATTCCCCCACCTCAGGGCCACGATATTCCCCCACCCCCCTGGTTCCTTTGATTGATCAACCATTAAT
>ORMF012656898.1_pt1 | contig 10243 bp, 6 predicted proteins | sample 1779871 | NCBI WGS metagenome assembly ORMF01 (sample SAMEA104232316, study PRJEB22302) | groundwater metagenome | biome: forest; feature: aquifer; material: groundwater | place: USA | collected 2011-08-07 | depth 5.4 m | reverse complement strand
GGCGGCGAGATGAGCGGCACGCCGGGCGTGGCGTGGCGCAGCCGCGCGATGTGCTCCACGACCTTGTGGCCGGGGAGCTGGCCGCCCTCGCCGGGTTTGGAGCCCTGGGCCATCTTGATCTGGAGCGTCTCCGCGTTCACCAGGTACTCCGTCGTGACGCCGAAGCGGGCGGAGGCCACCTGCTTCATCTTGCAGTTCAGGCTGTCGCCGCCGCTGGTCATGTGGTAGCGCGTGGGGTCTTCCCCGCCCTCGCCGGTGTTGGAGCGCGCGCCGATGCGGTTCATGGCCATGGTCAGGGTGTCGTGCGCTTCCGGCGAGAGCGCTCCCAGGGACATGGCCGCGGTCTCGAACCTGCGCATGATATCCACCACGGGCTCCACGTCCTCCAGCGGGATGGGTTGCCGGTCTGACTTGAACGCCAGCAGGTCCCGCAGCGTGGTGGGCTGTCCATGAAGCCGCTGCCCGTAGATGAGTTGAGCGAAAGCCTTGTAGTCGTCGAACTTGCCCGACGTCACCGCCTGGTGCAGCGCCCGGACGACAAACGGATTGTTGGCGTGGTACTCGCCGTCCTTGCGGAAGCGGAAGAAGCCGTAGTCGTCCAGACCGTGGCCGTTGGTTGACGCGTAGGCCCTCTGGTGCCGGGACAGGACGTCCTTCGCCAGGTCCTCCAGGTTGGCGCCGCCTATCCATGAGGTGGTGCCGGTGAAACACTCGTCCACCAGGTCATGGGACAAGCCAATGGCCTCGAATATCTGCGCGCCGGCATAGCCTGACACGGCGGAGATGCCCATCTTGGACATGATTTTCAGGATGCCGGACTCCACCGACTTCTTGTACGTCTTGAGCGCCTGCTCCAGCGTGATATTCTCGATCTCGCCTTTGTTGACGAAGTCGTAGATTGTCTCCAGAGCCATGTAGGGGTTGATGGCGCTGGCGCCGTAGCCCAGCAGCACCGCGTAGTGGTGATATTCGCGCGCCTCCCCTGTCTCCGCGATGATGCTGGCATGCATGCGCTTGCCCTCGCGGATGAGGTGGTGGTGGACGGCGCCCACGGCCAGGGCCATGGGAATGGGCGCCAGCGCCACGTCAACCATCCTGTCGCTCAGCACAAGGATCGCGACGCCCGCGTCGGCCGCTTCGCTGGCGGACTTGCACAGCGCGGCCAGACCCTTGCGCAGGCCGGCAGGGCCGTCCGCCGCGGGGAAGACTGCGCCCAGCGTGGCGCTGCGAAAGGTCGGGTCGGGGATGGCGCGGAGCCTGGCCAGATCGCTGTTGAGCAGGAACGGGCTGGCGAGGTGTATCAGCTTGGCGTGCTGCTCGGACTCCTCAAGGAGCGAATGGCGCGGGCCCAGGTAGGTGTTCAGCGACATGACAATCTGCTCGCGCAGCGGGTCAATGGGCGGGTTGGTCACCTGGGCGAACTTCTGCTTGAAGTAGTCGTACAGCAGGCGGGGCTTGCAGGAGAGCACGGCCAGTGGCGTATCGTCGCCCATGGAGCCTATGGGCTCCTTGCCCTCCACGAACATGGGCTTGAGGACCAGGTTCAGCTCCTCCGAGGTGTACGCGAAGGCGCTCTGGCGACGCAGCAGATCGGGCTCCTGGCCCAGCATGTGGCCGCCCTTCTCCGCGGGCTGAAAGCCCGCCAGGCGGAACAGGTGGCGATTGACCCACTCCCCGTAGGGCCGCCGGCTGGCAAGGGCATCCTTTATCTCTTTATTGGCCAGGAGCACGCCCTTGCGCGTGTCCACCGCGATCATCTCACCGGGGCCAAGACGCCCCTTGCGGATGACCTGCCGGTCATCCATGTCGATGACGCCCACCTCCGACGCCATGCTGACGATGCCGTCGTCCGCGATCTTGTAGCGGGCGGGCCGCAGCCCGTTCCTGTCCAGGCAGGCGCCCACGATTGCGCCATCGCTGAAAGCGATGGCCGCGGGCCCGTCCCAGGGCTCGGAGAGGCAGGCGTGGTATTCGTAGAAGTCGTGCCAGGCGGGGTCCAGGTTGGGCATGTTTTCCCACGCCTCCGGCACCATCATGGCCAGGGCGTGGAGGACGTCCCTGTCGGACATGACAAGGGTCTCAAGGACGTTGTCCAGGTTCGCGGAGTCGCTGCCGCCGGGCTGGATGAGGGGCCTCAGGTCCGCGACGCGCTCCTTCCAGACATGAGACTGTAGTTGCGGCTCGCGGGCGCGTATCCAGTTCCGGTTGCCCTGCAGGGTGTTGATCTCTCCGTTGTGGCCCAGGAAGCGGAAGGGTTGCGCCAGATACCAATTGGGGAACGTGTTCGTGCTGTACCTCTGGTGGAACACGGCCAGGGAGACGGCAAAGGACTTGTCCCGCAGGTCGTTGTAGAACGCCGCAAGCTGCGGGGCCACGAACAGGCCCTTGTACACCACCGTCTGGTGGGAGAAGGAGGGGATGTAAAAATCAGGGATACCCGCATCCGTCACCTGACGCTCTATCTGCTTCCGCGCCAGGTACAGGGTCCGCTCAAACGCCGAGTCGCTCAGCCCTTCAGGGCGTCCCAGGAGCACCTGCCGGATGACCGGCTGAGTGGAGAGGGCGTGCGCGCCCAGGACGGCTGGGTCGACGGGAACGTCGCGCCAGACCAGCAGGCGCAGGGCGCTCCGCGCGACCACCTGCTCCACGATCTGCTGGCAGCGCTCGCGGGCGGCGGCGTCACGCGGAAGGAACAGCATCCCGACGGCCAGGTCGGTGGGGCGCGGCAGGCGCACGCTGCCCTTCTCCAGGTCACGGGACAGGAGCTTGTGCGGGACTTGCGTGAGGATGCCGGCGCCGTCGCCGGTCTTCATGTCGGCGGAGACAGCGCCGCGGTGCGTCAGGTTAACGACGGACTCGACGGCCTTCTCCAGAATCCCGTGGCTCCGATGCCCGGAGATGTCCGCGACAAAGCCGACGCCACAGGCGTCGTGCTCCAGGTCGGGATGATAAAGAAAACCTTCCGGTTGAGGCTGTGCCGAGTTAAGCATTGCTCCGTTCCTCAGCGGCTGGCAATAGAGACAGCCGCCTGCGCCGATTCCTCCCCCGCGGCGCACAGACGGTGAAGCTAGGGACTGAAATTCAGTGTGTGTCTCTTACAGGATGGGCAGGTACCGCTTGATTTCGTAGTCCGTCACCTGAACGCGGTACAGGTCCCACTCGATTTTCTTGTTCTGGATGAATGAGTCAAACACATGGTCGCCCAGGGCTTCGCGCAGGAACTGGCTGTTCTCGGCCAGCGCGATGGCCTCCGCGAGGCTGGAGGGCAAAGTGCCTATGCCACGCCTCTGGCGCTCGTCCTCCGGCATCTTGTAGACGTTCTCCTCCACGGGATCCGGAGGCTCCCACCCGTTCTTCACCCCGTCCAGACCGGCCGCGAGCATGACCGAGAAGGTCAGATAGGGATTGCAAGCCGGGTCCGCCGCGCGGTACTCAATGCGCGTCGCCTCTTCCTTGCCGGGCTTGTACTCGGGTATGCGGATAAGGTCGGAGCGATTGCGCCACGCCCAGGAGAGATAGACGGGCGCCTCATATCCGGGGACCAGGCGCTTGTAGGAATTGACCCACTGGTTGGTGACCAGGGTGAACTCCGGCGCGTGCCGCAGCAGCCCCGCGATGAACGACCGCGCCATCTTGGACAGATGGTGGGGCGCCTTGGCGTCGTAGAAGGCGTTGCGCCCGCCCTTGAAGAGCGACTGATGGACGTGCATGCCGCTGCCGTTGACACCGAAGATGGGCTTGGGCATGAAGGAGGCGAAAACGTCATGCTCCTGCGCGATCTGCTTGACCACCAGACGATATGTCATGACGTTGTCCGCCATGGTCAGGGCGTCGGTGTATCGCAGGTCTATCTCGTGCTGGCTGGGCGCGACCTCATGGTGGCTATATTCCACCGGTATGCCCAGCTCTTCAAGAGCAAGCACCGTCTCGCGGCGCAGGTCGGAGGCCATGTCCGGCGGAATAAGGTCAAAGTAGCCGCCATGGTCAAGAGGCTCGGGGTTATCCGCGGCCTTCAGGTAGAAGTACTCCAGCTCCGGGCCGACGTAAAAGGTGTAGCCCTGCTCGGACGCCTTCAGAAGGTTCCGCTTCAGGACAAAGCGCGGGTCTCCTTCGAAGGGTTTCATGTCGGGCGTCAGGATATCGGCGAACATGCGCGCCACGCCCTTCTGCTTGGGACGCCAGGGCAGGATGCGGAAGGTGTTGGGGTCCGGCAAGGCGAGCATGTCGCTTTCGTCAATGCGGACGAACCCCTCCACGGACGAGCCGTCGAAGCCCTTGCCCTCGGTCAGAGCGGCCTCCAACTCCTCGACGGTGATGGCAAAGCTCTTCAAGTGGCCAAGAATGTCCGGAAACCACAGGCGAATGAACTTGATGTCATTCTCCTTGGCCATGCGGAGGACGTACTCTTTGGCTTCCTTATCCTTTTTGAGCATGTGAGCACTCCACAGGGAAAATGCCAGCGTCCCCAAGCGGGGCGAAGTGTATCTATCAGTCTAGCTTATTGTGAGGATCTTGTCAAAGTTTCGCGCTGCCCTTCAGCTACGAATATTCCCGGCCCGCTCGGGAAGGGCAATCACACGTATAACGGGACAAAAAGAGAAGGGGCCTGAGTGCCCAGGCCCCTTCTTTGACTATATCCGTGGTTAGGCGTCGAAGTACATGGCGTACTCGTAGGGATGGGGCCGCAGCCGAACTGAGTCAGCCTCCTTGCGCTTTATGTCCAGCCATGTGGAGACGAAGTCCTTGGTGAACACGCCCCCGCGCAGCATGAACTCGTTGTCTTTTTCCAGCGCATCCAGGACCTCGTCCAGGCTGCCCGGCACTTCTTTGATCTTCGCGGACTCGGACGCGGACAGCTCATAGAGGTCCTTGTCCTCTGGTTTGCCCGGATCGATCTTGTTGACGATCCCGTCAATGCCCGCCATCAGCATGGCGGCGAAGGCAAGGTACGGATTGCAGGACGGGTCCGGCGGCCGGAACTCGATGCGCCGCGCCTTGGGCGAGGTGAAGTACATGGGCACGCGGACGGCGGCGCTCCGGTTACGGGCGGAGTAGGCCAGCTTCACCGGCGCCTCGTAACCGGGCACCAGGCGGCGATAGGAGTTGGTGGTCGGCGCGCAGATGGACAGCAGGGCGGGAGCGTGCCGCAGCAGGCCGCCCACATAGTGCAGGGCCGTGTCGCTCAGCATGGCGTAGCCGGCCTCGTCATAGAACAGGTTCGTGCCGTTCTTCCACAGGCTCTGGTGCGTGTGCATGCCCGTCCCGTGGTCGCCGAAGAGGGGCTTGGGCATGAAGGTGACGGTCTTCCCGTGTTTTCTGGCGATGTTCTTGAGGATGTACTTGTACATCATCACGTTGTCGGCTGTTTTGGTCAGAGTGCCGAACCGAAGACCAATTTCACCCTGGCCGCCAGTCGCCACTTCATGATGGTGCTTCTCGATGGGCAGGCCGGCGTCGATCATCTTGAGGATGACTTCCGAGCGGAAGTCCTGGAGGGTGTCAGCCGGCGGCACGGGAAAGTAGCCCTCCTTGTGCCGGGGCCGATAGCCCAGGTTCTTGTGGCCGTCCTCGTTCTCCGCGCCGGAGTTCCAGGCGCCCTCCGCCGAGTCCACGAAGTAGTACCCGCTGTGGTCGGTATAGTCGAACCGAACGGTATCGAAGACGAAGAACTCAGCCTCGGGGCCCCAGTAGCTGGTGTCCGCGATGCCGCTCTTCTTCAGGTAGGCCTCAGCCTTCTGAGAGATGTAACGGGGATCACGGCTGTACGGGCCCTGCGTCATGGGGTCCTTCACGTTGCAGTTCATAGTGAGCGTGGGGATGTCCAGGACGGGGTCCAGGACAGCGGTGTCCGGGTCCGGGATGAGCAGCATGTCACTCTCATCGATGTGCTGAAAGCCCCGGATGCTGGAGCCGTCGAACCCGGTGCCCTCTGTGAACAGCTCCTCGTTCATCTCCTCCAGCGGTATGGAGAAGTGCTGCATCGTGCCGAGCAGGTCAGGAAACTTCAGGTCTATGATTCTAATGGAGTTCCGCTTGCAGAAGTCAATCACCTGCGCGGGCGTCTTCTTTGACGTGGCCGTGGAAGCCTTTGCCATGGGAGCAAACCTCCTGTTTAAGCACTCTCTATCGTCCCAGCGGAGGCGATTGAGAACCCTTCTGATTATCGCCTCGTATTGTTACGCCAATGTTACAAACGTGTAACGTCCATGTTACGCACCCGCTCGCTCCGTCGTCCTTCGACGATTGCCGCGAACGCGCCGAACACCTCATCCGCCTGCTGCGTCAGCTCCGAGGCGCGCACGCGCGCCTCGGACACCATGTCCAGGCCCTTGTCCTGAAGCCCGGTGACGGCCAGGTCAGGAAGATACTCGCGCACCCATGAAGCCACCATGCCCGGCGTTACCTCCAGGTGGAACTGGAGCCCGTAGGCCGCGCGACCGTAGCGGAAGGCCTGCTGCGGGCAGACCGCGGAAGAGGCCAGAGTGACCGCGTCCTTCGGGAGGTCGAACGTATCGCCGTGCCACTGGAACACCGTCATGAAGCGCCCCTGCGTCCTGAAGAGAGGATCGCGTCCACCTTCCTCTGTGAGCTGCACCCGTGAGAAGCCGATCTCCCGGGCCCTTGCGGAGTACACTCGCGCGCCCAGGGCCTTTGCCAGCAACTGCGCGCCAAGGCAGATACCCAGGACGGGGATGCCCAGGCGAATGGCTTGCTGGAGCACCTTAACCTCGTCCCGTAGAAAAGGGTGGCGCTCCTCCTCGTCCACGTTCATGGGCCCGCCCAGGACCACGAGCCCCTGGTACAACGTTACGTTGGGCGGCGGCCCGTCCTGCCCCATCATCGCGATGTGAGGGGAGAGACCTCTGCTCTCCAGGGCTTGCGCGAGAAGGCCGGGGCCTTCACACGCGATGTTTTGCAGGAGGAGGACGGCCATTCCAGAACCTTCCATTTACGCAGTGCGGGCCGGTGGACCCTGGCCTGCGCCGCGCCCACCGGCCCGCACGAGCTTCCGTCTTATTGCTAGGTGCCGGACTTCCGCTCACGAATGGGAACGACGACCCATGCGACCAGCAGGGACACAAAGGACAGGAGAGCGATAGCTGTTTCCATATATTTCCTCCTCTGATGCGCTATGCGTCGAAACGCCTACTTCTTGTTACCGAGCCGACTAGGAATGACAACCCACATGGTAAAAAGCCCTGCGAACACTACGACTGCTACTGTTTCGATTTCGATTATGTATTTTGTTTGCCTCCGCTCGGCAGTGCGAATTAATCTTGTTGACCTTATTCTGCGCCCCGTCCTTTTCGGTTGAGTTACAGGAATGTTACGTGTTTGTAAAATGTCTCCCTGTGTTCAATCTGCCCGACGGGCCGGACCCCGTCATGAGCTAACTCACTGCGCCAGAGCTTATTTCAGAATCAACTTCCAACCCCCGAATAAATCGCGGGGTAGAAACATAACTTTTGAAATAGCTTCAAGCAGCACTACACGACGTGCGGACCCGTCGGCGGCGGAACGAAACGAGCGCGAGGAGACACCAGAGGCATGGCGGTCACCATGCGGGCTATAATTAAACCATATGGCACACGGACACGGGCACTTCACGGCGGGGGAAGACGACGAGCGCCTGGGCAAGGTCTATGACCAGCAGGTGGTCGCGCGCCTTCTCCCCTATCTCCGGCCCCACAGGCTTCAGCTTGCGTGGGCCACCGCCGCCATGCTTGTCGCCACGCTTACCGGCGTCGCAACGCCGTGGCTCATCGGGCAGGCCATTGACCGGTTCGTGGCCACGAAGGATGTGCCCGGCCTGACCGCCATCTCCCTTGCCCTGGTGCTCACCGTCGTCGTCAACGCCGGCGCCTCCTATCTGCACCAGCTTCTCCTTGCCGACATGGGACAGAAGGTGCTGTACGCCCTGCGGACCGGCCTCTTCGACCACCTTCAGCGCCTTTCCCTCAGCTACTACGACCGCCACGCCGTCGGGCGCGTCATGTCCCGCGTCCAGAACGACGTGCAGCAGCTCCAGGAGTTCGTCACCACGGGCATCATGACGCTGGGCGACTTCCTGGGCCTTGTCGGGGTGATCGTGGCCGTCCTGCTCATGGACCTGCAGTTGGCGCTCCTGATTATGACCGTCATCCCTGTCCTGCTGGGCGTCATGGCCATGTGGCAGCGGCACGCCCGGCTGTCCTACACCCGCGTGCGCACGGCGCTCGCCATGGTGAACGCCGCCCTCCAGGAAAACATCTCCGGCGTGCGCGTGGTCCAGAGCCTCCGGCGCGAGGAGGAGAACCTGCGGCGCTTCGACGAGACGAATCGCGGCCACAGGGACGCCAACCTCAACTCCGCGCGCGTCTCCTCCACGCTCTTCCCCGTCGTCGAGCTGCTGGTGGCCGTGGCTACCGCCCTTGTCCTCGTCGTGGGAGGCATGCGCGTGCTGCAGGGGGCGCTGGCCGTGGGCACGCTGGTCGCCTTCGCCCTGTACGTGCAGCGCTTCTTCGACCCCGTCCGCAACCTGACCATGCAGTATTCGGAGTTCCAGCGGGCGATGGTGGCCGGTGAACGCATCTTCCGCCTGCTGGACACGAAGCCGGATGTCGTGGACGCGCCTGACGCCCGCGACCTGCCGCCCGTCCGGGGCGAGGTCCGGTTCGAGGACGTGCGTTTCAGCTACGCTCCGAACGTGGAAGTGCTGCACGGCATCAATCTGACGGTCCGCCCCGGCGAGACGGTGGCGCTGGTCGGCCCCACGGGCGCGGGCAAGACGACCGTCGCCGCGCTCATCGCCCGCTTCTACGACGCGACCGCCGGACGCGTCACCGTGGACGGCCATGACGTGCGCGCGGTGACCCGCCGCTCACTGGCACGGCAGATGGCCATGGTGCTGCAGGAGCCGTTCCTGTTCTCCGCGTCGGTCAGAGAGAACATCCGCTACGGACGGCTGGACGCGACGGACGCGCAGGTGGAGGCGGCGGCAAAGGCGGTGGGCGTCCACGGCTTTGTCCAGCGACTGGACAGAGGGTATGACACGTCCGTGGGCGAGCGCGGCATCAGCCTGAGCACGGGCCAGCGCCAGCTCCTGAGCTTCGCACGGGCGCTGCTGGCCGATCCGCGCATCCTCATCCTGGACGAGGCCACCGCCAGCGTTGACCCGGGCACGGAGCACGCCATCCAGATTGCGCTCAAGACGCTGCTCCACGGGCGCACCGCCGTCATCATCGCGCACCGCCTCAGCACCGTCCGCGACGTGGACCGCATTGTGGTCATGGACAAGGGGCGCATCATACAGGAGGGCCGACACGCCGAGCTGCTGGCCCAGAGCGGTCTGTACGCCCACCTGTGGAGCATGGCGTTCGCCGAGGTCGCGGCGCCCGCCGAGGAGGCCAACGCCCCCGCCGAGACGTACGCGGCGACCGGCCAGATGCTCGACCCCCTGGAGCCGCGGAGTCCATGAGCACGCAGGACGAACCCGCGAAGGTCTACCACGGCCTGGGCGTCCCCCCGGACGAGATGGTCATCCTGATGCGGTTTGACAGCTATCGGGAGCGCACGGGTTCCTCTCCGCAGGCGCGGCTCAGCTACGCGGGCATGGCGCGACAGCTGGTGCTCACCAGTGGGACGGCGCCGTCCCACGCGACGGGCGAGCATGCCCGGGACCTTGTCCAGGGACTACTGGGAAGGGCGGGCCCGGCCGGTCGGGAGGGAATCGTGCTGCTGTCCCACCACCTGCGCGCTCTGCTCCTGTTCCTGGGCAACGAGGCCGCGGCCAGCGCCCTCGACGACATGGCCGCGCCAGACGGCGACGCGCTGTCCCGCCTGCCCGACTGGCTGGCCGCGGAGGTGCGCGAGCGTCTGTTCTGGACGCCCGCGCGGCTCGACGACGGCGGCATAGCCATCTTTCGGGGCACGAGCGCGCGGGAGAAGACGCCCCGGCTGCGCGTCAGCCTGGTGGAGCAGGCGCGGCTGGCGTGGGTGATGGTCGGCATGACGGGGGCCACCCTCTCATGGGCGCTCATCACGGAGAGCCTGATGGGCAGCCGCGTGCGCATGCGCGGGACGGTGGCGGTCCCGGCGGAGCAGGCGCCGCAGCACCAGGCCATCACCGGCATGGGCGAGTACGCCCTGCAGGTGGAGCCGCAGCCCGGCATCCGCACGTGGTGGGTGGCGGTGGAGGAGTACCGGCCGCCGAAGGGAAGCGCGCCCGCGGGCCCGTAGCACGATCCATGGAGGGCAGGCCGCC
>ORMF011583988.1_pt1 | contig 10243 bp, 5 predicted proteins | sample 1779871 | NCBI WGS metagenome assembly ORMF01 (sample SAMEA104232316, study PRJEB22302) | groundwater metagenome | biome: forest; feature: aquifer; material: groundwater | place: USA | collected 2011-08-07 | depth 5.4 m | reverse complement strand
CTATTGACCTCCGCAGAACTAAAGCAACAGCCAGAAGCGGGGAGAATGCCTGCAAACATTGTGGATTCCGAGTGTGGTATCGTTGCATTGCTTTTGCGGAGGTCAATAAACCGAAACTCCGAAGCAGAGAACCACGAAACACACGAAACACACGAAATCAGAACCGATTCGAACGGGATGGAAGGTGAAGGATTTGTCTGGCCTCCCGCGCTGCAACTTCTTCTCCCTTTTCGTGTAGTTCGTGTCTTTCGTGGTCTATCTCGGAATTCGGGCTGAAAGAAAATCAAAAATACTTCCTAACGTCGTGCCCGATTTCCTGTGAATACCCTTGATGACACATTTTCCGTTCACCAACGCGGCTCCGGCTGGCTCTCAGGATCACCGCACGCGCTTGCGTCTTGGACTGCGGTGGCTGGCGGGGAACGGGGCTGGCACCGCTTTTCCTCATTGGATGTTGCTGGTTCGATGTTCCCCCCTTTCCCAAAGCGGCGCCCTTCCCTTGGCCCCAGCGCCGCACTCCACGACCTCGCGGAAGTTCGAACACGGCTTCGGCGTCGCGGAGCGTCTTGGACTGCGACATTCCTCTGCCGCTTTTCGACCGGGCAAGCACGCCCAAAAGAAAATCAAAAATACTTCCTAACCTCGCGCCCGGTTTCCGGTGAATACCCTTGATGACACATTTTCCGTTCACCAACGCCGCGCTGAGAGGCGCACAGGATCAGTCAACTCAGCATTAACAGTGCGCCTCACGACGAGACGCACACCAAACAAAACAAACCAAACAAACACAAAAGTAGAAAAAGTATGAAAACAATAATCAAAACCAAAAACGCCCTTTGCGGGCTTATGTCGGGGCTGCTCTTGCTGGCAGCCGGAATCCCGATGGCACGGGCCGCGGGGCCCTTCGTGGAGCCATTTGCCACCGATACGCCCGATGTCACCGATGATACTTATCCCTCCTTCTTTTTGAATGATGGCACCGCGAGTGTGAGCGGGGGAGAGCTTAGATTGGATGGGGGAGGTGGTCTTTTTCTCCAGCGGTTCACCCACGTCGGCTTCAGCGGCGATCTAAGGATTACCGGGAAAGTGAAGGCCGCGACCTTCGGAAGCTGGAATGTCGGCATGGAATTCGGTAACCGTCGTTTCATTTTTCACCCGGGGCATCCAGGGGGCGCTTTTCGCATTGAGGACGCGGACTCGGGAGTCGGCGGAGTAATCACTGGCAACATCAACATGGGATTCAATCCCTCAGTCACCGCGTTTCACAACATGAAGATCGAGTGGAACAGCGCGCTCAACCAAGTATCGATCACCGTAGGCGATGGCGACTGTGTCGGTGGGCCTTTCGTTTTCCTCTGGACGCCCGATGATGAAGGGTTTGATCCGACAGGCCCTATTGGGTTTACCTCCCAGAACGGCGGACCGGCCTTTTTTGATGATCTGACAGTTTCTGCTCTTTCTTCACCCCTTCCCGATCCCACAATCTGCGACGCCCCGCCCACCGCCAACGCCGGACCCAATCAATCGATCCACGCCGGCACCACAGTCAACCTGGACGGCAGCGCTTCGTTCGACGACAACACGGTATCGGCGGCGCTCCAATACAGTTGGAGCTTTTCCTCGGTCCCGCCCGGCAATACCGCGGTGCTGAACAACGCCACCACGGCGACCCCGAGCTTCACTCCGGATGCGGTCGGGGATTACGTCGTGCAACTCATCGTGACGGACGACGCCGTGCCGCCGCTTTCCAGCGCTCCGGCATCCGTGACGTTGAGCAGCTTCAATCAGGCTCCGACGGCTGTGGCCACGGCGACCCCGCTGATCCCGTATGTCGGGCAAACGGTGTCCCTGACCGGTACCGAGAGCACCGACCCCGAGATGGATTCTCTCACGTATAGCTGGACGTTCACCAGCCGGCCGGCTGGAAGCGCGGCCGTGCTCGTTGCCGCCAACACGGCAATCGCGAGCTTCACGCCCGATGTGCCAGGCAGTTATGAGGTGACCTTGACGCCGAGTGATTTCCTCGGCGAGGGAACGCCGGCGACGGTTCTGATCGTTGCGACGACCGCCGCATTTTTTGCAGAGGGCCAGACCGCTTCTGCCAGCGCCATCGTGGCGGCTTTGTCACCGGGCCAGGTAACCACCGCGGGAAATCAGAATGCTCTTGGCAATTTTCTCGCGCAGGCCTTGCAACAACTCCAGATCGGCAATGTCGCTCAGGCGATTGTGAAGTTGAATCAAGCCATCGAACGAACCGACGGCTGCGCCTTACGCGGCGCTCCGGACGGCCCCGGCACCAGCCGGGATTGGATCACCAATTGCGCCGCGCAAGCAGAGGCTTATGCCCTTCTCATCGCAGCGGTGGACGCACTCCAGGATTGACCGAAGTTGGCGGACCCGGCCTAGGACATCCCGAGGCTGCCGGAAAATCTTCCGGCAGCCTCAAATCTTGTACGCCCAGCGTGGAGCGATGCATCAGTGGAGTTTGAGAAACAGTTGCTGGCGGCGCAGATGCTGGAGCAAAAGCAAGCGGCCGCGTCTCCGAGTCCCGACGCGGAAATGCAGTCCCGCTATGAGCAGGCGCGGCGCGAGCTGTTCGATCAACTCCAGGCGAGCGCCAATATCACCAAGCCAGTCCCGGCGCTTTAGGCGCGAGCGGTTAAGACGCCAGAGGACTGGCGCACTCCAAGCCCTGGCGGACTTCCCAGCGGCCTCGGTGGTCGCGAAGCGTCTTGGACTGCGGTGACGGAGTCGGCGAAGTCACCGCTTTGCCTGGGGCTGCAGCATTCCGAGAGTTGAGAACAGGGCTGAGTTTTGCGGCAACCCAAAGCCCCGACTCCGCAGACTCCGTCGCCGCACTCCAAAACCTGGCGGATTTCCCTGCGGCCTCGGCGGTCGCGAAGCGTCTTGGACTGCGGTGACGGAGTCGGCGAAGTCACCGCTTTGGCTCCGTTAGCGGCAGAACCTCGATCAACTCGCCTGCGCGGAATTTCCCGTTCCCCATCCGAAAGCGGCGACTGCGCAGACTCCGTCGCCGCACTCCAAAACCTGGCGGATTTCCCTACGGCCTCGGCGGTCGCGAAGCGTCTTGGACTGCGGTTGTCCTCTACCGCTTTTCCCCGCGAGCGTGGTGTGGCTGTGGAAAAGTTTCGCCCGCCGTCCATTCCACGCCCGCCGCCAAAGCGCCAGAGGACTGGAGCACTCCAAAACCTGGCGGACATCCCAGCGACCTCGGTGGTCGCGAAGCGTCTTGGAGATTTGTTTTCCGGATTAAACGCGTGTCGAAAGTGAGCTGTTCATTTCAATGAGCACCGCCACAGCTCCGCCTTCGAGCCGAAATAGACCGCCTCCTCCACCAGCGCGAAGCCGCAACCGATCGTCACCGGTGCCTCCCAAGTCCCCATGACTTCCTCCCGCCCCGAATCGAGGAGATAGACGGCCTTGCCGGTCAGCCCGACCAACCTCCCGCTCGAGTGGAGGCCGAGCGAGATCTCCAGTTGCGCGCCGGGAAGCGAAACGGTCTTCATCACGCGGCGGCTTGCCGGATCGAAAACGAAAAGCTTGTCACCGACGGTCGTGAACACTTTGCCATCCACGGCCACGGTCGCCGGGTAGTTGCGCGCGCCAGGCACGAGCGCGGCTTCAAACACTTTCTTCTTACTCATCGGATCGAAGGCAAAGAACTTCGCTTCCTTTTCGACGGGCCGGGTGCCGCCTCCGCCGTAGTTGCCGCTGCCACCGAAGACCAGGCCGCTCTTCGGCTCCCAGGCGAGTGAGACGATGCTTTGGTTCGTGATGAGGTGGCGATAGTTCTCCACCGTTTTGTTGAGCTTCGGGTTCCAAACACCCAGCGCGCCACCGAGTTCGCCGTAGGGCGGCTCGCTGCCAATGTAGATCAAGCCGCCCGGCCCACGAATCATCGCGCGTGGACGCAGGTGGCCGTCGCCGACGCCGCCGAAGGAGATGGGATTGCAGTCCGCGCTGCTGCCGTATTTCCAGAACGCCTTCGCGGGATCGTAAAGGTTCATCACCGAGCCGCCGTAGTAGCAGAGGTAGAGCTTGCGCTCCTCCTCGATCATCGAATAGACCTCGCCGCCCGGCATGTGACCGAGGTGCTCGCTGCGGTTCGCCGCCGGATCGTAGCGGAAGACTTCGAGCGGCATCGCCGTGCTGCCATAGACGCAATTCGACGGCCCGACACCGAGCGTGAAGATGTGGTCGCCGGCGCCGGCGTACTTGAACGTGCGCTCGACGCTCTGGTTCGTCTTCGGATCGAGCAGCGTGAAGCGCCCGCGCTCGAAGGACGTGACCACGCGACCATCGCGCAGTTTCATCGGCGGCTTGTCCGGCGCGGTCGAGACGCGCGTCACGGTTTCGTCGTCGAGACGCATGAGGTTCGTGCCGAACTCGGCATAGACGTTCCCATCGCTGCGCCGCGACACGCCCACGGTCTTCCAGCCCTCCGCGCCGCGCAGGCCCGGCGGGATGAGGCTGCGCTGCTGCCTGGTCGCCGGATCGAACACGACAAGATCGCCCTTCTCCGTGCCGATGCCGACATAGACCTTGCCGTTTGGCCCGACGGCGAGGCTGCGCGCATACATCTCCGTCGGGTGCATCCGGCCGAGGTCTTCCATCGCGCCCGTCTTTGGATCGAAACTGACGAGCTTCGCCTGCGGATAAGTACAGGCGTAGAGCTTGCCGTCCTTGCCGAGGTCGTATTGCCAGAGGTAATCCTCCGTCGGCGACGGCTTGCCGACGACTTCGATGCCGCGCTCGGGCTGTTTCGGATCGAAGCGCAAGATCAGCGCGCCGCTCCATGTGCCGAGGTAAATCTTCTCATCCGGCCCAGCGATGAACGCCCACGCGCCCGGCCCTTCCGGCGCGTTGAACTGCCGCGCCTCGCCGGTGTCGGGATCGACCTGCACGAGGAACAGCTTTCCGCTGAGTTGATTGAAGTTGTAGTAGAGTGCCTCGCCGCCGCGCCCGTTCGGCCCGACGACGCAGCCCATCAACCCGCCGACGCGCACCGGGATGCCGAGCGACTCGAAGCGGCCGTCGCTCGGTGCAGCGGCGGACACAGTCATGGCCATGAACAAGCACAGGAGCACTGCTGGGCGAATCGCTTTCACGCTGCGGCGAAGGATGCACTTGACGCAACGCGACCGCAACCAAAACGGCGAGCGAAGCCAGTAAGCCGACAGCACCCCTTCCCGCATAGGTCACACGTCTGAGGTCATCTCATTAGCACCGCGGCTTTAGCCCGGTGGATCAGGCGCCAACGACGATCCGAACCGTTTCAACGGTTTGCCCTTCCCCGCGCAAGCCGTTAAAACGGCTGGTCAGTTCGAGGCCCTCGATTCCACCGGGCTAAAGCCACGGTGCTCATGAAAGAAGCTCCCGGCGGATGAAAGAACCGGGGCTTCCGCTACGCGCGCATGATTCTGCCTTTGCCTGGCGCGGCCGGCGGCAGGCTGCTCGTTTCCGGCGTGGCAGAATCATGCCGCTGCTGGTTTTGGCCCGTCGCGCGCCGCCGGCCTCCTCCCTCCGGGCTTTACCCAGCGCGAATCCTCTGCTTAGATTCCGCTCCCAGATGAAACCGCGTTCTCAAACCACAGCGGCACGGGCGCACGCCGCGGGGCGGAGCCTCCACCGAAGGGAACGCTCAAAGGAACCGCCGAGACGCGAAGCACGCAGAGGTCTCCCGACGAAGATTCTCTGCGCTCTTCGCGTCTCTGCGGTTCGAGGGGGCGGTCACATACCCGCGCAGGCCGCGGAGGTTTCCACCGACAGTTGTCCAGAGAGGCTGTCGCGGGCCAACTCTGGATCGCTCCGTTCTTCTGTTGTTGGCGGTCACGCGTCTCGCAACTTCCGTTGCGACCACACGCGCGCTCGGTTCGGTCAAGCGTCTCTGTTCCGTTGCGCTTGTTTCCTGTGGCTCGCACTCAGTGGCTTCAGTGGATATTTACTCGTCGCCGCGCCTGCGAAGGAGTCAGCCAGCCAAGCCCTGCGCGTGCTCAAGGCCGAGTGCTTCGGCTGCCACAACGCCGAAAAGAAGAAAGGCGGCCTCGTGCTCACGTCTCGCGAATCACTGCTCAAAGGCGGCGACGAAGGTCCGGTCGTAGCGCCGGGCAAGCCCGACGAAAGCAAGCTGGCCCGAGCGCTGCTCCCAGAAGCGGACCCGCACATGCCTCCGAAGAAACAACTCGACGACGCGCAGATCAAGGCCATCCGCGAGTGGATCAAGCGCGGGCTTGTTTGGGATGCGGCGGCGCTGGCGGAAGAGAAGCCCATCGCGCCAGACCAACTCTCAGCGTTGCCGGCGTCCTATCAGCCCGTCGTCGCACTCGCCTTGTCACCGGACGGAAAACGCCTCGCAGTCGGCCGTGGTGGGCAAGTCATCGTCCACGACGCTTCGCAAACGAACTTCCCAATCGTCGCGCAAGTGGAAGCGCATCGCGACGTCGTGCAAGCGCTGGCTTGGAGCGGCGACGGGCGTTGGCTGGTGTCAGGAGCCTTTCGGCGAGTCGTCTTCTGGGAAGGCGAGTCACTCGAGCAGGCTCGCGAGATCACCGATGGACTGGTGGGGCGAGTCAGTGCGCTTGAGTTCGCGCCCGACGAGAAGACGCTCGCACTGGCCGACGGCGAGACGACCCAGAGCGGCTTCGTCCAGTTGATCGACGTGGCAAGCGGCAAGCAGACGGCCTCGTGGCGCGCGCACGGCGACACGATTTACGACCTCGAGTTCAGTCGCGACGGCCAGCGGCTTGTCACGGCGAGCGGCGACAAACTGATCAAGGTCTGGGAGGTTGCCTCGCGGAAGGAACTCGCCACGCTCGAAGGCCACACCGCGCAGGTGCTCGCCGCCGCGTTCAACACCAACGCGACCCAAGTCGCCAGTGGCGGCGCGGACAAACAGCTCAAAGTCTGGGATGTCGCCACGAAGGAGAAGATCATCAGCCTGGGGAATCACTCGCACGCGATCACCGCGCTGACGTGGCCCGGCGACAACCAGGCTCTTTTTGCCGTGACCGACGGCGGCAGTGCCTTCCGCTACACCGACCTCAAGGCGCACACGGGCGAGCAGAGTTCCGCCTCCGGCAACGAACGCAAACTCAGCGACAGCGACGAGTCCCTGCTCTCGCTCGCGACGAGTGCGGACGGAAAAACGATCTTCGCCGGGAGCCACGCCGGTGCAGTCCACGTGTGGAACAACGAAGGGAAATTGCTGGCCAGGCTCGCGCCGTGCGCGAATGCGCCCGGCGTGGCGGCTGTGGCTCTCGCGCCGAAACCTGCAGGACGCGGCGTCCTCACTGCGTTGTCTCGGCGGGCTGGGGACAGCCCGCACTACCAACACTCCAGTGGAATGACCCGCGCCGGTGGCGCGCTGCCAATTGCCTTCAAGCCTTCCTCAGTCGTCTCGCTTTCTGCCGAGCCGAAGGAAATCCATCTCTATCCCGACTCGCCTCGCCACGGTATCCTGCTCAGCGCACAAACACGCGACGGCTTTGAAGTCGATGTCACTGAGGAGGCGCGCTTTGCCCGCAGTCGGCCCGGGCCGTTTGAAGTGACGCTCGACCGTGCGATCCGGGCGACCGACGTCGGCGAAGGAATCATCACCGCCCACTTCAAAGGCAAGCAGGTGGACATCCCGGTCAAGGTGCATGGTTCGTTCAGCCGGAGAGCCGGCGATCAAGTCCGCAGCCAGGCTTTAGACTCCCTCTCCCCTCCGAGGGGAGAGGGCCGGGGTGAGGGGGCTTCTCAAAACACTACGCAACCGGCTTCCGCGCTTGCTCACCTCACCGCCGACTCCTCCGACTTTGCCGCTCTGCCCGTCAGCTTTGTTCGCGATGTCCTGCCCGCACTGAGTAAAGCTGGTTGCAACGCCGGCGCCTGCCACGCGAAGGCCGATGGCCAAAACGGCTTCAAGCTCTCTGTGTTCACTTACGATCCGAACGCCGACCACGCCGAGATCGTGAAGGACGCGCGCGGACGCCGCGTCTTCCCCGCAGCGCCGGACGAGAGCCTCATCATCAAGAAACCGACCGGTGCGCTGCCGCACGAAGGCGGCGTGCGTTTCGACCGCGGCTCCGAAACGCACCGGCTTCTCGTCCGCTGGCTGCGCGAGGGCATGACCTTCTCGCTCACGAACGAGCCGGTCCTCCAGCGGCTCACCGCTTTTCCGCACGCGCGTCGCTACCGCAAAGGCGCCACGCAGCGGCTGCTCGTGCAGGCGCATTACTCCGACGGCTCTGTTCGTGACGTGACGCGCCTCGCCGCCTTCGACTCGCACGACAAGGAAATCGCAAAGGTGGATGAGCGCGGCGTTGTGACCGTCGGCACGCTCACGGGCCAAGGCGTCGTGGTGGCGCGCTACATGGGGTTCGTGGCCGACGCGCAGATCATGGTGCCGGCGGATCGGCTGCTGCCTGAGACGCAATACGCCTCGCTGCCGAAGCACAATTTCATCGACGAACTGGCTTATGCGCAGTTTCAGCGGCTCGGCCTTTTCCCGTCCGATCTGTGCACCGACGCCGAGTTCCTCCGCCGGGCGTATCTCGACACAATCGGCGTGCTGCCGACGCCGGAGGAAGTGCGTGAGTTTCTTGCCTTATCGGCTGCGGATCATGCAGGGGAGAAAAGGAGAAAAGGAGAAAAGGAGAGCGTCGCTGCTTCCCCTCCGCCCCTTTTCCCCTCTGCTCCTCTGCCGGCCACAAACCACGCCGCCGCTCGCCGCGCGGTCATCGACCGCCTCCTCGCGCGCCCCGAGTTCGCCGACTACTGGGCCAACAAGTGGGCCGACTTGCTCCGTCCGAACCCAGACCGCGTCGGCGTGAAGAGCGTTTTCACACTCGATCACTGGCTGCGGGAGAGTTTTCGCGCGAACAAACCCTACGATCAGTTCGTGCGCGAAATCCTCCTCGCCGAAGGCACCAACCACCGCGACGGCCCGGCCGTCATCTACCGGGATCGCCGCGAACCGCCGGAGCTGACCACGATGTTCAGCCAGCTCTTTCTCGGCACGCGCCTGGAATGTGCGCGCTGCCATCATCACCCCAACGAGAAGTGGAGCCAGGACGATTTCTACCAATTCGCCGCGTTCTTCGGCAGCGTGAAACAAAAGGGCGCCGGCCTTTCGCCGCCGATCTCCGCCGGCACGGAGACTTTCTACTTCGCGCCTGGCGGCAGCGTGAAGCATCCCGTCAGCGGCGAAACGATGTCGCCTCGTCCACCCGACGCCCCGCCCGCGAAACTCGCCGATGGCACCGACCCGCGTTGCGCTCTCGCGGACTGGCTTGCCGCGCCGGACAATCCGTTCTTCGCCCGCGCCGCGGTGAATCGCGTTTGGGCGAACTTCTTTGGCCGCGGCCTGGTCGAGCCGGTGGACGATTTCCGCATCTCGAATCCGTGCGTGAACGTGCCGTTGCTCGACGCGCTCGCCTGCGACTTCGCGCAACACGGCTATGACCTCAAGCACCTCGCGCGCACGATCCTCGAATCGCGCCTTTACCAACTCAGCTCGACGCCGAACGACTCGAACCTCGCCGACACTCGCAACTTCTCGCGCGCTTACCGCCGCCGCTTGCCCGCCGAAGTGCTGCTCGACGCCGTGAACGACGCGACCGGCGTGCCAGACACATTCGCCGCCCTGCCCGCGGCTTCGCGCGCGACGCAGGCCTGGAGCTACAAGATCGAGTCGCAATTCCTCGACGCCTTCAGCCGGCCCAATCCCAGCAGCGACCCGCCGTGCGAACGCGACACGCAAATGAGCGTCGTCCAATCGTTGCACCTGATGAACTCGAAGAATCTCCAGGCGAAGCTAAGCAACAAGGAAGGCCGCACCCGCAAGCTCGCGGAGGGCAAGTTGTCCCCTAGCGAAATCGTGGCGGAGCTATATCTTACGACCTTGAGCCGCCCGCCGACGGAGGAAGAGCTGAGTGTGGCGTCGGCCGTGTTCACAGCGAAGGACGCGACGCGCCAAACCGCCACGGAAGACGTTTTCTGGGCGCTGCTGAACGCGGCGGAGTTTGTGTTCAATCACTGACGGTCTTTGCGGGCGACCCTCGTTGCGGAGACGCATTCGGGCCGTGTAAGTTCACCGGACTTGAACCGCAGAGGCGCGAAGGAGCGCAGAGCTTCCGAATCAGAGTCTCTGCGTGTCTTCGCGTCTCTGCGGTTGATGGTGACTCGCGCTCGGTCTCCGATGTTATTATCCCCGCGTCCGACGGAGGATGAGTTGAGTGTG
>ORMF010161814.1_pt1 | contig 10243 bp, 8 predicted proteins | sample 1779871 | NCBI WGS metagenome assembly ORMF01 (sample SAMEA104232316, study PRJEB22302) | groundwater metagenome | biome: forest; feature: aquifer; material: groundwater | place: USA | collected 2011-08-07 | depth 5.4 m | reverse complement strand
CGCTCAACGCTTTCAACATGTCCGTGTAGTAACTGAACGGCAACGAGGGATGGAGTCCGCCGACGATGTGTAATTCCGTGATGCCGAGCTTCAACGCCTCACGCGCCTTCTCGACCATCTGCGGAATCGTCAACTCGAAGCCGTCCGCGTCGCGCTTCTTCTTCGCGAACGAGCAAAACTGGCAGCTCAGAATGCAGTAGTTCGAGTAGTTGAGGTAGCGGTTGATGATGTAGCTGGCGCGATTGCCGACTTTTTTCTGCCGCGCGAGATCAGCGATGGCGCCGAGCGCGTTCAGGTCCTTCGATTCAAACAACCGCAACGCGTCGGCTTCGGAAATGCGTTCGCCGGCGGCAACCTTGTCATAAAGGTCGCGCAGTTCGCTGCGTTGGACGAAGAAATTCACGCAACAGGATTAGCAGAATCCGGACGATTGGCAAAAGGAGAGTGAATCTCTGAGTTTGCTCGTTCTAAACCTTCACACATTCGCCTCTACCAACCTCGGCCAAGAAGGGATACACGAGTGCGCTTTCCGTCGGTAACGGCTTGCTGCCGCTCAATGATCCGGCGGTGAGTTTCCAACCGCTCGTTAATCTCTCGCCTGACGCCGCCGGAAAAATTGTCATCGAGGTTCACCTTCGCCGGCAGGAGGTCGCTGGCGACGGGCGGGTTTGCCGTCACCTTGACTTCGCCCCGCGCGTTCGGAACACTGCCCGCTCTATGGCCGAGCCGAAAGAGAACGTCTTGATGGAGAAAATCGTGTCGCTGTGCAAACGGCGCGGGTTCATTTACCAGTCCTCCGAAATCTACGGCGGCATCAACGGCTTCTGGGATTACGGCCCGCTCGGCGCAGAGCTCAAGCGCAACGTCAAGGACCTCTGGTGGAACACCATGACCCGCCAGCGCGACGATGTCGTCGGCCTCGAAGCCACCATCATCATGTCGCCGCAAATCTGGAAGGCGAGCGGGCATGTGGATACGTTTGCGGACATGATGCGGGAGTGCCCGCTCACGAAGAAGCGTGTTCGCGCTGATCAAGTCGAACCGCAAAGCGGAACTGTAGTCCGTTATGCAGGCGCATACAGCCGCAAAGAAGACGCGATGAAGTTTTCTCGATTGATTGATGAATTTGCTCCATCACTTACAACTAAAGAACTAATTGAAAAATTTTACAAAAATAACGCTCCTGAATTTAAAATTCGAGAACTTCATCCGGAGCTTTACGATGACTACAAAAACCACCCCGACAAACCGAGAGTGTTAGATTTCGCGACCTATAAAAAAACCGCCACTTCTGCTTTAGCGGAAAATACGGCCAAGAGTTTTTCTGTTATTCTTCAACCAGGCAAACCTCCAGAGAGCGCCAGAAAACTTGCGATTCAATATTTCAATGACAACGGATGCGTAGATCCAATTCTACTGGGAGAGCGCGTAGATAAAATTGAGAATTCTTTTGATTTTCACCCCGAGAGTGGCGTTGAACTCACCCAAGCACGCCCGTTCAACCTGATGTTCAAGACCTATGTCGGCCCGGTCGAGAGCGAGGACAACGTCGCCTATCTCCGCCCGGAAACCGCGCAGGCCATCTTCGCGCAGTTCAAGAACGTGCTCGAAACCTCACGGCAGCGCGTCCCGTTCGGCATCGCGCAAGTCGGCAAGGCGTTTCGCAATGAAGTCACGCCGCGCAACTTCACCTTCCGCTCGCGCGAATTCGAACAGATGGAGCTGGAGTTTTTCATCAAGCCGGATGAAGTCGTCGAAGCGATTTCCGGCAGCGTGGCGACCGTTCCCGCAACCGGACATCCCGGCGAGCCGCAGCCGAACTGGGGCTGGCAGGCGTGGCATCAATACTGGGTCGAGGAGCGCGTGGCGTTTTATGAAGGCATCGGACTTTCGCGCAACACGCTCGGTTTTCATATCCAGACCCCGGAGGAACTGGCGCATTACGCCCGCGCCTGCACGGATATTCTGTTCAAGTTCCCGTTCAGCAAAAAGGACGAGCAAGGTAACGTAGCCGGCGATGAACTGGAAGGCATCGCCGCCCGCAGCGATTTTGATTTGAGCCAGCACGCGCGGTTTTCCAGCAAGTCCATGGGGGTGTTCGATGAGGAACTCCGCACCGCGTGGGGCAAACTGGACGACGCCCGGAAGGCGGAGTTGACGAAGCGTTACTACGAGGCGCGGCTGAAATATCTCACCAAGTCCGGAGTGCCGCCGGAGCCAGCCGGGAAAAGTGCGCAGGAAGACGCCGAGGGTCTGGCCAAGGGCCAATACATCCCGCACGTCATTGAGCCGTCCGCCGGCGCGGACCGCCTCATCCTCGCGCTTCTCGCCAACGCCTATTCGGAAACCACCAGCACGGATGAGAAGGGCAAGAGCGAGACGCGCGTGGTAATGAAGTTTCATCCGCGCGTGGCGCCGGTCAAGGTGGGCGTATTCCCGCTGCTCAAGAACAAACCGGAACTGGTGGCCAAAGCCCGCGAAGTTTATGAACTCCTGCGGCCGCATCTGAAAGCGTTCTACGATGATGCCGGCGCGATTGGCCGCCGTTACGCGCGGCAGGACGAAGCCGGCACCCCGTTTTGCGTGACGATTGACTTCGACACGCTGGGCGAAAAGCCGGAGCTGCTGAACACGGTGACCATCCGCCATCGCGACGACGGCACACAAGAGCGGCTGGCCATTGGAGAATTGTTGAACTGGTTGCTGCCGAAAATACGCTAAACCGGAAATGAACCGCGAAGTTCCAACGACGAAGCTCCCGGAGTCCGACGCTCCGGCACTCGCGGAGTCCAAGGCTCCTTCCGCCAAGACTCTGACCACCTCGGCGCGAATTTCCTTCGGCATCATGGCGGGGCTCCTCGTGCTGATTGCGTGGTTGCATCTGGGCACGCTGGTGTTGACGGCAATGTTTGGCTACTTCGCGATGCACCTGTTCAGCCTGGGCCGGAGCAAGACGCTCGGCGTGGTGCTCTACCTGGTCACGGTGGTGGCCATCGCCACCGGCTTGTTTTTCTTTTCCAAGCGGGCGTACAAGGCATTGCCGGAAATCGCCGATACGACCATTCCCGCCGTGGTGAATTTCGCGGAGCGTCAGGGCATTGAACTTCCGTTCGCCGACTATGCGAGTCTCAAAACGCTGGTGCAGCAGGAGGTCGGGGAGCGGCTCCCCAACGTCGGGACGTACGCGCGCGCGGCGGCGTTGCAGCTCGCCATGCTGCTCATCGGCGTGGTCGTGGCGGTGAGCCTGTTCGTCAACGCGAAGTGGGAGGTCGAGGATGATCCGGACGCAGTGAAGAACAGCCTATACGCCACGGTGGTGCGCGAACTCATCCTCCGGTTCACGACCTTTTTTCGGAGTTTCGCGCGCGTGATCGGCGCGCAGATCATCATCTCCATCATCAACACCGCAATGACGGCAGTTTTTCTCCTGTGGAATGGCTTCCATCACACGACGGTGATCATCGTGCTGACGTTTCTCTGCGGCCTGCTGCCCATTGTTGGCAACCTCTTGAGCAATACGCTCATCATCGGCGTCGCTTTCACGGTTTCCCCCGACTCACCCAAGCTGGCCTTGTTCGCGCTGATCTTTCTCGTGGTGATCCACAAGCTGGAGTATTTCCTCAACAGCAAAATCATCGGCGACCGCATCAGGAACCCGATGTGGCTCACGTTGATCGGGCTGGTGATCGGCGAAAAACTGATGGGCATTCCCGGCATGATTCTCGCGCCGGTCGTGCTGCACTACATCAAGGTGGAGGCCTCGCGCAACAAGGCGGCGGATGAAGGATCGGACGCGGTCAAATCGCGCACACCCAAATGACCCGGAAACGCAACGCCCGGCAGATTTGATGACCAGCGATCCTTCTATCCCAAAAAAACGCGCGCCGACGCTCTACGTCATCATTGCGATCAAGCTGCTCAAAGGCGCGTTGTTCGTCACCCTGGCCATCATGGCCTATGCGCTTTCGGACAACGACCTGCCGGCGGAGTATCAGCAGCTGTTGCATTTTCTCCGGCTCAACCCGGCGGCGCGGTTCTGGACGCAAGTGGCGACGCAGATTGGGCATTTGACCGAGGCCAAAGTGCTGTGGGTGTCGGTTGGCACTTTGATTTACAGTCTGTTCTCGCTGGTCGAAGGCATCGGGCTGATTTTTCGCGTGAGTTGGGCCGGCTGGCTGGCGATTGGCGAATCAGCGTTCTTTATTCCCATTGAGGTATTCGAACTGGTCCATCGTCCATCGTGGCTGGTCGCGGGCATTCTCGGGCTGAACATCTTCATGGTCTGGTATCTGTTCGCCAACCGGCACCGTCTGTTCCGGCATCATCACTGAGAGCCCCAAGCTCCAACCTCCAGGCTTCCGGGAATTTCCAAATCCCAAATTCCAACCCGGCGGTGCCGTTCGCGTGAGGTTTGGAGCATGGCGTTTCTCTGGCACTGGTGGCTTGGAATTTGGAGCTTTTGCGGTTTGCGCATTCATGGCAACGTCGGCAGGTGACGACGGCTGAAGCCATTCAACTCCTCGAAAAATTTCGCGCCGGCGGCGTGGGCCGCGAGCAGGTGCTGCACGCGTTTCAGGCCGCGCCCGTGGCGGATCTCGGCTTCGCCCAGGTGGACACCCACCGGGCGCTGCGCAAAGGTTTTCCCGAAGTGATCTTCGGCGCGGGCAAGACGCCCGTCCAGGTCGTGAAAATCGCGACGACCCTGGTGGCGCACGAGCAGCGCGTCCTCATCACGCGCATCACGACCGAACACGCCCGCGCCCTGCGGAAAAAATTCAAGCACGCCGTCCATCACGAACTCGCGCGCTGCGTGACCATCGAGAAAAAGCCTTTGCCCCGGCGCGCGGGCAGGATCGCCGTCATCTGTGCCGGAACGAGTGACTTGCCGGTGGCGGAGGAAGCGGCCATCACGGCCGAGATCATGGGTAACCACGTCGAACGGATCGTGGATGTGGGCGTGGCGGGCTTGCATCGGATCCTGGCGCGGTTGGAAATGATTCAAAAAGCAAACGTGCTGGTGGTCGTGGCCGGAATGGAAGGTGCGCTGCCCAGCGTGGTCGCCGGTTTGGTAAGCAAGCCCGTCATCGCTGTGCCGACCAGCGTGGGCTATGGCGCGAGCTTCGGCGGCGTGGCGGCGTTGCTCGGCATGTTGAACAGTTGTGGTAGTGGCGTGACGGTGGTGAACATCGACAACGGCTTCGGCGCGGGCTGTGCGGCGAGCCAGATCAATGCTTTGACCGAAAAATGAAAACCCTTTACCTCGACATCTTCAGCGGCATCAGCGGCGATATGTTCATCGGCGCCCTGATTGATCTGGGCGTGGACGCGCGCAAACTCGAAGGCGAACTCGGCAAACTCAAGCTCGCCGGCTACCACCTCCACGTCGCGCGCCAGCACAAGTCCGCCATCGAAGGCGTGAAGTTTGACGTCCATCTCGCGCACAAGCATGAACACGATCACACCCATGAGCATCATGAGCACGACGATCACTACCACGACGACCAGCGCAACTTCGCCGCGATCAAAAAGCTCATCGGCCAGAGCAAACTTTCGCCGTGGGTGAAGAAAAAATCCGTTGCAGTGTTCCAACGCATCGCGGAGGCGGAGGGGAAAATCCACGGCCTGCCACCGGCACAGGTTCATTTCCACGAAGTCGGCGCGGTGGATTCCATCGTGGACATCGTGGGCGCGGCCATCGCGCTGGAAATGCTCGGCAAACCGCGCGTGCTCGCCGCGCCCGTCACCGAAGGCACGGGTTGGGTGAAGTGCGCGCATGGCCGTTTTCCCGTGCCCACGCCGGCCACGCTTGCGATTCTTGGCGCACGCGGCATCGGCATCACGCAATGCGAGGAGCCGCACGAACTCGTCACGCCCACCGGTGCGGCGTTGCTGGCGGAATTCGCCGAGCGCTTCGGCGTGATGGAAAATCTGGTCGCGGAGAAAATCGGGTTCGGCCTCGGCACGCGCGATAATAAAACGCGGCCGAATGTGCTGCGGGCGGTGTTGGGAAGTCAGTCTAAAGTCCAAAGTCCAAAGTCTAAAGTTGCTGGCGCACAGTCGCCGAAGCTTGATTGGGAGACGGATCGCGTGGCGGTGCTGGAAACAAATCTTGACGACATCAGCGGGGAAATCCTCGGTCGCTTTGTCGAAACGGCACTCGCTGCCGGCGCGCTGGACGTTTTCCACACGCCGATTCAAATGAAGAAGAATCGGCCGGGCGTCCTGCTCACGGTGCTCTGTGCCGAGGCGGAGGCGGACCAGTTCAGCAAAATGATTTTGTGCGAGACGACAGCGTTTGGCGTGCGGCGTACAATAGCGGAGCGCCGCAAGTTGCGACGCGAGTTTGCAACGGTGAAAACCCAATTCGGCCGCGTGACCATCAAGCTGGGCAAGCTGAACGGGAAAGTGGTGCAGGTCGCGCCCGAGTTTGAGTCATGCAAGAAGCTCGCGGCGCAAAAGAAAGTTCCGCTGAGGCAGGTTTACGAAGCCGCCGTGAAGGCCGCGATGAAATAGATTTCAAAAGGTAAGGACGAACTGCCGCTCGTCCCTGAAATTTGGGCCGCGCAGCAGCGCGGCCCTGCCAGGAATTAACAGATGAAAAAATTCGACAGCATTGAGTCCGTCATCGCCGACATCCGACGCGGCAAAATGGTCATCGTCGTGGACGACGCGGATCGCGAGAACGAGGGCGACCTGGTCATGGCGGGGCAACACGTCACGCCCGCAGCGGTCAACTTCATGGCCAAACACGGGCGCGGATTGATCTGTGTGCCCACCACGAGCGAACGGCTGGAACAGCTGGGCGTGGGCCGCATGGTGCGGCAGAACCGCGAAAGTTTCCGCACGGATTTCCAGGTGAGCGTGGACGCCGCGCGCGGCATCACCAGCGGGATCAGCGCCGCCGACCGCGCACAAACGATCCGGTTCATGGCCGCGCCGACCGCGGTGTCGGACGATCTCGTGCAACCCGGACACGTTTTTCCGTTGCGGGCCCGCCCGGGCGGCGTGTTGCAACGTGCCGGGCACACGGAGGCAGCGGTGGATTTGGTGACGCTCGCGGGCGCGCGGCCCATCGGCGTGATTTGCGAAATCATGAACGACGACGGCACGATGGCGCGGTTGCCGCAATTGCGGGCGTTCGCGCGCAAACATCGGCTGAAGCTGTGCACCATTGAAGATTTGATCGAGCATCGCCGGACGCGGGAGAAGCTGGTCGAGCGGGTGGAAGTCGTGAAGCTGCCGACGGACTATGGCGATTTTGATTTGTATCTGTATCGCTCCAAACTCGACGCCCAGCATCATCTCGCGCTGGTGCGCGGCGACGTGGCGGGCAAACCCGGCGTGCTGGTGCGCGTCCACAGCGAATGTCTCACCGGCGACGTCTTCGGCTCGCGCCGCTGCGATTGCGGGCCGCAACTGCACCGGGCCATGCGGCAGGTGGCCGACGCGGGTCGCGGCGTGATTGTTTATATGCGGCAGGAGGGTCGCGGCATCGGTCTCGGGCCAAAGATCAAGGCTTACAAGCTGCAGGAGCAGGGCTACGACACGGTTGAAGCGAACCAGAAACTCGGTTACGGCATGGACCTGCGGGAATATGGTTTGGGCGCGCAAATCCTGACCGACCTGGGTTTGAAAACCATCCGCCTGATGACGAACAATCCCAAAAAAGTGGTGGGCCTGGAGGGCTACGGCCTGGAAATCGTCGAGCAAGTGCCGATTCGCGTGAAGGCCAATCCGCACAACGCGCGCTATTTGAAAACCAAGCGCGAGAAGCTGGGGCATTTGTTGTGATTTTCGATTGAACTGAGGACTGACGGATTTTGATTCTTGTGTCGCCACGAACCAAATTCAGGGTTTGGATTTTGATCCTAGCGCTGTGCGCATCGGGAGTGGCAGTTTTCTTCCAGAAGGAAATCCGCGTCGCCTATCATCGCAACCGGATGTTCGCTGCGATGGAGAATTACACACTGCTTTACAACTTTCCCCACCAAGGGCCAAAGCCCACGCGGTTTGATAGGCTAAAATTCATCGTGTTCAGGATGTCGGATTACAAAGAGGGTGAAGCTATGAAAAAACACGAAGAGGCCTTGATCGCACTTGGTCATCTTGAAAAACGGGAATTCACATTCACAAACAAGGTTGTCAAGGGTGAAGGACACTGTTGGCCGTCACTTCGCCAGCAGATCACAAACACATTTGACGACAGCCATTGGTGGTCTTGTGGCTTTTTGGAAACCAATCGGCTGGACATCACTGCCACTCCACAGGACATGGTGAAGTGGGAAAAGTTAATTTCTGACTTCGACCGATAGCCGGGTTGGCCGGCCGTTTCAGTTGGGCGTCCAAACGATAGAAGGATTATTGGTTCGCCCCTTGTTCGCAGCGTAGTCCCAGTATTCCCGGCTGTTGAAACGGGCGGCATGGCCGTCCAGAAAGGTGAACTGGGCGCCGCCGGAGTGAAGGTTGGTATGAGCAAAGTTGCCCGGGTTATTGTCATCACTGTGAACGGCCGGCAGATTCTTGCTATCGAAGAAGTAAACCGTGGCCGAGGAATTGCGAATCGTTGAGATTCGCGTTGGCCGGTCGGTGGCGCCCGCCCCGTCCACCAAGCCATTCAAGCAATAGTGGAAAAGATTGTTCCCGTTACTCCGGCGTTTGTTGCTGGGACAAATCCACAGTGAGCGCCCGGGTTCAACATCGGCATTGGTTCGCCATTCCATCTCGAAATAAACCGGCATTCCAAGCATTCTGGGCAGCAAAACATACCAACTGTTGGTGTGGGACGAGTTACTAGGTGCCTTCGGCGGATTGGGCCACCCTTCTCCCGGAAGATAGTCGTCGTGATCGGTTGCGTATAACTGTACGGCCAGTCCCCACTGTTTGAGATTGTTCAGGCAGTAAATGGCGTTGGCTTTTTCCTTGGCCTTGCTCAACGCCGGCAGAAGCAGCGCCGCCAGGATGGCAATGATCGCGATGACGACCAGCAGTTCGATCAGCGTAAAGGCGCGCAAGTTTTTCATCGGCTCACAGGCTCAGATTGAATGGCAAAACTTCTACCACGGCCAACGACGAAACGCAGCAATGATTTGGTCGCTAGGTTAACCCAAACTCACCGGGTCAATGTCCACCGTCAGCGTCACGTCCTCGGGCAAGGCAAGCGTCGTCGTGATTTGCGCGAGGGCATGGCTGAGCCGGCTCATCGCCCGGGTGCGCAGCATGAGTTGGTAGCGGTAAAAGGTTTCCGCGCGCAGCAAGGGCGCGGGCGCGGGGCCGGCGATGATCAGATCGCGAAAGGGAGCGGTTGGCGAAGCGGGCCGGTTGGCAGATGGATTGGCGGCCACCGTGTCACCAAGGTTTAACTCGGCGTCAACTTTCTCACTTTCCGACTTTTTAGCTTTCCCACTTTCTCCGCACAGCTTGTCGAGTTCCCGCCGCACATGCTCCGCAGAAAACTTCACTTTTTCCTCGTTGCGCCCCTTCAAGGTCAGCAACGCCACGCGGCTCACTGGTGGGTACTTGAGTTGTTCGCGGAACTCCAGTTCCTGATCGTAGAAACCGACGAAGTCATGCCGGCGCGCGTATTGAATCGCAGGATGAAACGGGGTGAAGGCCTGCACGAACACTTCGCCTTCGACATCGCCGCGCCCCGCGCGACCGGCGACCTGGGTGAGCAACTGAAACGTTCGTTCGCCCGCGCGGAAATCCGGCTGATGGAGCGCGAGGTCGGCGTAGATGATGCCCACGAGCGTCACGTTTGGGAAATGCAGCCCCTTCGCGATCATCTGCGTGCCGATCAGAATGTCAATCTTGCCGGTGCGAAAATCACCGAGCACTTTCCGGTAGTCGTCCTTCCGCTTCATCACGTCCGCGTCCATGCGTTTGACGCGCGCGTGCGGAAAGAGTTTTCCCAGCGTCTCCTCGACCTTTTGCGTGCCCGTGCCCGCAAAGCGAATGGCCGGATTCCTGCACTTCGCCTGCGGACAAACCGCCGGCACGGGTTCGACATGGCCGCACAGATGGCAACGCAGCTTTTGCTCCGGCCGATGATACGTGAGCGAGAGGCTGCAATTCGGGCACTCGGCGATATAGCCGCAGAGCGGACATTGCAACGACGTCGAGTAGCCGCGCCGGTTCAAAAACAAGATCGTCTGCTCCTTGCGTTCGAGCCGTTGCGTGATGGCTTCCTTTAGTTGCGGGGAGAACAGGGGCGGGCCTTTGCCGCCGCGCGCGGCCTGCCGCATGT
>ORMF011457980.1_pt1 | contig 10246 bp, 11 predicted proteins | sample 1779871 | NCBI WGS metagenome assembly ORMF01 (sample SAMEA104232316, study PRJEB22302) | groundwater metagenome | biome: forest; feature: aquifer; material: groundwater | place: USA | collected 2011-08-07 | depth 5.4 m | reverse complement strand
GAGAGGTTTTCATGAACACTGGCGAGGTGCTGGATTCTGCCTCGGGGAACGTGCTCGCTCGCTTTCCAGCCGTTGGGCCCGTGGCGCCCGACCTGGCACACGGCTGGGTGTACTTCCTGACCGGAACCGGCCGAGGTTATCAGGATTGGTATCTCGCCCTTCGAGCGTTTGATGCTTCCACGCATGAGGAACGCTGGGCCGTGCCGTTCGATGCTTATATCGGTTATGGACAGCATCTGATCACTCTGGGCACAAACGGGCTCGCTTTCCTGACCGATGCAAACCGCGTGTTCATCGTGCGAAGCCCTCGGTTGGCCAACCCCAAGGCCGATCTGTCCATCACACAATCGGCTTCGACCGATCCGGTGAGCGCGGGCGCGGCTCTCACTCAAACGCTCTTGGTGCGCAACTCGGGCCCGTGGACGGCATCTGACGTTGTGGTAAGTAATACGATCCCGATAGGAATGAGTTCTGTATCGGCGAGCAGCACGCAGGGCACGTGCGTGCTGACAAACGGTTGTCTCCTTTGTTTTCTGGGGGCCATGGCCAACGGTTCCAGCGCCAGTATCACGCTGGACACGACGTTTTCTCAGAAAGGCTTTGTCACTAACACTGCCACCGTAACCCAGAGCGAGTCCGATCCCGATCTGGCCAACAACGCCACTACGGCGGTGATCAAGGTGAACCCCCAGCCCAGCCTGTTCGTCGGTGATGCACTCGCGACCCAAGGCGCGAGCCCGAGCTCGTTTTACTTCTCCCTCACGCTCTCTGAGCCGAGTTCGGCATTTGTTTCGGTGAGTTACCAAACCGCTGACGGCACGGCGGTGGCTGGCCGAGATTACAGCGCGGCCTCAGGGATCGTGTATTTTACTCCGGGGAGCACGATCCGCGGGCTGGCCTTCCCGGCGATCTCTGGCAACCCATCGAACTTGTCCCAACGGTTCTTCTTCCTGAACCTGATGAACGCAACCAACGCAACTCTGGTAAGGGAGCAAGCGGTTGGAACGATCGTGCATCAGAATTTCTATCGCCTTTCGATCGCGGACGCAAAGGTCGAGAATCGGGGCTCTGATACCAACGCCTCGTTCCGACTGACCCTGTGGCCGTCGAGTACCGAGCCGGTGAGTGTCCGATACGAAACACTGAACGGGACTGCTACTGCCGGAAATGATTACGGAGCCCGAGCCGGGATGGTGGCGTTCCCTCCTGGGGTTACCAACGCGACGATTGACGTTCCGGTGCTTGGCAGGCCGCCGGTGAGCGGCGCCTGGGACTTCTTCGTCCGCCTATCGGACCCTCGGAACGCCGCTTTGAGCGTCAATGAGGCTGTCGGGATGATCGTGAGCGATGGTCCGGTAGGCCCCCCCACGATGTTGGGTGCTGAACTGCGAGGGACGGATGTAGCCATCCACGTAATCACCACGGCGGGCCGCTTCTACCGCATGGAACGTTCCGATGACATCGGGAGTGGGGCTTGGTCTACGGTGCAAGACCAGATTCCCGGGGTGGGAGCGCTGTTGACTGTCTGGGATGTGAATGCGGCCCTCATGCCGGCGCGCTTCTACAGGTTGGTACTCTTGCCGTGAGCCGTTTAGGAGCGTTTTTGAGACGGCCTGAGTGAGGATCCCAGTGGCAGCAGGTTCCAGCCGCGAGATCCGGACTCAGGTGGGGGAGGCCCAGCGAAAGGCGGCGCGGGATGAGCAGAGCGGCCAGGAGGACCACGGATACGGGCACAGCGCGGAGGAGTCTGAGGCGCGGCCCCATGGGGACGAGTTTCCTTGAGCGGTTGATGGCGAGCATCATCGAGATGGTGCCGGCGCCGAGAAGCGCCACGTAAGCAGCGCTGGAAAGGACACCGCCGGTGGTCGTGGCCTACGTAAACGAGCCCGCAAGGGAGCAGACCGTTCAGCAGGCCCAGCAGCAAGGCCAACGACTCGAGCGAGCTTGAGCAAGGTGACGACGCGAGACTTCCTTCTCCAGGGGATGATCCGGTTCGCCCTGTGGGCTCGGCAATTATTGCCGAGTGTCCGACCGAGTCTCGTGGTGGGCTTCTTCGGAGATGGTCGTGCAGTTGGGTGCGGCAGCACGATTCCGGGCGCCGCTAAAATCGCCCTCAGGAAATCGACTTGCGGCTGGCGGCGTGGCGTCGGGCGGGGCTGCCGTTTTAGAAAGCTTTTAGAGAATCAAGCGACAATCGGAGCACGAACATGCTCGAAAAGGCTCCAATGTCCACTCGTATAATACCGCAGGCAGAGTGTTAGAGAATGCTCATGCACAAGCCGTTGTGGATGTATATGTTAGGGATTGGCGCCATAACGGGGTAGTCTGCACCATTAACGCGAGATTCATGGAAAAAGTGGCGAGATCACTTGTCCCGCAGGTGCGCCGCGGCTAGCCGCGTGGTGGGATCTGAGCGGGTGGAAAGTGCAGTGCCACGCGGATCGGTTGATCGATCCCGGGGTCGCGGCGCATTGAGAACGAGTCCGCCAGGGTGGGCATACCCGAGCCGACCCACGCGAAAAGAGGGTCGCAAAGGGAGTTCCTGATACGCCGAACTTGGACGTGGTCGCGGTCTGGAGGGGAGGGGCGGCTCGCTTGGTACCCAAGGCCAAGATCGGGAGGGCCTGATCAAGATGGCGATCGTAGAGCTCCGGCGCGCGGCCCTGCACCGTGGCGACGATCGCGTCAGCGGCTTCCAACTCTTCGAGCACGGAGTGTTCCGGGCGAGCGGAGGGTCCCGGGTCGCCGGGAGCAATTCCGGAGCGGTTTGTGCGTGCTCTGGGCCGATGGTATTGAGGTTGGCCTGTGAGCGACGGCGATCCAGGCACCGCGAGCGGGGCGGCTTGGGTGGTGGGGCGGGCTGCCGCTGGCGCCAGCCAACGGGTTGAGGGCGGCCTGACGAAGGCAGGCAGTCTGATGGAGAAATCCGATCCACCGGACTGGCTCGGTGCGTCCTGTTCCGGTTGCCCGGTCCGGCCAGCCGGATTGCTCTTCCCCTTTCGGCTCATGGACGCACGATCATGACGACTATGACGAACGAGCATCGGTCGGAACCAGACATCGAGAACCTCAAGAGCCGGGGTGAATTGGAGCGTCCACCCACTAGCGCGGGGGTGCGGTCTCGGGGTCTTCAGAAACCGCCTGAAACCAACAGGAGCCCCCTCCGGGGTCCGTCCGCAACAGAGTTTGGCGACGACAATCGGCCGACGAGGGCGCACGATATTGCGTATCCCGTCCTTCTGCGCAACCGGCGTTCCGAACCCCGCGGGCACCCCGAACACGCCCAGGTAGTTCCATCGGCAAACACAAGCCGAAGTGAGGTGTGGCATGCCTTGGATCAGCTCACTCGTGAGGATCTCAGGGACCTTGGCACCTTTGCCGATCGTCAATTGCGGCGCGTCGGGTTAGCCACTGCGGATGCTGAGGACCTCGTGCAATCAGCCGTCTTGGCAGTCGCCACAGGGGAGCGTTACCGACTCAAGGGCCGTCATCCCCGGACCTCGGACTTGGCAGGGCACCAACAATTCCTTGAGTACCTCAGAGGGGTCGTTCGATCCCTCGCGAGTGGTGAACGATGCCGCCTGGAAAACCGATTCAACCACGCGACGTGGGACGACGCACTGCACGCGGAGGTCGCCGCTGATCGGCTCACGGCACGCTCTGGCTTTGACGAGGACGTCGGGTTCCGAGACCTGTCCGAGCTTCTGTTTCACAGCCTCAGCATGAGGGTTCCGGCCCGGCTGCAGCCCATCCTTCTCGACTGGCGCGAGCAACAGTTCGATTGCGATAGTATCCCCCTCAAGGGGAGTCACCGCAGACTAAGAGGCGAACTGCGCTCACTCGCGGCTGCGGCGGTGCACAACCTGATCCTCGACCCCGTCAGAAGTACGCGCGATGACCTGACTCATGCGCGGTAGATTCGCGGCGATAGAACATATGGACAACATCAATTCCAATGACGACCCCTTGAAGTTCGCAGTCACGGTTAAAACTGAAGCCGAATTCATGCGGTTACCCCCTGCTGGAGAGCACGATCCCGTGTTCGGCCTGAAAAGATCGTTCCTCAATTCGCTAATTCTGCCCTGCCGTGAAAATAGTTGGCGCCCCCCGGTAAAGAGCATCGTTCTGCGGCGCAAACGTGCCCGGAAGGGGGTCCGCCTAATTGAGATAGCTTCACTGCGGGCTTACATCCTGGCGCAGTTTCAAGCGAACTCGGAGAATCGAGACCAACAGCCCGCTCAAGGTTCGATCGAGTCGCAGTGATCGGCGGCGAGATCGTGATACGAGGCCTTGCACCAGAGGGCGATACACATCGCATCAACGATGGCTTCGCGGGGTGCCTTGTTGTAGCAATCAAGCCAGGTTGTCTCAGGACACATACGCCGTATATACTCACGCGCACGGACCTTGGTGTCAGTAGAGTTGATACCCTTCAGACAGACGCTCTGCCAAGTCTTGGGATCAACTGAACAGTGGCGGAATCCCTTCACCGTCAGTAGCACTCGCCAGAACTCCTCGTTGCGTCCATTCACGAAGTTGTTCTTGGAGCCGAACATTGGGTTTTTGCGGCTTTGCTCGTACGCCACCAGGACGTTATCGAGGCCGCCCGCCTTGGCGACTGCGAGCCGTAGGAACTCCAGGTTTTGATCGACTGAAAGCAGCCAATGGCCTCTTTCCTGGACCGCCGCCACCAGAGCCACTTGCCAGGCACCCGTTTCGTCAACGGCCGCGACTGCACCGGAGGAGCCACCGTCAATCCCGACGTACACGCGAATGGGAGCACTCGGTGCCTCTTGCAGTAGCGAGGTCGCCGCCCCGTCACGGAAACCACTGGGCGGCTCGGGTAACGGCGAATTGTTTGGAGGACAAACTCGCGCCTCTAGCCCCTTTCCGATTCCGGACGGCTTGTCGCCCTCAGAAATGCAACCATTGGTCGTGGATTGCACAGCGGGGTTCAGATGCACGATGCCTCCGTTTCATTTGTCGTCTCGGTCACTGGGCTTGCCCCCGGGGAGCCGCAACCGTTCTGAGCCGCCAGGATAGGATATCCCTGCGCGGGCGGACCAGCGTAGGGACAACCAAGGCCGCATTTTCCAGAATCGATCGAGGCCTGGAGTCTCTGAATCTCGACGCGCATAGCGCGCACATCGTCGTGCACAATCCGGGTGGCTTTCCTCTGTCGCAACTCGGATCTGATGATGAGTCTCATGAGCGCGTGCACGCCTTGGGTGATGGTTAAGAACAGACGCCTTCCTGGGAAGCGCCAAGAATCGAGGGTGAATCCGGACAAGCTCATAAACTGCATCGCGGTGGCTGTGATATACCCGATGTAGTTTTTTTCTTCGCTTGTGCCGGTGACGCCCATCCCTACCGAGCGCGGCACCCCACCGGCCTCCCACTCGGAAATATTCGTATGTCTAAACGCTCGGTACGACAACCCCGCCCGCTTCAGATTCAGGCGAGTCAATAGCGCATCGAATCGCTTTCTGAGTTTGGCTGCCGCGTTCGTAGCTCGTTCTTGCTCCTCCTCCTTCGACAGCCTTTTGTGGTTGATATCCGGATTGGCTGCGAGTTCTTCAGCAGAAAAGATATACTCCGGAAAGAGATATACGGCTTTCGGATCGACTGCGCCTTCGTCGGCCCACTCCAGAAGAAGAGGGGGCATGTGGAAACGAAAAACATTTCCGTTCTTAACACGTTCCCGTCGACAGATCGCATCTCGAGCCTCCCGAAGGCTATCCCATCTAGACATGGCTACATCGCGGATGTGCATGGCGCCCAGCGCCCCGAGGAGCACTTGGCCCCTGTCCAGCCACGCCTCGTCCTTGCATCCCGTCCATAGGGTCCTCCGTTCGCACGGCGCAAAGGTCATGTCCTTTTTGTTCCTTAGCGCCGCCGACCCTTTAAGCGGCCGAAATACGTCAACCAGTTGCTGCGGGAAACCCGGGATCCTCTCAAGAACGAAATGGAGGCTTGTCATCGCTTGGCGCGGCGTGCCGGTGTCTGAAGTAAAGTCTTCAAGGCGGGTATCCCGGATTTCCTCGCACTCTTCCAACGTGAACATGCGGCTTGGGCGCCGTGCCAAGTCACCGGCAATACGAAGGAACGCTCGCAATTCGGTGAGGTAGCCATTGTATGTCTGTTTACGCTTGCCTCTGAGTGTGACCCATCGTTTCTCCAGGTCCCTGAGGTATTGCTCAACAGTGAGCTCATCTGGGTACGCGAGGGAGTCCGGTAAAGCGGCGCATTGCGCGGCGCCCGAAGCCATGGCTGCCTGATCCCACAAACCCTGGAGCTTCGGGATCAGCACCCCGTCCACGGTGGATTGAGCCTTCGCTTTGTCGGGAGTCTTCGTCGACCATTTAACAAAATGCTTCTGGCCGAGGGAAGTGTTAAACCCAGTGTACAACCAGGCGATCAGATTCCCGCCTTCATCCGAACGGGGCTTGAGCGACATCAAGGCGATGTCCTTGCGGTCACCAACAGTCAGGGCGGGTGACTCGTTGGCCGCTTGGGCATTCTCTCGTGTGGCGTTCGGAGCACTCATTATCTGCGCTTACGTAACTCGATGTGGCAACGTGGCGGTGCCACCTACTATTAGCGGGCCCGAAGTGGCGACCGTCCGCCCGAAAAAGAGGTAAGAAAATGGTAAAAGGGTCCGACTGTTCGCCGTCGTCACTGTTGTTCGCGTTCCTGAAGTGGCATCGAAAACAGGCCGAAAAAGCGAAATGGCCAAACAGCGGTAAAAGAATTTGATTATAGGTGGTTTCGACGGACTCTCGCTCCGGCCAATAAACACGGCCTGATCGTGGGTGTGGCCCACGATAACCTGGTTTTTACCGTTTTGGAGAGGTTGAGTCATAGTCGTCACTGTTGTTTCTTTCGTCGATAATCCGTGTCGTTAGGACATGAGGCCGCCTTATGCGACGGCGTTGTTGGGAGGCCCTCGGGCGAGCCGGCTGATTTGGGAATAGCGCCGACGACGAGCGCCATCCTCACGAAGGATGTCGGATGGGCGGTTGCTGCCGTGTGAACGAGGAGGTCAGGACAGCGAGGGGAGCGCCCGCGGAAGTTGCCCGCGTTCAGACTCAGCGACCATAGAGTAAAGCACTGCACAATCCAGTATAGGGCTTTGTGCAAGCGCGAGTGCGACGAACTACGATGTTCTCCAAATGCATGTTTGTGAAATCTAAGCTCGTATAGGGGTATATGAGGCTCACTCGTACGTGAGAACTCCTCAAGGTCATGTATGACCCACAGACGCAGGGAGTTCCGCCGACGGGGGGATGAGAGTTACGCTAAAGTCACGTTTTCACGAGGTCTTGCCGGAAGCCCGTATACGTAATGTCTGAGACTCGGCGGTGAAACACGCAGGGCTCAAGTGGGGCGTCTAATTGACAGGCCCTTTTCCAGTGGTCTCCACTGTGTGCGGCTCAGATCCGGCTCGATTTCGGTCGCAACGTGCCAGGTCCGTCCGATAGCGTGGCTCGCGTGGCCAAGGCGGGGAGTGTCCCACGGCTTCGGCGTTTGGAAATGGGTTCTTTGCCTGGGGGATGGCATGAAGCGAGCGAAGGTTACTCGGAGCAAGCGTGCGATGTGAAGGTGACGTGAATGGCGGAAAAGGAGGGATCCGGCCCAATCGAGCGATAAAGGCCATGGGCGGGTCGAAACGCGCCAGCTTTGGAGCCAGAAGGTGGACGGAGCCACCCTGGGTCTGGCGGGAGCGGCGCGAGTCTTCCGCATCGACCAGACGGTGGAACATTTGCGGCGAGGGAATGTGGCCAAGACCACCAATGACACCCGCTATGGGGCCAGCAGCCTCTACCCAGCGGAGGCCGATCCGGAGCGATTGGTCAACGACAATGATCTCTCTTTCCATATTTCCGCTCGAAAGCTTTCGATAGCGGAAGGAGCGAACATGCCCAATTTGGTCGGAGACGGCGGGCCTGTTGCTGAGGCACATCGAACAGAACGACTCGCCGCCAAGCCAATCGGCTCCCGTGTTTCTTAACGATCGTGGTGCCCGGTTGACCTGGTTCGGTGTCCGCCTCATCTTGAACAAGTATGTGGAGAAAGCGGCGCTGAACCAGCCTTCGCTGAAGCGCAAGCGGCTTCATCCGCACTCGATGCGCCATAGCACGGCCCTCCACCTGCTGCGCTCCGGAGTTGACATCAGCACGATCGCCCATTGGTTGGGGCACGTGAGTGTCAACACCACCAGCAAGTACATCTCTATCGATCTGGAAACAAAACGCGAGGCGCTCGCCAAGGCAAAGCCACTGCTCAAGGGAGGGCGCCGCGCGGGAAAATGGCGCCGGGATCCAGACCTCATAGCTTGGCTAACGGCGCTTTAGGGAGCTAAAGACAGGCCGTCAGTAATGTTGAGTTGAAAGCTCACTCCGAGCCCGCTGGCGTGGAGAATGGGCGCTCAGCTCAACATTCTTGACCACTTCACATTTGTCGATTGCGAGGAGCCCAGGCTTCAAGTGGTGCTTGAGTTCGGGCTTGAGCCGTCCCACGGTTTGGGCGGCGGCCAGCGAGTTGATGATATCGACGGCGGTGGTGAAGAGCACCGAGTGACCCCACAGGCAGCCTCGCGAGCGAGGGCCGTTGCCGAGTGGGTTTTCCCGATCATGCCGGGAAACGGATCATGCCGGGCCGTGTGAGATTTGGCCCTGAACGAGTTGATGACGACATGCTCCATGCCGTAGAGGAGCGGTGGGAAGGCAGCCTGGAGGTAGTCGTTGACGGCGTTGAGGGTGAAACGCTCGCGCTCCCAGGCAAAGTCATGGTGGTGAGCGATCACGGGGAGGGCGGTTTGGGCAATCACCTCCGTCATCGCCAGCCCCAGCGGGACGTGCGTCGGGATGGCCAGGATGTTCTCCGGCACCAGGACCTCGAGTTGGAACCTCTCGATGAACCGGTACAGCTCGTCTTTGAGCCGCTCCTTGATGGACTGAATCTGGTTGGTGACAGCGCGGGTGCGGAAGGCCACGCCGAAGAGCTTGGCCTGAACCTCCGCCACCTCGGGATAGTCGAAGTAGGCCAACGGCGCGGGAAGACTGATCCCTGGCGGCGCGTCGAGCATTCCCGCCATCCAGTACCAGTAGCACGAGTGACCCATGCCGGAACGGCTGTGAGGCCACTTGAGCGCTCCCTGCGTGCCACCATCCGTGCTCTGCAAACGGGTTGAGATGAACCCGATGCGCTTGGGCGGGCCGGTAGAGAGGAAGCAGGTGTTGATGGGTTAACGGGCGGCGGAGACGCCCCCGCATTCGCGCTCAAAACGATTCAAGTGCTCCCGACGTCCCGCAACGAACAGCATGTCGCCGTTGAGCATGGCGCGGTCTGGCGTTGGTTCGACCGCCTCGGTCTCACCCTTCGCACTGGTGCGCGTCACGAGAACCACATTCACGCGATACCGCTCTCGCAAACGGGCCTCGGCGACGGTCTTGCCATTCAGCAGTGGCCCGAGTCGGATCTGGGCCAGTTGATGATCTCCGCACAACTGCTGACGGTCGCTGCCGAGATTATCGCGCAGACGTTCCGCGAGCCGATAGGCCATATCGCGAGTGGGCAATACCACCAGGTCGGCGCCGAGTTTTTCGAGCACGGTGGCGTGCCTGGCGTCAAGCGCCCGGCAGATGAGCTTCTTTACGTTGAGTTCCTTGAGCAGCAGCGTTGTAAGGATGCTGCCCTGCATATTCTCGCCGATGCTTACTACCACCGCGTCGGCTTCCTGTACGCCGGCTTCCTTGAGCGCGTCCTTGTCTTCCGCGTCCATCTCCACCGCATGAAACCCGTCCTGGACCAGATCCTCTACGCGGTCTGGGTCCTTGTCAGCCAGCACGAGCTCACATCCAAACTCGGAGAGGCGCGCGGCCAGATGGGCTCCAAACCGGCCCGCGCCAATGACGAAAATGCGTTGTGCCATGATGTGTGCCTTTCTTCAACCCAGCGCTAGTTGCTCGCGCGGATGCCGGACCAGCAGTGGGTTGGCCGGTCGCGCCAGATACACCGCCAACATCAGAGGTGCGATGCGGCCCACGAACATGAGCGCGATGATGACGGTCTTCCCTCCGGCGGTCAACAGGGGCGTCACACCCGTACTCAATCCTACGGTGCCAAACGCCGACACCGCCTCGAAAACCAGCGCCAGCCAGCGCTGGCCCGTTTGTGACGCGGGACGTCCATCCTCGAACACCATCAAGAGCGCCACACCAGCCACCACGCACGCGATCCCTAG
>ORMF011167928.1_pt1 | contig 10246 bp, 8 predicted proteins | sample 1779871 | NCBI WGS metagenome assembly ORMF01 (sample SAMEA104232316, study PRJEB22302) | groundwater metagenome | biome: forest; feature: aquifer; material: groundwater | place: USA | collected 2011-08-07 | depth 5.4 m | reverse complement strand
TCTCGAGCCCCTCGCGCGCAACGAGAGCCTCGCGGTAGACCCAGGGATGACCGCGCCGGATCGACCGCGCCAGGTCCTTCCGTAGGACCACTACGGCGGGCGCCGTGGGCGAGGTTACGCCGTGGGGTCTTATGTCACTTTGCATCGCTACGAACATCGTAGCGCGAAGCGTCGGACGTAGCTGCAGGTCTTCAGACCTGCGCGCCAGCAGCGAGAGCACGCGGGGGGTGCAGATGGCACAGCTTCGTCCTGAGCCGCGTCGAAGGGCGCCTCTGCCGGGGTGTGGGGTGTCCCCACATCTTCTCCTTAAAACACCGGGGCGGAGCAGCGCGAAGCGATGCGCAGCTGAGGACGGACGCGCGCTCGTCGCTTCCAGGTCGGCACCTGTCAGCATCGAGCGCGCCCGGCCGAGGCTGGAAAGCCTCGGCTACAGTCGGCAGGTTTCGACGCCTCTTGCAATCGGACAATCAGGGAGTCTGGCAACCGAAGAGCCTTGCTCGATTGTCTCTTAGCCGGCGTCCTTGCGCGGGCGCGTTCGACGCGGCACCGCGGCCGCGGGGTAGGCGCCGAAGGTCGCGCGGTCCTTCGAGGCTGCAGGTGAGGGCGGGGGGGCCTCTTCGCCGATGCGTGTGCCACCGGGATCCTGGTAGGGCGACACCTCCATCTCACCGTTGCCCTTGAGCGCCCGCTCGACGATCTTCAGCAGCGGCTCCTTGTTGTAGTTGAGGTAGTGCGCCGCCATCAGCCGGATCGGGTCGCCGCCGTGGAAGTGCACATACTGCTGCGCCCGCATGCCGAAGGCATCGCCGGCAACGTCCCACGCGAGCTTGAATATGCTGAGCCGTTCCTCGGCCGAGTAGCCCTCGCGGCCGCGCATGAAGGCGTCGATCAGCGGTCGAATCTCCGGGTTGTCCATGTCGGCGCCGGTGGGGGCCTGAAAGAAGCCGCCACCGGCGAGGATGCGGATGATCTCGATCATGCGCTCGTACATTTGGATGCCCAGCAGCCGGAAGGCGCGCAGGCCCATCCCGCCGGGCGCCCAGACGCCGCCCGGTCCCTCTACCGCCAGCGCCTCGGAGCCATAGTAGGCGGCGCGCGACAGCTCGAGCATCAGGATCATCTCGCCGAGCTTCTCCTGCACGTGGAGAAAGCCCGTGATCCCGACGGAGTCCGCGAGCTTCAGGGCGATACCGGTACAAAGCTCCATCTGGCTCAGCATCTGCGACGTGGTCTGCACGCCGGCGTCCGCCATCATCGGCCCGCCGCGCGCGACGCCGTTGACGATGTCCTCCGACCCCGGACGCCCCGGCACGACGACGCGGTCCCAGGGCACGAGCACGTTGTCGAAGACGGCGAAGCAGTCGATCTCCTCGAAGCGACTGCTCAGAGGGTGGTCGAAGTGCTGCTTCGGGTGACCGAAGGGCTCGCGGCAGATCAGCTTCAGCCCCGGCGCGTCGAGCGGGATCGAGAAGGCGAGCGCGTACTCGTGGTCGCCGGGCGCGATACCGCCGAAGGGCACAACGACGAGCTCCTCGGTGAGCGGCCCCATCGTCCCGAGCATCTTCGCGCCGCGCACGATGATGCCCTCGTCCGTCTCCTTGACCTTCCCCAGGTGGATGTACGGGTCCTCCTGCTCCGAGGACGTCTTCGAGCGGTCGATCTGCGGGTTGATCAGCACGTGCGTGAGGAAGAGGTCGTTCTCGCGCACGTACTCGTAGTAGCGCTCGGCGTTGGCGGCAAACTCGGGACCGGCGCGCCCGAAGTTCTCGCGGTTCATATACCAGCCCGTGACCAGCGAGAGCATGAAGTGCGGCGCGCGGCCCATGTAGCCGAAGTTCTCATCCGTATGCAGCTTGTAAGCCTGGCGCTTCTTGATCACGTCCTCTTTCGAGCGCGGGATCATGCAGGCGGTTGAGACGGGATCGCCCGTCGTGGGCGACAGGTAGGTGAGGATGTCCTTGTAGCGCGGGTCGTGCTGCATGTCATACTGCTCGGCCACGGCGGCGATGGGGCCCTGGAACATCGGCACCTTCGTCACGTCCCCGACGCGCTCGCCGTTGAGGTAGATCGCCGCGCGCTGGGTCACGGCGCTGAGCGACTCGATGTACTGCTTCCCGGTTCGTGCTGGCATCAACTAACCTCCTGCTGGGCCCGCGGCCGTTGCCGAGTCAACTTACACCAAGAGCGCCTGCGAAAGTCCAGTCAGCTTACTCCCGGCGGACGCCGGATACCGGGGGTTGAAACCCGCGGTATCGACAGCGGTGTAACGATGTTTCAATGATTGACTCGCCCTCGCGCTCAACCCTACGATGGCGCCGCCGTCGATTCGGGTGCGGGCCATCAACCACGCCCTCGAGGGCATACCGGCCGATCGGGTGCGGTACCACCTGTGGTGGGGTAGCTGGCACGGGCCCCCTACGCACGACCTGCCCCTGACTGACCTCGTCGACCTCATGCTGCGGGTCAACGCCGGTGCCTACTCGATCGAAGCCGGCAACCCGCGACACGAGCACGAGTGGAAGGTCTGGAAGGACCACAAGCTGCCCGACGGGCGTATCCTGGTCCCGGGCGTCGTCAGCCACGCGAGCAACGTCGTCGAGCACCCGGAGTTCGCGGCCGACCGCCTCACGACCTACTCGAGGGTCGTCGGCCGGGAGAACGTCATCGGCGGCACGGACTGCGGGATGGGCGGTCACATGCAGGTCGGCTAGGCAAAGCTCGCGGCCCTCGCCGAAGGCGCCGCGCTCGCCTCGAAGCAGCTCTGGAGCTAACCGCCACCTCGAACGCGGCCGCGAATTGACTGGCCTCGGGAACGTTAGTACGCTCTCGAAGGCTCGCGCTGCCGCGGTCCAGAATCGACCCATTTTGGAGATTATTTGTACCGCGACAATTGCATCTGCGTAGTTGTTCCGGCTTATAACGAAGAAGCGCTTATCGTCTCCGTTTTGCAGACGATACCAGCGTTTGTCGATCACGTAATCGTCGTCGATGACTGTAGCAAAGACCGGACGCATAGCCGCGTCGAAAGCGTCAAGGACCCGCGCGTTGCCTTGCTCACTACGGCGCACAACTCCGGCGTCGGTGGCGCGACGATTCTCGGCTACAAACACGCGGTCTCCCAGGACGCAGACATCATCGTCAAGATGGACGGCGATGGACAAATGGCGCCCGAGTATCTGTCGAAGCTGCTAGACGCGATCATCGACGAGCAATACGACTACGCGAAGGGCAATCGCTTCCTCATCCCCGAGTTCCTGCCCGCGATGCCAAAGCACCGTCTCTTTGGTAACATCGCGCTGACCTTCATGACCAAGCTCGCCACCGGCTACTGGGGCCTCTTCGACCCGCAGAACGGCTACACGGCGATCAAGAAGTCATCGCTGCAGAAGCTCAACCTCAAGGACATTCACCAGCGCTTCTTCTTCGAGAACGACATGCTGGCCCAGCTCAGCCTGCACGACGGCCGCGTCAAGGACGTGCCAATCCCCGCCCGCTACGGCAGCGAGATTTCGGCGCTGAACCCGCTGCAGATCATTTTCACGTTCCCGCTGCTGCTGCTGCACCGCTACTGGCGCCGCATCTGGCACAACTACGTGGTGCGCGACTTCAGCCCGATCGCGCTGTTCCTCTTCCTCGGCCTGGGGCTCATGTTCCTCGGCGGCAGCTTCGGACTGTACGTCTGGATCCGAGGCTCTGTGACCGACCAGTTCGCGTCGACGGGTACGGTGATGCTCAGCGTCCTGCCCTTCGTCATCGGGTTTCAGCTCCTGCTTCAGGCGATCGTGCTCGATATTCAGCATTCGCCGAGCTGACGCGTCCGCGCAGGTCTGAAGACCTGCAGCTACACGGCTGCTCTTCGACGCCTCAAACGCTAGTAGTAACGCAGCATCACGGCGCGGTACATGTTGAACAGCAGCACGACGCCCACGATGGTGAGCAGTCCCATCGCCGCCTGACGTCTGCCGAAGTACACAACGACCTGGGAGATCAGGAAGATCGAGAGCGGCAGCAAGCCCAGAAAGTAGCGCCCCTGCAGCCCGTCGATGATGTTGATGCCCACCGGCGTCCACACGGCGTAGAGCGAGAAGAACAGCGACAGCGCCGTCAAGGCAATCGTCGCGAAGAGGAAGAAGATCTGCAGCGGCCGCAGGGCCACGCGGTCCAGCAGCGCCGTCCGGTAGACGACGACGGCCTCGAGCGCGAAGAAGAGGTAGTAGGGCACGTAGTTCAGCGTGTAATCGATCCAGCCGAAGACGGCTACGGTCTCGCGCGAGAGCCCCTCGCCTCGCTGGGCCTTCATCGTGTTGTAGCAAGCCTCGAAGAAGGCCCAGGGATGGTGCAGCACGAACTGGACTTGCGCCGCCGCGTCGATGCCGAAGCCGGCGGGCGCTGAATCGGCGGCGCGCGGCAGGTAGATCAGGTCGAAGAGCGCGGTGATCGCGCCCGTGACGAGGAAGAAGCCGCCGGCGATCACCAGATAACGCGGCCAGGTCGGCGCCATCTTCGCGTGCTCGATGACGAGAAAGAGCAGCAGCAGCGGGAAGTAAGAGAACAACCGCACGTTGACGACCCAGAGCAGCAGCGCCATGAAGATCAGCAGGTCTCGCGGCCGGATGCGCTCGTCCTGCGTCACGAAGCGCGTCAGGTACGCGAAGAGCAGGGGGAACAGCGAGAGCTGCACGGCGTCGTAGCTGATGGCGCTGACCTGGTGCAGGACGATCGGCAGCGCCGCGTAGAGGTAGATGATCGGCCGGTAGCGGTCCGGCACCTTGCGCAGTGCGAACACGACCGCCGCCGCGAAGAACAGGGCCCCGAAGAGCCGCCCCAGGTAGAAGCTGACCAGCGGGTTCGGCGAGAGCTTGCCGGCGAGGATACCCAGCGAGTTCGGCAGGTAGCCCGGAATCGGCAGGCTGCAGAATCGATAGACCAGCGCTTCTTCGTTGTACTTCGGGTCGGAGAGATCCGGGTGCAGCCAGTGCGAGTCGAACTTGTTCTCGTAGTGGAACGACACGTCGAAGGTGTGCAGCACGTCCGGCAGCTCGGCGTACTTGCGCTTCATCGGGAAGAAGTACTCGCCCTTCGCGTCCTTCGAGCAGAAGAAGTCGAGGTTGGTCAGCGAGACGGCGCGGTGGAAGTGCGCCGTCTCGTCCGACTTCTGGAACGGCGGCACGAGAAACGTGAAGATCAGCAGGCTGAGCGTCATGTAAACGAAGAAAAGCACCTGGAAGTAGCTCGGCTGGAAGCGACGCCTCGGCTGGCGCGGCTCCGCGTCGTTCTCGGTCGGGGTCAGGGCGGTCATGAGCGCCTCACGCCGGCAGCATCGCTCCGAGGCTCATTCCGGCGTCGCAACCGTCTGCTCGCTCGGCGCTGTTCGCTGCAAGTAGAGGTAGCAGGCGAAGGCAGCCAGCACCAGTGGCAGCGTAACGGTCGCACGCACCGCGATTGCCGCGAGGCTCGCCTGCTCGAGGGTGAGGCCGCCGCGCACGAGCATTGCCGCCAGCGAGCCGTCGAGCACGCCGAGGCCGAAGGGTAGCAGGGTCAGCACGGCCGCGATCGTCGAGACGCCGAGCGCCAGCCACGCCTCGGAGAATTCGATGCCGCCGGCGATGGCGCGGGCGAGCAGCCAGTACTGCAGCGCGATCAACGCGAACATCGCGATCGTCAGCGACGACCATTGCAGCAGCAGGAAGGGCTCTCGCAGAAGGACGCGCAGCTTCTCGGCCATCGCGAAAGCGTTGCGCGCGACTCGAGGCAGCATCCCCGCGCCGGTCATACGCTCGGCGAGCGACGCGAACGACCCCACCTTCAACGCGACCAGCCAGGGCAGCAGCACGAGACCGAGCGCCACCGCCAGGAGCAGCGGGCTCCAGGCGAGGGGCAGGGTCGAGAGCGCCGCGATCAGCGCCGTGGTCAGCGCCAGCAGGTACAGCGCCAGCACCCGCTCGTAGACCACGACCGCGATGCTCTGGTCGACGTCGACGTTCGCGCTCGAACGCAGCGCTTTCGCCCGCAACAGCTCCCCGGCGGAGGCGGGCGTGAGACCACCGGCGACGAAGCCGAGCACCGTCGCGGGCACGAGCACTCCCGCCGGCACGCGATGCCCAAGGCGCCGGAAGAGCAGCGACGACCGCAACGACGCCAGCAGGCAGATCGGCAGGTTGGGCACGATCGCGAGCAGGGCCAGGCGGTAGTTCGTCTCGCTCAGCGCTGACCACAGCTCGTGCGGATGCGCGCGCAGGACGATAAACGCGACAACGCCCGTAGCGATCGCGAGGTTGAGCAGGCGGAGCTTCGTCATGGTGCCGCGCGGTTTCCCCTGACCCTGAAGTCGTTCGTGCTGACCGGCAGCCTAGCAAATGCGTGCGCTGAATGGCTGAAGACCTACCTCCGGGCGAGTATGCGATAGATGTGGGGGAACACGCGACCGAGCACCTTGCCCAGCGCGCGCTCGGCGGCGTTTCGGCCCGACGTGTAGCCCTCGATGCTTAGCACGTCGAGGCCAGCGTCGGCGAAGAGGCGCTGCAGGCCGACGCGGCTGAACGGCCGCACGTGGGTGTAGTCGTCCCAGAAGTTGCCCACGGGATAGAACTGCGAATAGGTCGTCGGCACGTGCGCCAGGAGCAGGCCGCCGGGCTTGAGGATGCGCCTGGCCTCGCGCACCAGCGACAACGGGTCCTGGATGTGCTCGATGACCTCCTTCATGCGCACCACGTCGAAGGAGGCGCCGCGGAACGGCGTCTTCGTGCCGTCGCCGACCACGCCCGACACACCCGTCCGGCCCCAGAGCTGCGTCGCCTCGACCTGCATGTCGAGCCCGAGCGCGCGCAGGCCACCTCGACGCGCCTCGCTGACGAAGCTGCCGCGCCCGGCGCCAATGTCGAGGATCGAAGCGCCGGCAGGGAGGTGCGCCCGAACCAGCGCCAGGTCTTCGAGGATCAGCTCCGGGTGCTCCTTGAGATGGACGAGCGGTCCCTCACCGAACGCGTCAGGCATGCCGGAGCACCGCCTTCGCCTTCGAGAGACCACCCCGGTCGAAGAGCAACGCTCGCAGCAGCCAGCCACGCCCCAGCTTCCGCGTCGACAGCACCTGGCGGCGTCGCTCAGCGTACATAGGCATCGCCACGACCGCCGCGACGCCGGCGAGCAGGGTCGGCGGGACGAGCAGCACGAAGTACAGGAGCTTCTTGCTCAGGGGTAGGCCGAACTGCGTCGAGTTGAAGGGCGCGCCGATGAGCAGGATCGCGACCAGTGGCACAAACTCGAGCCAGTCGGAGCACTTCCACACCGCAAGCAGTCGATTGCGGATGATCCGCACCGTCTTCAAAAACGACTGCAATGAGATCTGGTCCGAGAGCAAGTGGTCGTGGAACACGGCGGCCCGCGTCGCCATGACGGAGCGCAGGCCGGCGCTCCGGACGCGCAGCCCAAGGTCCATGTCCTCACCGTAGAGGAACATGTTGGGGTCGAAGATGTAGCCGCCGAGCGTGTCGATGGCGTCGCGCTTGAGAATGATCGAGACGCCGCTGAGGAACAGCGTATCGATGCTGCCCGCTTCGACCGGCACGGTGCGGTACTCCACGAAGGCGAGAGGCGAAAGCTCCGGCATGTACGACGCCGTCACCGGACCGACGCGGTCCTTGGCCACGAACTCGCGGTTCCAGGGCTGGATGACGTTGGCGTGCCCCGCCGCGATCGTCGCGTCGTCCTCGACCGCTGCGACTAGCTCCCGCAGCCAGGATCGGTGCACGACGACGTCCTGATTGAGGAAGACGAGCCCCCCCCCCGGAGCGAGCGCCGCACCTCGGTTGTTGCCGCCGCAGTAGCCGTAGTTGCGGTCGAGGCGATGGACCGTAACGCCTTCGAAGCGCGCGGCGAGATCGGCACTGCCATCAGACGACGCGTTGTCGACGAAGAGGACTTCGTAGGGCCGGCCGAAGTCCTGGTCAAGCACGGAGCTAAGGCAGGCGTCGACGTGCGCGCGCCCGTTGTAACCAAGGACGACAACGCTGGCAACGACCTCAAGCGCAGAGTCCACCCCTTCTCCTTCGACGGAGAGGGGGCCGGGGGGTGAGGTTGCCGCGTCGTCAGACACGTCTCGTTCGGGCTCACTTTGAGGGTTCAGCGCCTGATTCTCGATTCGGTCGTAGATTCGGCCAAGTATACGATCTGCCTCGAAGCTCGCTCGCCCGCATCGAAACGGTCGGCGCGATTCGTTTGAAAACAGTATCGGTGGTAGAACATCATTACTCGAACCGCGCGCGCTTAGCCGTCAGGAGCCCGCCGTGCCGTTTACTTTCGAAGAGTTGGGCCTTCCCGGCCTCGTTCTCATCCACCCGCGGGTCTTCGAGGACGAGCGCGGCTTCTTCCTCGAGACCTACCGCGCCTCCGATTTCGAAGCGGCGGGTATCAACGACCGCTTCGTGCAGGCGAACACGTCCTACTCGACGCGAAACGTGCTGCGCGGCCTGCACTTCCAGGCGCCGCCGCTGGCCCAGGCGAAGCTGGTGCGCATCATCAAGGGCGAGATCTACGACGTCGTCGTCGATATCGACCGTACGTCGGCGAGCTTCGGGCAGTGGCGCGCCGTCCACCTCACGGCCGAGAGCCGCGACATGCTCTACATCCCCGCCTCATACGCGCACGGGTTCTCCGTAGTCAACGACGCGGCGCAGGTCTGCTACGACGTGACGGCCGAGTTCAGCGCCCCGCACGAGCGCGGCATCATCTGGAACGACCCATCGCTGGCCATACCCTGGCCGGTCGAAGAGCCCATCGTCTCGCCGCGAGACGCCGCCTGGCCCGGCTTGGACGCGATCGAGCTCTAGGGCTTCGTTCGCAGCGCCTTGTAGACGCGCTCGGCCGTGATCGGCAGGTCGAAGAGGCGCGCACCGACCGCGTCGGCGACGGCGTTAGCGATCGCCGCGGCCGTCGCGTTGTTCGCGAGCTCGCCGATCGCCTTTGCTTCGTAGGGCCCGGTCCCGCCCGCTGAGGCGACGAGGACCGTCTCGAGCGCGGGGATGTCGCTGATCGTCGGCAGCTTGTAGTCGCCGAGGTGGCTGCTGATCACGCGCCCTTCCTCCGACACAAGCTCCTCGGTCACGGCCAGCCCGTAGCCGGTGACGAAGCCGCCGTTGATCTGCCCCTGGTGCATGACCGGGTTGATGATCGTGCCGACGTCGTGCGCCGTGACGACGCGGTGCACCTTGACCTGCCCTGTCTCGCGGTCGACCTCCACCTCGGCGACCTGAGCGCTGAAGTACATCACGTCCTCGGGCTGGGGCGCGTTGTGCTCGACCTTGATCGTCAGGGGCAGACTGGCGCCGTCGGCGAGCGCGGCCTTGAGCTGGGCGCAAGCCTTGAGCACAGCCTGACCCTCCGTGTAGGTCACGCGACTGGCCCGCGGTCCCTCGTCGAAGGGCGAGTGGTCCGTGTCGCCGGCGTGCACGCGCACGTGGTCGAGCGAGACGTCCATCTCCATCGCGACGATCTGCTGCACGATCGTGTGCGTGCCGGTGCCGACGTCGACCGTCGGGCTGAGCACCGTGAAGCTGCCGTCGACGCCCGCGGTGATCACCGCCCCACCCTCGCCGCCACCGATCTGCCGGCCGAAGACGCCGATGCCTTTGCCGTAGCCGGGACCAGCCTTCGGAGCGCCCCAGCTCGCGGCCTTGAGTGCGGCTTCGAGGACCTCGCGCGCTTTGATCAGGCGAACCTTCGTGCCGACGGCGTCTTCTTCGCCCTCGCGCAGCATATTCATGAAGCGGAACTGCGCCGGCTCGATGCCCAGCTCCGCCGCCAGCATGTCCATGTGCGACTCGAGCGCGAACGTGTACTGGTGCGCCCCTGGAGCCCGGAAGTAACCGCCGGGGACCGTGTTGGTGTAGACCTGCAGGAAATCGAAGGAGGTGTGCGGCACGCGGTAGGCGCCGCCAACGTAGTGCCAGGTCGAGAGCGCGGCGTTGGGCTTCATGCCGCCATAAGCGCCGCTCGCGTGAATCGTGCGCACGTATCGGGCGGTCAGACGGCCATCGCGCATGACGCCGGAGCGCACCGTGATCACCGTCGGGTGGCTGGGGTTGCTGGCGGTGAGCTCCTCGGCGTAGGTCATGACGATCTTCACTGGCCGCCCCGATTGCTGCGCCAGATAGTAGGCCACCGGCAGGTCACGCGCGTCGCCCTTGCCACCGAAGTCGCCGCCGACGTTGACGACGTGGACGAGGATCTGCTCCTCCGGCAGGTCGACGGC